>Ga0247842_10004073_pt1 | contig 18746 bp, 18 predicted proteins | sample LaCruzMarch2015__3_FD_192411 | JGI IMG/M metagenome (GOLD analysis project Ga0247842, IMG submission 192411) | Freshwater microbial communities from meromictic Lake La Cruz, Castile-La Mancha, Spain - LaCruzMarch2015_19m | ecosystem: Environmental > Aquatic > Freshwater > Lake | place: Spain...
ACTGATTAAAATTTCACCGGATTTTTGACTTTTTCTCATGCGCTTGATTTTACCGGTAGTCTGGTCTTTTACAACTTCCATTCCGATGCGCGTGGGCATATTTGTCTTGGGACACATCAGCTGAACATTTGATATATTAATGGGCGCTTCGCGTTTTACAATCCCCCCCTGCTGATTCTTCTGACTGGGTTTTGTATGTCTGTGAATAATATTCACACCCTCAACAATAACTCTTGCTTTCTTTCTGTCTATAAAAAGTATTTTTCCGGTTGTGCCTTTCGCATTTCCGCTTAAAACCTTTACTAAATCGTTTTTTTTAAATCTTGTTTTTATCATTTTTTAATGCCTTTATTCTAAATGTGTTATATTACTTCGGGTGCGAGAGAAATAATTTTCATGAATTGTTTTTCCCTCAATTCCCTTGCTACCGGACCGAAAATCCTAGTTCCTCTTGGTTCATTTGTTGCATTAAGAAGTACGGCGGCATTTTCGTCAAACTTAATACAGCTGCCGTCTTTTCTCTTCACTTCTTTAACAGTCCTTACAATTACCGCACGGGATACTTCACCTTTTTTTACGGTGCCGCCGGGAATAGCAGATTTAACGGATACCACAATTATATCCCCGAGGCTCGCATAACGCCTGTCAGAACCGCCAAGAACTCTGATGCACCTCACGGATTTTGCGCCGGAATTGTCAGCTACCGAGAGATTTGTTTCTTCCTGTATCATTTTATATTTACCCCTGCTTTACGATTTTAAATTATTTCGCTTTTTCAACAATTTCTACTAGTCTCCACCTTTTTCTGCTGCTGATAGGGCGGGTTTCCATTATCTTAACCTTATCTCCGATACCGCATTCATTTTTTTCATCATGCGCCATAAACTTTGCAGTCTTTTTGAAAAACTTCTTGTATAACGGATGTTTAATCCGCTTTTCAATAGCGACTACAATAGACTTGTCCATTTTTGAACTGACTACAACGCCGGTTCTTATCTTTCTAACTGATTCCCTTTTTGCTGATTCCATTTTCACAGCGGAAACTTCTTCTGTCATTTTTACTTCGGTCATTTAAGATATCTTGTTATTTCTTTAAATTCTTTTTATGAGTTTCTGATTCTCTTTCTCTCAGGACTGTCTTAATTCTGGCAATTTCTCTTTTCGTATTAGTAATACCTTTATAGTTTTCCAGCTGTCCGGACGAATGTTGAAATCTGTAATTTTCCAACGCCGCAACAGAATCATGCAGAGTATTTTTTAGGTCCTCGGTTGTCATTTCCTTTATTTGATAGCACTTCAGCATTTCTTGTATAAATTAAAATTTTACATTAATCTTTTAACAAATTTTGTCTTGATAGGAAGCTTATGGGATGCAAGTCTGAAAGCTTCTTCGGCTACTGCAGGCGTTACACCGTCAACCTCGAACATTATTTTACCCGGCTGTATCACGGCTACCCAGTATTCAGGGGCACCTTTTCCTTTACCCATACGGGTTTCAGCAGGTTTTTTTGTAACCGGTTTATCCGGAAAAATCCGAATCCAAACTTTACCGTCTCTCTTCATGAATCTTGTCAGCGCAATACGAGCCGCCTCAATCTGTCTGTCAGTAATCCAAGCCGCTTCCATTGCCTTCATGCCGAAAGATCCGAAAGCAACAAGATTTCCCCTGCCTGCTTTCCCCCTTCTGTTTCCTTTCTGGGTTTTTCTGAACTTAACCCTTTTGGGCATCAACATAAAACTAAACTCCGGTCTGTTATATTAATTAAAAATTACTTTTTGAATGTTTTTCACCCCTGCAAATCCAAACTTTAACACCAATCGCTCCGTAAATAGTATGTGATGTAACCGATGCATAATCAATATCCGCTCTTAATGTCTGCAGAGGAATTCTGCCGTCTTTATACTGCTCTGAACGGGCGATTTCTGCACCGCCGAGCCTTCCGCCGCACATCACCTTAATACCTTCCGCACCCATCCTCATACTTGAAGTTATTGCCGATTTCATAGCACGTCTGAAAGAAACACGATTCGCGAGCTGTCCGGCAATATTTTCGGCAACAAGCTGAGCGCTTAACTCGGGTTTTTTAATTTCCTCGACATTAATTTTTACTTCTTTGCCTGTAATTTTCTTAAGCTCGTTTTCAAGCTGTGTAATTTCTTTTCCGCTTTTCCCGATAACAAACCCAGGTCTCGATGTGCTGATTGTAAGCGTGATTTTCTTAAGCGTCCTCTCGATTACAACTCTGGCAACCCCTGCCTTCTCAAGCCTCTTCTTCAAGTATCCCCTTATCAGGGAATCTTCTTTCAGCTTATGGGCAAAGCTCTTTTCATCATACCAGTTTGAGTCCCAGGTATTAATAACCCCAAGTCTAAATCCTATCGGGTGTGTCTTCTGTCCCAAAAAATCTCCTTAATTTATAATTTATTTTTGTTAAGCTTTTTCTTCAATATTCTCGACTACAAGCGTAAGATGAGCCGAGCGCTTCCTTATACGGAAAGCTCTTCCCTGCGGAGCAGGAAGCATCCTTTTCATTACCGGACCTCCGTCAACATAAGCTTCTTTTATGAGTACTTCATGCTTATCAAGCCTTCCTGTATCAAGTTTATTAACAAGGTTTGAATATGCAGATAATATAGCCATTTCAACAACTTTAGCCGCATGCTTTTTCGAATACTTTAGTATGTTAATCCCGTCTTCTACAGTTTGATTTCTGATAAGATCGACAACGAGTCTCATTTTCCTCGGTGATGACGGTATAAATCTTTTAATTGCTCTGGCTTCCATTATTTTGCACCTCCGGATTTTTCTTCTTTCCTTTGTCCCGAGTGTGCCCTGAAAGTTCTTGTATGAGAAAACTCACCGAGTTTATGGCCGACCATATTTTCAGTAACAAATACAGGAATAAATTTATTTCCGTTATGGACAGCAAACGTATGTCCGATAAAATCGGGTGTAATCGTGCAAGCTCTTGACCAGGTCTTGATAACCTTTTTCTGTTTCTTCTCATTGAGCTGTTCAATTTTTCCAACAAGCTTATGATCTAAGTATGGACCTTTTTTAAGTGATCTGGACATTATTATTTCCTCTTTTTAACTATGTATTTGTCGGATAAATTTTTCTTTGTTCTTGTTTTATATCCCTTCGCCGGCAGTCCCCACGGACTAACCGGATGCCCGCCGCCGGAAGTTTTACCTTCACCGCCGCCCATCGGGTGATCAACAGGATTCATCGCGACACCTCTTACGTGAGGTCTTATACCCATCCACCTTGACCGTCCGGCTTTACCGATACTTATGTTTTCATGATCCGTATTGCTGACAATGCCGATTGTAGCTTTACATTCGCTTCTTATTTTTCTCACTTCACCTGAAGGTAGTTTAACCTGACAGTAATGTTCCTCTTTAGCAACAATTTGACCCGAAGTTCCCGCGCTCCTCGCAATCTGCGCGCCTTTACCCGGCTTCAGTTCAATATTATGGATAAAAGTACCGGCGGGGATAAACGCTATCTGCATTGTATTACCCGTCTTGATTTCAGCTTCATTTGATGATTGAACTGTATCTCCGACTTTAACTCCGTCGGGAGAAACAATATATGCTTTTTTACCGTCTGCATACTGTATAAGGGCAATCCTTGCTGTTCTGTTCGGATCGTATTCAATCGCTATCACATTTGCCTCTTCGCCTGTATTACGCTTAAAGTCTATGATGCGGTATCTTCTTTTATGACCGCCGCCTCTGTGCCTTGAAGTCACTCTTCCAAGATTATTCCTGCCGCCTGATTTTTTCAGCGGAGCAAGGAGGGACTTTTCCGGAACTGATTTCGTTATCTCATCAAAAGATGAAATCGAATAATACCTCGTCGCCGGTGTCGTTGGTTTTAATTTTCGTAATGCCATTTATAAAAACAAATATTTATCGGGTTATTAAACTTTAAAAAATTTACAAACAGCAATTTAACGATTTTTTGATGTAAAGTCAATATACGAAATATTGGATTTATTGACTTTAATTCCGCAATCATGCTTAAAGAAAACAGCATACATGATTCCAATATGATGAGTAAAACAATTATGAATATCCGGAAAACGTACTTATCTTTTTGTGAAATATTAATTTTCAAAAAGTCTTTTAATGATTTCTTCTGCTTTGATGTTATCCGCTTCCGCATTGAAGTTCATCAAAATCCTGTGTCTCAGGACAGGACCGGATATTCGGCGAATGTCTTCAACTGATGGCGAATAACGACCGTCAATTATTGACAAAGCTTTAGCCCCAAGAATCAGATATTGCGATGCCCTCGGTCCGGCACCCCAGCTTACATAATCTTTAATAAACTTCGGCGCATTGCTGTTTCCCGGTCTCGACTTAGAAGCAATACTGACGGAATAAGAAATCACTTCATCAGATACAGGTACTTTTCTTACAAGTTCCTGAAATTCAATAATCTCTTTTTTTGAAAAAACCGGGCTTAAGACAGGTTCATACATACTTGTAGTTCTTTTGACAACTTCAATTTCTTCCATGAATTCCGGATAATCAAGTAAAACATTAAACATAAATCTGTCGAGCTGTGCTTCAGGCAGCGGATAAGTCCCTTCCTGTTCTATCGGGTTTTGTGTTGCAAGCACGAAAAAAGGTTCATCAAGCGTATATGTTGTTCCTGCGGCAGTAATTTTATGCTCTTGCATCGCTTCAAGTAATGCCGACTGGGTTTTAGGGGGTGTGCGGTTTATTTCATCCGCTAAAATCATATTTGCAAATACAGGACCTTTGATAAATTGAAATTTTTTACCCGTCTGCCCTTCACTGTCGAAAATTTCAGTTCCTGTAATATCGGACGGCATCAGATCCGGAGTGAATTGTATCCTGCTGAACTTGAGGTCAAGCGCTTCTGACAACGTTTTCACGAGAAGTGTTTTAGCAAGCCCGGGAACACCAATCAGCAAACAATGTCCTTTAGATAATATTGATATTATCACCTGTTCAATAACTCTGTCCTGCCCTACAATAATTTTTGCTATTTCACTTTTAAGTCCGTGATACTTAGCTTTCAGCGTCTTTACGAGTTCTGTATCGGATATTTTTTTTTCTTCGTTTATCATTACTCTATTTCGTCTATGTTATGTATTACTCGGATTTCTCCGAATTGTTTCATTGTTTTGCTGTTTTCGGCTGTATCGCCAGCAACTGATATTGTTAATGAATCGGGGTGAAGATACTTTTCCGCCGTTATTCTTATATCGTCCAAAGTAAGAGAATTAATTTCGCTTATATATTTGTTATAGAAATCCTTGTCCACACCGTAGAGTTCAAGATTAAGGAGCTTTGATGCAACAGCATTCGGAGTTTCAAGCTGCATCGGGAAATTACCGGTTATATAATTTTGCGCTGTCTGAAGTTCTTCATGAGTAACATTAGCTACTGAAATATCAACTAACTCTTTAATAATTTCTTTTACGGCATCTGAAGTAATATCATTTCGCACGTCAACTTCAACCGAAAAATCCCCCTGATATTTCTTCCAGTTAAATGATGACCTTGCTCCGTATGTGTATCCGTTTACTTCCCTCAGGTTTTTATTTATTCTTGATGTAAATGAACCGCCGAGGATTGTGTTCATAACGGTGATTGCCACAAAATCCAGGCAGTTTCTGTTTATTCCCGTATGCCCGGCATGTATGTTTGATTGTACTGCGCCTTTTTTTTCCGTTAAGTAAACTTTTGACGGCTTTGCATCCAATAGTTCAGGGAATTTAATATCCGGAATTTTACCGGCTTTTAAATCACCAAATTTCTTAAAAACAAGTTTTTCAGCTTTTACGGCTGAAATATTCCCGACTAATGCAATCACAAGATTCGAAGGTACATAAAAGTTTTTGTAATACTCAGTAATATCCTCACGACCTATAGATGCTACAGATTTCATTGTTCCCTCTTCATCGGCGGCATAGGGTGAACTGCCGTACAGCATTTTTCTGAATACAGACTCGGCAAGATATCCTCCGTCATCCCGGTAAGAAAGAAGCGAATTAATAACCTGCAATTTTTTCCGTTCAATTTCTTCATCGGAAAAAGCAGACCCGAGCACCATTGTACATACAAGATCAAACATTTTTTCAAAATATCTGTCGAGTGAATTAATCCCAAGATAGCTTGCGTCGTAATCCGCGCCGCTTGAGATAACTGCGCCGTGATAATCAATAATTTCCGCTATTTCCACAGCGCTCTTTTCTTTTGTTCCCTTCGTCAGAAGATCGGCTGTCATTGAAGCCGTACCATCGAGTTTCTTCTGCGTCAAGACGTCATGACAAGACCCTGTTTTAAAAAGAAACCTTGCGGAAGTAAGAGGAAAATCCGGATTGCTGATAACAAAAAGTTTTATTCCGTTATCAAATTTTGTTTCATAAAAATCCGGGAATAAAATATCTTTTGGTTTTCCGGATACAGGTTGTTTTGTTCTGTCTAATATCATTTTTTATTGTTCTTTAACTTTTGCCGGCAGATAATTTAAGACTACTCTGTTGTTTTTCTTAAGGTATTCTTTTGCAGTATTTAAAATGTCCGATTTGTTAATAGCGTCATATTTTTCAATCTCTTCATTTACCAAAGAAGCCCTGCCCCGGATTAATCCGAAATATGTCAGTTTATCCGCAGCCTGGAGAATTGACTGAAGCTTAATTATATAGTTCGTCTTTATCTTGTTTTTTGCCTTTTCAATTTCGGTATCTTTTAATCCTCCGTTTAATATGTCATCAATTATATTATCAATTTCCTTTCCTGCCTCTTCGGTTGCAGTATCTTCATTACAAAAGCAACTGATTGAAAGGAAACTCCCTAATTCCATTCCTGATACATAGCTGTATATCTCATTCGCATAATTCCTGTCATGTATTAATCTTCTTTGCAGGCGTGAACTTTCGCCTGCCGAGAGAACAGAACTGAGCACTTTTAGAGCATAATACTCTTTGCTTCCCGATTCAGGAATACGGTAAAAAATAAATCTTGCAGGAAGAGAAATATTATCAAATATAACTTCTTCACCGGCTTCTATAAAGTGTGTATCCGGATTATTTCTTTTTTTTTCGCCTGCGTTCCGCAGAAGCTTTTTCCCGCCCGTGTCACCGCTTCCGTTACCGCTCACGTCACCGCTTCCGTTACCGCTCACGTCACCGCTTCCGTTACCGCTCCCGTCACCACTCCGCCCGGGAATATCGTCGTAATATTTATTAATTAATTTTTCGGTTACATCATAATCAATATCTCCGGCAATCGTTAAAATCGCGTTGGATGGTTTGTAGAATTCATGATAGTATTTATTTACATCTTCGTGTGTAAAAGAATTAATGTGCCCGGCGCTTCCGACAATGTTCCATCTGTAACCATTTGAAGGAAATAACCTTTTTGAACTCTCCTCCTCAACTGTTCCGTAAGGTGAATTGTCGTGGACCTGAAGTTTTTCTTCAAGAACAACTTCCTTCTGTATTCTAAGGCTCTCCTCATCTGCCGTAAAACCTGTAAATTTATCCGAATCAAGCCAGAGCCCCAGTTCAAGCCCTGATGAAGGCAGGGTTAAATAATAGCTGGTGTAATCATTTGCCGTAAACGCATTACTCTCACCGCCGTTTGCCGAAAGAATTCCGTCAAAGTCCCCGCCTGAGATATTAGCCGTTCCGGTAAACATCAGATGCTCGATGAAATGCGAAAGCCCCGTTTTATCGGGCGGATCATTTTTAGAACCTGCATGAAATGCCGAATTGACAATTATCACCGGCATTCCCTGTTTTTTGCACATTACGATTTTCAAACCGTTATTTAAATATTTTTCTTTTATTTCAAGCATCATTGGAATTAACCACAGTATTAGTTCCCTCTGTCTTTGGAATAAACCTTATCGTCACTTTTGGTTTATCAACAAAATATTTCCGAACTGATTCTGTAACCTGATGTTGTGTTACAGACAAATATTTATTAATTTTCGTGTTAATCATTTCTGCGTTTCCATATAAAAGGTGATTATACATCATCTCAAGAGATACATGACTAATGTGCTGAAGAGAAGTTGTTTTCGAATACTCAAAACAATTTTTAATTTTATTAAATTCATCATCAGTAATTCCGTTCATTGAAATATTTCTTATTTCCTTATCAATAATTTCTTCAATGAGATTCAAATTACTATCAGGATATGCAAGGGCTCTTATATAAAAAACTCCGGAATTTTCCAGTTGGAACTTCTGAGCGTTGACCGAACGTAAAATTTTCATGTCGTAAACTAGCTTTTTATTCAGCCTGCTGCTTTCTCCGTTAGCGAGAATATCGGTAAAATATTCCAGAGTATATTCTTCGGGCGATCCGAGTCTTGGTATTCTGTAGCAAATCTGAATAGCCGGCAGAGTTACATTATCTTCAATTTCAACCTGCTTATTAAAGATTTTACCGGCACTATCGTTCACTAAAGGCGGTCTTACATTTTTTTGTATTCCGCTGTAATATTTTTCAATCTGTTCTTTAGCACAAGTCTCTTCAAAATCACCTGCGAGAACCAGCACGGCATTCGCAGGAGAGTAATATTTGCTGTGGAAATCCGATGCTTCGCCTGTGGAAATGGAATTGATATCGTTTTCAATACCTATCACCGGTACGCTGTAACGGGATCCGGGAAATAATTCCCTGCAAAGCACTTCCAGAAAACTTCCGTAAGGTGCGTTGTCATAACTGGTTTTTTTTTCTTCAATAACGACCTCTTTCTGATTTTGAACATTTGCATCGGATAAATCAAGTGATAACATCCTGTCAGATTCCAGCCACAGGGCGGTTTCGAGCTTATTAGACGGAAGAATGTCATAGTATGAGGTAATGTCAAATGAAGTGAAAGCATTGCATGAACCTCCTGATTTCTGAATTATTTCAAAATGTTCATTTTTCTTCACATTTGCCGAGCCCTGAAACATAAGATGTTCAAATAAATGGGCAATTCCCCTTTTACTGTCAGCTTCATCCTTCGAGCCAGTTTTATAACCAATGTTAAGACAGAAAAAGGGGTTTCTTGAATCCCTGTGTAATATACAATGCAATCCGTTGCTTAACTCAAACTCCTCAAACTTTATGACCATTGAAATTAATTAGGTGTTTATCAGGTTTAATTAATATTATGAAGATAATAATAATGTAAGTGGAACAAATTAGTTTAAATCAGAGTAAAAATCAGTATTAAAATTGAGAATATTATAAACATACGAAACACAGAGAACATAGAGAAACACAGACGGGTTTTCAAAATTGTCCGAAAGTTAATCTCTGAGCTATTCCGTGATCTCCGTGCCTCTCTGTGGTGAGGAGTAACCATTTATTTTAAGAATATTATTGAATTATTTATTATGCTAATTTCTGTTATTTTGAGGTATAATTTTGCTGAATAACTTTTAAAATAAAAAATACGGAGTTAATAAATCACTTTATGTTTGTAAAGAGAATATTGTTCCTGGCAATTGTTTTTTTAACGGCTGTCAGCGCAAACGCACAGTTTGGCAAGAATAAAGTTCAATATAAAATTTTCGACTGGCAATTTATTCAATCGAAACACTTTGACATATATTTTTCTCAGGGTGGTTATGATATTGCGCAGTACACTGCTGTAGTTGCAGAGAGTTCTCTAGTCTCTTTGAGTAAAAATCTCGACTATAATATTTCCAACAGAATTCCGATTATCGTATTTAATTCGCATAACGAATTTCAGCAAAATAATGTACTTGATGAATTTCTGCCCGAAGGTGTCGGCGGTGTAACAGAATTATTTAAAAACAGAATACTGGTACCTTTTGAAGGGAACTATGACCAGTTCAGACACGTTATCCATCACGAACTTCTGCACGGTTTTATGAATGATATGTTTTACGGCGGTTCACTTCAGAATATTATTTCCCGCAATATAACACTGGCATTTCCGGATTGGTACAGCGAAGGAATGGCCGAAGTGCAGAGCCTGAACGGCCTTGATAAGGCGACAGATATGTATATCCGCGATGCCGTTTTGAACAATTATTTACCGCCGATCGAATATATTAACGGATATATGTCTTACAGGGGAGGCCAAAGCTTCTTTGCATGGTTAAATGAGACCTACGGAGAAAAACTCGGCGAGTTGATGAATAATATACGCGCGATGGGAGACTTGGATTTTGCATTCCGTGAAACGTATAAACTTCCTTTGGAAAAATTATCGGAGAAATGGCAGAAAGATCTGAAAAAAATTCACTGGCCGGAAATTGCATCGCGTGAAGAAGTCAGGGAATTTGCCAAAATTCTGACCGATCATACCAAAGACGGGGGATTCTATAACGTAGCGCCCGTAATTTCTCCTAAAGGGGATAAATTCGCATTTATTTCCAACCGTGATGACCTGTTTGATGTTTTCATTGCCGATATTAACACCGGCGAAATTATTGAAAAAGTAGTCGAGGGAAATATAACCAATAATTTTGAAGAACTTCAGATTTTAACACCGGGGCTTTCATGGTCACCTGACGGAAAGAATCTTGCCATAAGCGTAAAAGCAGGCGACAAGGATGCAATTTTTATTATTGATCCGAAAAATGGAGAAAAAAAGATGCTTCCGATAAAACTAAATTCGATTTCCTCAGTTAACTGGTCCTCTGACAGAAATAAACTCGCATTCATCGGTTCATCTCCGAAACAATCGGATGTTTATGTATATGATATTAAACTTAATAAACTGGCGAACCTTACCGATGATATTTTTTCGGATTTTAATCCGACGTGGACACGTGACGGCAAAAAGATTGTTTTTACTTCTGACAGGGCGGCTTATGTAAGCAAGGAACTGATACCCCCTGATTTTAAGATGTATAATTATAACCCTGGAACATCAAGAGATGTTTATACAATTGATATCGAAACCGGAAAGATAGAGCGGATTACAGAATCAAAAGATGTTAAACACGGCTATGTACAGTTCAATCAAGAAGGGGATAAAGCTTTATATGTTACAGATAAAAATGGCATCAGTAATCTGTACGTAGCCGAAAGAGATTCTGCCGGCACTTTCACAGATCGGCCGTTAACAAACTCGCTGAATCCGATTGACCAGATTTCACTGTCAAAAGACGGGAAAAAACTTCTTTTTGTATCTCTGAACGAAGGCGGATATGATATTTTTTCACTCGATAATCCGTTTGATAAAAAAATCCCGTTTGATACGCTCCCTCTGACTGCTTTTGCACAAAGGAAACTTACACAGGAAAAACGGCTTATTGCTAAACAGTCAGTTATTGATTCGGGTAGAAAGTTTACACCGGCAGATACACTGTTCTCCGGAAAAGATTCGCTTGCCAAACCCGATGATTCTTTGCTTGTCATATATGATTCTCTTATAAATGCGGGTGATTCACTTAACGCAGGAAAAATACTTGTTGTCAAAAAAACCGCCGGTGATTCTACAAACACTCTGACGGTTAATGACGGAAAAGAAAAAGTGAAAATTTACGGCAGTAATATAAAAGTTAAATTCGAAAACGATAAAGGCGATAAGAAAATCGACGATTTTCACACGGAGTATGATTCATCATACTCTCTGAATAAAAGTTTCAGCATTGAGGATAATGTTAATGAGGACGGTTCATATAAAGCAAATAAATACAAAATAAAATTTTCACCTGACCTGGTTTACGGAAATGCAATTTACAACAGCTATTATGGCGTACAGGGCATCGCTCAGATATCGCTTAGTGATGTGCTGGGAAACCACAGAATAACGATTCAAACTTCAATGGTTATAGACTTAAAAAACAGTGATTATGCTTTTGCATACCAATACCTTCCAAAAAGGATAGATTATGGTTTTGCATTATACCATACTGCCCGTTTTATAACATTTAATAACGGATTCGGATATAATAACCTTTACCGTTACAGAACCATCGGAGGTCTCATAAATTTGTCTTATCCTTTAACACGATATAAGAGATTGGAAGGTGGACTTTCGCTGATGAGAATTTCGAGAGAAAACATGGATGAAACTTCTGAGCCGATGACTACACAATATCTTGCGATACCTTCTGTAAGTTACATTTTTGACAATACAACCTGGGGATTCCTTGCACCTGATAAAGGAACAAGAATGAATTTCAGTTTAATGTCATCACCAAAATTTTTCGATAACGGACTCGAATTTAATTCAATTACCGGCGATATCAGAAAATATTTTAAAATTGCCGACGATTACAGTTTTGTAATGAGGCTTTCCGGCGGAGTAAGTTTCGGACGCAATCCGCAGAAATTCTATCTCGGCGGAGTTGATAACTGGATTAACTGGGACTTCGAAAACAACGTAATTCCCTTCGGGGAAAGTATCGAAAGCTACGCTTTTTCCACTACGGTAACTCCGATGAGGGGATATAATTTCAATAAAATGACAGGGACAAAATATCTTCTTACGAATCTGGAACTCCGCTTTCCGCTGCTCCGTTATCTTATATTCGGTGCTTTGCCGGTAGGTTTCGCAAATGTAATGGGTAATATTTTTATTGATGTTGGTACTGCATGGAATGACACAAAAAAACTCCAGTTAATAGGACGCGATGATCACGGTTTAGCGTATGCTAAAGACATGTTGATTGCTACCGGTGTCGGCAGCAGGATTGTGATGTTCGGATTCCCTTTCAGGTTTGACGTAGCCTGGAACTATGATTTCAGGAAGTTCTCCGCTCCTAAATATTATTTTGCTCTCGGGCTCGACTTCTGATTGAATGCTATAAAAAAGCCGGCTTTGCGATTGCTATGCCGGCTTTAAGAGTATAAACATCAGAAATTAATCAATTTCCCAGTAAGCGTTTCCTTTGAGAAGTTCATCAATGTCACCTTCTCCGAATTTCTTTTTGGCTTCCGCAATCTGAGCTGTCAGATCATCTTCAAAAGTCGAATAATCAATGTCAAGAAAAACTCCTAACGGCATCGGAAGTTCGGGATGATCATTAAACTGCGCAAGTAAAAATGCAAGTTCTTTGGATTTTTCGTCATGCACAAGAACGTCATTAATACTGTGTTTCCCGTCGTTGAGGTCTATAACAGTAGGTTTAAATCCATCGAGTTTTATACCTTTATCCTTATTTTTTCCGAACACAAGAGGTTTACCGTGTTCCATGTAAATCGTTTTTTCAGCTCTGTTTTCTTTTTTCATGAAATGGTCAAAAGCGCCGTCATTGAAAATAACACAATTCTGATATATCTCAAGAAACGAAGTGCCTTTATGGTTATGCGAGCGCACTATCATTTCCTGCATGTGTTTCGGGTCTCCGTCCATTGTACGCGCAATTAATGTTCCCTCGGCTCCTAATGCAAGTGCAACGGGGTTTATGGGATATTCGATATTTCCGAGCGGAGTTGATTTTGTTATTTTGCCATGCTCGGATGTCGGTGAATTCTGTCCCTTGGTCAAACCATAAATCCTGTTATTAAAAAGAAGAACATTCATGTCAATATTCCTTCTCAACAGGTGAATAAAATGATTACCGCCTATGCTAAGGCAATCCCCGTCACCCGTTGCCATCCAAACCGATAATTCAGGATTGGCAGTTTTGACGCCGGATGCAATTGCCGCCGCGCGCCCGTGAATAGTATGGAATCCGTAAGTATCCATGTAATAAGGAAAACGGCTTGAGCAGCCGATGCCCGATATGAAAACAATTTTTTCTTTCTCTATACCAATAAGATTCGGGAAAGAACGCTGAACCTGCGCGAGAATAGAAAAGTCACCGCAGCCTGGACACCATCTGACATCCTGACCCGATGAAAAATCTTTTGCTGTATATTTTGTTTGAACTGTTTCGCTCATTTTAAATTCTGTTTTAATTAACCTTTTAAAATTTCTTCAATTTTTGTTTCTATTTCGATTGCTTTGAAAGGCTGACCTTTTACTTTATCAAAAATAACCGGTTTTATCAGGTATTCGCTTCTGATTATTCTGCTCAGCTGTCCGAGGTTCATCTCGGGAATAAGAACTTTTTCAAAACTATTTAACACATCCGCCGTATTTCTGGGCATTGGATTCAAATATCTCAGGTGAGCAAAAGATACTTTGTTCCCCTTGGCATGCTGATTTTCAACAGCCGAGGCAATGGCTCCATAAGTACTCCCCCATCCAAGAACGAGAAGTTTGCCTGTTTTATCACCGTGAATTTCAAGTTCGGGAATATCTTCCGAAATTTTCTTTACTTTTTCTTCCCTTATTTTCACCATATATTCGTGATTATCAGGGTCGTAACTTATATTTCCGTAAATATTTTGTTTTTCTAATCCGCCGATGCGATGCTCCAATCCCGGTGTACCCGGTATCACCCATGGACGGGCAAGAAATTCATTTCTGATATACGGATGAAATCCTTCGGGATTTGTTCTGAATTCAGCTTTTATATCAGGTAGTTCTGACAGCTTTACAACTTTCCATGGCTCAGAACCGTTCCCGATATAACCATCAGTTAAAAGAATTACGGGAGTCATATATTTTATCGCAATTCTGACAGCTTCAACTGTCATTGCAAAACAATCTGCCGGCGTTGCAGCCGCAAGTACAGGAACCGGACATTCACCGTTCCTTCCATATACAGCTTGAAGAAGATCTGATTGCTCTGTTTTTGTAGGTAAACCGGTTGAAGGTCCGCCGCGCTGAACATCTATAATAACCAAAGGCAGTTCTGCAATAACAGCAAGCCCTATACCTTCTGTCTTAAGAGCCATACCCGGACCGCTCGTTGATGTCGCGCCCAATTTACCGGCAAACGATGCTCCTATTGCCGTCGTAATACCGGCTATCTCATCTTCCGCCTGAAATGTCTTGACCCCGAACTGACGATATTTAGAAAGCTCATGAAGAATTTCGGATGCAGGTGTAATAGGATAACTGCCGAGGAAAAGCTCTATTCCCGCCCGGCTGGCTGCCGCTACAAGTCCCAAAGCTACAGCTTCATTTCCGTTGATATTACGGTATGTTCCCGAAGGGAGATCCGCAGGTTTCACTTCAAATCTTGCGTCAAATATTTCCGTCGTTTCACAGTAATAATATCCTGCTTTCAATACCTTTGTGTTCGCTTCAATAAGTTCGGGTTTCTTCTTGAATTTATCCGATATCCAGTGTAAAGTGAAATCAAATGACTGATTATATAACCAATACACAACTCCGAGAGCAAAGAAATTTTTGCATTTCTGAGCCGTTTTTAACGGAAGGTTCATAACTTTCAGTGTTTCCATCGTACTCTTCGTTATCGGAATGGGATATACGTGATAAGCGGATAATGAACCGTTTTCTAACGGATTTTCCGTATAAGAAGCAAGTTCAAGATTCTTCCTGTCGAAGGTATCGGAATTAAGAACAATAATTCCGTTTTTCTTTAAATCTTTTAAATTGACTTTCAATGCCGCCGGGTTCATTGCTACCAGCACATCAACCTGATCTCCAAGCGCATATACATCATGACTTGAAAAGTGAATCGTATATCCGCTGACGCCGTATAAACTACCGGCAGGTGCGCGAATTTCTGCCGGATAATCCGGCAGTGTGCCGAGATCATTCCCGAATGAAGCTACGGTATCTGAAAATTGAGCTCCTGTCAACTGCATACCGTCGCCGGAATCTCCGGCAAACCTTATAGTAACTTCATCAACTATCTGTGTTTCCGTTTTATTCGCTCCGCTTGATTGGTTATCCTTTTCTACAGGTGTCTTATCATCCATAAAGATATTTTTCCTTTTTTATTGAATTGAAAATTGTTGGTCATGTATAAAATACGAAGATTGATTTGTTAATTCAAGTTAAACATGCTTCCACAAATTACAAATCCATCCTGATAATATTACGCAGGATGGATTTGTAATAAAAATACAATAAAAATCTATTACACTTTTTCTTCCGGCGGTTCTATAAGATCTTGAGTAAGATCTTGAGTAAGATCTTCAGTTAATTCTTCTGCCGCTGTTTCAATATGCTCTTTTTCAACTATCAGCTTGAGTACGGCTGTAACGTTACTATGAAGTTTAATTTCCACAGAATATTCGCCTATGGACTTGATATGTTCGGGTATGGTGATTTTACGCCTGTCAATTTTATTATATCCTTTTTCGATAAGAATATCGTGAATCATCTGAGGAGTCACAGAACCATATATTTTTCCCTCTTCTGCCGTTTTAACACGAATAATAACAGGATTCGCCTCAAGACTTGAAGCAATTATTTTTGCGTCTTCTGTTTCCTTATGAACCTTACGGCTTTTCTGTTTTTTGATTTCCTCAAAAGATTTAATATTTGAGGAAGAAGCAATAGTAGCAATTCCCTGTGGAATAAGATAGTTCCTCGCGTATCCGTCTTTTACTTCTTTAATTTCGCCTGTATTACCTAACAAATCAAAATCTTTTTTTAATATTACTTTCATAACTTAATGTATCCTTTAAATATAATAATGGAATTTCTCCAGTCGTAACTGAAATTATTTTTCAAAAATTATTTACTGTGTATTAAATCTGAATCTTCGGGTGATAATAATGCATCAAAGCTTTCGTCGGTAAATGTTGAAGGTTCATCTCCCGATAATTCACCTCCGCCCCGTTTGTTCAGAAATTGAATTCTTCTGGCTTTAATTTCAACGATAGTTCTGTTAGATCCGTCCTCTGTCTTAAAAGTCCTGCTCTGAAGTTCGCCGTCAACTAATACTGCATTTCCTTTTTTAAGTTTATCCCTGCAACTTTCCGCAAGCCTGTTCCATGCAACTATACCGACATAGCATACGTCTTCTTTCCATTCGTCATTTTTATCACGAAATCTCCTGTTACTGGCAATAGAAAAATTAACGACCGGTGTTCCGTTAGTTGTTTGCCTGAATATCGGGTCTTTAGTAAGATTTCCGGCTACTATAACGCTGTTTAATTCGGGCATCTTAAATTCAGCCATGTTTTACCTCCAAGTGTTAATAATTTAATAATTATTTTTTACGAAATACAATACACTCTCTATTATGCCTCTGTTATATCCTTGTTCTCGACCTGAACTGATTCCGAAAGAGCAATAGCCTCTTTTTCTTTTGCATCAGCTTCGACTTTTGCAATAATCGCAGCTCTTTTTTTAATATGTTCATTTTTATCCCTGAGTTCCTGTTTACTCATCAGAACAGTGAGATGACGTATTACGTTATCGTCAAGTTTGAAAGCCCTTTCAAGCTTTGCTATAATTTCAGCAGGCGCTAAAACTTCAAAACAAATATAGTAACCATTTTGTATGCGTTTTATCGCGTATGCAAGCCTTCTTCTTCCGATTTTATCAATAATATTAATTTCCGCCTCATTCTTTTTTAACCAGCTTTCGTATTTTGTAATAATATCTTCGATAACGGGGTCTTCAGAATTCCCATCGAGAATAATGTAAATTTCGTAATTTCTCTTAGCCTTGGCCATTCGGTTATAAATTATAAAAATTATTTAAAAAGGTAAAAATATTATTATTTTCACAAATAATCAAGTGATTTAACTTAATAGAAGCGAATAGCACTTATTTTTGACTGAATCCTGAATCATTTCATTTTTAACTCAGGTCTTCGTAAGGATGAAAAAAACGCCGGATTATTTCAGTAATTAGAACTTGTTTATGAACTTAATTCGGGACTTCAGTGCGGGAAGAGGGACTTGAACCCTCACGCCGACGTGGCGCCACCCCCTCAAGATGGTGCGTCTACCAGTTTCGCCATTCCCGCTGATTTTCTCAGTGACCCTAAATATATAAATAATTGATAATTATTGCAATTTAATTATGAACGAAGTTTCTTTAATTCCTTGATGAGAGTAATTTCTTTGGCACTAAGATTTTTTGGTAAATCTACTTTAATTGTTACATACATATCACCGAATGAATTTGCATATCCATATTTTGGCATGCCTATTCTCTGCAATCGTAAAATTTTTCCTTCCTCGCATTCCTTTGGGATATCAATTTTTATAATATTTTTCAATGTTATCAACTCCGCTTTACCTCCAAGCATCGCCGTATATAAATCGATACGGAGGTCGGTGTATAAATCATCAAATTTTCTTTCAAATTTCGGATTTCTTTGTATCTTTATTGTAATTAATAAATCACCGGACTTTCCTCCTCCTGCCGCCGAGCCGCCTTTCCCGGGCAGTTTCAAAATATGTCCATCCGGAATTCCCGGTTTAATTTTTAATTTAATTGACTGACTGTTAAGACTGAATATACGTTCCGAACCATGATATGCTTCTTCAAGGGAAATTTCCATTTCTGCCCTATAGTCCTGCCCTTGAACAATTGCAGCGCGCCGGGTTTTCCCTCCGCGGGATTTTCTTGAGCCGTCAAATTCCTGTCCGAAAAGCATGTCGAAGAAATCAGAGTATCCTCCGCCGCTTCCGAACATATCTCCAAATTCACTGTCTGCCGGGTTTGATTGCCTGCCGGCGCGCTGACTATTTCTATACTGATTAGTATATTGCGACCAGTCAAATCCCTGACTCTCTCCGCCGGATTGCTGATAGTATTGATAGTTTGTTCCAAGTTCATCATATTTTTTTCTTTTTTCATCGTCGCTAAGCACTTCATTCGCCTCATTGACTTCCTTAAACTTTTCTTCCGCTTCTTTTTTACCCTTATTGCGGTCCGGATGATATTTCATAGCCAGTTTTCGGAAAGCTTTTTTAACATCATCTTTCGAAGCCTTCTTGTCAACTCCTAATAT
>Ga0247842_10004076_pt1 | contig 18735 bp, 19 predicted proteins | sample LaCruzMarch2015__3_FD_192411 | JGI IMG/M metagenome (GOLD analysis project Ga0247842, IMG submission 192411) | Freshwater microbial communities from meromictic Lake La Cruz, Castile-La Mancha, Spain - LaCruzMarch2015_19m | ecosystem: Environmental > Aquatic > Freshwater > Lake | place: Spain...
TCTTCCGGGTCTCGGGGGAGCAGGCGAAATTGACGTTGGAGACGTGGACCACCTTCTCCATGTGAAGCGCCACCTCATGGAGCTTCTGAGTGTCCAGGCTGTTCTCGATGTTCCCGCCGCAACTGCAAATGTAAACGCCCATCCGCTGTGAACCCTTGGCCATCTGTGAATCCTCCGATCTTCGCCTGATTAAAGAAAGAAAAGCCAACGTCCATTATTATTAAGATTTCCCTGAAAGAACCAGAACAAGGAAGGGATTTGCGGAAGCGACCCGAACCGATCGGCCTCGCCGTGGCTGCGGAAGTAGGGGCTGGGGTGCTTATATGGAGGAACACCTCTGTGGTGTTCCCGCGTCGAAACGCTCGCGCCGCGCTTTCGATGATGGTTCGGGGAAACGTTCAATTGCCGAAAGGGATATGATGGTCCAGACGGTTGCTTAATAGGCTCGGGTGAGAAGATGATAAAAAGGGAGGAATTCGACGGCATGGATGTGGAGGAGCAGGCGCTCTTCATCATCGACGAGTATGCCGACATCTTCCTTGACAACTTGGGTCTGGGGCTGAACCGCCGGCGCATCCTGAACATAATGTACGAGGCGCGCAAGCACCTTATGCGGCAGTGGAGGTTCCCGGAGCTGGTCAGGATCATGACCTTCCTGCAGGAGACCTTCAGTCAGGACGTGGAGGTGGAGCTGGGCATTTTCAACTTCCTGAAGCCGATGCCCCGGGAAGAGGCGGAGAGCGTGGCCGCCCTCAAGGCCGAGCAGCACTTCGAGATGGGCAACTACCGCCTGGCCATGGTCTACTACCAGTTGCTGGAGGAAGAGTCGGGCGAAGGCCCCATGTCGGAAAAGGTCCAGCAGTGCTTGGAACACATCGCCAGCGAATGATCAAGCAATTAATAGGCTGGTCCCTCAAAGGATATTCTTCTTCATGTCGGCCAACCCTTCGGCGAGACCGACCATGGGACGGCCTATCTGAGACTCGGCCAGGTCCACGGCAAGGCAGGAACGGGGCGGACGGACGGCCAGCAACGGCATCTCCGCGGTGCTGACCGGGGATATGAGGTTCTTGTCGAGGCCGAAGACCTCGGCCACCTTCAGCCCTATGTCATAACGGCTCAGGCAGTCCGGGCCGCTGGTGTGGTAGATGCCGGAGGCGTCCGAACCAGCGAGCTCCAGAATGTCCCTGGCCGCCGCCGGGGCGTAGGTGGGGGACACGAACTGATCGTCGTACAATCGGATATTTTTCCCATTTTTTAGCGAGTCGATCATCCAGGTGACGAAGTTGCCTTTCGGTCCCAGGCGGTTCCATCCGTAGACCACCGAGACCCGGCAGACCATGTTGTTCGGTCCCGCGTCCATGGTTATCCGTTCACCCTCGAGCTTGCTTCGGGCATAGACGCTGCTGGGGTCCGGGGCTTCGAACTCGTGGTAGCGCCCCTTCTTCAGTCCATTGAAGACATAATCGGTGGAGATGTAGACCAATTTGGCACCGATGGACCGGCACTCCGTGGCCAGGTTCAAGGTCCCCTCCATGTTCACCGCGTAAGCCCTGGAGGGTTCTCTCTCGCACTGGTCCACGTTGGTCATGGCCGCGGAGAGGACCACTATTTCGGGAGAGGTCGACCGCAGTCCATGCGCCACCGATCCTTGATCGGTGATGTCCATGTGGATCAGGTCGCTTATGTCGGTCGGGACGGTCTCGTTGAAGGTGCCAGTAGAGCTATACCCAGCCGATCTCCCGGCGGACATGATATATTGCCCCAGAAGCCCGGCTGCGCCCACGATCAACACCTTGCGCATGCTCCCCCATATCCCCATGCGCTAAAAAATAGTTGGTTGCACTAATGATCGGGTCAAATCATTTATCTATGATATTATAATTAAATTAATGAATTCTTAATGGCTCCGCTATTAGACGTGCGGATTCCAATGAGAATTAATTAAGGAATGATTCCTGCTCGACTCGCTCCGAAAATTCCCACTTAATATCTATTTTTTAGCCAGATGATTGGAAATGAACGTAATTCTCGTTCGATTGACAAAACGTTATAAAGGAATTGGAATGTACGGGTGCCATTCGAGGTCACTGGATGTCAAAAGAGTATGTTACTGTTGGGACCCAACAGGGTCTGAACCTGAAGGGGAACGGTATCATCCTGCTGGACATGGCATTAATGGCCATGATGGTCATGTTCGTGGAGATAATGCTGGTCCCGGCCTTGCCCATCATCGCCCAAGAGTTCCCCGAGGACGCCCATTGGGTGTCCTGGGTTTTGGCGGCGTACATGTTGGTAGGCGCGGTGGCCACGCCGTTGCTAGGCCGCATGGGCGATCTGTACGGCAAGAAGCGCATCATGATCATCGCCATGACCGTCTATCTGCTCGGGCTCATCGGCTGCTCCTTTTCCTGGTCCATTCCCTCGCTCATCGCCTTCCGCGCCGTGCAGGGAGTGGGCATGGGCATGTTCTCGTTGGCCTTCGGCATCGTCCGTGATACCTTCCCTACCCGGACCATACCGGTGGCCATGGGCATCATCAGCGCCATGTTCTCGGTGGGCGTCTCCATCGGACTGCTAGGCGGCGGGTTCATCGTGCAGACCTTTTCCTGGCGGGACTGCTACTACATCGTGACACCGCTTCTGGCGCTGCTGGTCATATTGGCCTGGAAGACCATCAAGGACGACAAGATCGAGAGCAACTCCGGACTAGATCTGCCAGGCTCCACCCTGCTGGGCGCCTCGGTCTTCCTGCTGTTGCTGTCCCTGACCCAGGGTGAGGATTGGGGCTATACCAACTGGAAGACCCTGGGAATGATGGCCGCCTCCATCATCGGCTTTGCTTCCTTCATCACCTGGGAGAAGCGGACCGCCACACCCATCGTCCGCCTTAAGCTGCTGATGAACAAGGGAGTGCTCGGGGCTAATCTGGTGGCCCTGTTCATGGGATTGTCCATGTTCCTGCTGTTCCAGACCATACCTTTCTTCCTGCGCTCCCCGGAATCGTTGGGCGGCTTCGGCATCGACGACGCCTTTGTCATCGGCCTGTTCATGTTCCCTTCGGCGTTGACTCAGTTGTTCTTCGCTCCGGCCGCCGGTGCTTGGTCCAAGCGAATCGGCGCGGACAAGATCCTCAGCATAGGTATGGGAATATCCACTCTGGCCATCGTCATGCTCATAATGTGGCATGAACAGGACTGGCAGATATGGGCCTCCCAGGCGGTCTTCGGTATTGGGATGGGGATGTCCATGGTCTCCCTGATCAACGTCATCGCCATGTCCGCTCCCCGGGCGGAGTTCGGCATCGCCTCGGGCATGAACACCCTGTTTCGGGTGATCGGTGGTTCGGTCGGTCCGGTGCTGGCCGCGGCGATGATGTCCTCGTATGCGGTCATGGTCACCCTGCCCGGTTACCCCTTCCCCATCGAGATGACGTCTGAGCAAGGTTACGTCATCACCTGGATCATCGGAGGGATATTCGCCGCTATCGGCCTGGTCATCGCCTTGGTGCTCAGGCCGGGGAAGGGCATGAAGTACGAGGACTGAGGTAAGGATTATGTCCCACATCGGTTATCCCCACCGGAGGGTAGCATGAGAATAGTGATGGTAAATGGCAGTCCGCGGCAGGACGGGAACACCGGCACCATGCTCAAGTCCCTGGCAAAAAAGGCCAAGGACCGCGGGGCAGAGGTCACCTACTTCGAGATCGTGGACAAGGACATTCAGGACTGCGACGGATGCTACCGCTGCGACGTGGACGGCAAGTGCGTCAAGGATGACGACATGAGCGAGGCTTACGACCTGGTCCAGGACGCCGACGTGCTGATAATCGGTTCCCCCATCTACATGGGCATGGAGACGGGATTGACCAAATGCTTCGTGGACCGCCTGTACTACCTTATGTCCAAGAAGGATAACCGGCCGGGTCGGAAGGCCGCGGCCCTGTTCACCTGCGGGCTGATCGACGGGCACGTGATCTACGGCTACATGCACAATCGCTACTTCAAGCTCCTGAACAAGGACCTGGGCTTTGAGGACGTCAAGACCTTCGTGGTGTCAGGGACGAAGACCGCGGTGGCCATCGAGGGCAACTTCTACGCTCAGGACACCCTCAAGGAACTGGAAGAGTTCATATTCCCCGATGGTTGAGATGACCGAGGATATCGTGGCCTGCCAACATTGCGGCTCACGCCGCGTGACCCCCAAGATACTTGTGGGCGGACCCATGGCCGGCCTGGACAATCAGGACGGAAGCTACGTGTGCCTGGATTGCGGCCGGGAACTGGTGCCCCTGGGGTTCGAGGGCGAGCAGGAACGGAAGGACTTCGTGGCCGGCGCGGAGACGGCCGGGAAGGATTTCCTGCACATCCCCATCGTCCCGGTGGACACCTGGAGCCTGTTCAGCATCCCCTTGCTGGACGTTCCCCTGGTGCAGGTGGCCAAGGTGGTGGAGCTGCGCTGGAAGGGAGATTGGGAGATGTCGCCCGGCGTGTCCTACGGGGACTACTGGAAGGCGGTAGGCTCCAAGCGCTACGGCGCCGAGGACGTGCTGCTCATGGACCTGTCCGGCATGCAGCGCGGCCGCCCCAACTTCGAGGCCTTGAAAGCCCTCATGAAGCGCAAGTACTCCGTGTGGCTGGAGATGGGGGTGCGAGAGGTTTCGGACATCTTCGACGCCTTCACCCTGGGCTCGCAAAGCGTCATGATCGGGAGCATGACCTGCGCTTCCTCGGAGCTGCTGGAGGAGGTCATAGAACTTTCTGACCGGAGCGTCCCCCTGCTGTATTTCGACGGGGAGGTGCGCTGGGGAGGCCACGAGTTCAACTCCACCTCACTGCGGGACTCGCTGACGCTCCTGGATGACCTGGGTTACGATCGGGTGGCCGTCCTGGACCTACGGCGCCTGGGCACCGGCCAGGGATTCGACGAAGAACTGGCCTCTGAAGCTGTGAGAGGAGGGATGGATGTGCTCTATGGAGGAGGCGTCCGGGAGGGCGACCTGCCGGCGCTGAAAAGGCTGGGGATGGTCGGGGGCCTTATCGACCCTTACACCCCGGTGCTCAAGGACCTCCTCGCCTCCGAAGTTCCCAAGGAGGAGGAGAGACCTTTGCCCACGACCGTAAAGCGGGAGAGCCCCCGGGCCACAGGCACGGACGCCTGAACCTTATCGTTCCATCGACTGGATGTCATGCGACGTTCTACAGTGCCGCTTGGGGTTCAGCGGTATCTTTTTTTAATGATGACCGCACATTGATATGCTGTCAGGTGGCTTAGCGACCAAGGTGATAGATGGAGCTATGGGAGTTGGCCCTGGTCCTGCTGACGGCCATCGTGCCGTCGCTGATCTACCTGGTCTGGATACGTAACTCCGAGAGCAAGAACCGGGAGAGGTGGGGCAATGTGCTCTCCGTCTACCTATTCGGCATGATAATCTCCATCATCGCCGCGGTGCTGTTGGAGACCGTAGCCATCGAGATCATCCACTCCCCAGGTTCCATCTTCTCCGAAGGGCTGTGGTCCTTCGAGCCCTACGACCCCACCCTGGAGATCGTGCTCCTGGCGGTGGTCATCGCTCCATTCGTGGAGGAATGGACAAAAAGCTGGGGCGTGATCGCCATCTGGCGCCGCATCCGCGAGCCGGAGGACGGCCTCATATACGGAGCGGCGGCGGGCTTGGGCTTCGCCGCCATGGAGAACGTGTTCTACAACAGCAGCGCTTTGCTGAGCGGCTTCGACGTTTTTCTTGCCACCGCCTTGACCCGGGCGGTCGTCTCCACATTGCTACACGCCTCGGCCTCGGCCGTACTAGGCTACGGCATCGCCCGCAAGTATCTGTTGGGGGTTAAGGGGATTAAGGTCAGCTGGCTGCCATATTATCTGGTGGCGGTGGGCTTGCACGCCCTGTTCAACGGTTTCGCCGTGGCTGGGGAGGTGTGGGACCACGAGGCGGTATCGTACATCGGATTGGTGGCGGCTCTGGTCCTTTCCGTGGGGATGTTCCTATGGACGAGGAGAAGCGTTCGCTCTATGGACCGGCGCTGGTGAAGGTCTTCACCAGTTCCTTTCCCAAGGAACGGGCGGAGGACAGCGTATCTGGGCGCTCTTTCGCGGAACCTCTCTCATCCAGTCCCGGTACCGTCAAGGCGCTGACCGGCCGTATGCCGATGCCGATCATGAAGGCCCGCAGCTCGGACAAGGCGTTCTCGAACTTGGCCTGCGGCTGGGCGGCCGTTAGGATCACGGCGCCGATTCCGGGCCTTCTCGGTATTTTCAACAGGTTCCGGCGGGCCCACAAGGCCTGGCAGCGGTCGACCGCCATCTTGGTTTGCGCGCTCATGCCAGAGAAATAAATGGGGCTGGCCACGATGACCGCGTCAGCCTGTTCCAGGACATCGTAGAGGCGGCACATCTCATCCAGTACGATGCAATCACCGTCGGTGAAGCATTCCTCGCAGGCCTCGCATGGTGCTATTTCCATGAAGGCCAGGTTGAATTGGAGCACGTTCGCGCCCTGCTCCTCCGCCCCCTGGAGCGCTTCGGCCAGAAGCGTCTCGGTGTTGCCTTGCCGGCGCGGCGAGCCGTTCAGGCCCAGCAACAGCAGGGTCAATCCTCCAGGGACTCCCTGATGCGTTGCGGCAGGGTGCGGAAGTAGCCAAAGCCCTTGATGACGTAGTCCGTAGCCCCGGACCTTATGGCCTGGTAGCTGAGGTCGGCGTCGTCCACCGCGCTCACGAAAAGGATGACAGCGTTGGGCTGGAACTCGCGTATGCGAGGCAACAGGTCCATGCCATTGGTGTCCGGAAGAAGATAATCGAGAAGGATCACGTCAAAAGGCCTCTTCTTTATGGAAGATAGAGCCTCGGCGCCGCTGCGGGCCACCGTCAGCTCGAACTCATCCGCCGATAGATGCTCGCGGCAGAGGTCGACATGGTCGGAATTGTCCTCGACCATGAGAACGGATAATTTGACCTTAACGCCCATCGGAGACCTCCAAAGCCTATTCTTTCAACCGATAAAAAGGTTATTCAGCTTTTGGCAACATCACAACGAACACCGACCCCTTGCTATGGTCGCCGTTGATGCGATCCTCCACCCATGCGCGGCCTTGGTACCTGTCGATGAGGGCCTTCACCACCGACAGCCCCAGACCGTGCCCCTCGGCGGCCATGCTGGTGTCCAGGTTCTCGAACCTCTGGAACAGCATCGGCTTGCGCTCATCGGGGATGCCCTTCCCCTGGTCGCGTACCTCCACCCGCCAGTAATCGATCTCGGCAATCTTGTCCGGGCGGACCAGCACCTCCACCTTCTTCTGTTCCCCGTACTTCTGGGAATTGCTTATGATGTTGTAGAAGACATCCTTGACCAGGGAGTCGGCCCATACCATTGCCGCCCCTTCGGGGTAGGACAGTTCCAGGGGGATGTCCGAGTATAACGAGGAGCTCTTGATCTCCTTCACGATGTCATGCAGCAGCGGCAGTATGTCCACCGGCACCAGTTCCACGGAGCTATCCGACTCCATGATGCTCCACAGCTTGCGCACGTCGGTGATGAGGTTGGAGATGTTCTGCGATTGGACCAGGGAGCTTTTTACATAGCGACGCTGCCTCTCGTCCAGCTTGGGGTCCTTGATGAGCATTTCCAGGAACCCGTGGATGGGCACGTTGTAATTGGCCACATCGTGTGTCAGCAGGATGTTGTACAACTTCTGCATGGACACCTTCGACTTTATGTTCATGAAGAGCCCGGAGTTCTTCAGGGCCATGGCCGCGTGCACCGAGAACAGCTCGATGAGGTTGTACTCTTCCTGGGTGAAAGGCTTTCCCGGCACCTTCTCCAGGGTCATGACGCCCAGCATCTCGTCCCCGATCTTGAGGGGCACGCTGATGAGCGAGGAGGGTTCCTCCGGCGTCCCGTCCACCTGCTTGGCGCGTTCGTCCAGATCGGCCCTCTCCACCAGAGTTCCCTTTCCAGTGCTGGCCACCATTCCGGTGATACCTTCCCCCACCTCCACGATGAGCGCCTTGTTGTCCACCTCGTAACGGACAAGATGCCTCAAGGGTACGAGCCGGGTCCCCCCGCGATCGAACCCGAATATGATGCAGTTATCATATTGCACCAGTTCCTTGGATTTGGCCAGTATGATGTCCAGCACCTCCTTGTAGTCCAGGGTGCCGGACACCAGGCGGGAGATCTCGAACATGGTCTGGAACTCCGCGCCTATCCGGAGATAGTGCTGGTTGAGCAGGGAGTAGAAGTAGATCATGGCGATCTGGTTGGAGAACACCTGCAGCGTCAGCTTTCTCGTCCCCATGTCCTCCATGGGGGTCTTCTTGCCGAAGAGGCCGGCGCCCACGAAATCCCCGCGGAACTTCAGTGGCAGGCACACTAGGGATTGGAAACCTATGGAGCTGGTGTCCGAGCAGATGTCATTGTTCAAGGCCGAACAGGTGCAGCTCTCACCCTGGGCCATTTTGACGGCCAGGGTGGAATCGCCCATCTGGGTCTCGAACAGCTCTCGGGCAGTCTTGAAATCGATGCCCGAACAGAACAGCTGGGGACGGCCGTCCCAGGCCTGAAGCCGCAGAACGGCGAAGTCCAAGCCCTCGCGCTGCAACAGATTGTCCAGCTCTCCCTGCAGCACTTCGTTGGGGTTCTCCTGGGAGGTGAGCTGGGAGGACGTCTCGGCCAGGAACATCAGGGAATCGGAACGGGAACCGTCCGCGACCCGGCGGATGATGGGCGTGCTGGCCACGGCCAGCACCAGGTCGTTCCCTTCGGATTGGAAAGGATGAAGGGACCAGGTGAGCTTGGCCGGACGACCCTGAACGCGCATGGGAAGGGTGACGAATGAGGGGATCTCCGGTTGCACCATGGCCTTCGCCAGTTTCCGGCGCTCGTCCTCCTCGCCATGAAGAATGAAAGAAAGGTCTTGGCCCTCCAGGGTGCCGCGGTCGACCTCTATGAAGCGTTGGAACGGTGAATTGCTTTGCCTTATCTCCCCTTCCCGGGAGTAGACCATTACCATGAGGTCGTGGTCCTGCAGCACTTCCATGACCATGTCCAGGGTGAGCTCGCGACGATCGTCGTCCGTGAGGAAGCCCACCAGGCTGACGCCCACGATCTCCTCCCTTTCCTTCACCGGGGTCATGGATATGGAGAACTGGGCCTGGCCCAGGGTCATGCTCAGCCGTTCCCTGGTGCTGTTCCCGCCCAGGCAGGCATTCAGGGCTGTCTCCACTTCCACCGAACATCCGTTCTCCAGGAGGGAGACCAGGGAGCAGCCGATGAGGCGGGACTCGTCCGTAGCCAGTAAGGATTCCACGGTGCGATTGTAGTACTTGAGGCGACCATGACGGTCCAGGGTGCAAACTAGGGTCCTCCCGACCTGGTCCCCCATGGCGGCCTTCCCTTCACCCGGACTCATTTTAATTCATGCACCCCTATGCATCCCATAAGGTTATCCATCGTAGATTAATTAATTTTATCTGCTGAGGTCGCTCAAATGGAACGAGGCGAACCAGGAAACGCGCCATAATAAAAGTGTACGATACGAATATTAAAAAAATGATTAGAGTCGTAGAAATAGATATGATTTCATCATTATATTATTAAACCAGACAAGTATATTTGTAATTTGTTGAAATGAATATTATTATTTAGAATGTGTGCTTATACGAATCGATATACTTATATATTATATCTTGATTCCCAACTTAGAGAGCGCCCGCACAAGGACACCCCCACTATTCTCCTCCTAAAGGATAGTAATTATTCCACCTTGCGTTCTTGGCGGGCCTCTTTTTCTCTAACATTCCTTTTATCTACGCATCCAGCCATTTATGGGACATGAGCTCCCCCATGCGCCTAGGCGCCATGGCCACCCTTCGGGACCACCGGACGATCTCCGCCCTGCGGGTGGACTTCCTGGAGCTTCTGGTCCTTCCGCAGGACGACCTGGCCCAGGTGGCAGGCTTCTGCGATGACTTCGACGGGGAACTGATACTGCACGCCCCAGAGGACCTTCCTGACGGCCGCTTCTTGGACCTGTCGTCCCCGGACCCCCGGGTCAGAGAGGACAGCGTGCGCCGCATAAGGGAGGTAGCCAATTCCGGCCGGGAGACCGCCCGGCCGGTGGTGGTCCATCCTGGCGGAATCAGCGGATCTCTCCTGGATGGGGACGAGCTCCTAACAGGGCTGCGCGCTTCTTTAGAAGCGCTGCCGGACTACCTCTGGCTGGAGAACATGCCTTTGCACTACCACTATCAGGGACGCAAGTTGCGCTCGAACCTGATGCGCACCCCGGAGGAGATGAAACAGGTGGAGGATCTGGTGGCGGGCTTCACCGTGGACGTATCGCACGCCTACCTGGGTGTGGAGGGGGACGGCAACGCCAACGTAATGGCCATGTTCAGGGTGCTGGGGGAGGCGGTGCGTCACGTGCACCTCTCCGACGCCCGCCGGCCGGACGAGGAAGGGGTCATGATAGGCGACGGCGAGGTCGACATGGCCTTTCTGCCCTACCTGCACGGGCTCCCGGTCCTGTTGGAGATTTGGGATGGGCATCTGAACGGAGGGGCAGGATTCAGGGAAGCGTTGCGGCGCGTTCGTGGGTGACCCTATCCAGACATCCATTCTTTTCTGGGCAAACCGATAACTTGAAAAAGAGGTACCGAGATAATAGGCGATACCGAGGTGGCTGGATTGGAGGACGGAGATTTCACCAAGGCTCGCTCGATGCTTTTTCCAAGGCAGGTTCTTGTGGGCCATGACGTCATAAGCACGGTGCCCGCGTCCTGTAGGGACTTCGGGCTCAGTGGCACCGGCCTCATCGTCACCGGCGACCGCACCATGAAGGTGGCCGGCAATCTGGTCCGCGACAGCCTCAAGGACAGCGGTTTCGAGGTGCAGATCGTCAACGTGGGCGAGGCCACCAACGAAAACCAGCAGAAAGTGGAGGCGGTGGCCAAAGAATGCCACGCCGACTTCCTTTTAGGCGTCGGGGGCGGGTCCAAGATCGACCTGGCCAAGATGACCGCCGCCCGGATCCACAAGGAGTTCCTTTCCATACCTACGTCCGCTTCCCATGATGGGATAGCTTCCGGACGGGCCAGCATTCGCAGCGGCAGCGGGCCGATCTCGCACGACGCCAGGGTGCCGCTGGCCGTCATCGCCGATACTGGCATCATCGTAAAATCACCATACAGATTATTGGCCGCGGGGTGCGCCGACGTCATCAGCAACGCCACCGCCCTGATGGACTGGGAGTTCGCCCGCAGACTGCGCAACGAGGAGTTCTCCCGTTCAGCCTTCGCGCTGGCCAGCTATACCGCGGAAACGATAATTGATAACGCCGATCTGATGCGGCCCAACCTGGAGGAGAGCGTTTGGCTGGCCATTCGCCCCATAATCATCTCCGGGATAAGCATGAGCGTGGCCGGATCGTCGCGACCCACCTCGGGCAGCGAGCATATGTTCTCGCACGCCCTGGACCTCATAGCGCCGGGCAAGGCGCTGCATGGGGAGCAGTGCGGGGTCGGCTGCATAATGATGATGTACCTTCACGGAGGCGACTGGATGCGCATACGTGAGGCGCTGATGAAGATAGGGGCCCCCACTTCGGCCAAGGAGCTGGGGGTCACCACGGAGCAGGTGATCGAGGCTCTGGTGACCGCTCACCAGATACGCAAGGACCGCTTCACCATATTGGGCATGGGGCTCACCAGGGAAGCGGCCGAGCGAATAGCCACCATCACCAAGGTCATCTAAGCTGGAGGCTCGGATACATGATCACTGTGATTGGGGAGAGACAGGCCAAGATAGATGGGCAGTTCATCTACCTGGGACCGCTGACGGATTGCAAGGAGTGCAAGCTCAAGGGGGTATGCTTCAACTTGGACGCCGGGGCGTTGTACCGCATCGTGGAGGTGCGGGACGTGAAGCACGATTGCATGGTGCACGAGGACGGGGTCCGCGTGGTCAAGGTGGAGAAGGAGAGCATGGTGGGCGCCATCGCCAAGAAAGGAGCTCTTGAAGGCACCACCATCACCTACGAGGTGATAAAGTGCGATCACCTCGGCTGCGAGCATTATCATCTCTGCCACCCGTTAGGCATCGACAAGGGGCACAAGGCCCGCATCGCCAAGATAAAGGGCGACCTGGAGTGCGCCGAGGGGAAGAAGCTGGTCAAGGTGACCTTCGAGTAGTTACGAGGCTCAATCACCTTTCCTTGTCTCCAATGTGTATGAGATCAGCATATAGGCGGAGAGGAACAGGGACCCCACGGTCGAGAAGGCAAAAAAGCCCTGTAGCACCGGGCCTGGTTTAAAAACGTGAACCTCGTCCCAGCTACTGTACCAGTTCTCCTCGCGGGTGGTCCATGTTATCGTCCCGTTTAAAGACCATATAGTTAATCCGGCCATTAGGGCGGCCAAAACGCATACGAGATACAATTTCAACTTCCGAATATCTTTTTCGGACATCTTGTATTTCTCGGCATTCTGATATTGTTCTAAGACCATGCGATACCCCCACCATCGGGCACTATGCCCTCGTGTAAAGAAAAACCTTTGGGCATTTCATGATGTGAATAAAAAGCAAGGGCGGGAATTGAAAAGAAAACATGGAAGGAGGGACCAGGCCCTTTCCCCGGGTCATCCTCTCGTATATGTCGATGTACGGTTTGCTGACCTTGTCCGCGACGACCTTAGGCAACGCGGGGATGTCCGGTTCCGGCATGTGCTCCTTCCTGGCTTTCAATAGTATCTCGTGGTAACCAGTTTCCCGGTTGTGCTGGCGGACCATCTCCTCCAATTTCGTCGTTGCCTCGAAGAACACCTTGGGCAGCTTCTCGCCGTACTTCAGCTGGTGGCGTTCGAGTAATCAATGATGGAGTAGATGCGATAATATTAATCAACAGCCTAGCCAATAGCCCTCTGGTGACAGGGGATGCACATCAGATTGGATGATCACTCGCTATTCAAGGTCTACATTATTGCCGTGACGGTGCTGTTCGCCCTGTACATAATTCCGGTGATGCTGTTCTCCTTCATGGGGATGGAGACCTCTGGCATACCTGATGAGCTGAGGGATATCGGCGGGGCCGTCTACCGCATCTTCTTCCTGATCGGTGTGCCATTGGTCTCCCTGCTGCTCGGCGCCCTGTCGATAGGAATGCTCGTTAAGGAAGCCGGAGCGGCGACCCCCACCCTCCCCCGATACATAGGTTATCTGATGCTCTTAGTGACCCTGCTCTCGATGATCATATGGATAATCGACCTGTCGGTGTATCAGGGCTCTTAACTCCCATCTCCAGAGATGCTGATGCCTTGATCTTCTCAGAAATTCTCCCCGGTCATCCTCTCGTACATGTCGATGTAAAGTCTGCTGACCTTGTCCGCGACGACCTTAGGCAACGCGGGAATGTCCGGTTCCGGCATGTGCTCCTTCCTGGCTTTGTATAAAGCTTCGTGGTAGCCGGTCTCGCGATAGTGCTGGCGGACCATCTCCTTGCTCAGCTCCACGCAGTTCCCTTTCTCGTATTCCGCGGCGTCCCACCATCTGTCCTCATCCAAGGTGCCGAAGGTGTCCACGATCATCAGCTGGCGTTTCTCGTCGTAAGCGAACTCCTTCTTGCCGTCCACGTGGATGAGCCCGGCCTTCTTGGCTCGGATGGCTATGAGGTCGTCGATCTTGGCCACGGTGGCGAACAGCTCCTCGTACTCCTTCTCCGTGAGACCAGATATGCGCAGCGCCTCCTCCCGGTCCAGGTTGCGGTCGGTCTCCTCCAATTTCGTCGTGGCCTCGAAGAACGCCTTGGGCAGCTTCTCGCCGTACTTCAGCTGGTGCCCTTTGGGGAAGCCCAGCTCCTCCACCGTTATCTTCCCTTCCTTGACCCGGTCGTTGAGGGAGCCGGCGTTGTAATGCCGGCAGATGATCTCCAGAGGGATCAGGTAGTCCGTCGTCCTGTGGTTCAGCTTGGAATAATCGGGAATGACGTCCACGCGCTTGACCAGCATTTTATCTTTACCGGTCAGCTTGATGAAGTCCGAACGGATCCCGTGCTCGGACAGCAGGTTGAACCAGTACGCGGACGTCCGGCACAGCACCTCCCCTTTGTGTGGGATCTCCGTGGGAATGATCTTGTCGAAGACGGAGATGTTGTTGGTGAAATGGAACTCGAACGTCCTGTCGTCGACCTCGAACACCTTCTTGACCTTGCCGACACGGTAAAGCTTCATCGCTACGGCTATCGCGAACCGGCGAATAAATCTTACCTTAGAACTCCGAGCCCACGTGCACTTCCAGTCCCTTGGCACCGATGGCGTAGGGAGTGATCTTCCTGGAGTGCTCCGTCCTCCGCATCTTGATTATGCGCAGGGAGAGCAGCAGCTCGTGGCGGTCCTGCAGCTCCAGATAGCGGAGCGATATGACGCCGTCTGCCACGTACTCGATGAGGCCGTCACGCGAAGCGAAGGGGTTGTCGTCCTTGACCTCGGCTGTGAGCAAGAGCGTGGCTCCGGTCTTCTTGACCATCTGCGTCAAATTGAATAGATTGGTGCGCCGGTCGTGATCGTTGTCGAAGAGCATGTTGAGCAGTGAGACGGAATCGATGACGATGCGCGACGCGCCGAACTTCTTGATGAACTCAGGCAGCTCGCTCTTGATCCTCTGGATGGTGACCTTGGCGTCGTTGGGCTCCAGCTTCACGATCTCCAGCTGCTTGGCCGTCATCTTGCCCTGCAGGTCCCAGCCGTGGGCGGCCGCATCGGCCAGGATGGACTCCTTGTCCTCCTCCAATGAGATGTATATGCACTTCTCGCCCTCCTGCAGCCCCTGGTTGAGGAACTGCAGGCCCAGAGTGGTCTTGCCGGTACCGAAGGAGCCCATGACCACCACCGTAGAACCTTTGGGTATCCCCCCGTACAACATCTCGTCCAGCCCGCTGATCCCTGTCTTGACCTTGTCCATTCCCATCACCCTATCCTTTCCGTATCTATGACCACCAAGCCGTGCTGCGCCGTGACCACCGTGGCGAACCTGGCGATCCTCTGCTGGTCCAGGTGCGGTAATATGCTGATGAACTTCTCCACGTACATATATCTCTGACGTCGGGAGGACTGCACGAACTTGGACCATTCGAAGACCAGGGCTCCGTCCACGGAGTCCATGATCAGCTTTTCCTTCCTAACGTCCACTATGTCCTTCGTCAGTATGAGGTAGATGACGCCCTTCCAGCGCTTGGCCATGCGCTGCATGCCGCGCATCACCGCCACCAGGTCCACCTCCTCGATCTGATTGTTGACCACCAGGTCCGTCAATGAGTCGATTATGACCATGCTGTCGTGGGCGTTGTTATCCAGATAGTCGACCAGCGCTTCCAGGGTGTTCTGCTCCCCGTCGTCGGTGAACAGCCCCTCGGACGACTCTCCGGTCCAGCTGCGGGGCACCAGGGTGTTGCGGAAGTATTGCTTGGAGAAGTCCTTGAACTCCACGTTCCTTTCGAAGGCCCCGTAGAAATCGGGGTTGAAGGAGGTCTTGATCTCCTGCAGGATGTCCTCCTGGGAGCGGGCGAAGGTGACGTAGCATATCTTCTTGGGCAGCATCCTCTGGCCGACGCGGTGGCCGAGGTAATAATCGCCCGAGGCGGGGTTCTCCTTGACCAGCGAGAGCTTCGAGGCGGACGTCAGCACATACTCCTGCTGACCCGCGCCCAGGTCCCCCATCAGAAGGATCACCGAACCGGCTGGAATGCCGCCCTTGATGATGCTGTCAAAATCGGAGACTCCGCTGGGGATCCTTTTAACCGAACCGTCCATTCGTGCACCTGACCTGGCCATCATTAGGATGTAGAAATATAGACTTTTGCGCGGTCTTCATAAATATCGGGGAATAAAAAATTGGACCGTTCAATCCTTTTCCCATCGCCTACTCCAACTACTATTCGAACAACATGACAGCCTGATCGCCCTGCGAGGTCGATTTAACCGGGGGTGATGCATATCCGATGAGATTAAATGCTCATGCCACAACCTTGCGTAACACTTTTACAAAATAAATAGCAAACCTTTTAAATGCCTCGTCGGATAAAGATTCCGCTAAAAATCGGCAATTATCATTACATGGAGATGTTCAGAATGAAGAGAAGTTACCTAATCGTGGCGACATTGGCTGTCGTGGTCATCTTGGTCATGACCAGTATGTTCGTCCTCTTCGGAGGGAACGATGATCAGGGAGAGACTTACGACATCGCTTTGGTCGCATCCACCGGGGACGGAACGGTCACCCTCAATTGGCAGCCATCCATCGACGTCAGTCCTGTTGGGTATACGCTGCTCTGGGGGACGAGCGCAGAGGACTTGGCGAACTCCCTGACCATGGGCAACGCCACCAGCTATGAGTTGACCGGGCTCTCGAACAACATGACCTATTATTTCAGGATCACGAGCGGTGATGGCGACGGTCTGCTCCGAAGTGCCATCATTTCGGCCCTGCCGGTCCGGGAGATAGTTGAGAACCTGGTGATCGGGACAACCTCGAAGATAGAGAACACCAACATCCTGGATTCCGGATACACCTACTTCCGCGGGCCGATGGTCCACGAGAGCCTGGTCAAACAGGACGAGGACGGCAATTTCATTCCTTGCCTGGCCGAATCCTGGAACACCACCGATTCCATTGTATGGACCTTTCACCTGGTGCACAATGCCAGCTGGTCCGACGGGGTCCCGGTCACCGCCGAGGATATGAAGTTCACCTTCGAGTACCTGCCTTCCGTCGACAGCAGCATGGCCACCCAATGGAAGATGATCCAGAATGTAGATGCGGTCGACGACTACACCGTGCAGGTGACGCTGAAAAAGGCCTACAGCAACTTCCTGGTGCAGCTGATGGTCATGCGGTCTCTTCCCAAGCACATCTACGCCAACATCACCGATCCGGCTTCCTTCAGCAATCTGAACGCCAGCATCGGAACCGGGCCATACATGCTAGAGTCGTTCGATAAGGCAGCTGGAATCCTCACCTTCAAGGCCAACCCGTACTACTACCGCGGGGCTCCGACGGTGCAGAGCATCACGGTGCGCCTGTTCAAGAACGTCGACACCATGGTGATGGCGCTTCAGCAGGGCGAGATAGACACTACCTACATCTACGCTAAGGGCGTGAGCTATTACTACGTGTCATCCATCCTAAACAGCGGGAAGGACGTCATCAACATCCCCAATCTGGGCGTGCCCAACACCCTATGGATGAACAACGCGCGCTATCCGTACAGCAATCAGACCTTCCGATTGGCGGTTAGCAGTTGTTTCAATTACAACGAGCTGCAGCAGATCATGACCGCCGGCTGGGGATCGGTGGCCAATTCAGGATACCTTCCCAACGGTACCTTCGGGTTCAAGGAGACGACTGCCTTGACCCAGAACATCACCAAGGCGAAGGCTCTCCTGGCCAGCGCTGGGTTCGCGGATATCGATGACGACGGGTGGCTAGAGCTACCCAACGGGAGCGAGTTCTCCCCGTACATCATCACCCGGTCGGACGGTTCCGATTACGCCAGGGCTGCCGAACTAGTACAGAACTACATGAACGCGGTCGGGCTGGACGTCCGGGTCAAGGTCCAGGACGCCAACTCCGTGAACTCCATGCTGTCCTCGTCCAAGAACTTCGATATGATCATCACCGGTACAACAGCCTGGGGCATGCTCATGTGGCAGTCCTATGCGACGGGATACTTCGACAATCGTAGCATGGGATGGTCCATGGTGTCCGATGCCGAATTCCATGATCTGGTGGATGAGCTCCAGGCGGAGTCCGATTCCGCTCAGAAGTTGGTACTGATCGGGGAGATCCAGGACTACTACGCTAGCGAGATGCCGTCCATACCCCTATACTGGAACAATATCATCCAGCCCTACAACCCGGAATATGAGGGATGGGCGATGGACCCCATGTACGGCATCATGTCCTACGGAACCTTCTTCGGTCTAACGCGGGCTTGATCGCCCCCTTTTTCCTTCCAATTTTTTTGAGGTGCGCGAAATGTCATGGGAAGATGAATGGCGGATGGCTCATGAACGCTCGCCCTTGCGGGTGACCGTGGAGAACGAATGGCGTTGGAACGAGTATTGGGATCGCAGCGCCGCCCAATATCTGCGGGAGGTTTCCTCCGAGGCGGCGCTCTATCACCAGGTCATCGACCATCTACAATCGAAGGGATGGCTCGGGCCGGAGGAAGATGTCCTGGACATTGGTTGCGGTCCGGGGACCTATTCCCTGCTCCTGGCGAACAAGGTTCGCTCGGTGACGGCGCTTGACTCTTCCCTCGGTATGCTGGATGTTCTAAGTCAGGAGTGCAAGGCTCGTGGCCTTGAGAACGTCAGACCCCTGTGCAGGAGCTGGGAGAGGGCAAACATCGAAAAAGGGTACGACCTGGTGCTGGCCGCTTTGAGTCCGGCGGTGAGCACGGCCACCGGACTGTTCGCCATGGAAAAGGCCAGTCGCTCCAAGTGCTGTTACATAACCGCCTGCGTTAGCAACTGGATGAAAACGAGGAACGAACTTTGGGAGATGGTCGTGGGCGAGTTCGTCCCGTCCGACGCCTACTCCATCAAGTATCCCTTCAACATCCTCCTCGAGACAGGGAGACTGCCGGACCTGCATCACATCACCGCCACGGTGGAGGTGGACTTCCCCTCCCGGCAGGTGATCGACAACTACGTGCGATATTTCCGGATA
>Ga0247842_10004081_pt1 | contig 18717 bp, 14 predicted proteins | sample LaCruzMarch2015__3_FD_192411 | JGI IMG/M metagenome (GOLD analysis project Ga0247842, IMG submission 192411) | Freshwater microbial communities from meromictic Lake La Cruz, Castile-La Mancha, Spain - LaCruzMarch2015_19m | ecosystem: Environmental > Aquatic > Freshwater > Lake | place: Spain...
CGACCGGTGCCGCCAGGCCGACCAGGGCCAGGCCCGCCAACCCCAGAAGACGCCTGCCGAGCCCGCGGCTGCGCATTGGGTCAGGGCCCGAGCTTGCGCATGATGCGCGCCACATAGTCCCGGGTCTCGGTGTAGGGCGGCACGCCGCCGTGCTGCGCCACGGCCCCCTCGCCGGCGTTGTAGCCGGCGAGCGCCAGGCGCACGTCGCCGTTGAAGTGGGCGAGCAGCCAGCGCAGGTAGGCCATGCCGCCGCGCAGGTTCTGCTCCGGGTCCCAGACATCGCGCACGCCGAAGCGCTGCGCGGTGGCGGGGATCAGTTGCATCAGGCCCTGGGCGTTCTTGGGGGACTGGGCGCGGGGGTTGAAGTTGGACTCGGTCTCGATCACGGCGAGCACCAGGTTGGGGTCGAGCTGGTATTCCCGCGCCAGTCCCCGGACCAGGTCGGCGATCGGCCCCGTGGCCGGTTGGGTGCGCGTGGGGCCCATGCCCGGCCGCGGCCCCAGGGGCGGCGACGGCGGGCGCAGGGCGTCGCGGCCGTCGGTCAGGGCACAGATCGGTTGGCGCTTGGGCCGCTTGGCATAGCCCAGCATGGTCAGGATGCGCTTGGACTGGGGGTCGTTCTGGGCCGCGGCCAGGTGCAGCCAGGCCGCCGCCAGTTCCTCGTCGCGCTGCACCCCGGTGCCGTTGGCATAGAGGTAGCCCAGATAATACTGGGCGTTGAGGTCGCCCTGTTTGGCGGCCTTGCAGTAGAGCCGGATGGCGTTATCGAGGTTGGCGGCGACGCCCTCCCCGTGCTGGAAGCGGCGCCCCCACTCGGTCAGTTGGCGCTTGTCCGCGGTCGCATAGGCCTTGGTGAAGGCCGCATCCGCGACGGCCTCCACCGACACCAGGGCGAGTGCGGCGAGGGTGAGCGCGCAGCCGCTCAAGAGGCGGCCGGTGAGATACCGATGGGTGCGCAGGCGCATGGCGATGAGTCCGCGTTGGGTTCGTCCGGGCAGCGATCTGTTAGCATACCCGATGCCATTCGACACGGGAACGCAGTCATGCCCAACCACACCGGACGGCTGGTCCTGACGACCAGCGATCCCGTCGCCGGTCCCGATACGGCCCTGCTGGCGGCGGCCCTGTCGCAGTCCGGCTTTATCGGCGAGCCCCTGCCGGGCCGGCGCGGGGCCTTCAGCGTCGGGCGCAATTTCCTGAGCCTGCTCGCCTTCAGCGGGTGCGCGGTGGCCATCGCCGCCGCCCCGGGGCCGGACCCGGGCGCCGCCTTCTGCCATGTGCATTTCTCGGCCCTCACCGCGGCCCCGCGCCTGCGCTGGGGCCGCAATACCCGGCCGCCGCGCTGCCCGGGCTGTCGCTCCCGTCTGCTGGAGTGGCGGCGGCGCATCCTGGAGTCGCCGGAGCGCCCCCTGCCCGGGCTGACCTGCACCACCTGCGGCGAGACCCGCCCGCCCTGGCGCTGGGATTGGAAGGAGCAGGGCGGTTACGGGCGGCTGTTCGTCATGGTCGAGGAGGTCTTCCCCGGGGAGGCGGTGCCGACCGGCCGGCTGCTGGACCTGCTCACCGACGCGTGCGGCTCGGGCTGGCGTCACTTTTTCGTACAGGATTGAAAGCCTGTCCGCGCAGTTGCGCCGGTTCCGCGAAGTGCCGGCCGACCGGCAGGGCGAGCGTCATGCTGCGCGGGAGGTGGTCGGACAGGGGGTAGTCGATCACATGGGCGCTCACGATGCGCAGCGGGGCCGAGACCAGGATGTGGTCCAGGGTACGGCGCGGGCGCCAACTCGGGAAGGTCTTGAGTTCGCGGTTCAGACCCTGCATCCCGGTGCGCCGGACCATGGCGCGCAGGCTGCGCGAGTCGCAATCGCAGTTGAAGTCGCCCATCAGGACCAGCAGCGGATGCGCCTGCGCCACCTCGGCCAGATAGTCGAGCTGGCGCTTGCGGGCGCGCCAGCCGAGCGCCAGATGGACGATGCCCACACCCAAGTGGCCGCCGTCGGCCAGCGGGAGTTCGGCCACCACGGCGCCGCGCCCCGGGAGCCCCGGGAGCTTGTGCTCGGTCACCGGACCCGGGCGCAGCCGACTCAGGAGCCCGTTGCTGTGCTGGGCAAAGGGTCCCAGGTCGCGGTTGACCTGGTGGTACCAATAGGGGAAGGCCGCCTGACGGGCCAGGTACTGGATCTGGTCGACATTGGCGCTGCGCAGGCTGCCGGCGTCCACCTCCTGGACACCGACCACGTCGAACTGCTGGATCAGTTGGGCGATCCGGGTCAGGTTGACCAGGCGCTCCGGGTGGGGCAGCAGGTGCTTCCAACTGTTCGTCACATAGTCGCTGTACTTGCGCGAGTAGATCCCGCCCTGGACGTTGTAGCTCAGCAGTTTGATTTGCTGCATGGCGGCAGGGGGGGCGGGCGACGCATGGTCGGGGCTGCCGGCTAGCACGGCCCCCGCCCGGGGCCAGGGCCCACGGGGGCTGCAGCATCCCGCTCCGGCCCCGGCCTTGCCGCCCACGCGCGGGAAACAACGGCTCCCGAAGACACCGAAGTGCCCCCGCGCGCGGTCCGCCGAAGGGCCGCCCCGGCACCCCCCGACGACCGCGGCTTGGCTTGCTCCCGGGTTATTGCCCGAGTCCCTGAATGTACTGCGACACGGCGGCGATCTCCGGCTCGGTCATCCGGGCGGCCACCCCGCGCATCATCCCGTTGGGGTCGTTGGCCCGGGTGCCGGCGCGGAAATAGCCCAGGGTCTGCTTCACATAGGTCGCCTGCTGGCCGGAGATGCGCGGGAATTTCGAGAGCCCCTCGCCCAGGCCGGCCGGTCCGTGACAGCCGCTGCAGGCCGGTACCCCGGACTCCGGATTGCCGCCCCGGTAGATGCGCTCGCCCAGCACGGCCGCGGCGGGATCGGCGACGCCGCCGCTCTGGGTCTGCTTGGCATAATAGGCGGCCATGTCGCGCGCGTCCTGCTCGCTCAGCGCGGCGGCCTGTGCCGTCATCAGGACATTCTCGCGCCTGCCGCCCTTGAAATCCATGATTTGCTTGTAAATGTACTCCGGGTGCTGACCCGCCAGCTTGGGCCACTCCGGGTTGATGCTGTTGCCCATGGGGCCGTGGCAGGCGACGCAGATCACACCCGCCTTGGCCTCGCCCGCCGTGGGATCGCCGACCGACTGCGTCGGCTCGGCGGTCGACGCGACCGCCCCCGAGACCCCGCCCGCCACCAGGACCGCCGCCGAAATCGCCTTGAGCCAGTTGTTCGTCATTGCCAATGCCTGCCTAGGTTGTTCGCGGCCGCGCCCGGGCGCGGCCAGCTGAGGGCCGAAAAAACCGTGAATGTATATCAGACCGGGCTCATACAGGTCAATTTCTCCGCGAAAATTCGTGTCGATCGCCGGCGGATCGTACCGCTGCCTCGGCGCTGCCGTGGGCTTGGCGGCCCGCCCCGCCCGCCGGGGCGCCAGCCCGGCGCCTCTGCCTGGAGTCCAAGGCTTCAGCCTTGGCGCCCTCCAAGGCTGAAGCCTTGGACTCCAGGCGCTTGGGCCGCGGCGCTCAACTTAACGGCAGTGTCCTGTAAGGCGGGGGAGTCCAGGACCCCCGGCGGCGGCCCGCGGTGCCGCGACTCCCCCGCTGATGACCGGCGTCGGCGAAATGGTGTACCCTCTCGGGCCGGTTGGCAATCACGTTTCGGAGGAGTCAATGGCAGGCAACAGTAGCGCCCCGGTGCTCGGGATCATCGGCGGCAGCGGTGTCTATGACATCGAGGGCTTGAGCAACAAGCGCTGGCGGCGCATCGACTCGCCCTTCGGTGCACCCTCCGACGAGCTGCTGTGCGGCGAACTGAACGGACAGCAGATGGTGTTTCTGCCGCGCCACGGCCGCGGCCACCGGATCCCGCCCTCCGAAATCAACTTCCGCGCCAACATCGACGCACTCAAGCGCGCCGGGGCCACCGACGTGATCTCGGTCAGCGCCGTGGGCTCGCTGCGCGAGCACCTGCGTCCCGGCATGTTCGTCATCGTGGATCAGTTCATCGACCGCACCTTCGACCGCGTCAAGAGCTTTTTCGGCACCGGGCTGGTGGCGCACGTGTCGATGGCGCACCCGGTGTGCCGCCGGCTCGGCGACCATCTGGAGGCGGCGGCGCGCGCGGCGGGGATCGAGGCGGCGCGCGGCGGTACCTATTTGGTCATGGAGGGTCCGCAGTTCTCCAGCCTGGCCGAGTCCGAGCTCTACCGCAGTTGGAACTGCGACGTCATCGGCATGACCAACATGCCCGAGGCCAAGCTGGCGCGCGAGGCGGAGCTGTGCTACGCGACGGTGGCCATGGTCACCGATTTCGATTGCTGGCACCCCAACCATGACGACGTCACGGTCGAGGCCATCGTCCGGGTCCTGCTGGCCAATGCGGACAATGCCCGCGGCCTGGTGAAGCAGGTCGCCCCGCTGCTGCACAACGATGCCGCTGCGCCCGCCTGCGGTTGCCGCAGCGCGCTGGAGCACGCACTGATCACACCGCCGGAGGCGCGCGACCCCGAGCTGGTCCGGCGCCTGGAGGCGGTGGCCGGGCGGGTGCTGAACCTCGCTGAGTAACCGGTCAAGAACAAGTCAAACGCCATCGTTGCCGGAAGACCCCTATGCCCATCAAGTCGCGTATTCGCACCGTTCCCCATTATCCCAAGCCGGGCGTCATGTTTCGCGACATCACGACCTTGCTCAAGGACCCCGTCGGCTTTCGCGTCACCATCAATGAATTGGTCAACCGCTATACCGGCGCGAAGATCGACCGCGTGGCCGCCATCGAGGCGCGCGGGTTCATCATCGGCGCGGCCCTGGCCTATCAACTCGGGGTCGGCTTCGTGCCGATTCGCAAGAAGGGCAAGCTGCCGGCCGAGACCGTCGGCCACGACTATGACCTCGAATACGGCACCGACCGCATCGAGATGCATGTCGATGCGGTGTCCCAGGGCGAGCGGGTGCTGCTGGTCGATGACCTGATCGCCACCGGCGGCACGGCCGAGGCCGCCTGCAAGCTGATCGAGAGCATGGGCGGCACGCTCGTGGAGTGTTGTTTCGTCATCGATCTGCCCGATCTCGGCGGGCGCGCGCGGCTCGAAAAGCACGGACAGCAGGTGTTCGCGCTCTGTGAGTTCGAGGGCGATTGAACCGATCTTCTCGTTCCCAGGCTCCCGCGTCACTGCTATCGCGCTAAGCCTCACTGCCGGCCCGGCCTGGGAGCGCCGCACCCCAGTGCGGCGCGATCTCGCGGTTAACCCCGCCGGTGTGGGTCGAGGAGAGACCGCGCCGCACTGGGGTGCGGCGCTCCCGGTAGCCGTGCGGTTTGATCTAATGGCAGTGCGGGTTTACCTGGGGCGAACTGCTCATGGACACCGATCGCCGCTGGCCGGCCTCAACCCCCGGCGGCCTTGTCTGCGGTTGCGGCCGACGGCTGGGCGGGTTCCGGTGCCGCCGCGGGCGCGGCGGGCGGCTCGGCCGCGACCTGCGGTGCCTTGGCGACCGGCTCCGGTGCCTTGGGGGCGGGGGCGGTGGGCGCGGGCGCGGGCGCCGGGGTCGGCGGGGGACTGGGCGGGGTGGCCGCGGCGACCGGGGCAACCGCGGCAACCGCGGCGACCGCGGACGGACTGGCCGGCGGCGGTTCGGCCGGGGCCGGGGCTGCGGCCGGTTGCGGGGTCGGGGCTGCGGCCGGTTGCGCGGTCGGCGCCGTCGGTGCCGGGACCGCGGCGACCGGGGGCGGGGCGGCGTCGGACGCCGCGGCCTGGGACTGCTCCTGATCCGGTACGACCGCGGCGGGGCTGGCCTGGCTCGGGGTGTTCGCGGCCAGGGCGACCGCCGGGCCGGCGGCGCGCGCCGGCCGCACGCGGGTCGCGACCGGTCGCGGCCGCGAGACGGTGGCCTCGGCGGTGCGGCGCGGCGCGGCGGCGGGTGCACGCTCGCGCGGCGTCTCCAGTGTCGGGCGGGCCGGTTCCGGGCGGGGCGCGGCGGCGGGTTCGGGCTTGGCGATGGGGCTTGGCGCGGGGCGCTCGGCGGGCTCGGCCATGGCGATGACCGGTTCGGCGGGGCCGGGCGCGGGGAGCGTCGCGTCGCTTGCGGCGGCCTGGGCGCGCACACGCGCCTCGACCTCCTTGCGCTCCTGCGCCTGGGCAAGCCGTTCGGCGGCGTAGGCGCGTTGCTTGGCGGCGTAGTTGCCGTAGTCCGGACCGCTGCCGACCACGCTCACCTGGGTGCCGACGCCGACGTGCTCGAAGAGCACCGGGGCCAACTTGGCCGGCAGGCGGATGCAGCCGTGGGACGCGGGGTGGCCCGGGCGCGGGATCGGACCCGCGTGCAGGCCCACGCCGTCGTAGGTGATGCGCAGGTAGTAGGGCATGCTGGCGCCCTCGAAGCGTGCCCCCGACGGGAACTGACCGCGGCCCGCCTTGGCATTGGTGCTCAGTACCCGGCCGCCCTTGCCCAACACCTTGCCGTAGAGGTTGGAGCGCTTGTTGGCGGACTTCTCCAGGACCTCGAAGTGACCCACCGGGGTCGGATGCGAGCTGAGCCCGGAGGCGACCGTGGTCCAGCCGACCTGCTCGTCCTCGACATAGAAGCGCGCCTTCTGCTCGTCGGTATTGACGATGATCCGGGTCAGCTTGCGGTCCCCGCCGTCCCACTCGTAGAGCTTGCCGGGTTTGGGCTTCTCCTGGGGCTGCGGGATCGGTCCCGGTTCCACCTCCGCGGGCGCGGCGGGCTTGGCCGCGACCTGGGGCCCGGCCGTGGCGGCGTCCTTGGGCCTGGGCTCGGGCTTGGCGACGAAGCTCGCCAGTTGGGTGCAGGCGCCGAGCGCCACCAGCAGCGGCGCCGCCAGGGCGACCCGGGCGCCGATCCGCAGCCGGCGGCGGCGGGCGCTCGGTCCCAGCGTAGTGATCAGGGCGGGGGAGACGGGATCAGGGGTCGGTACCGTTGCCATGTTCGGTGGTCGGGCCGGTGCCGTTGCCGGACCGGTTCCATGTTAATTTTCAATGACGGATAGCATAACCGACCTGCGCCGTCATGGCACCTGCGAGTGCGGTGTCGCCCGGCAAGCGGCAGCCGGCGAGCGGCAACCGGAGGTCGAGGCTTCAGCCGGTGGCGGGTCCGGACCGGTCCGACTGGGATCTGCGGTGCTCGCGCCCGACCGGCTAACGGCCACGAAGACTCGTCCGTTACCCCGGAACATGTAAAGGTCCCTGTGGGAGCGGCCTCCGCCGCGATGCGGCGCCGCGGCCAACTCCGATACCGTGCTCCCCGCGCGGCCATTGATGACTATACTGGCTGCCATCTGGCCTTTTTCGGAGATGATCCATGTCCCCCGCGGTTGCACTATCGGCTACGCCTTCCCTCGCGGTCGACGACCTGCTCGGCGGTCAGCGCGTCCTGGCCGCCATCCCCCGCTCGGCGCTCGACTGGGTGGCGGTCATTCGCCGCGGCATCCCCACCGGCGCCGTGGATGCCCTGACCAGACTGACCCACCTGTCCCAGGCCGAGTTGGCGAATGCAGTGGGCATTCCCGAGCGTACCCTGGCGCGGCGCACGAGGGCAGGCTCAACAGCGAGGAGTCGTCCCGGCTGCTGCGTCTGGCACGCGTGGTGGCGCGCGGTGAGGAGGTCTTCGCTGGCCTGGACGCGACCATCGATTGGCTCAAGTCGATCAATGCCTCGCTCGGCGGAGTTACCCCGCTGAGCTTGCTGGATACCGACATCGGCGCCGAGGGCGTGATGGATACCCTGGGGCGTATCGAGCACGGCGTCTTCGCCTGATGATCCCGGCGCAGATCCCGACCTCAGCATCAGCCTATCGCTCCTTGACGTCTGCCGGAATCTGCGCCAAACCCCAAGCGACGACCCGACCCGCCAGGGTCGCCGCCTCTCTCGCCTCCTGACGGCTTACAGGGGCTTGTTGTGCATGAAATGCCACGATTTCCGGTGCGATACGCTCGTCATCGGTCAGCGACGCGACGGACATGTCGGCCTGTGCCCGTCGCAGCCACTCGGCTACAAGATTGCCTACGACTTCGCCGGGTTCACTTGCCATACAGCACCTTACCCTCACGCAACGCCGGGCGCACGACGGTTCCGACGACATCGCGATGAACCAGAGCATAGTCCGAGCGCGTCACCACGATATCCACGGGGATGCTCAAGCCCGCCAGTGCGCGATAAATCCGTCCGGACTCGGCCCGCGGCGACTCAACCTCGTCCTTGACGACCAAGAGGTCGAAATCGCTATCCGGTGCGGCATCACCGCGCGCCTGCGAACCGAACAGGATGATCCTTTGAGGGTCGCTGACCGCCACAATGCGGCGAACGATTTCGCTCAACTGGTCTTCATCTGCTTGATCCACGTTAAAATGATCTCCGAGGGTTCATCGTGGTCAGGTTCGCCGCCGCCGGGTGCCAACAATGGCACAGTTGGCCAGGCATTGCCAAGGACGTAGCGGCCGCAGACCGGGCGGGACGGTCGCCGGCGCAGGCCGGGTGTGCCCGTCAGCGCCGCACCCCGGTGCGATCCCATGCCGCTTTGCCGCCGCGTGCGATATATTGACCGAAGAACCGCGACCCCCGTCGTCACCCCGCCACCGACCTCACCCAGCAGGACGCCTCACGCCATGGTCCCACCCGCCAACCGCCGCAGCGAGGCCGATACCCGCATCGAACTCATCGATCCCGCCCTGCGTCGGCGTGGCTGGCTGCAAGAGCAGGGCATGATCAAACGCGAGGTCTGCGCCTGCACCATCGAGATCATCGCCGGCAAGCCCCGCCGCCGGGCCCAGGGCCGGGTCGACTACACGCTGCGCATCCTGGCCGGCGGCGCCGGTCAACCGCTGGCCCTGGCGCTGGTCGAGGCCAAACACGAGGGACTGCCCCCCGGTCACGGGATGCAGCAGAGCCGCGGCTACAGCCGCGCCAAGCTCCTGAACGTCCCCTTCGTCTACGCGACCAACGGGCACCTGTTCGTCGAGTTCGACCGCTTCACCGGCCGGACCAGCCAGCCGCGGCCGATGACCGAGTTCCCCACCCCGGATGAACTGCGCGAGCGCTACGAGGCCGGCATGGGCTTCGCCTTGACCGATGCCGCCGCCCAACCGCTGCTGCAACCCTACCCGGGTGGTGAGGACGGCCGCCGCTACTACCAGGATGCAGCCATTCGCGCCATCCTGGAGAAGATCGCCCAGTGCGCCAACACCAATGATGCCGTACGCGCCCTGCTCACCATGGCCACCGGGGTGGGCAAGACCTTCATCGCCGTCTACCTGCTCAAGCGTCTGTCGGATGCCGGGCAACTCACCCGCGCGCTCTTCGTCTGCGACCGCGACGAGTTGCGCACCCAGGCCCTGGGCGCCTTTCAGGCCGTCTTCGGCAGCGACGCCGCCGAGGTCAAGCCCGACGGCGCGGGCGGCAACCAGGCCCGCAACGCACGCATCCACATCGCTACCTACCAGACGCTGGGGGTGGACCAGGACGGCGACGCGAGCTTCCTGACCACCCATTACCCGCCGGACTGGTTCAGCCATGTCGTCATCGACGAATGCCACCGCTCCGCCTGGGGCCAGTGGGCCGCGGTCCTCACCCGCAACCCCAACGCCGTGCACATCGGCCTCACCGCCACCCCCCGTCGGCTACGGATCGGCAAGCCCCGCGGTGCCATCGATCCCGCGGTCGCGGCCGAGATCGACGAGGCCGAACAGATCACCGCCGACAACCGCAGGTACTTCGGCGAACCGGTCTACGAGTACGACATGGCCCAGGCCATGGAGGACGGCTATCTGGCCGTGTGCCAGATCGACAAAGGCCGCGTCAACCTGGACCAGACCGGCCTCACCATCGCCGAGGTCATGGCACGCAACCCGCGTGACGCACTCACTGGCCTGCGGGTGAGCGAGGCCCAGGTCCGCGCGCGCTATGAAGCGCCGAGCTTCGAGGACCGTGTCATGCTCCCGGACCGGGTCATCGCGATGTGCGACGACCTTTTCAAGTACCTGCTCGCCACCGGCGGCCCCGAGCAAAAGACCGTCATCTTCTGCGCCCGCGACAGCCATGCGGACGCCGTGGTCGCCGCGATCGGCAACCGCTATGCGCAGTGGTGCCAGGAGCAGGGCCGCAAACCGGTCGAGGACTACGCCTTCAAGTGCACCGCCGCCAGCCAGGGCAGCAAGCTCCTGGCCGACTTCCGCGGCGCCAACAGCCGCTATTTCATCGCCGCGACCGTCGACCTGCTCAGCACCGGGGTGGACGTGCCGCGGCTGCGCAATGTCGTCTTCTTCCGCTATGTACGCTCACCCATCAGCTTCTATCAGATGGTCGGCCGCGGTACCCGTATCGATGAGGCGAGCGGCAAGCTCATGTTCCATGTCTACGACTACACCGACGCCACCGACCTGTTCGGCGCCGAGTTCGTCACCGCGCCGACCGAGCGCGGCGAAGGCGGGGGGGATGGTGGGGGAGATCCCGATCCGGTAATCGTAGTCGATGGCTTTGACATCACCATCGACGGCAAGAACCGCTACGTGCTCGGGCAGGAAGACGGCCGCGACCGGCGGATTCTGCTTGCTGTCTACAAGCAGCGCCTGGCGGCGCAACTGCTCGCCGAGGCGCCGACCCTGGCCGACTTCCGCGCCCGCTGGGCCGAACCGCAGGAGCGCCGCGCCCTGATCGACAAGCTGGTCCGCGGCGGCCATCCCCCCGCCACGCTGCGGGCCGTCGAGCAGATGGCCGACTATGACCTCTATGATGTGCTGGGCGATCTCGGCTTCCACATCAGGCCCCGCACCCGCCAGAACCGGGTCCAGGCGTTCCTGATCAAGAACGAGGACTGGCTCGACGGCCTGCCGCCCCAGACCGCGGCGGCCGTGCGCGCCATCGTCGCGCAGTTCGAGCATAGCGGGACCGAGGGGCTGGAATCGACTCATGTATTCGCCTCGCCGGCCTTCGTGGCGGCGGGCGGGTTCGCGGCGCTGGAGGCCGGGGGGGACCCGGCGGCCTTGGTGCGGGAGGCGAAGGAGAGGATGTTTTCGGCATGAGCGTTGAGATTGCGAGAAAGCTTATAGGGGGTTGGCCTATGGTACGACTTGGCGATTTGGCGACCTACATTAACGGAAGACCTTTTAAGCCGAGCGATTGGGGCACGGTCGGTTTGCCAATCATAAGAATACAGAATCTGACGGATCCATTAGCACACTTTAATCGCTATATGGGACCGGTCAGCGAAAGAAATTTTGTTCGCGATGGAGATCTACTGGTTTCTTGGTCGGCGTCCTTGGATGCCTTCATTTGGCGTAGAGGCGACGCTATCTTAAATCAGCATATTTTCAAAGTAGAAGAAGACGCATCCCTGGTAGATCGTCAGTATCTCTATTTTGCACTCCGGGAAGTGATGGGTGAGATCAGAAAGCAAACTCATGGCGCTACGATGAAACATATCAACAAGCCAGAGTTTGAGGCTTTCGAGATTCCGCTTCCACCAATCTTGGAACAGCAACGGATCGCGAAAGCCCTCAAGAGGAAGTTGGCGGCGATCGAGGGAGCACGGCGAGCCAGCGCGGAGCGAGTTGAGGCAGCCTGGGCCCTCCCGGCTGCTTACCTGCGCGAAGTATTTGAAAGCGAGGAAGCAAGAAAGTGGCCCGACGCAACCCTCGGCGAAGTGGTAGACGAATTCCGCTACGGCACATCAAACAAGTCGATGGATACCGGCTATGTGACATTGCGAATTCCAAACGTCATTGGCAACACGCTCGATCTACGTGAGATAAAGACGGTCCCGGTAACTCCGGCGGAATTGGATCGCCTGCGTTTAGTCGATAGAGATCTGTTGTTCGTTCGTACCAACGGGAGCCCTGATAATGTCGGACGTTGCGCGGTTTTTCAGTCGACCATGCTGGAGACGCAAGGAATTGACTCAAGAGATGTGATCTACGCATCCTATCTGATTCGTGCCCGACCCAAGCACGGAATGGTCTCAGCGGAGTTTCTCCAGTATTACTTTCAGAGTGACGCAGGGCGGGAATCCATCCTTGAAAACTGCGTGACGACTGCCGGCCAATACAACATCAATACTCAAGGTTTGGCAGGATTGCGGATACCACTACCTGCCCTGGTGACTCAGGAGGTTTTGCTCAAAGATCTGCGTATGAGGTGTGATCGTGCGCTTACTATGCAGAGGCTTATGAAACAGGAGTTGACAGGAATCGAAAGCCTTCCCGCATCGCTCCTTCGCCAAGCCTTCTCCGGTGCCCTATGACCTTGGCGCTATCCGCAACTTTGCAAAAGAGAAGAGTCTCACGCAGAGACGCAGAGAAGAGAATGTCTTGATTTTCTCTGCGTCTCCGCGCCTCTGCGTGACACCATTCTTCTCGTTCCCCGGCGCGGCGATCACCTTCTCGTTCTTGGCGAGCTTGGCGCCTTGGCGTGATCATTCCTCTTCTTCTTTGCGTCTTTGTGTCTTTGTGAGAGAATTCTTATACTTCCTCGCGTCTTGGTGTGATCTTGCTGTTGACCAGCGTAAACGATGGGTTTCGCTGCACTCTACCCATCCTACAGCACTATTTGCACAGTCTCTCCGCGTGGGAGTGCCGTCATTGGCCGCTCCAGCGGCCGGAATGTCGACGCGACGGCTTCCGCGTCGCGACTTGTTCCCACGCCGAAGCCTGGAAGAAAAAAAATGACCCAAAGCCCCGAAGGGGCGTCACATACCAGCCCAGGGCAACGCCCTGGGATAACGCCATCGATTTCATCAGCCCTGAAAGGGCGTGACATAACAGCCCAGGTGATCGGTCGGCTCCATATGTCACGCCCTTTCAGGGCTGGACTCCATGAACGACAAACCCAGGGCGTTGCCCTGGGCTGGTATGTTTGACCCCGTTGGGGTCATCCAGTCCGGTAGGTTGCGGTGAGCCCCGTAGGGTGGATAAGGCGCGCGGCACGGAGCCTCTGGACGAGTGCGACGTTGGCCCTCGCCGCATCCACCGATGTCGGTTGTGTGGCTGTGTGGTGGATGCGCTGCGTTTATCCACCTTCCTTTTCTTCTTTGCGTCTTTGTGCCTTTGTGAGAGAATTCTTATACTTCCTGGCGCCTTGGTGTGATCTTGAGCCGTACCCCGACATCGCGCGGCTGCCTGCCGGGTTACGCTGCGCTAACCCGACCTACGACTACGACCTCTTGACGCCTTGGCGTGAGACATCTTAAGCGATATAGGTAATGACATGGCCAAGCAGGCCCCCAACGGCAAGCCCCTGGCGAGCCGTCAATCAGTCGACCAGGCGGTCAAGGCCATCTGTGACATCATGCGCCGCGGCAATGTCACCAGCGCCGTGCAGTATGTCCCGGAACTGACCTGGATCCTGTTCCTGCGCGTGCTCGACGAGACCGAGCAGCGCGAGCAGCGCGAGAGCGCCATCCTCGGGCGTGCCTTTGTCCCCTCACTCAAGGCACCGTACCGCTGGCGCGATTGGGGCGCCCCGGACGGCCCCCAGCGTCGCGCGCTGGAGGGCACGTCGCCAGGCGCATTCTTCACTTTCGTCAATAATGAGCTTTTGCCGCACCTCAAGGCCCTCGAACACCAACCCGAGGCCAGCGTGCGGCAAAAGCTGATCAGCGAGATCATGCGCGGTGTGGAGCGCACCCGCATCGATACCGAAAAGAATTTCCGCGACGTGCTCGACAAGGTCCATGAACTGCGCAACGAGCGCATCGATCAGACCCAGGTCTTCGCCCTGTCACAGGTCTATGAGGGCCTGCTGCTCAAGATGGGTGAGAAGAACAATGACGGCGGTCAGTTCTTCACCCCGCGTGTGGTGGTGCGGGTGGTGATCGAGGTCCTTGACCCGCAAATCGGCGAGACCGTCTACGATCCCGGCTGCGGTACCGGCGGCTTTCTGGCGGAGGCCTATCAATACATGCTGCGGGCCCTGGATGCCGGCACCGGCAGCCCCGATGAGCGCGAGCAACTCAAGGAGCAGACCTTCTACGGGCGCGAAAAGGAGTCGCTGATCTACCCGGTCGCGCTGGCAAACCTGGTGCTGCACGGCATCGACCATCCGCATATCTGGTTCGGCAATACGCTGACCGGTGAGAGGGTGTTCGGCGACCTGTTCGCCGGGGCGCCGCCGAGCTTCCAGGTGGTGGCGACCAATCCGCCCTTCGGCGGCAAGGAGGGCGTCGGCGCCCAGGACCAATTCGACTACAAGACCGGCTCGACCCAGGTGCTGTTCCTTCAGCATGTGATGAACAGCCTGGACCCGCGGGACGGGCGCTGCGGCATCGTGGTCGACGAGGGACTGCTGTTCCGGACCAACGAGGACGCCTTCATCAAGACCAAGCGCAAGCTGCTCGATGAGTTCGACCTCTGGTGTATCCTGAGCCTGCCCGGCGGGGTCTTCACCCAGGCCGGCGCCGGGGTCAAGACCAACCTGCTATTCTTTCGGAGCGGACGCCCGAGCGAGCGGATCTGGTACTACGACCTGTCGGACATCAAGGTGTCGAAGACCAGGCCCCTGACCCGGGCGACCTTCGAGCACCGGCTGGTGCCCCGCCTGGACGCCGCGGGGTTGCCAGTCACGGATGACCAGGGAGCGGCGATAGCGGACGATTGCGGCTTTCTGAAACTGCTCGCAACCCGTGCCGACAGCCCCTTCAGTTGGACGCTCGATCTCGCCGCCCGGCGCGACCAGCTCAAGGCGCAGGCGCAACCCTACCGCGACCAGGCACAGGCCAAACGACGCGAGGCGGCGCCGTTCGGTGAGCGCCTGCAACAGCTCAAGGCGACGGCGCGCAAGGACCAGGACGAGGCCGCGATCACCGCGGCGCAGGCCCGCTTCGGCGCCCTGACCAAGGAGGCCCGTACCCTGGAGGGCAAGGCCGACGACATCGAGAACCAGCTCTACGACCTCAAGGCGGTCAATCCCAATCGGTCGGCCGCCGGCGATGCCCGCACCCCCGCGGACCTGCTGGATTTCATCGAGCAGAAGGGGCGGGAGATCGCCGCGGTGCTGGCAGAACTGCGCGGGCCTGGCGGCGAGGGGCCAGCTGTGGATTGAGTTAGGGGCCTTGCTCATGGCTACGGCCACAGCCCTTGCGCTACCCGTCGCGGCCTGGGGGCCGCTCCTACGGCGTAGGAGCGGCCCCCAGGCCGCGACGCATGTCACCCGCGAGGTCGCCGAAATAGCGATAGAAACCCCGCTCACCGCCGCGTAGCGCAAACGGCTCGCCGGGGTCGATCGTCGTCCGTGGAGCGCACGAGTGCTATCATGATGGGATACGAACCCCTGCCCCGAGACCCCTGACCATGACCGCCGCCGCCCTGAAACCGCGGGTCGACACCCTGGAATATGCCCTGCAAGTCCTGGCCGAGCAGGCGGCGTGCACTGCGGCCGAGGTGGCGCGGCTGAGTCGGGAGATGCGCGAGTTCAAGGATGAGATGCGGGAATTCAAGGATGAAATGGGCGAGTTCAAGAACGAGATGAGCGACTTCAAGAACGAGATGAGCGACTTCAAGAACGAGATGAGCGACTTCAAGAACGAGATGAGCGACTTCAAAGACGAGACCCGACGCGAGCATCGCGAGCTCAACCGCAAATGGGGGGAGATGGCCAACAAACTCGGGACCATCGTCGAGGACCTGGTGGCACCCAGTCTGCCGCGCGTGGTCCATGAGGTTTGCGGTGAGGAGATCATCGACCTGTCGGTGCGGCGCAAACGCAAGCTCCCCGACGGGCGGGTGCAGGAATTCGACGCCATCGCCGTCACCCCGTCCCTGGTGTGTCTCAACAGCACCAAGTCGACCCTGCGCAGTGCCGATGTCGATGCACTCGTCGCCGAGATTGATCGGCTGCGTGAATTCTTTCCCGAATTCCGCACCATCCCGGTGATCGGCATCCTCGCCACCCTGGCGGTCGAGGATAGCGTGCTGCGTCACGCCAACCGCCTGGGCTTCGTGGTCCTGGCCATCGGCGATGAACTGATGGAGGTGCGCAACCCGCCCGGGTTCGTGCCGCGGCGCTGGTAGCGCACCGGCGGTGGTCTCTTACGGAAAGCGAGAATCGCATCATGGAAGCCATTGACGATCAGGCCCTGTATCAGGCCAAACGCGACGGGCGTCATCGCGTCTGTGTCGCGGCGACGCTGTAGCGGCGGCGCATCCCCGCTGCGATTGGGCGACGATGCGCGGCCAACCCCCCACTGGGATACCCTACCAGCGCCCCGTCACCGGCAGGTCGCCGCCCAGGCCAAAGGGTGCGCTGAGTGCATCCCCCGCACTGGCGTCGTTGCTCCCGTCCGCGTCCAGATAGAACAGCCGTTCGCTCGGGCGGTAGACGCCGATCTCGTCTTTGCCGTCGCCGTTCCAGTCGCCCGCCACCGGCAGGTCACCGGCCTGACCAAAGGTTGCGGAGCGGTCGCCGCTGTCCCAGGTCCGGCTGCCGTTGGTGTCCAGGTAGAAGGTGCGGGTGCTGGGGCGCCACACGCCGAGCTTGTCACGCCCATCGCCGTTCCAGTCACCAATCACCGGCAGGTCGCCGACCAGGCCAAAGGCCGCGGTGGTGAGGTCCCTGGTGGTGAGGCTCAGGCTCCCGTCCAGGTCCAGGGCGAACTGACCGGTAGCCGGGCGGTAGACGCCGATCTCGTCACGGCCGTCGCCGTTCCAGTCGCCGCTCACCGGCAGATCGCCGGCCGCCCCGAAGGCCAGGCTCGTGCGGTCGACGGTGTTCCAGGTACCGTTGCCGTCGAAATCCAGATAGAAGCGGCGGGTACTCGGTCGGTAATAGCCGGCCTGGTCGCGGCCGTCGCCGTTCCAATCGCCGGTGACGGGCCGATCGGTGGCGAGGCCCAGCGGGCCGGTGGTGATGTCCCCCGCGCCCTCGCTCAGGCTCCCGTCCCGGTCCAGGATGAACTGGCGGGTACTCGGGCGAAACACGCCGATGCCGGCGGGCGGGACCTTGCCGGCATCGAGCGGGTAGGGGTCGACGGCATCGGGGAAGCCGTCGCCATCGTCGTCCAGGTCGGCGTTGTTGCCGCGGCCGTCGTGGTCGGTGTCGAGCCACTCGGTGCGGTCGCGGGGGAAGGCGTCCTGCGCATTGGCGTAGCCGTCGCCGTCGATATCCGCGTCGCAGGCGTCGCCTTGGCGGTCGCCGTCCAGGTCGGCCTGATCCGGGTTGGCCAGGGCCGGGCAGTTGTCGGTGGCGTCAGGGATGCCGTCGCCGTCGGTATCGGCGAGCCAGGAGACCAAGCGCAGCGCCCAGGGGTCGACCGCGGGCGGGTTGCGCGTGTTGTCGAAGACCAGCACCTGGCGCTGACCGGCCGGGAGTGTGAGGCGTTGAGGCGCACCCCAGGTCAGGTTGCCGCTCACCGGACAGTACCCGAGCGGCGTGCCATTGCGCAGGACCCGGACCTCGGAGGTGGTATCGACGTCATAGCCGCGGTAGTCGAGCACGCTGGCGGTGGTCGCGGCGCCGATCAGAATCGTGATCCGGTCATCCAGGCGCTGGGCGGCGGGGATCGTGCTCAGGTTGCCGAGGGTGGCGTCGAGCGGGCGCAGCCCGTCCAGACGCACACCCCAGTCCTCGGTGTCCGGCCCGCTGTTCTTGATGACCAGCCGATTGTCGCCGGCCGCCAGCCAGGCGCCGGGCAGCAGGACCTGATAGCCCGGGGTCCAGGCGGCGTTGCCGCCCAAGGGCAGGTCCGCCAGGGGACTGCCGTTGAGCGTAATGCGGATCTCGCCCTCGGTGTCGTTGTCGTAGCCGCTCAGGCCCAGCAGGTAGCCGCCGGCGGACTGGGCCAGGTGCAATTGGATGCCGTCGGCGTGCGCGGTGTCGCCGCCGGTCAGCGTCTTGAGGTTACCGAAGGCGGCACCGGCGGCATAGAGCCCGAGTTGGGTGACGCCCCAGGTCTCCCCGGCCGTCTCCTGGCGCAGTTCGACGCGGTTGATACCGGTGACCTGGCCGGCGGCCGGCAGCCACCAGAGGTCGCGGGGGCCGAGCGTGGCGGCGCCCGCCCGCGCGAGATACCCGAGCCGCTGGCCATTGAGCCAGACGGAGACCTCCGCGGTCGTCTCCACATCGTAGCCCTGGGTATGCAGCACCCGGTCAGTGCCGTCGCCGGTGAAGGTGGCGGCCAGGATGGATCGGTACGCCTGGTCGCCCCAGCCCCAGCCGTGCGCGGCGGACTCGAAGCCGTTGAGCGGCAGGGCGATAATCGTGCCCCGGTTGGTCGCGTCCAGGGGGGCGCTGTCCTGCGCATCCAGGACGCCGTCGTTGTCATCGTCCGGGTCGGCGTTGTTGCCGATCCCGTCGTGGTCCGTATCCAGTGATTCGCCGGGGTCGAGCGGGAAGGCGTCCTGGGCATCGGGGACACCGTCGTTGTCGTCATCGGAGTCGATCGCGTCGGCGAGCCCGTCACCGTCGGCATCGCCGGTCAGGGTCGTGCCGATGCGGTTACCGGCCGGGTCATAGGCATAGGCGATGCTGCGCCCGTCGGCATAGGCGACCTGGACCAGACGGCTCAGCTTATCGTATTGATAGCTGACGGTACCCGCGCAGGGCATTCCCGGAAGCAGCAGGGAACAGACCCCGGCGGCGGCGGATATCCCGATCTTGTTCATTGTCATCTGCTTCCTCTCGCACCCCGATATCATGCCGCCACCGATGGGATTCTCGTTCCCACGCTCCAGCGTATTCTTCTCGTTCCCACGCTCCAGCGT
>Ga0247842_10004096_pt1 | contig 18677 bp, 8 predicted proteins | sample LaCruzMarch2015__3_FD_192411 | JGI IMG/M metagenome (GOLD analysis project Ga0247842, IMG submission 192411) | Freshwater microbial communities from meromictic Lake La Cruz, Castile-La Mancha, Spain - LaCruzMarch2015_19m | ecosystem: Environmental > Aquatic > Freshwater > Lake | place: Spain...
AGGGACCTCTCCAACTGTTCACCAGCTCGCCTTCGGTTGAAAATCCATAAACCGCTGTATCGCCGCTGCCCCAGAGCAGATCGCCGCTCCATTCAAGGTCCTTCATCCCATATCGTGTATGGCATGGCTGCTCAAATTGTCTCTCCAAGTTACCAGCGCGGTCAAGAACGTAGATCATACTAGAGTCCGATCCGTTGGCTCCGGCAAGATAGAAGTGGTCTTCCGTGAATACGACTCCTTCGAGGCGGTCATCGTTCAGTGTGTCGCCTGCTGCATATTCCAAGCGGAGCGTCCAGGGCGAAGCGTCAGCATTCCCCGGCAGTCGCTTTTCCGCTGCCCAAGTCAGCGGTCCATTGCCGGTATTATCAAGACGGAACGGAAGTTCGATGCTCTGGCCCGGTTCTATGCTCGCGCCGAGCCGATCATTGCTGATGGTAAATTCGGGGTGGAGGAGTGCAAAGTCGATCTGAAGCGTGTCGTCTTCGGCTACCTCTAATTCATTGTAAGTCGAATCATTGTAACCGATTTTACTTGCAGTGATGTTGAAAGGAATGTCTGAAGGCGCTTTGGTGATACTCCAATACCCATCCTCGTCTGTATTGGCTACATATCCATGCCGGGTTCTGACTAATGCATCCGCAACCGGCAAACCGGTTTGAGCGTCGGTCAACCATCCACAGAGGAAACTGGCGAGACGAAACGGGGACGCAGTGAAGAGGATGGCTCGTCGGTTCTGAAGCGGCGCAGAGGTCACAGGGTATTGATTGGCAAATGAGTAGTTGATGCCGGTGTTTCCCATCGGACTTGAAATGCCAACGGAAGCAAAGGGCGTATCCTCAACCCATGCCATGCCGTTCCCCTGAACATTGCTGATGCTCTTGTACTGAAAAAGTATATTCGGATCACCTGTTTCAGACACCCAGATTGCCGGATCGGAAATGATCACTTCAAAGGTAAGATCATTATTGTCGTATCCCCGATGGCGAAGCCGGGACCATTCGATGATAAATCGTCCATTCTCCTCATCGTGGAAGGTATAGATGGCGCCGTTCTGACCAAGTTGCAGGTTATCCCAGAAAGGCGCAATCATCCCGGCTCCGCCCCCGATTGCGCGATCCAACGGCCAATTCTGGTAATTAGTGACCGGCTCCTGGTCGCCGACTGCTATGAATCCATTTGTTGAGACCGTAATCTGCTCGAACTCAGTTCCATAGAACGAAAACACAAACGGAAGATCTACGACAAGCGCTTCTCCGACGTCGTATTGTGAACGACCGGTGAACTCGAGTAATGAACCATCATATTCCGCTTCTTGCGCCTGAGGATCGATCTCTGCCCATTCGTACTCGGGTGTGGCGTCCCATCCTGAATCGGAATCGTCGTAACAGACATAGCCGTAGGCGTCAGGACCTTGCGGTGCGCGTTCGCGAGGACGCATTACCTGAAGCGTAAAGGTCGTCGTATCACAAAAGCCAAGATCGTCCCGCAGAATCAGTTGCATCGGCGTAATCGATCCGGGAACCACAACCTTGTTGCCGCAGATGCTAAAAGCCTCGCCCTGCATGCCGCCGTTCTGGCCAGGTTCTAAAGCGCCAAAACTCGATTGAGCGCGGAGAACGTTCACACCCATTCCGAGGCTTTCCAGGGTCGCGGTCAAATCGCGCGAAACGGCAGAGCCGATGTTCTCAATTTCAAGCTCCAGTTGGGAGCTTGAATCGCTTATGACTGCACCGCCGACAATCTGGCTAATCCTAAAATGAGGCGCTCGCGAGGCCAGTTTAATTCCCGAAATCCAACGCTCATCACCGCTCCGGAACTCGATCAGCGCTTCTGGAGCCAATGCTGGGCGTGAGACGCCGTCTGGACAGGAAGGATCGAAGCTCAACTCGACAGAACCATCCGCGTTCCTTTCCTGACCGGGTTCGAGGTCACCGAAAGATAATTCATTATCAGAGACCTCGAGATAGGGCGAATTGGAGGATAGAGTAGCCGTTACTCCTTGAAGCGTATTTGTGTCGCCGTTGTTTTTTGCCGAGATATGCAAGAGGAAACTCTCACCCGGATTGGGGATTTCGTCGCCGTTTCCTTGCGCCTCAGAAAGCGTGTAGCTGCTCAGCTCAACCGCCGCGTCCGGCGTTGAGATGTTGCAGGTGTCGAGTGACGGCTTGACGTCTCGTCCAGTTACCGTGACATACATCCGGGTGTCGTTAACGAATTCTGTCTCTACATCGAAAACGAACCTCGCCATACCCTCGACGTCGCTTTTTTGAGTCAACATAAGCATCTGATTATATGTTGGATAATCAGCGTGATTGGCGGCTGGCATATTACCCGGGAAGTAGAGCGTCACTTGCGCGCCCTCGAACGGTTCGTCGGTTTCGTCCTCAACTACACGAATATCCACCCGACGGGTTTCACTGGTAATTGTCTCAGGAAACTCGGCATGCACGACATGAGGTACACCCAACCACGGCTGCAATCCGGGATCGCCGTAAGAGGCTGTTTTTGATCGATTATCGGCATTCGGAGCGAAATTGGGAATGTACAACTGGGGAGCTATAACGGCGTTAACTCGAGCCCACCCGAACGGTAAGTCTTTCTGCATTAATCCGTTAATCGTTTCCAGCCAGAGCATGCTGTTGGAATAGGTCTGCGGTGCACCATAGATGTTTGTGGCCGCGACCGGTCCTTTGAGATGTTGGCCATCCCAACCTCGTACCATCTTCCACGTCATTATCTCCTGATGCCCGGCATAATTAATGTAGACTGGGAAGATCGTGCTTTCTCCCACATCTCCCCAGTAGGCGCGTATCGGAAAAGCCTGCGCACGTCCGAACATTAGATTGACTCCATCATCGAATTGCTCGATCAAGAAATCTGTTACACCTGCTCCACCGTCATTATCATCGATGCCTTCGTAATAGCGAATATCATCGATGCTGAAATGTTTTAACATCTCCCGCGCCCATCTGACATTCGTATTTAGGCTTGGATTCCAGTTATCGCCCCAGTGCTGCGAGAACACCGCGCCTCGCGAAAACCATTCTGTATTCTCGAAATAGGGAGTCATCTCATAACCGAGTGTCCTGCCAGTATTCAGGAGCATCTGGTCCTGGCTTCCGGCAATCCACTGCGCTAATCCCACATCGATTTCCTGATCATTGTTGCCGCCTTCGAGGCAGCCATAATTCCAACCATAGGATGGGGTGGTAAGAACGTACTGAGGTCGCGGTACATCCCCTTCGTAAACCTCGTGATCGCCAATCAACATGAGAAGATCAAATGGATCTATCCCTTGATCGAGGTAACTATCGTAGATTTCTTGAATTCCTCTTTTTATCCAATCGGAATTGCTCGCTTGATTGGCCGGCACAGAGAGGATATCTACTTTATAACCGCTCTTGCGACGCCATTCGATAAACGGAACAGCGTATTGTAAGACATTGGCGTGAACCACCACCAGATAGTGCCCTATATAAGGAGGGTCAACGTCATAATCGGGATCATCCCTGCCGACTTCATCAGAGTTGATTGCCAGACCGCGAATGAATTTAAGGAAGGTCTGACTGCGATTGCGGCGGATGGGATGGGTAGCAGGATTGATCGGCTCAGCGTCGCCGAAACGCAACTCCGCCTCGAGATTATCGCGAATAACGTAGGTTTGAGTGACGGGATCAAACTGGACAGGGTAGGTGGTCACTCTAACCAGCCGGACGCCGCGAATCACCATCGGATCGGACATTTCAGCCGTAACTGCCGGTATGAGCCCTGTGGCGTTGGCGTTCAAATCCACAACGTCGGCGTCGCCTGGAGATGGTTCCTTACAGATCATAAGCGGCGATGTCGCGGACATCCGACGCGATTCACCTTCCCGAACCACCAGTTCAATCGATTTATCCGCAGGTACAACCACAAAACGAGACACAGCCGGAAGCATAGGTTTTCCTTCAACATAGAGAAATCCCTCGCCCGGTATGATCAACTGTTCCAGATTCTGGCCGTCCTCATCGATCAGTTCGCGCTTAATCTCGGTGGAATTGATATTGAGGGTGACTCGGGATCGGTCAGATGCTGATAGGGTGACGGCGTTGGAAGTTCCGAGTGATTGAGATTCCAGAGCCGACGCCGCGTAGGGAACGAAGCATAGGAGGATGAAGCAGAATAAACGTTGCATAGCAAACCTCGTTGTCTTTGCTTCAAGACTTACTGAAGCGTTGTTGAGCTAAGGCATCCTATACGGCAGGTACTTGAATGCTTTTTCGAGCGGGATGCGCCGTTACAATTTTCAATCATAACGCTACATATGGTATCTACGTCTGCGGACATCGTTTCGTTTACACCGCCTTAAGCCAACAATCAACGTATGCTATCGCACATCATCGACAAGTCCTGTTGATAATAAATACGGTGTTTCATAGAGATATCAACTGAATCTCCGCTGCTCCTCGCGTTGCTATAAGTAACATATTAACTTAATTATACACAACAATTCAACCTGCTTCCCAAGCTGGAAGTTGCCGGTTCGAGTCCGGTCGGCCGCTCTGAATTCTGAGCACAACAAAGGGCTATCCCGATCAGCAGGATAGCCCTTTCTCTCTCATGTGCTTAAGGAAATGCGCCTGTCGCCGTCCAACCTATCTCACCAGCGTGACCTTCCTTATCGTGGAAAAGGAGGGAGCTTCCATCCTTATCAGATAGACGCCCGATGTGAAGCCTTCTGCGTTCCATGTTACGCTGTGCGTTCCGGCCTTCAGATCGCCGTTGACCAGAGCGGCGACTTCACGCCCGCCCAGATCGAATACCCGGATCGAGACTTGCGCGTCTTCCAGTAGATCGTATGTGAATCTGGTTGTCGCGTTGAATGGATTGGGATACGCCGATAACTCAATTTGCTGCCTTTCCTTTTCAGGATACTGGATCACTGCCAGAGGCAAGCTGCGAATTAGGTAGAGGTTACCGCTCACTACTCGTGGTGTATCAATGAAGTCAATTGAGTAGAAATCATTATCGAACCAGAATACCTGTTCTCCTGCCCCGGCTGGCATCCTTTCCAAACTGTCGATGATGTTTCCGCTGGTATCGAATGAAACAAATGTATTTCCTCCACCTTCGGCGTAGCGAGCCCGCAGATTGATGGCGCCAATTATCCCTCCATTAATAGCGGCGACTCCCATCCCACTTAAAGCGGAACACTTGCCAAGCCCAAAGTCAAAGCAAAGCTCCAGTTCAGTGTCATATTTCTGAATATGAGTGAATGCCGAATCAGCAATATCTATTAATGAGAGGTAGAGGTTTCCGTTTTGATCAACATCGACATCTTTCGGTATCGAAAGTTCGCAGGGATCTAAGAATGGGGGAGCTACAACATCATCATAGAGCACTTCATCAAATCTGTTAATTTTCGTAATGTGCGCCTTCCATGTATCCCGCCACCTGACTTTACTTACGATGTTGAGATTGTCCTCTGAATCAGTCGTGAAGAATGCCGCGAATGGCCGGCCACGTTCATCTTCATTATTCCTATCGAACCATTTTACTACATGGACGCTGTCGATGGCCTCTCCTCCTGCCGTCAGCCGAGTATATGTAATCATAAACACATCTCTGCCTTCATAATGCGTTGAACCAACGTATCCATAAACAAATGTTCCATCTGAGGTTCTGCATAGAGCGCTGGCGTCTGTCGCAACCTCAAGCTGGTCACCCCACCAAGGATGCGTGAGCGACTCTATCAAACGCGGTTCAATCAAGATATTCCCGTTCGGATCAAGCGCCATGAAATAGAAATTGCGGAGCGGATAATAGCCGACTACGAAAACATTGCCTTCATCATCAAGCGCTATTTGCGCTTCATGGAGATTAGGGAACACTTCTTCGCATTCAAGATAAATTGGGCCAGTTAGTGTATTGCCATTAGAGTCACATTCTATATAGCAGGCTTTACCGTTGGCATGTTCACCTGAGGCTGAGTTTAACCAATAACTCAGATGAATATTACCGTTCCTGTCCATGAGGGCTTCAAAATTAGCGCCCATCGTTTCTCCATCGTGATGCGTCAGTTGGATCGGTTCCGACCACTCCCTCGCCCCCCCCTCCCCCGCCCCGACCGCCATCAGCATCAGGCAGGCCAGACACTGGATTCCCTTTTTCAAGGAATTGCGGAAGTGATCAGCAGAGCAAAAACGCCCCATGTCAGAGGCTGAGCGACCGAAACGGGATCGGGCAGTCTTCGACAGGGGGCGTTCAGTTCTTGGGCAGGTCGCGCGAAACGGCCAAAGGTCTTTCAGTCCAATGCGCAAACCAAATTCCTTTCCATAATCCTATACAGACTCTTGCTTTTCGTTGTCAATCATTTACCCGTCATCTATAGTATAACGCCGGTCGAGCCATTTGTCAAGGATTCCAATTCTCGATCTAATTGATTTTCTGGCTCATCCCAATTCTGCTACCGATCCGCCGCGGTTGGTAGTAGAGATTGGTAGTCGGGTTGGTAGTAGAGATTAGATGAGCAGATTCTTGAAATTTAACCGCTCAAGAGTCGGTCTATCTTTTGGTATTTTGGCTCACATTGCGTAAGTTTAATTGCGAGTAACTGCCATCGCAGGAGCAGGTTCTCCAATTCAAGCTTCTGACGATTTTCATTACGCCAGAAACGACAATTAGGCGGCTTCTCGCGCGTGAACATCCCGTAAAGATGGTATTAACAAGTAGCGATTTAGACTCTTGGAGGGCGGGCATTCTTGACCGCCCTGACGTCAAATCATGCTTAGTCTCAGGGCGGTCAAGAATGCCCGCCCTCCAAGAGTCACTTCAAGTTAATACTCTCCCGGTAACATCATTTGTGCTCGATGTCATTTCGCAGAGACAGGTGGAAACGTAGTTTCTAAAAAGCAAATCAACAGTAAAGGATATACCTATGATAACGTTGTCACAGCGTAACTTGCTGACGCTCGTTATCGTCCTAGTCATCGGAGCCTTAGCATCCAACTCATTAGCCTACGAGGTGGAAGCGAGGTTTCTCTCGCCGAACGCGATGATCTTCCCGGTTGGCCGTCTCTTGCCGCCCGGAGCTCTCAACAATGCATCCGAAATCTCTTTCGAAGACATTCAACAGATTTTCGAGATGCGGGTTGACGAAGATAACAATCCCGATGACGATCCAGATCGTGTGATCTTCCTCATTCGACTTGAAGAGGCCGGCGGAGATCCGATTTTTACCGTCAGCAGCAGTCCTTTCAATATCCGCAACGACCCTCAATTCCGTCTGGGAAACTTCTACACGAACCACGAGCTTGCGCGCATTCAAAGCATGGGAGTCGGTCAGGGAGATGAAGTGAACGCCAACGCACTCTTGCCCTTCATCGACGGCGGCAACATGCGCGAGGGCTTGTACATCCTGACAGTATTACTGGCCCCCGAAGGAGCGACGACTGCGGAGTGGGAGCAGTATGTCAACGGCGGGCATTTCGGAATCAGCAGCGCCACGATGAGGGCTTTCAATCCCAGTCAGGTAACTCTCACGCAGCCGCAAAATAGTTCGACGATCCAGACTGCCTACCCGGTCTTCTCATGGCGCTTCCCCCGGAATCAGGACGTCAACTTCTTGCTGGAACTCGTCTCCGGCGATGACGATGTAGATGGCTCTTCAGCCCTTAACAATAAGAATGAAGAGAACACCTACCTCATCCGAACCATCAACGCCGGTCGCGGCGGCGGCGAGTTGACTACCTATTCGTACACGGGAACCGGGCAAGAGAAGCCGCTGATAATCGGGAAAACCTACTTCTGGAGAGTTACCGCCTTTCCTCCGACGATGTTCCTCGATGACGCGAACGAAATTCTCCGGGATAATGTACCGAGCGAAGTCTTCAGTTTCCGATACGGTTACTCTATGCCCCAAGAGATCGAGTTGGCGGAGCCGACCGATGGTCAGGCGCTTGAACTTCCACCAACTTTCCGTTGGGTCTTTCCGCCCTTACCCGACCTGCGGTTTATTCTAACTGTGTACGCCGGTGAAGATGATCAGTCGGAACCGTGGGCGCAAATCAACATACAGGCCGGCCAGTTTGGAAACGAGAGTCGCACCTATCGCTACGGTTCGGGATTCAGTGAACCTGACTTGATGCCGGGCGATTATGCATGGAAGGTGGTCGCCTACGCCAGTATCGACGGTCGTGAAGAAAGCCTTGAAAGCGAAGTTTATACATTCAATTATTCGCCCGAAATCGTACTGATAGGACTTCAACCAAGCGCCGATGAAGAGATCCGCAGGGAGATGCCTCTCTTTTCATGGACACTGAGCAATAACTTCAATCCATCGGGATTCGTGCTTCAAGTGGTGGGCGCTCCGGAAAACCGGGCAGGGGAGATTAATGGCGGAATGGCCCTTGGTGATGAATCTATTCCTGAGTTTGCATTTTCGTCTCGTAAGGAAGTAAACGGCAACATGCGGCAGTCTCTCCTCGACAATCCTTTGCCACGAGGATTTGTGTTCTACTGGAGCGTCTGGGCAGGCGGACAAGACGAGGAATGGCAGTATAAAAGCGAACCGATCAGTTTCCGGTATCCTCTGCCGCCTCAGCCGGACTTGTCGCTGATCGAACTGCAGCAACCGCCGGATCAAGGGACAGTCAACACTGCTACCCCCACCTTCCGCTGGAACGCCCCGAGCATCCCCCAGTTCTATCAGAATTTGGTCAGTTTCGCAATTGAAATTCGCGACGAAAATGGAACTGTAATCGGCAGATCGGAGAATCTGCGCAGCAACGCTCGTGACTGGCGTTATCAAGGGCAACCTCTCGAATTAGGCTCTACATACACTTGGAATGTGACCGCTATCCTCGAAGTCCCCAGCTTTGAGCCAGTCCGTCTCCAATCTGACGTCAGTACCTTTACCTATTCCAGTTGGCCGAACGAGAGCGACATTAGGATCACATCTCCTGAGAATAACGCACTCGTTTATACAGCAACCCCAACTTTCGAGTGGAGTTTCCCGCAAGGATGGGACGTGAACTTCACGTTGTTGATTAGCGATGTTTCCGGTGGAGACTTCAGTCGCGAAATCGAGATCAATAACAGCGCCGCCCGGCAATATCGTTATCGCGGTGACGCGCTTACGCCCCGTGAGTACACCTGGTCGGTGATTGCGCACGTAACCGTGGGTCAGGAAACCCGGGATTTTGCGCCGGCGATGTCAAATTTCACTTACCGGGAACAGGTCGATCAAGCCCCGCCGATCACACTGAACGAACCCGCAGCAAACGCCGTTGTCGAATCAAGCCCCACCTTTACCTGGTCGATGCAGGAACTGCCTAATAACGTTTCTTACAGCTTTGTCGTTGAAATCCGACCGGTAGCCGAAAATGTAATTGGCGGCGGGTTGTTCGATGTCCCAAGCGACGCGCGGCAATACATCTATGAAGGTGAGGTGTTGCAGCGCGGCCAAGCCTATACATGGTTAGTTAGAGTCGTCATCGAGCGTGAATCGGTCGATCTAGTCGGCGTGAGCGAAATGCGCACATTCACCTACTCGCCGCCTGAAAAGCGCGAACAGGAGGAAGGCGCATCGCCTGCTGAACGGGTGCTCGCGGCGCTCAATGCGTTGCCCGACGACGTTCTGCCGCCACAGATCAGAGAAGCGCTCGGCAGGGCATTACGAGGCTCAAACGTAGAGGCTATTCGCTACAACGGAGCAGAAATCACGCTGGAACAACTTCTGCAAATCCTGCAGCAAATGGAACGCGTCAACATGATTCAAGGGTGAACACCAAGGAACTCAAATGAAGAAACTATCACTCACATACATTGCGGTTGGGATACTTCTGCTCTGTGGTTCAATTGAATCAGAGGCAGCCGGTTCAAAAGCAATTGCACTCGCCTATAAGGTGCAGGGCAAGGTTGAGTTCACCCGTGAAGGCAGAACGACCACCCTCAAGTTCGGAACAGTACTGGATGACGGAGATGTCGTTAAGACCGAAAAGGACGGTTTTGTCACCCTTCTCTTCACTGATGACAAGAGCATCTTACGCCTTAGAGAACTGACCGAAGTGACAATCGAAGGGAAACGGGCTCAGGATGGCTCGATCTCCAAGCGCGTCTCAATGGAAATTGGGGAGCTGTTCGCCAAAGTCGAGAAACAACGCGGAGTCCTCGAGGTTGCCACCGCTACTTCGGTAGCGTCGGTAAAAGGAACCGAGTTCTGGGTTGTGGTTGATGAAGATGGAGTAACCCACGTCACCACTCTCGAAGGTTTGGTTGAGCTGATGAGCCGTATGAACGGCAAGGTAGTCGAAGTGCGGGAAGCTCAGCGAGGCGAGGTTGACGAACAAGGAAATATGAACGTCAAAGACGTCCCGAAGGAAGAATTGAAGGGCGACCCCGAACCCGAAAAGGAACCCGAAGGGAAGGCTGAAGGCGGCGCAGAGCAGAAGTACATCGAGATTCAGTACCAGGACGCCGATGGAAATGCTCGTACTCTTCGCATCGAGTACCAACCCAAGGAAGGCGACGATGGTAAGTAGGGAGAAATCCATCCGGAATCCTTGGGAATCTGTCCGGGCAGTCTCTTCAGTAGGTCTGTCGAAGGTCGCCTCAATACAGGGAGGATCGCTTGAACAGGATAAGTGATACTAAGTTTGCCTTCTGGTCCGCTTTAATGGCGTTCACTATGGCGCCGGTAGTCGCTTTCGCACAGTCAAACATGATTGTGCATGTTCCTGTCAAAATCGCAACTGCAGGAAAAAGCATTACTGTGGAAGCAAGAGTCGAAGGTTCCCAACTACCTGAAAGCGCGGTCTTGTATTTTAAAATACCAGATCAGAGCGCCTATAAGATGGCGGAGATGGAACGGGATCAGTGGCGGTTGAAGGGAACAATCGGCGGCATCGATGTAACCGAGCGCGGGCTCGAGTACTACATCGAATCTGTTCTCACTGGAGGCGAAGTACTTACTGCTCCGGCAGGCGCTCCGCTTTCCAGTTCCGCCTACCGTATCAACGTCAGCCCTGCAGGCGCTGGCAGTGAAACAGCAGTGAGCGATCCTGCGATCATCATACTGAGCCCCAGTCCGGGATCACAAGTTTCGGGGCGCGAACTCCTCGTCGCAATCGCTCTCAATCAGAGCGTTCGCAAAATGACGCCCGACAATCTGATACTTGAGCTGAACGGAACTGACATTACCCGCCGGGCTACGATCATGCCTGAACTAATCACGTTCGTGTTGAAAGATATCAAGCCGGGCAATACATCCATTTCGCTTAGCATCCAACAAGGCAAAACAAGAATCCTGCTTACTAACTGGTCGTTCCAGATAGAAGAGGAAGAAGAAGTAAGAAAGGTTAAAAAGGAATTCCCGGTTAAAGGCGACTTTTCCGTTCGCCAGAGTCACGAGAACATCAGCTCCAAAGTCCGTGATGTTACCGTTGCCACCGGTCAGCTTTCAGGGAACCTTGGCAAGCTCAACTGGATGGGGATGGGGTTGGTGTCGAGTTTGGAGAGCAAGACGCTTCAACCCCAGAATCGCTACACAGCAGCCCTGAAATACGGGAAGGCGAGTCTCAAAGTCGGCGATACGTCACCTCGCTTCTCGCAGTTTACCGCCTGGGGCGCCCGAAACCGGGGCTTTGAGTTCAGCTATCGAGGTTTCGCGTTCAATCTCGATGTCGCTCAAGGTGAGATGATGCGATCGATCGCCAGTGGAATCTCCGCTATCGATACTCTGGTGGTTACCGACATTAACGGCGACACGCTAAAGTCGGCGCTCGATCCTACCCGTGACTCAACGCGTATCGATACGACCGCAAACTATGGGACGTTTCGCCGGTCGATGGTTGCAGTAAGACCGGGCTTCCCACTCTCCGACAACGTGACTCTCTCCTTTAACTTTCTCAAGGCTAAGGATGACGTCGGATCGATCACAGCCGGTTTGAATCCCAAGGATAACCTCGTTCTTGGCGCAGACTTGGAAATCCGCTCAGCAAATCGTCGCTTCGTTTTCCAGACCGAAACAGCTGTAAGTTTGTTTAATTCTAACATCAACGAACCGACGATGACACAGGCGGAACGACTTAAGGGATTGATCATCGTCAATCAATACTTTGAACCTCTCCCGACCGATTCGGCGATCCTTTCGGATACGATCACACAGGTTGATCTGGCTAAGAAGCTCTTCGAGGAGCTAATCGCATCGTCGATGGCGTCACAAACCTCGCTCACATTGAATCTCTTTCACAACGAATTGAAACTCGGATACAAGTCGGTAGGGCGAAGTTTCAAGTCGCTGGGAAGTCCTTCGGTTCAAACCGATGTGAAGGGGTTCTCAATTACAGACCGAATTCGATTGTTCAGGAACCGCGTTTATCTGAATCTCGGTTATGAGAGCCTTCAGGACAACGTGAATGGCCGGCAAGATTCCGAACAAACTCTCAAGCGGAATGCTATCACTGGAGGTATTGCGCTTTACACGCCTGAGTATTTGCCGAATTTGAACTTCAATGCCAGACAAAACAAGCGGGAAAACAGCGCCGAGATCATCTATATTACGCTGCCTGATGGCTCGGCCGATTCTACGGGCAATCCGGTAGGCGATGAGTCATCCTCGTTCGACGTCAGCGCCGATCAGGAGTTCTCATTGTTCGGAGTGAACCACAATGCCATCGTCTCATATACTAGTTCAATCGCTGAAGATAAATACAATCCTTCCGCGGCTAACTCCATGAACAGCATAACGATTCAGCTTTCGTCGCGTAAGGGTGAGCGGCTTGAGACGAACATCTCTTCCAGCTTTACTGGACAGGCTTCGCAAAATGATCTGAACAAAGTCGATTATACCGTCATGGGGATTACGAGTCAATACATGCTGGTCCGCGAAATGCTCTGGATTAACGGCGGCATCAACTATACGACTGCCACAGGAGGATTGAAACCGATTCTCAGTGATCCGGCGTTAGGTTATGCAGGCTACGCACTCGAATTCTCGCGTTTGGAATTCTCGATAGGCAGTACCTACAAATTCGCCGAGCGCCACGAACTGGCGCTTAGCGCCTACGCGGTCAACCACGTCGATGACGGCTACTCCGAAGCGTGGACGTCGGAAGATCCTACGACTCATCAACGCACCTATGTTAAGAGTATCAATAAAGACTCGCCGACCTTCGTCAAACAAAACGACAGCGCCGTGCGCCTAAGATACTCCTACCGGTTCTAAGCAAGGGAACACATCAAGCGTAGGCTTGAAAGTCTGTAAACGAGAAAATACAGCGACCGCAAAGCAATTGGTTCGCTGTATTTTTTGTTTCGCGGGCGGATAATAGTTGCAGCCGGGTCGTCATTCCCGCATAGGAGGCAATCAGGACAAGCTATTATCATTGCAATAGTTGCCTGGATTTCCACATTAGCGTGAATTGTCATTTATCTACACCCACCACGGAACATGAAAATAGGTTTTCGTACGTTTAACGCCGCTTCGCGTAGGGGCCACTTGCTGAGCCCTACGCGAAGAGAAATCAAACAAGAGTCATCTTTGATTCATTGTCTTTCCTTCGTGTCCACAACTTCGGGGAAGATCGCAGATCAATCAGTGAGGAGATTGATTTGGTCCAAAGAGACTCTTGAAACTGAATCCGTCTTGATTAATTGAAATTCCGTGTTGGTGGAATGACTAATCACCAGAAGAATTTTATCCTTTTTAAGATTGGTGAGAGTACGATAGAATTGAGTTTCGGCTTTAACGTCAAGCCAACTCGTAGGTTCATCGAAGATCATTATAGGCGCATCGTTAAACAACGCTCTCCCCAAGGCAATCCGTTGCCATTGCCCCATGCTCAACTCTTCGCCGTCCTGAAAGTATTTCCCCAGAATCGTATCATACTTACGTGACAGTTGTTCAATTACCGGCTTTGCACAACTGTATTCAGCAACCTGTTCCAGCCTTTCAAAATCGGCGTTTCGCTCGATATCTCCGAGAGTAATATTCTCACCTGCAGTTAAGTCAAACTGTGCGAAATCTTGAAATATTATACTGATGTTCTTACGCAGTTCCTGCAGATCAATATCCTTAATGTTAACTCCTTCTATATAAATATTTCCCTGAGTGCAGTCATACATTCTGCATAAGAGTTTTATGATGGTGGTTTTCCCTGAACCGTTCTCACCCTGTATTAATGATATCTCGCCTGGCTTTGCTTCAAATGTCAAATCATCGATGATCGTCTTTCCCGAACCGGGATAGGCGAATGAAACGCGCTCAAAGCGAATTCCACGGATTATTTTATCCGGGAATGGCTTGGGATTGTCAGGAGATTTTATATGGGGTTTCAGTGATAGAAACTCGAACAGATTGCCCAGGAATAATTTATTATTGTACAATCCAGACAGGTTAATTAGGACGCCCTGTACATAACTCTGTCCCCTTCGAAAAGCTTCGAAATACATCACAAAACTGCCGATTGTGATCGCTCCGGCTAACGATTCCCTTGCTAACATCATTATCACGATAATCAGTGAGCTAGCCTCCAGTATTGCCGAGAACATTTCGTAAACAGCTTTCTTGCGGATTATCTGTAGAATCGCCTTGACTAATCCGGTTCGTATCTCATTGAACTTATTACGGAAATAACTACCAATGTTAAAGATCTTTATCTCTTTGGCAAACCGCCTATGGGTAATCAGCATACTGTAATAGTCGGTCTTTCGAAATAGAGCAGTGTTTTTCTGACGCCACTGATACAGATCTCTATATTTAGCAATTTTCGCCCAAAGCGAAGGCAGACCTGCTAACACAAGTACCACAACGATTCCCTTTGACAGCGCAGTCAGGATGAACAGTATTCCCATTAGCGATACACTGTCGCCAATTATCCCGTTAATATTGTTCACAATTTGGACAGGCCTGTAACCAGCCTCCTGTTGGGCGCGATGAAAGGTGTCGTGGTATTCCGGATTATCATAATAGGCTAAATCAAGTTCGATTGACTTATCATGAATTAAACGGCTGATAAAATCGATCAGCTTCTGCTGCAGTATTTCTTCAGTGTATTGATTGACTATTTTTACGAGGCTGCCAATGAGAAATATTAGACAAAACAGACCGGAATAGAACCATATCTGCGAGAATCCGCCATTCATACTTGCCCTCGTAGCGCTTGTCACTTCATCAACTAACAACTTTAATATAAATAACATCGCGAGCGGAACACTCGCCTGTATCAATACGAGCGCAAGCTTCAACAGGCTGAGTTTCCTGTCGCTTCTATAAACAAAGCCAATTGCATATCCGATATTGGCGATATCCGTTCTGATGTTGTTGCTCTTAACCTCCAAATTTCCTTCCGTGAGATTTTACCTTTAGTGACTCTTTGGTTATGTCTTGCTAAGCCGTTTCCCGGCGGAATCCGTCCGTAGTCTAAACCGGTACTTGTAATCTACGAATAGAATCAGGTAGATCAAACTCTCTCGACTCATTGTCGGATCGAACACAACCTGCTCACGGACGATTGTTTTTACACGAGCAAGTCCACCCCTCGCTGAGAGAGCAAAAGCCCGACGGGATTACCCGCCGGGCTTTCTCAAACACTATGATCTAAACCTACTTCCCTGTATCCGGTGGACTTGCCTCCAGATTCGAGAGGATCGGTATTTCGTCAATACTCTTCCCAAGGTATTGCAGCTCGAATTTTGCGCCCGCTACGAGACCGCTGTCAGCGCTGGAGCTGTATTTATCGATGAAGCGATTCAGTTCGATCTTCGCCTGCTCGTAGTCCTTGATATGGTTGGCGTAGATATAGCCGACCATGAATTGCGAGTTCGCTCCCTGCTTGGTAGTCGGGAAGTTCCGAGCGATCTCGCGATAAGTTCGCACCGCATCTTCAAACTTCTCCTGCTTCTGCAGGTCTTGAGCCTTAGCGAACAACTCCGTTTCGTTGCCGTTAACTGCTGCGGTTTCTTGCTTCTTGCAACTCGCCAGCGCCAGCGCGCTCACAAGCGCAAACGCGAATATCCTCAGGTAGATTGTCATCCCACTCCTCATTGTACGCTTACCCGCCCCCTGCCAATTCTGATGATAACGAATTTAACGCAGAGGCGTCGCTTCCGCAAGGGCTGCGGCAGCGACGCCTCGCTAAAATCAATACTTCCCCGTTGTCAGGGAAGATATACGAGTTTTTCGGCGCCCCTCGAAATCCCGGACTCCCACTTCAGTAGGTAGAGTCCTGTCGCCAGACCATCGGCGTTCAGTTGAACCTGATGATGCGATTGATTCCCCTCCAGCCGTCCACTATACAATGACTTCACCAGCCGCCCTTGTGCGTCATAGAGCGCGATATTTGTCATTGAACCCGGCGTAGCCTGCAGGTTGATCACAGCCGTCTGGTTGAAGGGATTCGGGCTTACCGACACAGAGCATATACTCGGAGGAAGTACTTCCGGTTCCCGTCCAACAGCGTTCAGAATACGAGCGGGCTTAACTCCCAAGCGATGGAATCCGCCCTTTTCAGTTGGCCAAACGTCTCCCACAAACCATCCGGGAGTCGTCCAGACAAATACATAGCCGTCAGTGGTCGCACAAACGAGACTTGTATGCCCGTTGCCATAGATGTTTCCAGCGGTCGGCGACGAGGCAAAGGCGCGACCTCCGTAGTAATCGAGCGAGATCGGAAAATCTTCCGCCATTTCGCCGTCTGAAGTCCAGGCTCCAATCCAACCTGATTCTGCAACGCCCGGCGCTAATGCCGCAATCACTTCACTGATTCCATCGCCTGTGACGTCAGCCATAATCACTGAGCCTACGACAGCTGATGAATTCTGAAGTCGTATGGGAAAGCCTTCTACACGCGTCCCGTCAAGGTTGAACAACTCGATGGAGGCTCCGCTATCAGGATCGAACGTACCAAACGCAATTTGCAGCGCTCCGTTCGGACCTGAACCGCCAACCGCCGGCGATCCGTAAGGATGTCCGCCGGTAGTCACAAGCGGATAGCCATTCAGAAGTTGGCCTGTTCCGTTGAGTGCGTATAAGCCCTGTCTCGCTCCATCCCGCTCACGAGCGAAAAAGAGAATCTCAAGCCTGTCGTCGTTGTTCAAATCAACCAGCGTCGGCGCCCCGCCGATTGTTTCAAAATCACCGGCTGGAAATCCATTCTGTCGAGTTCCATCGATGCGTAAAGCGTGAATCTGGCCGGGAGTAGCTCCGTGCCGAGAACTACCAATAATTATCTCGGCGCCGCCATCCCCATCGATATCTCCAATGGAAGGAGACGAGGCCGAGAAATAGCCGTATTGAACCGGCCATCCTGCGACTTCTGTAGCGTCGCCTCTTAGAATATGAATTCGAGCAAGGCTGTCCTGATCCTCTGGTCTCCGGCTTGAAGACGCATAAACAATCTCGCTTTGCTGGTCGCCGTTAAAATCATTCGCGACGACTGGAGAAAAGCGTCCGTTGCGACCGGCATCGAATGGAAACAGACGAGGTTCGGCATGATGCACATTGACGGCGTGTACATAACCGATATCGGTGATGTAGAGGAACTCCGCCAGCTCATCGCGGTCTATGTCGCTGATTGCGCAGGGGACAGGATTAGTTGGATTTATCCATGCGTCGGCTCGATCACCCTGATATTGTGCGAGTGGGAAACCGGGATAGTTGGCTCCATCATGCTGTAATACAGCCAACCTTCCATCGCCGCTGACAATACCAATCTCAACATCCCCATTACGATCCAAGTCCATCAAGGCTGGACTTCTTCCCCACAATGGAACATCATGCGGTATTGTTCGAGGCCAGCCGAAACCGAGACGAATCAGATCGCCTTCATCTCGAGGAGTATAATCGCTGCCCTTGAGGTTAATTCCCCAGAGCGACTCATCGAACTGCTCCCCTGTGGCGCCATCTTCAGGTAGGGCGACCAAGGGGTAAAGACTCAATGCAAAGGCTGGCAGCAGCGCAAGCAGTAGTCGTGTAAGCCGATGGTTCATCGTATGAGTTGCACCCTTTGTGAGGCGACATATCCCTCTGTCTCGATCCTGACCAGATAGAGACCACTGGCAACCGGAGTGCCGGAAGCAGAACCATCCCACATCATCCTGTGCTGACCCGCTTCAAGCCTTCCGAAGGAAAGTGATTCAATCTGACGCCCTGCAATATCGAAGATCCTCAAGCTGGTCTCTCCGGCGGTTGTCAGAGTGAAGGGAAGGCTGACTGTTGAGTTGAATGGATTCGGGTAAGCCGCATTCAACAGAAGCGATTTTGGAACTGTTGTGCCAAAATCGCCGATCCCGTTATTCCCCACGTAAGATCCGGCGAAAGCGTAAACCTGTCCGTTCTCCATCGCAGCAAAAACGTCTTGTTCGCCATTCCCATCGATGTCGCGTGATACGACCACAATGATGAAACCGTGTCCTTCTCCGACGTTGCTGAACGACCAGAGTCCGTCGCGCCCATTTCCGGAGAGGCAGAGAAGACGACCTTCCGATGTGCCAACCAGATAATCCTTGACGTTATCGAGATCCTGATCCTGCATCGAAGCCATCGAAAGCGGTCGAGCGCCAACGATAACGACGGTATCCCACGCCGCGTATCCAGTCAATCCATCGAATGCTCGCACAAACGAGTTCTCGTCGCCGACAATAACGTCGGGTGTGCGGTTGTGGTTGACGTCGTTGATTACCGTGGAAACTATTGAATG
>Ga0247842_10004098_pt1 | contig 18670 bp, 28 predicted proteins | sample LaCruzMarch2015__3_FD_192411 | JGI IMG/M metagenome (GOLD analysis project Ga0247842, IMG submission 192411) | Freshwater microbial communities from meromictic Lake La Cruz, Castile-La Mancha, Spain - LaCruzMarch2015_19m | ecosystem: Environmental > Aquatic > Freshwater > Lake | place: Spain...
GGAAATAGAAGTAGGAGAAATTGTGAAACTGACTCCAGATAATACTGGTGCAGTAAGTCTTATATTATTTAAATTTGTGTTTCCTGTATTTCTTACGGTGATTACTGTACTGTTCCTTCCGCTATAAATATCATTGGCACTCGAAAGAGAAAATGATTTTGCGTCATTAACTGAAACTGTAAAGGAATTTGTTCCCAGAATAACTCCTGAACTGTTCATAGTATTAACTGTGAATGTTGCTGATTTAAGATATTGAGGGATACCCACTGCTGCTGTGAATGTTTTTGTTCCATCAGAAGTAGTTATTGATGTTGGCGCATTTCCTAAAGAAATTGTTGCTCCAGAAACACTTGAAGTATAATTCCAAGTTAATGTCTGATTATCAGTTGAAGTGGTCGCGAAATTTATCGTAATAGTAGAAGGATTTCCATAAGTTGCAAGAGCACTATCTGTTCTTGCTAAAGAAACTGATGCGCTTGAAAAAGCTGCAAGAGCTAAAATTAAAAATGCTGTTAATGCAAAGATTGCAAAATTTTTTGTCTTCATATTGAAAAACCTAATGTCATTTTCCAGTTACAGCGGTTTATAAATGTTTCGATTAATTCAAAAATTTTAAAATTTTATAGACGAAAAACAAAAAAGAGAGAATTTATAAAAAACAAAGAACTGGAAATAGCATGCCAATAAGGTCTCGAGAAAATTTGTTTGGAGCTTACGCTTTTTTATTTGGAATTGTCGTTGCGCTTGCTGTTGGAATAATTCCTGTTTTAATCGGACAGCCGGCAGAAGTCGTTTCTAGGTATATTGGATGGATATATAGTATATTGGCTGTAACAGGAGTTCTTGTTGGTGCGAGCAACTTTGGTTCAAAAGATTTAAAGACATTTCTAATTGCTTCGTTATCTGTAGTTTTCGTCGGATATATGGGATTAAGCAGCATCAATTTGATGAAAGGAATTGTTTTTGTAAATATTAACGTAGGTTTGATTTTGATTTCAATATTTAATGCACTGATGATATTATTCGTTCCAGTAACGATAATTGTTGCATTGAGAACTGTTTTTTCTATAGCAAGCGTTGGAGAGTAAAGTTTTGTTATTTCTTTAGATATACCCTATATAATTAGGAGTGAACGTTTATTTCCGTTAAATTGATTATTTTTGGAGAATCATAAGCCATGCCGGGGCAGGCGGTATTGATCCATACCTTTATATTTGGAAAATTTTCAAATTCAGTAAGATTAATATTATTTGATAAAAAAAGATAAGATTTTTTTTCTAATTTATTTTTTAGCTCTAAAGCTTTTTTTAGATTTTGCTGGCCCGGTTTTGTTGAAACTAAAATTCCAATATTTTCGGCATTATGAAAATTTAGAAGAGCAGCTTTTTTATTTTTTTCCAATTGGAAAAAATCAGAAGAGGATAATTTTTTTAGGGTGTTACCGTCGAAAATCCATACATTTTTGCATTGTTTAATTAAATTGTATGCGTGAAACATGCCCGAGCCAATTAATAAAAAGTTCTCACAGTCAGAATTTAATTTTGAACAGCCTAAAACTTGCTGAAATCCTTTAATCTTTTTTGACTTTTTTAAATAATTTTTTATTTTTTCGGCCAGATTTTTATATTGGACAGAATAAGTTATGTAAACTTCATTAGGTATTTTATTAAGAAGTTCTTTCAAGGCATTATTTGGCAATTCTGTTTTAGCTTGTATTTCGACAAATTTTGTTTTCATAAAAAAATAAGAAATTATGGATTTTTATAACTAACTATGCTCTGAAAAAAATATGGATGAATTTAGAAAAATCTTACGGACTAATATCTTTCAACGTTTTGAGTTGAGGGTTGTGTCGGCATTTGAGGTTCATCTTTCTTAATCTCCGCAAAAGACGGTGTTGCAATGATTACATTTTCGCCGAAACCCGCAATGTCTCCTTCTAGAGCTTCAACAGTTTTCTTGATTTTAGAGATTGCGCGCCTTAGTTCGATTAAATCTTTTGACTTAATTGGTTTTATGTCAATGATTGCAATTGTGAGACCTTCTCTTAATGCATTAAGAATCGGGTTTGTATCTTCGAAAGTTTTCAAAACGAAAGGTTTTACTTGTACCTTTCTCTTTTTATCTTCTGCCCCGACGTCGATCTCAAGGTATTCTTCGTCGCCGAGTCCTTTACCTCTTCCTAAAAAAGAAAATATCTTTGCCATGTGAAATATTATTAGATGGTATTTATAAATATTTGTATTGTAATCTAGCTATTTTAATTCTTTTGCGATGTCATTGCGCAGTTTTTCTAATTTTGAATTTATTTCTTCTTCCTGCTCTTCGAATGCATTAATTCTCAAAGAAAGATTTGATTTTTTTTCGTTCAGCTCTTTTTTTATGTCATCTTTTGAAGATTTTATCATAATCTGTCCAACAACTTTAAAACAATCTTCGTTTGTTTTTGAAATTTCTTCAAGAGAACTTTCTATTTCAGAAAGAGTAGACTGAAGTGGCTGTTTTTGCGCGGAAATACCTTGCAGATTTTGTTCGAGCATCTGAAGTTCTTGTATTTTTCTTTGAATTTTTATATCCATGAGAATTAAACTGCCTTAATTTTCACAACATGAAGCCGCGGCTTGTAAAAAATTTTACTGTTGCAGTTCGGACAGACAAATCTTTTATCAAGATTTTTGTCTATTATCTTTTTCTCGCAGTGAAAACATTTATAGCTTGTCATTTTATTTTGAGTTTAGTTTTGTTTTTAAAATTTACTATTGGTCTAAATAGTATGCTGCCGACGCAAATTTTGCTTCGCACTTTGGACACTTCCAAATTCCCGACGCTAATCTTTTAACTCCTGATTTTTTACAATGAGGACATTTTTGTCTTTTTCTTTGTTTTGATTCTATTGAGGAACTTAAAGTTCTAACTAATTTTCCATATCTTGCTCCGAATCTTCCGGATGATTTTACTTTTTGTGTGTGTGACATTTTATTTTGTTTTGCTGATGAAATGGGGCTATCCGGCGCTAAAAAATCCTAACGGATTTTTGGCGACGGTAAATTCAAGTTTGAATTTACGTATTTGAACCGGAGTTCAAATCCGCGTCTCTTTGCGGAATGGGGCTATCCGGATTTGAACCGGAGTCGCAAGCTATTCAGGAAGGCCCTCGTGATTTCAAACATTTCGTTTGTCTCGCGTCTTCCTTCACCCAAAGCTCGAAGGTTACCAGACTACCCCATAGCCCCGTAGTTTTGAAAGGGAAATTAGCACTTAAAAACTTTTACTTTGCTTTTCCTTTTTCAGCTTTTGCGGGAGCGGCAGTTTTTGCAGCAGTTGGTGCAACCGTGGCGGCGGTTGTTGCAGGCGTAGTTGTTGCAGCTGTTCCAGCAGCAGGTGTTGCAACAGCGGTTGTGCCTGCGGCAGCTACTTTGGCAGCCTCGGCTGCAGCCTTAGCAGCTTCAGCTTCTTCCATAGCTTTCTTAATGGCCTTTTCCTGTTTATCCTTAAGATCCTTAAAGTATTTAGCAAGTTTTGCTTTTTTCTCGTCGGAAGTTTCTGTTTTTTCATCACGGATTTCTTTATCATAAATTCCTTCATCAATATCTTTTTCAATTTCTTTAGCTTCTTTTGACTCGACCAGAACCCCGGAACTTACACAACTGCCGACGACGTCTTTAACTGCAGATTTTAAAGTTTTAGATAATAAATTTCCTCTTTTTGTTTTTGCAATTGAAATAACTTGCTCAATAGAAATATTTCCTGCTTTCAATTTCATATGTTCGCCGGCACCTTTCTCAATTCCTGCTTCTTTTTTTATTAATTCTGAAACCGGGGGAGAAAAAACATCTACGGTAAAAGTTTTTGTTCCAACATTAATATCTAATTCTACCGGAACTTTCATTCCTTTGAAAGATTTCGTTTCAACATTAATTTTATTTATAATTTCGCCTATATTCATTCCCAAAGGGCCAATCTTCTGACTTAATGTTGGACCGGGTTTCATTTCTCCACCCTCAACCAATAATTTAATCTTCATTCTTTTCTTCCTCCAATTCGTCTCTTCGAACTACACGCAAATTATCAACTTTCACCGTTACTGGAATTGGGACGGCCGCGCCCAAAAGAGAAACAACCGCTTCGCCTTTTGCTTTGTCAACTCTTATTACTTTTGCTTTTTCTTTTTTGAATGGCTCAGCAATCATCTCGACAATATCATCTTTATTTATGTTTAAAGTTTCAACCGTCGGCTGCAACATACTTTTTACTTGTTCGTAGGTAACTGGTTGTCCGACGATACCTTTTACATATGGCAAATTGAATGCTGCTTCTTCCGCAGATTCTCTATCGACAGCCTCAAGAAAAATATATCCCTTTAGTCCGTGAGGTTTTGCTATGCTGAAAACATTTAGAGATTTTTTTGTAACTCTATCTGCAATTAATTCAACTGCACGTTCTTCTTTGTTTGTCGTGACTTTTATTATAAATATCATTTTACTATAGTTAATTCACCATATAAAAATCTTTAGCCAAAGAGATTTTACGATGTATAACAAATTATCTGTGAAAAGTCGGTTTAAAAATGTTTTTGCTCTTACTTGTCAAGAACTCTCGGACTGAAGTCCAGAGCATGTCGAGTTCTTGAGCATGCTCAAGAGTTGTTTTTACTTTTATGAACTAAAGTAAGGAGTTTACATAAAAACAATTCTTGACATATTAAAACGCCCAGGCGAATTTCACAACAATAGAAATTAAAAATCCCAATAGACCAAGAAGAATTCCGCCGATGGCCGTTACCTTTGCGGTCATTTTGAATTCTTTCATCGTTGGTTTTCTCAAAACATGCCAAACACGATTACATTGCAAACCGAATGATTTTAATTTTACCAGTGAGTCGTTTACTATTGCCATAAGTTATTTAGAAATGCGGGGTTTTTAAAATTGGTGGTTGATAAGTTATTAGACTAAAATTTCAAAAGTAATAAATTATTAATCCAAAAAATATTCTGCGCCGACAACTCGTGAGTTTAAAGCACTTTGAGCTGCCAACATTCTATGAGTTAATTCTTCTACTGCAAAATCGTACTCGGGAGTTGACTGGCGACGTCGTAAATCTTTTATGAAACCTTCAGCGTCTAAAATTTCTTCTTGAGGGGGATTTGTGAAGGAATCGATTATCGCTCTCTGATTTTCCGGAGTTAAGGGTTGAGATCCCATAGTAATTACTTTTCAGAGGGAAGTTCAACCTTAATTCTCAAACTACCTCGAGGAATATTATCTTGAGTAAAATCCTGTTCGACGGAATAGGTCATTATATCAGAAACCAAAAAAGAACAATAGGGACCTTGTGCTTGCCTTCTTCCATCGTAATGAAGTTTCACTCCTTGACTAGGATTTGAGAAAAATATTCTTTGGGAAGACTCGTCTATACCAACTACATAAACTGATAACTCGCGAAATGATTTATCCGTTTTATGAAGATGTAATCTTGCCAATTCACAAATTAACGAGGGATTTGAATCTCCAGATCTCTCATCGAATCTAGCTAAACCGTTCAAACCAATAAAATTATTTTTATCTGACATGATTATGTTCTATAAATTATTTATCGGGAATAAATTCTATGCCGAGTTCTTCTTCTATCTCGCGCTGTTTTTTATCTGTGGCCGTTTCATCTTTTCCGACGATTTGCGGGCTTGTGACACCGGTAACAATTAGCATTACGCGCATCGCGCGCTCCATGTCTTCGGAAATTTGCGCGCCCCAGATTATTTTTGCTTCTTGATCTAATTTTGAGCCGACTTCTTCCATAACTAAACGACATTCGTCGAGAGTCATATCATTTCCGCCGATAATATTTACTAACGCTCCTTTTGCATTTGAAACATCAACATCTAACAATGGATTATTCAGCGCGCGTTCCACAGCTTCGAGCGCGCGGTTTTGTGTGTCCGCTTCACCGACGCCGATTAAAGAAACGCCGCCATTAACCATTACTGCTTTGATATCGGCAAAATCTAAATTTACTAAACCGGATTTCGTAACTAATTCTGTTGTTCCTTTTACAGCATTTGTTAAAATTTCGTCGGCAATTTTGAATGCAGTATGCAAAGGCAATTCTGGAGCGAGGTCTAATAATTTATCATTTGGAATTACAATCAAAGTGTCAACCGCGTCGGCCATTCTTTCTAAACCGTATTCTGCATTTTCAATTCTTTTTCTTCCTTCCATAGAAAAGGGTGTTGTAACAATTCCTATTACTAATGCTCCTTGTTTTCTTGCTATATCAGCAATTACTGGCGCGGCGCCAGTTCCGGTTCCACCACCCATACCGCAGGTTATGAAAACCATATCGGAATTTGAAATTTTCTTTTTTATGTCGGCTTCAGATTCTTTAGCGGCTTCTTCTCCAATTTTTGGATTGCTTCCCGCACCCAAACCTAAAGTTAATTCTCTTCCGATTAGAATTTTCTGATCTGATTTTGCGTATAATAAATCTTGCGCGTCGGTGTTTACCGCGATTAATTCACATCCTTTTATTCCGACCTCCTTCATACGACTTAAAGTATTATTTCCGCCGCCGCCGACACCGATAACTTTTATTCGAGCAATCTGCTTTTTTATTAATTCCTCTAGCTCTTTGTCTATAGACATTAAGTCATGACCTTGATCAGAATCATCATATTTCACCTGGCCTCTTTCATATCCTTGCACCATGGAAGAATATTAAATAAAACATTTATAAAGATTTATATAAAATTTTAGTGGTATCAAAATAAGATAAAATAAGATAAAATAAATATTAAAATGATTCAAATTGAAAAATTGAAAAGAACAATAAAAACGGTTTATGAAGAACCATTACCCACGAGTATACATTACCATAAATGGTCACATATACAACAAGTGGAAGAAGCTGCGGTCAAAATTGCTGATGGAGAAGGTGTAATTGGAGATGATTTAATTAGACTAAAAAGTGGCGTTTATATTCACGATATTGGAAATTTAATATCGCGAGAGAAACATGAGCAAAGAAGTGTGGATATTAGTTCTCTCATTTTGCCGCTATTTGGTGCCTCAGATGAGGATATAGAAGTCATTAGAGGACTAGTTCTAGCGACGGCAATTCCACAAAAGCCAAAAAATATTCTTGAAAAAATAATGTGTGACTCAGATCTAAGTCTTATGGGTTATGAAAATTGGTTGGAAGTAATTGATGGCTATCGTTTAGAATTGGGAATTGATAATTTGCAAAAATGGTACAACGGACAAATTAGTTTTTTAGAAACTCATAGATGGTTCACGGAAACTGCCGCCAGATTATATGATGGGCAAAAACATAGAAATATAGATTTAGTAAGAAGCAAATTGTTTAACTTAATCAGATGACTAGTTCGTATTTTCTTGAATTTCTGCTTTTTCTTCAGTCTCTTTTGTTTCTTCTTTCAGTTCCTCAAAATCCAACTCTTTTCCAGTTAGCTCTTTGAATTTTGGTCCGAACATTTTTACTAACTGCTCGAAAAACTTTTCGGCTTTTACTATGACTTTGTTTTCTTTTATTTCGAATGAAATTTTTCTTTGGAAAAATATTTCTAAAACCATTTCAATTTTTTCTTTTTCGTCGGTTATTTTTTTATTTATTTTTATTTCATAGTTTACGTCTTTTCCGGCGAGAGGACTATTGAAATCTAAAGAGACTCGACCGCCATTTACTGAAACGACTTTTGCCAAATTCCCATCGATGTTTAGAACCAAACCTTTGTACGGCTGGACTTTTTGATCTTTGAATAAAGACATTGAAGCAATTTTAATCAGTTTAGAATCGCGCGGACCGAAAGCTTTTTCTGTTGGAAGGTCGACCGAAATTTTTTCTCCGACTTCTTTTCCTTCTATTTTTTCTTCCAACGCAGGAAGAATCATTTTTTCCCCAAGAATTAATTTCATGGGCCTAACATTCACGTTTGGATCATCGTTTATTGTTTTGAAAACTTCTGGGTGGGTCGTGTCGAAAACTTCTCCACCGTCTTTTAGCTTCGCTGTAAAATCTATTTCAATAAAATCTTTGATTTGAATTTTTTCTGACATGATTTTCAGAGCGGAGGACGGTTTTTAAAATTTTGTATGAATCGAAAGAGGAAACGGGAGTTTACTGGAATTCTTCCCAGTCGATCTCTCTGCCAGGATATGCAACTTTCTTAAATGGCCATTCGTTTCTAATCCAGGTTTTAACTGAGGAAAAAAGAAGTTCATCTAGTCCATTTGAAACTTCACTCTGCCTCACCCAAAGAATAACAATTGCGTCATAATGGGGGTTATGTGAGGGATAAATATAGACGCAACCAAGACATTCAGTCTCATCTAAATTCATCACTGTAAAAGTAAACGAAGATCTTTTCTGAAACTCTTTCTGATGCCATCCCAAATCAATCATATCTTGTTTAAAGGTTAAATCTTTTGGCCAGTCATCATTTGGGCCGAAGGGTTTGGTCTTTTGAATATGATCAATACTGGTCATCACAGCATCATAATCTTTTACAACATCATTTACCGAGAGCATTCTCAAATGAAACTTTTTTTCTAGAAGTTCAGGAATCTTAAAATCTTCTGGAACGAAGTTATTTATCATCTTATACCGAGAAGTACGGAATTTTTAAATTTTAGTATGAATAGAAAATTGAAAAGATAAGCAATTAGAAAATTATTTCTTGACAACGACGGCCGTGCCGTAGCAAATTACTTCCGTAATTCCCGAAGCGATTTCAGTTGCGTCGTATCTAACGCCGACGATAGCATTAGCGCCTGATTCTTCGGCATGCTTAACCATCATATTGAAGGCGTCCTGACGCGCTCGCTCGCAAAGCTCGGTGTAAAGAGTTATATTTCCGCCGAAGAGAGATTGAATTCCCGCGCCGATGTTTCCGATTATTGAACGCGAACGAACAATTATCCCGCGAACAACGCCGAGATTTTTAATTATGTCGGGAATTTCCTAATTCCCGAGCATCCAAAGCACGAACTCCGACCACATCGTGCTTTTGATTTTGTGACCTTCCAATTGAAATGTTGTTGAAGTCATGTTTTGTTCCATGTTGAGATAAGTATGCAAGAGATTATAAATTTATTGAATTTAAAATTATAACAGAAGATTTTTAAACGTCAAGAAAAACTTTTCTTGAGCGTCTCGAAAATAAATTTTCTCGGCCAGAAAAGCTTCGCTTTTCTCGGCTTAAAAATCTCGGAAGATTTTTAAATGAAGTTTTTTTGGATAGTTTATGGTGAATAAATTAATTGACGCTACTGAAGCAAAAGTTGGTGTTAGCATAATACTTGACGGCGCTGCGTGTACTGTAAAGAAAATGGATATTTCCAAAACCGGAAAGCACGGACATGCGAAAGCTAGAATTGAAGCGGTCGGAGTTCTCGACGGGAAAAAAAGAGTTCTTGTCGTTCCGGGACATGAAAGATTTGAAGTTCCTACAATAAATAAAAATAAAGCGCAGATATTATCTATTTCCGGAGAAATGGCGAGCGTTATGGATTTGGAAAATTTTGAAACGCTTGAATTGCCGATTCCGGAAGATGTCAGAGCTGAAGTTGAATTGAAACCAGAGGACACCGTCGAATACTGGGACGTTGAGGGAAGTAAAGTTATAAAGAGGAAACTATAATGGCAGCAAAAATTGAAATCGCGCAAAATAGAATGTTTAGAAATGTTTTTATTTGCAAAGATTGCGGCGCAAAAGTCAGAGCGGATTCTTTGAGAATTAACTCGAACAAAGTCAGATGCCGAAAGTGCAGCGGAAGGGCATTCAGACCAATAAAGAGGAAATAATGGATTCATTCGTAGTGTATGATTTAAGTTTCTTGGTATTATTTTTGATTGGAATAGTTGTATTTCTTTCTTTGAAATGGAAAAATGTCAAACGCGAGGGAATTTTATTTTTATATAAAACACAAATTGGAGTTAATGCAATAAAATATGTCGGAGAGAAATATAAAAAATTAATTCATGTTATGGGCTATTTTGCCGTCGGTATTGGTTACATTTTGATGATTGTAATGACCGCGACTATTTTTTGGATAACTTATACATATTATAAAAGGCCGGACGTTGTTCAAAATGTGAAGATTCCTCCATTAATGCCGTTAATTCCCTATGTTGATAGAATGTTTAGTGTCAGTTTTTTGCCGCCGTTTTATTTTACTTATTGGATTATTGCAATTTTGGTCATAGCTTTAGTTCATGAATTTTTTCACGGCATATTTGCGAGAACATATGGAATAAAAACTAAAACGACTGGTTTTGGAATTCTTGGACCTTTTTTGGCCGCGTTTGTCGAGCTAGATGAAAAGAAAATGGCCAAGATTGAAAATTTCAAACAGAGAGCGATTTTATCCGCGGGAACTTTTGCCAATGTTTTGGCGACGATATTCTTCCTGATAATTATGATGTTATTTTTTATGGTTGCGTTCAAGCCGGCGGGAATTATGAACTATGATTATGCCTATTCAATTTTGCCGGTGACGGCGGTGACTGCAATAAATGGGATTAATTTGCAGAATAATTCTTTTCATAATATTGTTTTAGGTTTAGATAAAAATTCTACGGCACAGGTCTCCGTCGGAAACACAACATATGTAGTTGATTCGAATAATTTTATAGAGCAATTAGATTATACAAATGATAGTTTGTTTGCAGCATATTATGAAACACCGGCGCTAAAAGCTAAATTAACCGGAATAATTACCGAAGTTGACGGAATAAAAATAGTAAGTTATGAACAGTTCGGAGAAATTTTGTCTAGTTCTAAGCCAAATGACATATTAACTATAAGAACTCTCGTCGGAAAAGATGTAACTGAATATAAAATAAAACTCGCAGAATATCCGGGAAATAAAAGCAGAGGATTTTTAGGGATCGGAGCGGTTCCTGTTTCTTACAATAATAAATTAATAGGTATGGTTGCTGGTTGGTTCACCTGGTTTAAAGATTCTCATGTTTATTATGTTCCCGCATTCGACGGAGAATTTGTGAAATTTATTTATGACTTACTTTGGTGGTTAGTAATTATTAATATTAGTGTTGCGTTAATGAATATGTTGCCTTTAGGGATTTTTGATGGCGGAAGATTTTTTTATTTAACGGTACTAAAAATTACAAAGTCTAAAAGAATTGCCGAGATAAGTTTCAAAACGTCGACGTATATATTGCTTTTTTTAGTTTTATTACTTATGTTTTTTTGGGGAAAATCGTTTTGGTCTTGATAAGCGGATAAATTTTTTCAATTTTTGTTTTTTGAAAAATAGAGAGAATTTTTCTGAAAAATTCTCAAAGAAGAAGTTTGAACGAAAAATAAGAAATCAAACTTCTCTATAGAAAGATATATAAAGAAAATTTCCTTCATTAAATTATAATTTATTGAAAAGAGGTAAAACAAAATGGCAAAGAAAAAGGCAAAGAAAAAAAAGAAAAGATAAGATATTTGATTTTTTTATTTTTTAATTTTTTATAACATTTTTGCGATAAGGTTTTAAACTATTTCTTCGTTGTTTTTTTATGGTTAAGAAAGAATATAATGACGTTCTTCGGGAGGAATTTCTCGGTGGAGAGAAATTGAAAAAAATTCTTGAGAATCAGCAGTATGTTATCGTCGGTAAAAATTCGGGTGTTAAAATATGCGAATGGACAAAAAAATCTCTGCGAGGAGAGGGTGTTTGTTGGAAAGAGAAATTTTACGGAATAAAGAGTCATCGATGCGCTGAAATGTCTCCGGCAGTTATGTGGTGTGAAAATTATTGTTTGCATTGCTGGAGAGCGATAGAAAATAATCTTGGAATGAAATTAAATGAATATGACGAGCCAGAAAAAATAATCGAGGGCATTATTGAGGGAAGGAAAAAATTACTTTCGGGCTTTGGCGGATATAAAGATGTTGATAGACAGAAATTGAAAGAGGCTGTTGAACCGACGCTGTTTACATTATCTTTATCTGGAGAGGCGACAATTTATCCGAAATTAGCCGAATTGATTAAACTAATTAGAAAAAGAGGAGCGGTAAGTTTTTTGGTTACTAACGGATTAAATCCTGAAAAATTAAAAGAACTGGAAAAGAAAAATGCTTTGCCGACGCAACTTGCGATTTCTCTTAACGCTGGAAATAAAAAACTTTATGATAAATGGCATAGAAGTTTGAAAAAAAATGCGTGGGAAAAGCTGAATGAAAGTTTAGAGCTGATGAAAAAATTGAAAGGAAAAACGCGACGAGTGATAAGAATGACTTTAGTTAAAGGAGATTCTAAAAATAAAGAATCTCAATCAGATCAAGTTGTTGGAGATTCTTTAAGCCTCAAACTGAAACGACCTCAATCGGGAGCAAAGGAATTCAGTTTGAGCAGTCCCAACAATATTTCAAACATGACTGACGATGACGTAAAAGATTATGCTGGGCTGATAAAAAAGGCGCAGCCCGATTTTATTCACGTTAAAGGATTTATGAGCGTCGGATTTTCAAGAAAAAGATTTACATACGAGCAAATGCCGTTGCATCCAGAAATTCAGGCGTTCGCGAAAAAACTCGCGAAAGAATTGAAAAACGAGGATTATGTTATAAAAGCCGACGAGGAACGAAGCAGAGTTGTTTTGATTGCAAAGAAAGGTGTGAGATTAAAAATTGATATGAAGAAAGTTTGATCTCGAATTATTGAACACATATTAATTATTTTATAGTTACTTTTAAAAACAACAATTGTCTATTGAATTGTATGAAGAAAAAAAGAGTGATGGTGAATAAATTTTATTATATAATTCCGGTTGTTTTGATTTTCATTATTCTCTTATGTATCTGTGCAAATCAAAAACAAACAACAAACTCTGATTTACAAAATATATTGGACGGAGAATGGCAATCATTTATAAAAGACAAGCCAAATTTCAAGGGAGGAATGGCTATACAAATCCTTTCATCTAAAGGAGAATATTTTCTTTCAACTGGTATGGGGGATGACGTAACAAGTGAATCTCATTTTAGAATAGCGAGTGTAACTAAAACATTTACTTCTGCTGGAATAATGTTGTTGAATCAAAAAGGATTGCTCGACATAAATGATAAGATAACGAATAATATTCCAGGAACGAATGTTCCTTACATTCCTAACACCACCGAGTATGATATTCCTTACAAAGAAAATATAACAATAAGAATGTTGTTAATGCACCGTGCAGGAATTTTTGATTTGGCAAATAGTAACGTGCTGAGCAATGATGCAGTATACCGTGAGCCATACATAGGATCTAATTATATAGAGTATATTAAAAGCGAGGATCCAAAACACACATTTACATTTGACGAACTTTTAAGTATTGATGCAAAAAATAAATTATCTTATTTTGAGCCGGGCTCATCATATCATTATTCAAACACCGGATATTCTATGCTTGGAAAAATAATCGAAAGAGTTTCGGGAAAATCTTATTCAGAATTTATAGAAACAGAATTGTTAATACCCAATAATCTCACTGAAACTAGCAGTCCATATCTTGGCTCGGATCAAAAAATGCCTGAACCTTTTTCGAGAGGTTATGTCTGGATTAATGAAACTATTATGGGCGATGTTACAGAATCAAATATGGCTCCGCATGTTGCTGAAGGAAATATAATCAGCACCCCAAGAGATCTTGCAAACTGGTGTAAAAGATTATTTGAAGGAAAAGCTGGGCTTACAAAAGAAACAGTTGAAATGATGAAATCGGGGATGCCTTCTCCTTCGAAACAAGTTCCTGACGCAAAATATGGGCTTGGCATATCTATTCCTTCGGAAACAGATTATGGTCATAGTGGAGCTCATGAGGGTTATCTTACGTTGATGTCATATGATCCCTATACCGATGTCGTTTATGTAACGTATACAAATGTTTGGGATTGTCAGACTTGCGGAAAAAGCACGGATTCAATTATTTCTGAGTTACTGTTTTTAAGAGAGACAACGAATAAAATAATTGAAAGTATAAATAATTAGATATTTATTCTCGAAAATAAATTAAAAATGTTTTCTGTTTTTTCGGGCGAGGTCAACTGCTGCTTGACAAGTTTCTTTTAGTGTAGAAAATATTGGAGTTTCGGATCGTTTTTTATTAAAATAATATCGAGTATATTTATCTCCGGAAAATCCGTCTTCGATTCCTAAGACAAGATTACCCTCGCTGTTTAACTTTGAAAATAATTCTGATCTTGTTCCTTGCGCGTAAGGATAAGAACATTGATGATTTATTTCTCTCGCGAGCCAAAAAAGCAAGCATCCTTTTGTAAATGCTTCTTCAAGATAATGCATTTGCCAGTCAACCTCGGGCCAGCAGTTATCATAATTTAGTGGAAGCTCATCAAAACCCAAAAAATTATCTCCAATATATTCGTCTTCAATTTCATAACTTGGGCAGGCAATGTTGACATCCGAATCTAATTTTTTTATTCTTTTAATGGATTCATTTTGCCATCGAGGAGCACTCATCACGGGACCAGCTAAGAATATTATGTTTCCTTCGTGTTTTGGATAGTTTACGGGGAGTATTATTTTTCCGGGCATTTTATTTTTGATTGAAAAGATTTGGCAATTCCAGAGTTAAATATTGAGATTCGTAATCTTTTGGAGAGCGTTTTTTTCTTTCAATAGCCATAGAAACGGCTAGTGCATTTAGAGCTTTGATAAAAGTCACTTGTTGTTCATCACCAATTTTTATTCTGTCCAGATAAGTAAAATATCCTAATATTTCTGGTTTGACTAAATAATAACCTCCTTTGAAATAGCCGTTGACTACTTTAACCTCGTCGCCGGCGACGGAAAACCCTTCAAATTCAAATCTGCTTCTTCGTTGCTCCAATTCTTCTAAAGGTAAAGATTCATATGAGTGGAGGTTTGTGTTTATGGGCATTTTTTATAGTTTTATTTGTTTATTTATATTACAAGACGTTCATCCATTTTTAAAACAATAGTTTCCGGTAAAGTTTCATAAGGATATTTTGGAAATCTTTTGTTCCAAATTTCTGTATAAGGCGGAGAATCAACCCCTACTTCTGCACACATAAAGTCAAAACCGTCCAACCCGAACAGCCCGGCCCTATCGCCTAATTTTTGATAAGCGATGTCAAGCACCGTCGCAGATTGAAGTGGAGTTCTGTTACTTCCGATATAACCAATTCTTTCTCCAATTCTAGGAACCCTAATTAAATAGTTTAGTGGAAATCGAAGGAATCTTAATTCTGATCGTGAAAGTAATTTTTGCTGCCACTCATCTAGTTCAATAAAAATTTGTGTTTGTTCTGCTCGAGACATTTTACATGAACACGACGCCGTCTTTAGTGAATGCAGTGAATCTTACTCCGATTGGAATTGATAATAACGCGGAAACTAAAGCCATATGTTCTTTTCCGTTGCCGCTTGCAATTGATAGAGCGACTTCCATTCCTTCGAATTTATCTTTAAGTTTGTAAAGAAATTCTTGTTTGAGCTCGACGATTTTTTTTGTTAAATCGACCTGAACGAAATCAAATTGTTTTTCTGAAGAAAATTTTCTTGCGTTGCCGTCGCCAAGAACAATTACTTTGTCCCATTCGCCGTGTTTGATTAGCGCGTTAACCTGCGTCCAGGTTTGCTCGTCGTTGGATAATAATGCTAGGAGTTCCATGTTAATAATGCCCTCGATAAAATGCTGCGCCTTCTAATGCCGAAGGTGTAGCAGAACATGATCCCACTAATGCTTGATTCGCTTTCCATCCTCCTTCATCTTTCTTTAATTCCTCTGCTTCTTTTTCATCAATAAGAGTTAAAAAATATTCTTGGGCACAGGTTAATTCCCCTGACGGCGAGAAAGTTAAATTCATTTTTTTGTCTAAAGAGCCAGCATAAGCCTCTATCGAACTTCTTTCAACGCGAGCAACTGCTCCCATGCAGTCCGGTTTTTCTTTTGGTCTAACTCGATAAAATTCCATAACATTTTCTAAAGAGACAAATTTAAAAGGATTTGTATTCTTTAAAGCATATGATTAAAGAGGTGCCTTTGGCGGAGCTGACGCTAAGAAAATATGAGAAGCCTTACAAGTCGAACGAGAGGGAGCTCATAAGAAAAATTTGTCTGTCGCTGGGGCTTTTGCAGACTGGAGACGGGCGGGACGTCGTCGTCGATGTTTTGGCCGTTCTGATTAATGCGAGCAAAAGAAAAAAAGAATTGACGAGCGATGAAATAAAAGCGCAGGTTGAAAAATATCGCGAGGAAAATAGTTTGGAACTTAACGGAATCGCGGAGTCGAACATAAGAAGACAGCTTAAACGGCTCGCGGATTTAATGATTATAGAAAAGAAAAATAATCTTTATCGAATAACGGAATTCGAACCGCTCGGAAAAATTTTCGAAGAGCGAATTGAAAAATTTCTTCTGCCGCAAATTCTTGAAAGAATAAAAGAATATTTTGGAGAACTGGAAAAGACGGAATAATCCTATATTCGAAACCTTTAAATATCGGTATATACTATGTATATACTATGGAACATCAAGAATATAAGGAGCAAATTATACGGAAAGTGACTGAAATAGGAAATGGAGCGCATATTTTTGCGCCGAGAGAATGGCTTGACGAGGAAGTTTTGATAGTCCGGCTTAAGAAAAGCATAAAGGAAGAAATCATAAAATTAGCTTATCCGCATTTGGATAAAATCATTGCTGTTTTTCTTTATGGGAGCCATGCGAGAAACGAGCAAACAGAAAAATCTGATGTGGATGTTGTTGTTATTTCTAAAGAACCATTTGAGCTGAAAAAAGAAAACTTTGACATAGTTGTTATTCCCGAAAATAAAATAAAAAAAGCAATTGAATTAAACCCTATTCTTTTATATTCGGTTATTAATGAAGCGAAGCCAATAATTAATGGAAACTATCTTGAAATTTTAAAACGGGAAAAAATTGAGCTAAAATATTTTAAAAATTATATTGAGGAAACCAAAAGACTCATAAAAATAAACAAAAGCGAAATTTCTTTATACGGGGGTAAAGAAATTGCCCCAAATAGCGTCATTTATTCTCTTATGTTAAGGCTTAGGGGAATTTTTATAATCGATAAATTAATGAAAAAAGAAAAGTTCTCCAATTTAGAATTTAAATCTTGGATAATAAAAAATTCTGAAGCTGATTATGAAAAAGTCTATAAAATATATTCTTCTTTGAGAGATGATAAAAAAGAAAAAAATATTGTTCCAATCGCGCAGGCAGAATCGTTGCTTTCGCTGCTCGAGAATGAAACTAAAAGAATAGAAAATAAAATATGACTAAAAGAAAAAAGCGCTTGGAAAAGGGAATTGAATCTTTGGAAGAACAGATAGAACTTCACGAAGAGAAAGAAAAGCAAGCTGAAGAAAATGGATTGTCTCATTTAGTAGATTATTACAAGCGAGAAATTGAAGCTAAAAAGAAATCTCTTGAAGAAAAGAAAAATATTCTTGATAAGCAGTAATGCGAATTATCTGCGGGTTGCAATTTCATTCAAGCTCGAAGGAAAAGAAAAAGAGATAACCATTCCTTTAACTATTGATTTGGGCCACAGAAAAATCGAGAGACAAGAAGTTTGCTTTGCTTAGGGTTTTATTTTTAGAGGACAATTATATTTTAAGAGGTAATCAAATTCTTGAAAGAATAAAAGAATATTTTGGGGAACTGGAACGGAACGAGTAGAATTATTCTGATGAAATTAAGCTAATCCGACCGGAGATTCACCTTGCGGAGAATATTCTTCTGGATGCAATAATGAGTGAACCTTTTCTGCAAACTCTAGAGGTAATAAATTTGGATTAATTGGTAAAGTCCAATCTGAAAGTCCGTCGAGAGTTAATCTTGATTTTACCGAATCAGAAACTTCTGAGTAAGTTCGGATAGGATATACGCCAACAGGTTTTCCTGAAACTTGAGTCTCAAATTCGACGAGAATCGAATCTCCAGTATAAATCCATTTGCCCGTCGGAACATCTATTTCACTATTGAGAAATCTAACTGCTGAATAAAATAAGTCTGAGACCGTTCTTAACATATTTAATCGAGATTTTTCTGGCTTAAATAGTTTTATATGCTGAAGAGAATATTTTGGGGAGCTGGACGAGACGAACGAGGAATAAGTCGAATATATATGTTTGATAACAACAATAAATATAAACTGAATTAAAATTTAAGTCATACGAATATGAAAGATATAAGTCCTTTTAATGCTTCCTTAATAAAACAGGGTAGCTATGGCGGAATAAAGGGTTGGAGACTTGTTGAAAATAATCCTCTGATTGAAACTAGGGACGGGGAAGTTATAGAATATTCTGTAGCTCCTTTTGGAAGGACGCATGTTTTCCGAGCTAGATTAATTAATGAAACTGGAATCTGTAATGAGGCTTATATGAATGGAAACGCAGTTAGTGAAGATGGAGAAGATCATCGATTGGTGAGATCAGCATTGAATTATCAATTATCTAGTCGTTGTAAAAGAATTCTAAGAACGGGTTAAGAAATAATTTTTCCCGAACCGCATAATTTATAAACCTTAATTTGTGCTTGAAAATATAACTACATAGACAAACCTGAATTATAAAAAATTCTTGGGCTTTGGCTTCCCGTAGGACGTGTATAATATAACGGAAAATGAAAGACAAAATCATTTCA
>Ga0247842_10004100_pt1 | contig 18660 bp, 22 predicted proteins | sample LaCruzMarch2015__3_FD_192411 | JGI IMG/M metagenome (GOLD analysis project Ga0247842, IMG submission 192411) | Freshwater microbial communities from meromictic Lake La Cruz, Castile-La Mancha, Spain - LaCruzMarch2015_19m | ecosystem: Environmental > Aquatic > Freshwater > Lake | place: Spain...
CGTCTTGCCCGAAGGCAGCGTCTGCCGCCCCACCTCCACGAACCCGAGTCGTTCGTGGTACGCCAACGACTCGGGATTCGGTGGGTCGAGGTCGATCTCTCCAACGATCCACGCCAGCCCGGCCACAACGGCATACTCCTCGGCAGCAGCATGGAACGCACGGCCCACGCCGCCTCCCCGAAACGGCACAGCGACAACCATCCGATCGAGGTACAGGAATCGCTTGAAGCGGGAGGCGAACCAGCGGTAGTTGACGCTGTCGTAGTCCGACCCGTCAGCAAACGCCATCATGAAGCCGATGATGCCCGTCGGGCCCACAGCCACAAGATGGAGGCGCGTCATTCCCGCGAGGAGCCAAAGCCTGTCGGCGCCCATCGGGCTGAGAACGGCCACGGACTCGGCGTTCAGTTGCAGCACCGCCGCCGCGTCTCCCGCCGTGTACTCCCGCAGCGCGAACTCCAACGCGATCTCCCTCCCTCGTAACCAGCTCTTGCCCGGCGAACGATCCTACTTCCCCGCGGCGAGCGGCTTGCGGAGCCAGATATCGGTCCGCTCGGTCACGTAGCCCAGGCGCTGGTAGAACCCGTAGGCGCCGCTGTCGTTCTCGGAGTCGACGCCGAGCTCGGCTTCGTCCATCCCCTCTTCCTTGAGCACGCCGAGGCTGCGAACGAGCAGCGCCTTGGCCAGTCCGCGCCCGCGCCACGAACGGCGGACGAAGACATGCTCGGTGTAGCCGCGCTTCTTGTCGCGGCCGCGGTTCGCCTCGTCGACGCGCGGCAGAACCATCCCGGCAACGTGGTCGCCCTCCCACGCCACCTGCCACAGGCGCGGCGTGTGCGACGCGTCGGCGAGCCACCCGGAGAGCCTCTCGTCCGTCCACTGCTCGGCGACGTACTCGAACAGCTCTCGATTCACTTCAGCCTGTGCGTCCCAGATCCGACGCATGTGCGCTGCCTCGACCGGCCGGACCTCAAGCCCGTCCGGGAGGGGCGCTGCCTCGACCGGCGGGACCGTCTCCAGCGCGCGCACCATGTTTCGGAAGTGGCGCACCGCCTCGTACCCCTCCGTCTTGACCGCATCGATCCACTGCGTGTGGCTCTCCGTCGCCCACCCCTGGAAGAAGCGCTCGGGAAGTGAGGGATGGCCGGCTGCCATCGCGCGAATGCGCCGATCGCCCTCTCGAACGAGCGCCGGCCAGACGCCGGGCTGTCGCCATTCGGGAAGAAGGAAGCTCGTCTGCGGATAGATGCCTGCGCCGCCGCGGCCCGTGTACCAGCTCAGGCGGCTCACCCCCACTTCGGGTGCGGAGTCGCCCTGCGTGGGCGCCAACGCGAACACGAGCTGCTTCGCCGGGGCGAATCTGGGCGTCGGCGCGCACCACGCCTTGATCTCGTCGAGCGACGGCGTCCAGTCGTCGTGGTCGGCACGTGCGCCTTCAAGCAGGATCGCGAGCATGCGCGCGTAGTCCGACTCTTCGCAGAACGAACGGAACGTCACTCTGTCGCATCCTCGGGCGCAATCGCCATCCTGCACGGGCTTCGTCATCCGCGGATTGTGCGCCGACCGGCGCGGGGGCACAAACGCCCCTCGGGCTCCGAACTCGCGGTCCGCGTCCGCGCGTGCGCTCCTACGCGCGAGTCACGAGATAGTGCAGGCTGACGCGCCCGGATGGCTCGCTCTCCGCGGTGACAAGTTCAAGCTCGACCGGCCGGTCGTCGGGGCCGAGGTCGGGTGAACGGAACAAGGTCGGTGTTGCGTCCCCCCCGATCACAGCCGGCAGCAACACGAGATGGATCTCATCGACGAGCCCCGCTCGCAGCAGAGCGCCGTTGAGTCGGCTTCCCGCCGTCGAGACCACGCACTCCACACCCAGTCGGTCGTGCATCTTCTCCAACACGAGCTTCAGGTCGACGCGCTTCTCGCCGCCGATGAGGTAGGGAATCTCCAGGCGGCGGAGATGTGCGAGGTACTCCGGCGCGACCGAGTGCGAGACCAGATGCAGCGTATGCCAGCCCTCCCAACCCGGGAACTCCTTCATCCCGCTGCGCAGGCGCCCTCTGCCATCCACCGCGGCGAACCATCCACACCGCTCGGGCCGACGGACGATCGAGTCCGGCAGAAAGTCGTCGTACAGCTCCTCGATCGGGTACTCCGACGGCGGAAGCGGCGCCAGCTCTTCCCCCTCGACGGCGAACGAGCCGCTCCCTTCAAGGAACGCCTTCGGCTGATAGGTCGCGACAAGCCGCCAGACACTGTCTTCCAGTGTCTCTTCCGATGACCAGATGCTCTGCCATCGCGGATCGCCCGCGTCGTCGAACCCCGTTCGGTTCGCGCCAAGCGACACTCTGCCATCCACTGAGGCAACGGTATGGACGATCACGCGCGGTCTCGTCATGGGTTCTCTCCTTGGCTCTGCCATCGCGGGCGCCGTTGTGCCACCTGGCGGGGAACTCCTCCCCGCCCGCGCCGGGCTCCATCGTTCGGCGCGAGACTAGCGCCGCGGGGTGGTCGCGACAAGCATCTTCCTCGATAAACAGGCGCCTTCGCGTGCCCCGCGAACAGGTCGGCCTTCCATGATGGTTGCCGGACGCACCGCGGGCGCCGTCCGCCGAAGGCGATGTTGGCCCTGCCCACCAGCGGAGCTAGAATAGGACTATGAGAGCGACATTCTCAGGACAACGAGTCAACTACATCGGCCCTGCGACCCTGGTCGTCGGGGAACGGAAGATCGTCGGCAGAGCCTTGATGTGCGGCACGCTCTACGTCGAGATCGGGGCAACGACCAGCGTGGCTGCCGCATCGACGCAACCCGGTTTCAGGCCTTCGGACATCAGCGGAAGCTTCACGGCGGGCGAAGCGGAGGCTCTGTCCGCAGTCAAACCCGGTGCGGCGGAGATCGTGTGGAAGAACCACGGGAAGGAAGCGACGCTCCCGATTTCTATGTCCGCAGTGCGCGACAACAGCGTCAAGTTCGTCGCGCGTATTCCGTAGGACCGGCGCCGACAAGCGTGACATCCTAGTGCGCAGTCCGTGGTCCGCAGTCCACGGCGCGTGCTTTGCGACGAACACGCGTACGTAGGCGATCACGACAAGGCGAGTCTGGTGAGATACTGCATCGCCTCCTCGATCGGCGCGCCTTCGACGAACCGATCCCGCGCAGGATCGTACGCGCCCCTCGGCTCCACGGACTCGAGAGACAGTCCCGTATCCTTGAGAAGAAGCTGAAGGTCCGCCGGCGAGTAGCATCGCAGAGACTGAGTCACGGCTTCCTGCTCGTGCCCGACGGGCCACCAGGTGTCGAGCATCCTGGAGCCGTCTGCGTCGAAGCCGTATCTCCGGCAGACGCCCCCGAACTCCATCTCTCGCCCTGCCGCGCCGGATCTGGCAATGCCAGATCTGGCAATGCCAGACCAGTACCACGGCGTGTAGACCTCGATGAGCGCGAAGCCTCGGTGCGCAAGCCAACCGGCCACACGCTTGAGCAGCCGCCTCTGGTCGCCGTCCGAGCCGACGCCGAAGCCATCCCAGTAGCAGACGATGTCATAGCGATCCGGCAGCTCGACGTCGTAGAAGTCGCCCACGATGACGCGGAGCTGCCCCTTTCGAGGCAGAGCCGCAAGCTCAAGCGCGTTCTGCGCAACGGACGACACGAGTTCGATCGCCGTCACCGAGTAGCCGAGATCGGCGAGCACCGCGGCGTTCTGCCCGCCTCCGGCTCCCAGCTCGAGCACCCTGCCAAGCTTGCCGCCAGCCAGACGCTGGACGAGGTCGGCGTTTCGCCGATGCACGTACGCGACGGGGTCGCGCGACACGCCGGCCCACTCGTCTTGCTTGGCGTAGAAGTCCCTCGCCCACGACGTATCCATGTCCACGATCCTAGCGCGGTTGGGCGCAGAACCCGGTGAGCCAGTTTCTCCACTCTCGCTCGAAGGTTGCGGGTTCCGCGCCGAGTGTGGCAAGCACGTCGCCGTCGGCGCATTGCTCGACCACTCGTCGGATGCCCGCCCGGCCATGCGTCGCCTCGATGTACCGCACGACACTCCACCCCCACTGATAGCAGAGCCGCACCGAAACGTCGGCCACGGCCCCATCCTGCATCTCGGCCAGCGCGGGAATCCTGCCCGCCGCCGTCTCTTTCACCACGTGCGGGAGCTCGTCCACCCAGTCTCCCGAGACGTGCATGGCCAGCCCTTCGCTCCACCATCGTGGCAGCGCCTCGATGTTCGGCGAGAGGTGCTCCTCGACGATGTGGGTCAGTTCGTGGCCGATGAGGCGCTCGAACCCCTCGGGCGTGTAGCGGTATCGGCCCGACTCGTACGCGCGCGGCGACAAGAGGACGAGGCTCGTGCCCTGCGGCAGAGCGATCCGTGCCGGGTGAGACGGCACCTCAATCTCGATCTTCAGGACCTCGGCGACGCAGCGATCGAACTCACCACGGTCGGGAACCAGGATCGCCCTGACTGAAGGGAATCGGCCGCGCCGATCGAAGTAGTCCGCGAGAAGCGCTGCGCCTTTGAGCAGGGCGCCGGCGGTCGCGGCGGCGAAGACTCGGTCCTCCGGCATGTACTCGACGGTCATCCCGTCCTGCTGAAGTGCCAGGTAGTCTCGGGGTCTGGTATCGCTCATCGCCTGTCCGCCTCCGCGGCTCTGCTGCGCCGCGCGCACGTCTACGCAACTGCCGACGCCTACGCCGCCAAGGCATATGCGCCGACCAAGAGGAACCTAGCCCTTTCGCCGGCTAAGGCGGGCGACATCTCTCTGTAGTCCTCGCTCGGCATCGTAGCGCCTGTTCAGAGACACGGCTTCGCGGGTCAACGGCCAGACGAGGGCGATTCGCTCTGCGGGAGTTCCCGGAACGACATCGTCGCGTCTGGCATCCGACAAGCGAAGTTTGACGGCATGCGTCTTGTCCACGCGTCAAGACTATCACCGACGCCGACCGAGGGCAATCGGACGCAGCGGGCGGGGACGCAGACACCAACGCGATCCCTCTCGAAGCTGCGGTAGAGTGCCCTACAACGGGCGAGCGTATTCGACGTACCGGTTCACGATCCGGAAGCCGACGGATTCGTAGAGGCCGCGCGCGGCAGCGTTCGGCTCGCCGGTCGAGACGCAGACGCGATCCATTCCCCGCGCCTTCACTTCATCCGGCGCAGGCATTCGAGCAAGACAGCGCGCGTGAGACCCTGCCGGCGATAGGCCTCTCGCGCCCCGACGGGACCGAAGTCGCCGATCTTGTTGACCGGGTCGAGCCAACCATTCACGTACGCGGCGACCACGCCGTCCTGTGCAACTTCACGTCGGCGATCTCCTTCGTCGCGAATCGGTCCGGAAGCTCCAGTTCCTCTGCGTTGAACACAGGGCAGTCGCGCTGGACGGACCCGTCGGCGAAGCGGATATCGACGCGCTGGTATCCCATTCCGCTTTCCGGAAGTCCGGTCAGTAGCCTCGACCATTCGCTTGGCAATCGTCTGCGCATCACACCTCCGGAAGCACGGCTGGTCCACTCACTGCATCTCTCGCTGTGCCGACCGTGAAGAGCACCTCAGCACACGCTAGCCGGCCCGCGCGTACTCGACGTAGCGGTTCACGATCCGGAAGCCGATAGATTCGTAGAGGCCGCGCGCCGCGACGTTGTCCTCGCCAGTCGAGACGCAGACGCGATCCATGCCGCGCGCCTTCATCCGCCGCATGCATTCGAGCAAGACCGCGCGTGTCAGACCCTTCCGACGGTACGCCTCGCGCGCCCCGACGGGGCCAAAGTCGCCGATCTTGTTGACCGGATCGAGCCAGCCATTGACGTACGCGGCGATCATGCCATCCGGCGCGACGGCGACCACGTCGAGATCCTTGTCGTAGCCCGGCATCTGCATGAACCGCGCGTACTGCTCATCAGTGACATCGCCCACCGTCCACGGGTGCCACACCTCGCGGTGACCCTCGGCGCGAAGTGAGACTTCGGCCGGGTTGTCGGAGAGCGAGCGGACCACGTAGCCGGGCGGCAGCTGCTGCTCGCCAATCGGGTCGGCCAGCGAGCGCAGCATGTTGACCTCGATGTACTCGGCGCGCGTGAAGCCGTGCCCTTCCAGGAGCGCGATCCGTCCGGCGTCGTCGATCCGCGTGCCGACCATCATCGGACCCTTCCAGCGCTCCGCGTCGCCTGCGCGCAGCTCGGCCAAGAGCCCTTCGGCCCACGCTAGGGCCTCGGTTTCGATGCCCTTCCGCTCGTGCTCCGGTAGAACCTGCCAGTCGAAGTACGCGTCGTCGCCCAGCATCGAGTAGCCGACAAGCTTGTCGCCATCGTGCCACAGGCGAACATGCCTCCGCGGATCCAGGTGGCAGTCGATCATGAAGAACCCAAACGCCAACTCGCCGACGTGCCAGTAGCGCCAGTCGTTCGTGCGCGACCGGGCCTCCATCAGAAGGGCGTACATGTGATGAAGGTCGCGCTCGGCCTCGTGCGACCGAGATGTCACCGAGCGTACGGGGCTGCTGTGATTCTGCTTCGAGTCCATTGACCGTCTCCCGAATCTGTCTCCTAGGTTGGGTTCGTTGAGCGCGAGCCTACAGCCAGAGGTCATTCGCAGCAAGCGCCTCTACAGAAGGAGGTATCTGAGTACAGCCGGACGTCCACGGCATGACCGCCAGGACCCGGGTGGACACTCGACAACGGACTGGAATGCGCCACTTCAAGGCCTGACCCCGACAGCCCGCAACGCGTACTGAAGGCATGGACGTCTCATCTGAGGCCCATAGCTCAGACCCTGAAAGCTGGGCCCCAGCGTCTGCGGTTTTCTTCCCAACTGACTGCACGGTACTATGTTCCGGGAGGAGAATCGGTCTCAACCAGATGCATCACAAGGATTGTCCAAAGAGCAGCGCCGTCAGGGTCTTCCTGAGCTCGTCTATGCAGCATGGCTCTGACCGCGATCTTCGGAAAGCTCTTCGGGCGTTTCTCGATCGCTTTGACCTATACGAGTGCCAGATCATCGAGCGCGTCTCAGACACCAATGGCATAACCGACGAGTGTAGAGAGCGAGTTGAGTACGCCGACATCATCCTGCTCGTCCTCGAGGTCGACCTTCGCCCGGGAGTCAAGGATGAGTACTACTTCGCGCGACAACTGGGGAAGGAGATCTTCCCATTCTACAGACCTGCAGGGGCGAATGAGGAGCTGAGGTCGTTCGTGGAGTACGAAGTATACCCAACAGCTTCGTCTGGAAGTGCGACCTGCTGCAGCTTTAGCAGCTATGACGAACTCCTAGACCTGATCGAGAGCAACCTCCTACAGCACCTCACGCGGGACTATCGGACATACCTCCAGCAGAAGGCTCACAAGAGGCTCGAGCAAACCGGAATAGGCGGGGCACCTGGTACGGTGGAGAGATGACGCACAGGACACGGTTGGAGGCGGAAGATGGTCGTGCCGGCAGCTGAGCATCAGACAGCTCTTCAGAAGGTCCTTAGGAACCTCTACTGCGGAGCGGACGCGCCGGACTTGGCCAGCCTTCCTGTGCGCGATCGCAGCCTCGCAGAAGCTGCCTTCGCGCTCCTCACCGACAGCCTTGCGAGCAAGGACAATCTGCCCGAGCCCATGATCGCAGCGCTCCCCGAACAGCTTCAGAGACTTGCCAGGCTCCGCTGGACGGCACTCTTCGAATGGCACAGAGGGGAATTCGCCAGCGCGCTCGCGCGGCTAGATGAAGCCATCAGACTCGAGATGCGAGACGCCCCTGATGGCTGGGCAGTATCCGACCTGCAGAGAGATCGGCGGTGTTGCCAAGCGGAATTGGCGAACTCAGGCGACAAGGCCGCGAGGGACGGTCTCCTTGCGGACCTTCGGGCGCGGTCGGAACAGCCATCGGAGAGCAAGAGCGGGGTGTTGTACTACAGAGGCCTGACGGCTGCATTCCGACGCACGCTTCAAGAGCAGATTGAGGATATCCAGAGGCCTCCCAGCACGATCGCGTTCGGAAACAGCCTCGAGCCCGCTCTGGATGCGTTCGGCGGGAGCCTCGAGGCCGCGCTTGCCGACGCATCAATCTCGCTCGTGTCATCGGCACGCTCAGATCTCGGTCACATCCTCTACTTCTTTGGGCGGTTGTACAACGATCCCGACCTGATTCTCTCCGCCCTTCGGCTCTACCTGCTCGAGCGTGACGCGAAACGGATCGAAGGCCTCTTGAGGACCGATCATCAGCTTCTCTTCCCAACCTTAAGCCGTGCACCACTGATGTTCCTCGACTCGATGCGCACGCGAACCAGCCCCCTTGACGCGGCAGCGCTATGCGCTGTCCTGGAAGTTGTCGGCGCCTACACGCCAGAGACCCGCCTGGGAGATCTGCAGACTTTCATCCTCAGTGCATTCGACTTGGACTCCGCGCGGGGCTTCTGGGCAGTGTCGATGAGGCGAGCACTGCAGGCGCTCCCACGATTCGCGGAGACCCTTGACCCCCTCCTGGTACTGAGGCGCGTGCGTCCTCTCCTCGCTGACCATCCTGTGGTGGTATCGGAGGCCCTTCGGGTGCTTGCGAGCATCGATTGGGCGAAGGTCGGGTGCGAGGAGGCGAGGGGGACCGCGCAGGAGGTTGAACAGGACGTGGGGAGGCCTCTTCCCAGCCCCGGGCCGATCCCTGTACTCCGAGCCATAGGGCACGCATGGCCCGACGCGGTTGCACCCGTCGAGGCTCGCCTCTTGGAGAAGTGGGAATCCGAGGGTGATGCGAGTGCGATCATCTACTTCGCTGAATCTGCCGCCAGTCTGGAGAGCAGCACTCGTCAGGGCTTTGCCAACCACCTTCTTGACGCGATCGAGGACGAGAACCGGAGAATGCAGGCCGACTCCCCTGTCGGTTTTGGCGCGTGGTCACACTGGGCCCTGCTGAGCGCGTACGTGCCAGCTGATCCTGACGCCCTGCTTGAGCGTACGCTTCGAGCGGCTGCTGACACCGTACTCCACAGATACCAGGCCATCCATAGGAAGTGCGAGTGCATTGACGCCATCTTGTGGCTCTACGATGGCTCTGCAGACCGCCGCGAACGGATAGATGTAGTGTTCTTCGCGCCCGTGCTTGCAGAGGTCGACCGTGCTCTGTCTTGCAGCAGAAGCAGTGGCCTCATCGGCTCCACGAGGGAACAGCTGCGTCTGCGCCTCGACGAGCTAGCTGTCGCGCACGGCGACTTCAGCTATGAAGAGGTGGTGAGGGACTGCGTTCAACTGGGAATCCACCCATCTGCAGAGACGCGCTCGGACGCCATTCGCCTCAGTGTGCGGCTGGCTGAGAGAGATCAAGGTGGGACCCATACGGAGATTGCCTGCCTCCTTCTCGGGCGCACCTATGACGCTCAGGAATGGAATGCAGGCGACGCCATACGTGGGCTGTCCGGCTGGGTCAAGAGAAACAGAGCGTGGGAAGGCATACTCGCTTCCCGCATGGGCGACCTGTTGTCGCATGCGAGTAGGTATGTGCGCGATTCGGTGCTCCGCGCAGCAGCTGATGCGGTCCCAGACTCGGCAGAGCCTCTCCGTTTTACGGTGCTGGTCGAGCGCGGGTCGCGCGACCCGCACTACGCTACGAGACTCCTGGCTCGCAAGCTTCAGACTCGCCTCTAGTCCGCGTCCACGGCGCCGGAGCTGCAGGATCCGCGGCCGTCCCGCAGTCCTTCTGCCCTAGGGAGCGCGGGGTGGCGGCGGGGTCAGATCTTCACTCTACGCATCCTGAAGGCCTCATCCCAACGCACGTTTGTCTCTTGGACAAGGATCAGGGCAAGCCCTGCGCTGTTGGCGACTTGCGCAGAAAGTGAGAGTCACGCGCGCGAGCTACGGCGTTCGCCCGGCGCCGAACCTGTCGCGCAGCAGATCGAGATCGCGAAGCTGCCGCTCGGGAAGCTCGTAGCCGGTGTGGCCGCGAAACTGCATCTCGACGCTGAGGCAGCGGACGGGGACGTCGGCAATCGTGCCTTCGCCCGAGAGGTCCTCGGCGCTGAACGTCATGCCCTCGCCGAGCCGCTAGGCTGCAGCCGCAGGCCGCCGGGTTCAACGGTGCTGCTTCCGACGTCACACCGCCACGGCGTGACGATGGACCTCGCGATCCAAGCGTTCCCCCAGCTCGTCCGCGGCGACATCCAGGTCGTAGTCAGCCTGAAGACCGAGCCAGAACTGCGGGGTCGTGTCGAAGTACCGGGCCAACCGTAGCGCCGTCTCAGCCGTGACGCGACGCTTGCCCAAGACGATCTCGTTGATGCGCCGAGGTGACACGCCGACACTCAAGGCCAGCCGGTTCTGGCTCAAGCCGAGCGGAGTCAGGAATTCCTCGAGCAGTACCTCGCCAGGATGCACCGGCGCAAGCTTCTTGGTGGCCATGCCACGCCTCCCTTCTAGTGATAGTCCACGATCTCCACGTCATAGGCATCGCCGTCCTGCCAGGCGAAGCAGATCCGATACTGATCGTTGATGCGGATGCTGTACTGGCCTTCGCGATCGCCGGAGAGCTTCTCGAGCCTGTTGGCCGGCGGACTGCGAAGGTCGCCAATGGGATGCGCGTTGCTGAGCATCCGCAGTTTGCGCAGAGCAACCGCTTGGATGTCGCCGGCCAACTTCCGAGAGAACTCCCGATTGAACACCCTCTCGGTTTCAGCGTCGGCAAACGACTTGATCATCGACCACAGAATATAACGCGCCGCGTCATACGTCAACCGTTATGGGCTAACGACTGCGTTCACTTGCGGGCCGGCTGCAAGGAATGTGATGTCTCGAAAAACCGTCATGCCGGCCCGTCAAGTGCAACGCTTTGTTAGCCCGCGTCGCCATCCCTGAGTGACGGCCCAACCTCCCCGACTTCCTTCGATTGTAATCCTTGCACAGCATTTGACAGTTCGCCGGTTCAGGCTTTCAGCCCTTGCTCCACGCACCGGGCTGTGGCGCGCCCATACTAGCGATTACCTTTGGCCCGATTGTGGGTAATGCAGAGCATCTGGCAGTTCATGGCCGAACTTTCGCCGCCCTTGCTCCATGCCGAAACGTGATCGGCGTCCATCTCCTCGAACTTGTGTATCCTGCTCTTGTTCGCGGCGTGCCCAATCGCGCAGAGCGGGCAGTTGGACTTGCCCTTGGCCTCGGCTGCTTGCGTCTGCCTAGCGTACGCGGCCCGCTTCACCGGAGTCTCGAATACCCGGACCTCCAACAGCTTTGTATCGACCGAGCCGCTCAACAGGAACTCGAAGATGCCTTTGCGGCTCTTCACGTAGTCATCGGCAGCGAGCTTCTGGACGGCGGCCGACATCTTCTTCGGGTCGTAATTCTTGCCGTGGTACGTTTCGTACAGCCTGCCCCACTCCAGGCCGCGCATCTCGGGGAGAACATCCGTGAACACGGTGGAAACCCAATCAATCACGGCATTGAAGTAGGCCTTGAGTTCATTGATGTTCTTGTCGTTGCGATGCGCGCTCATGTAGCTGCCAATGTCGCCCTTGCTCACCCATTGCAGCGCCCGCTCTAAAAACTCCTGCCGGTTGGCGCTGCCCTTGATGTAGGCGCTCCACTTCTGGATGTTCGCATTCTGGCTGTTGCTGAACTCTTCTTTGGCCTTGGTGACGAACGGGCCGGAGTAGATGGCGTTCAAAAGCTCTTGCTCGTTGAGCGGCACGCCCGCGATGTTGACCGTCTCGAACCACTGCTTGATCTCGGTCTCCGTCCCCTCGCACTCGTAGATCAGCAGCTTTGCGTCCTTGATCCGCTTCTGCTGGTCGGCGGGGAGGCTGTCAAAGTTCTGCGGGTTGGCGCCGTCCATGACGGCAAACTTGTTCGTGACGAACCGCCCGATGCTGGTGATGCGCTGCTGGCCGTCGAGCACCTCGAACTTGTTCGCCGCGACCTTGTTGAAGTAGATCAGCCCGAGCGGATACCCTTTGAGCAGCGAGTGAATGACCGCCTGCTCGCGCTTCCCGCTGCCCTCGGCGTAGATGTAGTTCCGCTGATACTCCGGCTGAATGGTGAGCTTCCCGCCCAGGCCGAACAGGCCTTTGCCTTCGAGCTGGTTGTAGACAAACCCGTCGCAGATGTCGGCGACGGTAAGGTCGGTGCGGAGGGTGGTTTTCACTTGTTCTTCCCCTTTGCCGGGCGGCGGTGGCGGATGAGGATGCGCTTATAGGCAGCCTTCTTGGTGCTTGGTACGCCAACCTTGCGTCGACCAACGTTGCCGACGTATTCGGGTCCGAGCGGTGGAACCCCTAGCGCCTCCATCTCATCGCGGTCGTCCCCGTTGGCGATGATCTCGAACTGGTCGGGGTCGTACCTGTCTAAGAAGGTGATGGGAACCCCCATGATGCCGTCGAAATCGCTCGGAATCGCGTCGGTGAAGGGAACCTCCAGCGCGTCAAAGTTGCAGTAGCGCTCGTAGCCGATCCCGAGCACCTCCTTGTGCTTGCTGAACTTAATGTTGTCCGCCATGGTCATGAGGGGCAGCTTCTGGTGTCGGCGGCCGTGGTCCAAGTTTGTGTACCAGCGAACACCCTTGACCCGGATGTACTTCAGGCCGTTTTCATCCACGCGCGAACCGGCCGCGTTCAGCGGATAGTGGTCCGGAACGCGGAACTCGCGGTCCCCACTGTGGATGGTGACGCCCATCCATAGCTTGTTGGCCTTGATGAGTGGAAACACATCGTTGTAGGTGATCGCGTTCTGATTCCCGATGATCAGAAACTTTTTCCCATGCTCCACAAGCTGCGCGACGTACTCTTTGAACTTGGAAAACGGCGGGTTGGTGACGACGATGTCCGCCTCTTTCAGGAGTGCGACGCACTCGGCGCTACGGAAGTCTCCACCGGGGTACTTGTCGCCTCCTGTCAAGGCTCTCCTGGCGGCCTTGTTGCGCTTAAGGAAAAGCTCGACATCGGTCACGTTCGCAGCGCCGTCGCCGTCCTCGTCGTTCACATGGTCAAGGGTAACAGCGAGCGCCGTGGGCTTCTGGCGCTTGCCGTTCCCCTCGTTGTACTCCGGGAACAAGGTCCACTGGCCGGCAATGGGCGAGCCGTCGTAACTGGTGGTGATGAGCTTCTTGAGGCCGAGCTTGTTGAAGTTGGTAGCGAAATACTTGAGGAAGTTGCTCTCGAAGGGGTCGTCGCAGTTGCAGTAGACAACCTTGCCGCGGAAGGTGTCGGGGTCGAACTCCAGGTAGGCCTCGACCTCTTTCTGGATGTCGACGTACTGGGTATAGAATTCGTCCTGCTTGGCCACCTTCGCGGCGCCCAGGCCTCGGTTCAACGACTGGTTTCCCATGGGCAATCGGTTTCCTCGAGTCTCCTTGACGTCATCTCGGGCCAACGATAGCTAGTATGCGACGCCGCACGTTAGCATCAAGGCTGGCTCTCGCACCGTACTCGCCTACGCCTTGCTTGCTCGCCCACCTACCCGCTCACCTGATGGCAGCCCGATTCTTGCATGCCATACTACAACTCCCACCGTCTTGGAGCAAAAGCGGTAACTGAGCAGGATTGAGCACTACTCACCCCAAGAGCGCAGGAGTTGCACACGCTGTGGATTGAGCGATTGCCCCGCTTCTACGAGGAGACAGAATCCAACGCAGGCTTCGTTGCCTCAGGTGGATCGCGCAGGAAGTGAGGGTCGCGCGCTACCTCAGCTCAACGCCGAACTCCTCCCGCAACAGCTCGAGATCGGGAATCTGCCGCTCGGGAAGCTCGTACCCGGTATGTCCGCGGAATTGCATCTCGACGCTGAGGCAGCGGACGGGGACGCCGGCGATCGTACCTTCGCCGGAGTGGTCGTCGGCGCTAGAGGACTTCCCCTCGGTGTTCCGGGGACACAATACGAAACCTCGCGCCGATCGTGATTCGATTCGGTACTGTGTCCCCGGAACTCCCGTGTCCCCGGAACTCGGGATGGCTTCCGGATGCAGCTCGACGCCTGCGCGATAACCACAAGGATCCAGCTGGAGAGCACACAGGATTGCGCCACTGCGAGACCTGGCGCCACCTCAGGGAATCCGCTTCGACGAGCCGTTCCGCTGCAGCCGCAGGCTGTCAGCCGCGAGGGCGTGTCTCCTTTCCGACGTCACACCGCCACGGCGTGACGATGGACCTCGCGATCCAAGCGCTCCCCCAACTCGTCCGCGGCGACATCCAGGTCGAAGTCAGCCTGAAGACCGAGCCAGAACTGCGGGGTCGTGTCGAAGTACCGGGCCAACCGCAGCGCCGTCTCGGCCGTAACGCGGCGCTTGCCCAAGACGATCTCGTTGATGCGCCGAGGTGACACGCCGACGCTCAAGGCTAGCTTGTTCTGGCTCAAGCCGAGCGGAGTCAGGAACTCTTCGAGTAGCACCTCACCGGGATGCACCGGCGCAAGCTTCTTGTTAGCCATGACACGCCTCCCCTCTAGTGATGGTCCACGATCTCCACGCCATAGGCATCGCCGTCTTGCCAGGCGAAGCAGATCCGGTAGTGGTCGTTGATGCGGATGCTGTACTGGCCCTCGCGATCGCCGGAGAGCTTCTCGAGCCTGTTGGCCGGTGGACTGCGAAGGTCGCGAATGGCATGCGCGTTGCTGAGCATCCGCAGTTTGCGCAAAGCAACCGCTTGGATGTCGCTCGCCAACTTCCGAGAGAACTCTCGATTGAAGACCCTCTCGGTTTCAGCGTCGGCAAACGACTTGATCATCGACCACAGAATATAACGCGCTGCGTCATACGTCAACCGTTATGGGCTAACGTCCGGCGCATAACCTGCGCGGGCCGCGGCTGGAGTGTATCGCTCCCCTTGGGCGCGTCAGGTTGATGCGCTTGTTCGACGTGCGTCCCGGCCTTCTGTCGTGTCCCCCGTCAGCCGACGGAGCTCGTCACCGCTCGAGAGTAACTCTCCGAAGCGGCTGGTGAAACGGGCGGCCGGGGCTCCGTCCACGATGTCGTGGTCGAACGCGACCGTGAGGCAGAGGTGCTCCCGCTCCTGTAGGCCGCCATCGACCAGCGCAGGGCGCCTGGCAACCGCGCCGACTGCCACGGTGACCGTCGCGCTGGTGAGCGGTGTGAGCCACATCGGCCCTGAGCCGAACATGCCAACGGCGGTTACGCCGACGACGCCGAACCGCTTCTGCATGCCGATGTTGCGAGACGCCAGCCGGATGAAAATCCGAAGCAGGAAGCCCGGGATGAAGCGAATCCACGCCGTTCCGGTTGTGGAGCCGAGATGCTCTCCCTCGAGGTGCTGTGCGGCTCGCAGTTCGTCGTTGACTTGACGATAGGTCTTTCGATTGACCGCCTGGATCCCGACGGGCTCAGGGATGTCCTCGCCACCGATCTCGCGCTCGAACAGGACGTTGATCGTGATGTCATCGAGCACGATCAGTCGGCTGCCCTTGCGAAAGGAGTTGAACCGGGGGAACTCGTCGAGTGTACGCGCCAGGCAGGTCACGATGTAGGCCGTGAGCGACAGCCTCTCGCCGGTGCGCTCGCGGTGCTCGGCGATGAGACGCCGCGGCTCGGTGATGTCCGCCTCCGTCATGAGGTGGATCGTGTTGTTCTCTCGACCAACCGCAGCGGAGGCGGCAACCATCTGCCGGTTGCCGCCGAACGGTTCGACCCGATATCCCTTGGGTTCGCTCATTGCCGTCTAGAGTACGCCGCTCACTCCAATCGCTACGTCGAACGCTGCCGCTCAGTGGCGAGCCGCGTGCGGGGCAGGACGCACAAGGCTCGATGACAATTCACGACGCACGCGTGCTCGTCCACTGCAGCGGGTGGTTAGGCGCTATTCGTCGCGACCGAGACTTTCCAGACAAGAGCGCGACCTTGACCCTTCGTGCGAGTGAGGCCGATCTCATCTTCCAACCGTTTGGTCCAGTTCGGGCATGGTCGATCGTACGGCAGGTCCAGTTCATCGCGGAGTTGCTTCCACGTCAAACCGGCGGTCTTGCGACGGAGCTTTCGCTGAATCTCGTCCCGGTACTCAACGTACTGCATGATGTGACTCCTTGTCGCCTAACCATGATTAGCGTGCAGCCACGCACATTAGCATCATGCCAGCGTTTGGCGCCATTCTCTCCCTTCATCCGCTGTTTCTTCCACTTATCCTCTCACCCATTGGCCGACGTATCCTCGCATGCCATCCTACAACCAGGCCGGCTCTTGGACCAAACGCGGCAGATGTGCCAGACCGAGCACTACTCACCCCGAACAGAGAAGTGGCACACGCGGTGGATTTGGCGATTCCTCCGGTTTCAACGAGAGGAAGCGGCGCAGTCAGTGGATGCACACCTCTATCGCTCTACCACGAAAACCGCGCACGCCAAGCGGCATTTTCGTGGTATGTGCCGCAGGAGCGAAACGCTATGGCCCTGTCTGCAACTGACGAAAGAAGTGAGAGCTACGCATGCAAGCTACGCCGCTCGCTCGGCGCCGAACCTGTCGCGCAGCAACTCGAGATCGCCGATCTGTCGCTCGGGGAGCTCGTAGCCGGTGTGCCCGCATGTTCTGTCTTCTCGGCCTTCGACCAGTCACTCAACCCAAGAGGAATCCCGGTCATCTTCATGCTGTGGCCTCCTCCTCGGGGGAGATGGTCGCTTGGTTCACGGCGGCCAGAAGACTCGACCGGAGAGTGCACCCGTCCGCGCACTCTCCCTAGCTCCTGACGCTACGCGTCAGGAGCCGGCCACAGATGAGCAGGGACATCCGCCGTCTCGACGAACCCGAGCTTCTTGGCAAGCGCGACTGATGCCTCTCGCTCAGGCCAGCAGGTCCAGTTCGGACGCAGACCGCGCGCGAGGCACTCCTCGAGGAACGCGCTCGCCGTGAGCGTACCGAGGCCGAGCTGGCGATGGTTTTCGTCGGTGTGGATGTCGATCTCGGCCTCGCCGCGGCCGACGAACACGGACGTGCACTCGCCAAGGACTTCGCCGCCCTTCAGCAACCGCACGCCGAACCGCGGATCGCCCTCGGCGAGCGCCGTCGGCTCCATCCGATAGCCGGCCGGCATGCGATCGCGCCACAGCCGCCACGCCGGCGCGCGGTCTGCGTCCCACGCGAACGTCTTGCGATGGATGCGGATCGCACCTTTCGGAGCAAGGAGCTGGTCGAGCTTCGCGCGCCACGCGTCGGTGAACGCGAAGAGGACGAGCTCCTGCTCTTCCTGGCTCGGGAGCAGATCGTCGAAGAGGAGCGCCACGAGGTCGCGGCCGAAAGCATCGTCCGTCTCGTCGCCGGCGACGTAGGAGAAGGCGCCGGCGACCGTCACGAACGCCGAGCGAGGATGCGCGGCGCGGTCGACGAAGACGCGGCCCGCTGCCGTTCCTTCGAGCACGGAGAAGACAATCGGGACGCTGTGCTCGATGTGCGAGAACAGCGGCACGACGAGAGCAAACTGCGACGGTTTCAGCTCAATCATTGCACTCCTCTCGCACCCCCGCGGGACGCCGCCTGGAGAACGCTTGCAGTCCGCGCATTCTCCTTTGCGGTTCGCGCAGCGAACAGCTGCTGTCACGCCACGGGGCACCCACGAACAAGAGAATGCCAGCGGTTCGGGCATTCTCTCTAGCCGTCCGCTAAGCGGACGGCCTGACACAGATGTGCGTCCGCACCGATCCGGGCCGCCAAAAATCATCGTGGACCTCGAAACCAGCCTCGCGCAACAGCGTCGGCCAGACGTCGGCGGCAAAGAGCCCCAGCTTGTGCAAGTCCTCGACGATGCGCAGCACGCCCTTCTCGCGGATCAGGTAGATCATCAGCCCGTCGAAGGTGTCGTCGCTCGGATCGGGGTCGTAGTCGTTCTCGATGAACACGACGTCAACGTCTTCGGGCTTCCCTCTCGTCTCAGCATGAGTGACGTGAGTCTCGTTCTGCTCGAACGTCTCCTTGGTTCCATCGGGCGAGACGATCATCACGCCGCCTGGCTCGAGATGGCGATAGGCGGCGCGGAAGAGCCGCCCGAGGTCCTCGCGCGAGGTCATGTACGCAACGGCATCGTCGATGAGGATCGCGTCGAACCTATTCGGAAGGGAGAACTCGCGCATGTCACCCTGGATGAGCTCGATCTCAGGGTTGAGCTTCCGCGCGTTCGCCAGCATGTCGTTCGAGAGATCGAGCCCGGTGACGTGGTAGTGCCGCTTCAGGTTGTAGGCGTTCTTGCCGCCGCCGCAGCCGAGGTTGAGCAACGTCTTGACCTCGCGCCGCGCGTGCTTCTCGATCATCGCGACGACGTGAGCGCACCACTCGGCGTACTCGCCGTCGGGGTCACCCCACAGGGGCCAGAGCCACGCGAGGTCGCTGTACAGGTGGGGTGTCTTCTCGTTCACTGGTTTCCTCTCTTCCGTTCTTGCCGCAGTGCGGCCAACGAGCTCTCGTAGTTCTCGACGACGTAGCGCTTGCCCTTCTCTGCGACAACGTGTCCCTCGGCCTCGAGCCGCTCCGCTTGTCCTTCGCAACCGCCGGGATACTTCGGATTCACTTCGCCGCCCGCCTTCAGCGTCCGCCAATACGGGGTACTGTCCACGCGGCCGCCCCGCTCATCTTCAGCGGCGGCCTCCGCGGCGATGCGAGCGAAGATGCCGGTCGTGATCGCACAGGCTGTCGTGGTCCCGTGTCGCGCAGCGAGGCTCTCCCGCAGATGGTTGATCGTCGTCAGCTTCCCCTCGGGCACAGCGCGCATCATGGCGTCGAC
>Ga0247842_10004103_pt1 | contig 18655 bp, 14 predicted proteins | sample LaCruzMarch2015__3_FD_192411 | JGI IMG/M metagenome (GOLD analysis project Ga0247842, IMG submission 192411) | Freshwater microbial communities from meromictic Lake La Cruz, Castile-La Mancha, Spain - LaCruzMarch2015_19m | ecosystem: Environmental > Aquatic > Freshwater > Lake | place: Spain...
GCCTGCGATAAAAATAGGCGATCAGGATGATCGGCAGGTAGTAGAGGTGCATGAAAACGGTGCTGATCCCGTGGGAAAGACAGTAAAGCGTGAGCGCGACAGCAGCAATCGTCACGCCCGCTATGAGGGGAAGCACAAAACATGCGGGGATCAGGTCTCCGGATGCAGATCGCATAGAATATCGCTGTATCAATCATCAACCGATCAATTGATGTAAGTTACGGTTAATAATGACAGCCGACGTCCTCGTTATTTGGCATAAATCTCATAAATTGTAGAGCGAATAAACAATGGACGCCAAGATTACATTTTTTATCGCTAATGAAATGTATGAAACCGGGAAAATAATGGTAATTTTTGTGAGGTTCTGCCGGATACACACATTATGGGTGTTTTTTCCAAGGGTCGTGCGTTACCGCGATAGTTATGATGCGGGATGCGAAGAGACGCCATGAGTACTGGTAACAGCAAGGAACAGCAAGGCGCCGTTGTTTATGCCTGCGGCAGATGTGGCACCGGATTGATCCCGGCGCTCGTTATTTTTTACGGTTTATTTTTTCCCCGGTTCCCGTGAACCAGTACGCCCCTTTCTTTTAATATCTCTCCCGCCAAAATCCCGTTGATCAGTATGGTGGAATTCAAATGTTCCTGGTGTGGGAAATGCTGTGCATGCTATGGGGATTTTATCAAGATCGAGCGACAGCTCACCAGCCGCGACTATTACTGCCGGTACGGGATAAAAAATGAGATGTTTCTTGCCCACGTTGAGGGTGATTACATCGGGGAGTACCCTCCGGTTCCTAAAGAGGGACTGCCTCAAAAAGGCTGCCCGTTCATGCGAAAAAACCTGTCCGGGAACGGATTTGCCTGTGCAATCTATAATACCCGCCCGCAGGTCTGCAAAGAATTCCGCTGTTACCGGATGCTCATCTTTGACGGTGACGGACACGAGTGTGGCAGGATCATGGGGCGCAACCAGCTTAAAACCGCTGACAAGACACTGGAGCGGATCTGGGATGAAGAGATCGCACCAATCCCTTATCGCGACGGTACCCGTTGGGTAAAAATGGTAATCGATGCACTGGCGGTTTACGGATATCGCGGGGATCCTGTTGAATAGGGAAAAGGGAAAAGATTACCCCACATACTGCCGTATCTCCCATCTTTTCACCGCCGGCAAGGCTGACACTAGAACTAATAGTACTGTTACTCTGACCGGACTTAACGGAAATGATACCCTCGAATCATTTCAATTTCGATTATTTATTCGTCCCGAAGATGTAACAGAACCCATTTCCATTCTTTACCGGAAACGTTATTCAAGAGTACAGAAACGGCACTCGTTTTCCGCACAGGTGAGAAGAGAAGGGTAGTATTTATTGACATACTCTTTGACCATCCGGCGGGCTGAAAATAATGCGCTGGTACTTTTTATGGTTTCTTTCATCATCTTTACCCAGCCGTGGGGGATTCCGTCAATGGAAGCAGAATAGTACAGTGGCACTACTTCTTTTTCAAGCAGGGTATAAAGAGCGGCGGCGTCCGACGCATCCCGTGATCCGGGAGGAGTCTCGCCGCCAAAAGCCCAGCCATTACTGCCATTATATCCTTCAATCCACCACCCATCAAGAATACTCAGGTTGAGCACCCCGTTTAATGAAGCCTTCATGCCACTTGTCCCGCATGCCTCCATGGGGGGTATGGGATTGTTCATCCAGACATCCACCCCGTGAACCAGGTACTGTGCCGTCTGTTCCCCGTAATCTTCGACGAACCCGATCCTGCCACCGAATTCCGGCTGCTGGGCATATTCATAAATCCGTTTCAGAATCAGTTTCCCCTCATTATCGGCAGGATGTGCTTTTCCGGCAAAGATAATCTGCACCGGATGCCAGGGATTATTCAGGATCCGCATGAGACGGGCAGGATCAAAAAAAATGAGATCTGCCCGTTTGTAGGCAGAAAAACGGCGGGCAAACCCGATGGTGAGAACAGAGGGGTTGAGCATCAGACCGTCTGCGACAAGGTTACTGGGTTCTTTTAAATGGGTCTCCCAGTTGATTCGCTTTCTTTCCCGGATTCTGTTGAAAAGTTTTTGTTTCAGCCATGTATGGGCTTCCCAGATTTCTTTATCCGGTACCTCATCAATCATCTGCCAGATCTTTGGGTTGTCGTGGTTGATTTGCCAGTGGGGATCGGTGGAGTCAAAATATTTTGAATAGAGGTCTTCCATCCGGGGATTCAGCCATGTTGGAACGTGAACCCCATTTGTTATATGGTCAATGGGTATTTCCTGTTCCGGAAGATCCGGCCACATACAGCGCCACATCGCGCGGGTAATTATGCCATGTTTCTTTGACACACCATTATGGTAGCCAGTTGTCCGGAGGGCAAACGCGGTCATGTTAAACCCGGTTCGTGGGTCACAGGGATGGTGTCCGAGCTGGAAAAAGGTGTCCTGGTCGATGCCAAGCTGCTGATAATAAGTGGAGAAATATTTGTTCATGAGATCAAAGGGGAAAATATCATTTCCGGCAGGAACCGGGGTATGGGTAGTAAAGACTGAAGTCCCTTTTACCTGAACAAGTGAATCCTTAAATGTCATGCCTTTTTCCACTCGTTCCCTAATCCGCTCCAACTGGGCAAACGCCGGATGCCCTTCATTGAGGTGCAGGGCTGAAAACTCTATTCCCAGATCATTGAGTACTTTTCGTCCGCCTATCCCGAGAACGATTTCCTGTCGTAGACGTTGTTCAGTCTGCTCTGTGTAAAGGCGATGGGAGATGTTCCTGTTTTCAGGAACGTTTGCATTAATATCAGTATCAAGCAGATAGAGAGGTATCTTGCCCACATTAACCCTCCACACGGCGACATAAATAGGGGGTTCAATGAAGGGAACCCGTATCACCATCTGCTCTCCGGAAGAATTGAGAACCCTTATAATCGGTGCCGCATCGCGATCCGGCACTTCAGTGATATTGTCCTGCCAGCCATCGGGACGAATATGCTGGTGGAGGTATCCTTCTGAGTACATGAACCCCACTGCCACCAGCGGAACACCCAGATCACTGCATTCCTTTAAATGGTCCCCGGCGAGGAACCCAAGACCGCCTGCATAAAAGGGAAGTGAATGGTGGAGACCGTACTCAGCAGAAAAATATGCAATGGTAAGGGATTTGCGTTTTGGGTAATGTTCCGAAAACCAGCCATTCCGGTTAGTCATGTATTGGGAAAAACGGTTCATAATGATGTCATAACGACGGACATATTCCGGATTTAAAAGAACATTATCAAGAAATTCAGGAGGAATCTCCTTGAGCATTTTAACAGGATTATGGACACTTTTTTTCCATGCCTGTTGGTTGATCTGCTTAAAGAGTACGCGTGCCTCCGGGTGCCAGCTCCACCAGAGATTGTATGCCAGATCGACGAGACCAGATAGCCGTTCCGGAATATGGGGGAATTTCTCCGCCAGTCGGTCATTATGGTCGACCATGTATGTTTACCTTCCTGATTTTAATGTGGGTAATCGCACGATTAATACTATTGGGAGAACACATGAAGAGGAAAAGCGAGGATCGCAAAATAACATTATAATCTTCTGAAGTCCTATCTGGGATGCGGAAAGGTGACGTTTTTGTGAACGCCGGCGTTTGGGAAACCTTGTATCAATCCCTGCAAGAACCGCAGCTAGATCCGGTACTTGCCGGGTTCAATGCCAACATCGACCGGGTTATTCCGGTGACGCCTGATATACTGAGATCCTTAAAACAACCTGCCGTAAAGGGACTCGATAAGATACTTGACCGGTTGAAACAATCAATGAGGTACTGTTCTGCCGATGAGATATTCACGAGCGATCCATCAGTATATCTTAAACTTTCAGAATCTTTTTCCCCATCAGGTACTCTCTCGATTGGGGGGCAGGCAGGGATTGCTGCAGTTCATCTGCGCAGACTGGGCATCCCGTCAGTTACCTGTGCTGTACCCGGTGCCGGTCCAAAAACCTGCGCCCTGCTACAGAATGCTGGTGTCATTCCCCTGACGTTTGAACTAGGAACGAACGATCGTCCTGATATAATCCACCTGATATTCGAATACTCCCCGGGTCTGGTACCGCTGGCTGACCATGTTGTCCCGCGGAACAACCGGTTCATCGTGTCTCCTGTCCATGATCCATCAACGGTAATCATCCCTGATGCTTCAATGGATTCATTTCTGGAACAGATTAGTGCCTGCCGGCGTGCATTTCTATCAGGCTTCCAGTACCTGCGAACGGAACAGGAATTTGCGACCGCAGCACGCCAGATCCGGATGATCCGCAGTGTTCATCCCCTCATGCGGACACATGTAGAATGCGTTTCCGGTGCAGACCAGCATGTGATGGAAATGATGCTCCGTCATATCATTCCGAATACTAACAGCATCGGGCTCAATGAACGGGAACTGGGATTGTTCATGCATACGTTGCGGGCACCCGATCCAACGTCCGCAGCTATACTACCATCTTCTCCTGTTGCCTGTGTGCGTGATGCGATCGCCCTTGCAGATGCAACGGGTGTGCCCCGGATTCATCTCCATACCTTTGGTTATTATATTCTTATCCTGAAGTCCAGAACCTCACAGCCGGAATTATCCCGGAATGCCATCCTCCTTGCTGCACGGGTGACTGCCGATATAGCGGGATCAGGAGACCAGATCCTGTCAAAAGAAGGTCTTTTGGCGTACGCTGCTGTCCGGGAAGTGTTTGGTCCGGATGAGACCCCGGGGATTTTCCGGGTTGATGATCGGGTTGTGGTGCTCGTGCCCACATACATTTCACAAAATATAAATAAGACAACCGGGCTCGGTGACATTCTTTCATCCACTGCATTTACTGCAGACCAGTCCTGATTACAATTCGCCTGATTTTTTGCTATTTTTCAAATTTAAGAGCATGAAAGTCTCAAAATAAAATCACAACCCATTTAAAATAGCAAAATCCTTTTTTCCTCCTTTATAAACCTCAACAGAAGATTGAGCCAGATCAAGGGGAAAATTTTAAATCTTTTCTCTGACATCTTCACTATGACTGAGAAACAGGATACGATTTGCACAGGATCATGGTGCTAAATCAGCCCTCTCTTTTTTTGTCCTGATAACAGTTTCATATCGGAGCAGAGGGCATCAACCGGGTTTGTGGGTTCTCGTGGAACCTCTCGGGGCCGTTTTTCAGAAAGGGGATTGAAATAAGGTATGCCAGCACTATCGATCGGATTCGAGGTACACCAGCCGTACCGTCTGAACAGGCACTTTGCGCCGGATCCAAAAGTAAAGAATAAGGATATAGTGAACCTGTATTTTGACGACATCAACCGCGAGCTCCTGCTTCGCATCGCTGAAAAATGTTACATTCCGGCAACAACGATGATCCTGGAAATGATGGATGCGGGTTTCTCCTGTGCATTCTCATTTTCCGGTACCCTTATCGAACAGGTTGAAAAGTGGAGCCCGGATTCCCTAGCCCTGTTTGAACAGGTTGCCAGACACCGGAATGCAGAGATCCTCGCCCAGACATACTATCATAGTATCGCCAGCTGCCTGCAAGACAAAACCGAATTTTTTAAGCAGGTCCGGATGCATGCCGATCTGATGCATGACTTGTTCCATGCAGACCCCCGCGTCTTTGAAAACACAGAATTTACGTTCAATAACGAGATTGCAACAATTATTAAGGATATGGGATTTGCCGGGATTTTTACCGAAGGTGTAGACCGCATCCTTGGATGGCGGAGTCCTAATTACCTGTACACCTGCAGGGACATCCCTGTTCTTCTCCGGAACACCCAGTTATCAGATGACATTGCATTCCGGTTTACCAACCGTTCATGGGACATGTATCCCCTCACCGCCGATACGTATGCAAAATGGGTGGCGCAATCTCACGGGGATGTCGTGAATGTCTTTATGGATTACGAATCCTTTGGAGAACATTTGTGGCCGGAGACCGGTATCTTCGAATTTTTACGGCATCTTCCTGACAAACTTTCAGCGCAGGATGTATCTACGATCCTGCCGTCAAAAGTACTTGCGGATTATTCACCGGTAGGGTCTATTGACGTAACCGAGACTATCTCCTGGGCTGACATCGAAAAAGATACATCCGCCTGGATGGGGAACGACCGGCAGCAGGCGGCATTTAGGGCTATTGAATCAGCCTCTGCCTATGCGAAGGATAAGCGGGTCTGGAGGTACCTCCAGACAAGCGATCATTTCTACTACATGGCGTCCAAGCACGGTTCCTGTGGTGAAGTGCATTCGTATTTCTGTTATCTCGAAGGCGAAGATGCGTTTAAGACATACATGAGAATTCTTGCCGATTATGAGGAACGCAACATCCGCGGTATGAAGAACCGTAAGGCAGCAAAGGCACTGCGGACGCTGTCCCCGGAAAATGCGTTCCATTTCGCCTCCCCCGCCGGCTATATTGGTTATACCGCGTACAACCTGGACCAGTTCTGCGAGCTTTTATCCATCGTGCCCAAGGACTCCATCCAGCACCATCTGGAGCGGGGGGATTTTACGTCATGGATTACGGATGTCCTTGGTGATGCCGGGCTTGCTGAAAGCATCAAACCGTGCACAGAGCGACAGGAGATTACTAATATTATTTGCGAATGGAGGAAACAACTGTGGAATCACTTAAGATAGCCATTTTCTGCTGGGAATCACTTTATGCCGAGCGCGTGGGTGGACTTGCCCGTGCTGCGACCCATCTCGCTGAGACGCTGGCGATGTCCCACGAGGTGCACTACTTCACCCGTGGCGGGATCCAGGACCAGACCATCAAAGGAGTCCATTACCATTACTGCCAGCCTGTCGGCAACAACATTGTGGAATATTGCGATTCTATGAGCCGGGGGATGGTCGAGAATTTCCACAGGTTTGACAAAAACCGGAAATTTGATTTCCTCCATTTTAATGACTGGCATGCAGTCCAGGCGCTCCATGCCCTGCAGGACCGGAACACCATTCTTACCTTTCATTCGACAGAATACGGGAGGAACGGGAACCAGTTCGGCGACTGGTGGGAGTACAAGGAGATCTCAGGCAAGGAGTGGTACGGTGGGCTGATTGCAAAGCGGGTGACGGCTGTTTCTGCAACGCTCAAGAACGAGGTCATGCAACTCTACAATGTGCCCGACTGGAAATGCGACGTGGTTCCCAATGGCGTGGTGCCACGCGAGTTCCGCGCGGAGATCGATGCAGGCAAAGTGAAGGAGGCATACGGTATCCACCCGTTCGCCCCGCTCATCCTCTTCATCGGCAGGCTTGTCTACCAGAAAGGTCCTGACCTGCTGATCGAGGCAGTGAGAAAAGTGTGCCAGCACCACTGGGATGCCCGGGTAATCGTTGCAGGAGATGGGGATATGCGTCAGTTTTTGGCGGAGCGGGCAAAGGATCTTCCCGTTAATTTTGTTGGCTACATCCCGGATTCGGAGTACGTCCGTCTCCTGAACGCCTGCGATCTCGTGGTCATCCCCAGCAGGAACGAGCCGTTTGGTCTCGTGCTTTTAGAGGCGTGGAGTGCAGAGAAAGGGGTTGTGGCGTCTAATGTCGGGGGACTTTCTGAAAACATCGATGCTTTCGTAGACGGTGTGAAGGTAGAACCCGACCCGGACTCGCTGGCATGGGGGATCAACAGCGTGATGGATGACCCGGAAAATGCGATATCGCTTGGAAAACGGGGCAGGAAAAAAGTTGATCGTATGTTCCTGTGGGGTCCGATTGGGAGGAAGATAACAGAAACCTATTCCCGTGTGGTCGCATGAAAATCGCCTGTTTTGTTGATGAATTCCCTCCTTTTTTCCGGGGGGGTCTGGGGACATACGCAACCGAGATTTCCCGTCAGTTAATCCGTAAAGGACATTCCCTGACAGTTTTTTCACGAAACATGGGCAATGACCCCACGTCAGATAGCTGGGCGGGGGTCGACGTTCACCGCCCACGCCTTATGAAATTTTCCGACATCTTCTCCATTGTTAACCCGGACGAAGTGAAGACATGGGATGATAACGGGCAGGAATTTTTCGGTGAAACTATCCTGTACAATCTGCTCTCTGCATCAAAATTAGTAAATAACCTGGTCCTGAAGGATAAAGAGCACTACGACCTGCTTGTTTCCCATGACTGGCTCGCTGCGCTTGCCGGGATCATCGCCCGGCGAAATCTTGGCGCACCGTTCGTCTTTCACTTCCATTCAACTGAACAGGGAAGAAATCCAGCCGGGTCCCCGACAATTAAAGATATTGAACGCCTCTCCGCCACCGTTGCAGACCGCATTGTTACGGTCAGCTATGCCATGCGGGACGAACTGGTGAGCCTGGGGTATCCCGGGCAGAAGATACGGGTGATCCACAATGGTGTTGATGAGAAGAAATATGACGCCACGCGGTTTTCGGCACGGCAGGTAGAAGCATTCCGCGAAAAGATCGGCGTCGGATCATCTCCAATGATCTTCTTTATCGGCAGGCTCACCCGGGTGAAAGGAGTCGACTCGCTCGTGTGGGCAATGCCCCGGATCATACAAGAGATCCCGGATGCAAAACTGGTCATTTTAGGTATAGGGGAGATGGACCAGATGCTCACTGAGATGGTTCGTGATCTCCATCTGGAGGAGAACGTAATCCTGCACTTTAAGATGGTTGACGAGGAGGAGCGGCTCATGTACTATGCAGCCTGCGATATTGCCGTTTTCCCCTCGAAGTACGAACCATTCGGGATTGTCTGCACCGAGGCGCAATCAATGGGGAAACCAGTTGTCGTAGGTGCAACCGGTACATCCGGTTTCCGGGAGCAGGTAATCCCAACCGGAAACGAGATCTCCGGGTTCCATATCAACCCGTATGATCCAATGGATATCGCACAATATGTTGTAAAGATCTTAAAAGATCCTGACCTCGCCGCCACCATGGGTAAGAACGGCAGGAGCCGGGTACTCAGGAACTTCACGTGGGACATAGCCTCAGAAAAGACCATTGGGGTATACCAGGAACTGGTTGACGGCAGGAAATAAAGGAAAAGGTGTACCGATGGCATTCCATTACGGTAGGGAGATCCAGGATCCGGTTGCCGCACGCAGGCTTGAATTTCTGATGACCGCGGGTCATGCCTATTCTTCATCAACTGTTGGAGGCAACACCAGGAAATACCACGGACTTTTCGTAAACAACGGTCGCCTCCTGCTTGCCGGACTTGATGAGATTGTGAACGGAAGGCGCATTTCAGCCCACCAGTATGAAGGGGCATCGGACGACACCGGGTTGCGGTACCTCTATGCATTCTCTGCATATCCTCCCCGCTGGGTCTACAGAGTGGGTGATGCCACTATCCAAAAGACCATACGGTTCACGGGCGATCTCACAATCACCTATGATGTCGCGGGTGATGCGGATCTCCTGATCCGTCCTCTTATCACTGACCGTCCGGTGACTGAGGTTGCCCGGGCGTCTCACCCGCAGTGTGTAAGCGAAAATAACGGTGTACGCTGGGGGGACCTCTTCTTTGAAAGCGATCTCCCGTTTGATCCATATCCCGTTACGTACTGGAATGTCTGGTATGAACAGGAGTTCGAGCGAGGGTACGAGCCGGTTGAGGATCTCCATTCACCGGGATTTTTCCATGGCCACGTGAATGACAGCACTGTCACTTTTCGATGTACACTTGACGGTCAGACCCCGGTGAACAAGAGCCATAAAAATGGACAAGAGACTTTAGAGTCACACGCATACAGCGGCGTGAAAACGGCAAAAGCCGTTTTTATAGACAAATCTCCGCAATCTCATATCGAGTGGCTGGAGTGGGCATCCGATGCGTTCTGTCACGGGGACGAGATTTTTGCCGGCTACCACTGGTTCTGCGAATCATGGGGGAGAGACTCTGCAATCAGCGTCAGCGGGCTGTTAATTGAACGGGATAAAAAAATTGCAGCACAGGCAGTACTGCAACGCCTCGCATCCGGGATGAGAGATGGCATAATCCCGAACAGGTTCCCGGATAATTATCATACAAGCGAGGCTTCGCTCTGGTTCATCCATGCCCTTATGCGATACCGGCGCCGCTGGGGGGATGACCCCTTTATGGAGCACATGAAGCCGGTAATCAGTGATATTCTGAATACATATCCATTTTCACCAGTCGCTTCGATTGACGATAGTCTCATCACCGTTGTGCCGAAGAGCACCTGGATGGACACAGAGTTTACCCCCCGGGAAGGAAAACCGGTGGAGATCAATGCATTATGGGTCAATGCACTGGCAGAATCTGAGGTGATGGGAATCACGACGCCAGTATCTTGTGATTGTGCACGGGAAGCATTCGGAATGTTCTGGAACGATGACAAAGAATGTCTTTTTGACCGCATCGACCCGGTTGATCCTTCCATCCGCCCGAACCAGGTAATCGCTATCGCGCTTGGTCTTGTTGATCAGGACCAGGCAACACACGCGCTCAACACCATTAATAAAAACCTCCTGACCCCCTACGGGCTGCGTACTCTTTCGCCGCTCGATCCTCACTACCATGGGTATTATTCCGGCGATCGCAGTTATCATAACGGGTGTGTCTGGCCCTGGCTGACAGGCTGGTATGTCGATGCGCTCATACGAAACGGAGTCCACCGGGATATGATCGCGCCATTGCTTACTCCAATCCTCCACCACCTCCGGGAAGCCGGTGTAGGGTACATATCCGAAATCTTCGACGGTGACCCGCCACATTCCCCCAAGGGGTGCATCGCCCAGGCATGGAGCGTTGCAGAGATCGCACATGCCTGCAGAACGGTTTTTTATTGACACGGAAAAAAAAGCATTACAAGGTCATTATGCAGCATCCTAATTTCAAGGACACCATCGCAGCCTCACCGTACATCTTCACAATAGGGGTTGCCGGTGACAGCGGATCGGGTAAGACCACGTTTACCCAGGGCATCCGGAGCATCTTTGGGGATGATCTGGTCTCAACCATCACGCTGGACGATTACCACAGCCTCGACAGGGCACATCGTAAGGAACAGGGCATCACAGCTCTTGATCCCCGGGCAAACCAGATCGATCGGCTCGAAAAGGATCTTGTATTGCTCAGGTGCGGAGACTCAATTGAAAAACCGGTCTACAACCACAGTACCGGAACGTTTGACCCTCCCGTTATTTTTCGTCCAAAAAAGATCCTGATACTCGAAGGACTCCATCCATTATTCACACCCGCCCTTCGTCACTGTCTTGATTTTTCACTCTTTGTGGACCCGGTAAAAGAAGTCAAGTATGACTGGAAGATACGACGGGATGTGAAAAAAAGAGGGTATTTTGAGAACGAAGTCTTAAAAGAAATTACCGACAGGGAACCTGATTATGAGAACTACATCGCCCCCCAAAAGGAATTCGCCGATGCCGTTATTGGCATTGATTACTCTGAATATGGCAAACCTCTCGGGCTTGAACGGAATGTCTACCGGATAACTCTCTCCCAAAAGAGGCTGAAACAGAATATTGAGAATATCGACCTCTCGCTGGACCTGTACTCGATCCTCTCGCTTTCCCAGAGAGATTTCTCTCTCAAGTTCAAGACCAGCGAGCATGACGGTCACAGAATGGGGGACCTGATTATAGACGGCGAATTGAGTGAACACGTTGCGAAAAAACTCGAAAAAAGCATTGAACATCAGACACGGGTACACCCAATCTCAATTATTAATAACAGGACATACTTGACTGCCGGTGACCTCGCGCAGCTGATCTTATGCTGGAGGATAATACTTCGCCGTATCTTCCTGGAGACGTACCGGTAATGGCACTCCGGGGGATCCCTGCTCACGGGAAGGTCATACCGTGTGAACGAGAAGGATTCAATGAGTTTCTTATGAACACGCATCGCGGCATTTTCATCACGCATGCCTGTGACGTCATGGGCTCATCGGCGGTCACTATGAATGGAATGGGTAACCGGATATGAAGGGGAATAACCTCTCTCACAAAAAATCCCCATCCGGTTCTCTGTTTTCGGTCTGCTGGAAAGGACCTCTGCCTGAACCCTCTGTCAGGACCGCAGAAGACCTTCGGGGAGTCCTTGCAAACCCGGAGTGTACCTGCAAGGGACCGGTATATTACATGTATCGCGATCTCGCCCGTTCTGCAAAAGAACGCACCTGGCTGGCTGAACAACAGCTCCGGTTTGATATCACGGTAATCCCCCCGCGTGAGATCTGCGGGGAGTTCGTCAAGACAAAGGGGCATTATCACCCGAATGATCCATCAGGTACCGGCTACCCTGAGATATATGAAGTCCTTGCCGGAGAGGCACACTATCTAATCCAGAACCAGGATTGTTCAGATGCGGTGATGATTGCAGCGTGTGTCGGTGAGATCGTTGTTGTTCCACCGGGATATGGACATGTAACGATCAACCCTGCCAAAACCACCGTCCTGCAGATGGCAAACATTGTCTCTTCGCGATTTTTGAGCAATTACGAGAGATATGAAGCGCAAAAGGGAGCAGCCTATTTTGAGATGGTTAAAGAAAGGTTTGTACAGAACCCGGCATACCCGAAACATCCGCATCTCCGGCTTGTGAAGGCACAGCGGCTTCTTGACGTAAAAAATACGATCACCGACCCCCTCTACGATTTGATTGAAAAGCGGGCTCCAGTCCTGGAATTTCTCAATTATCCTGAAAAATCCGGATCATTATTCCGGGAACTCTACCCGTAAACACTTTTTAAGGTGAAGCGGGTTCTCCTGCCTATCTTCCGTCTCCCCGCATCTATCCCCCACAATCATCACACCTTTCAATGGTTTCGACTGCGGCACTACAGTACCATGCCCAATGCCCGTAACTTGTCAAATGAGGTAGTAGGACTCGCCCGGGTCCGGACTGGCGCTGAATATGGTGATCGACCAGCAGTTACATACGGTGCCGCTGCGATCACTCATTCCGGTGCTCAACGGGAATCACCGGAAGGCGCCGGTGTTTCTGCCGGCGGAGGATGTGGCGCCGGATTGATCCTGGTGCTCGCTATTTTTTTGGTTTATTTTTCTCCAGTGTTGGAGAACCTATACATCCCTTTCGGCACCGTAATCTCAAACCGTGCCCCTTTGCCGGGCTCACCGGTTTCAGCAATCGTGATACCGGCAAGATCAAGGCACTCCCGGATAAAGAACAGTCCAAAACGGATGTTTTCACCGACGCTCCGGTCAAAAAGATGGGCTTTGACATTGGGGGAGATCCCGACACCATCGTCTTCGCAGATCAAAATAAGCCCATCCGGTCTCTTCTCGCAAGAGAACCTGATGCGGGTGAGGGTTTTTCCATATTTCACTGCATTGTCAATAAGGTTGAAAAAAACTTTTTCGATGAGGGGATCGAAATACAATTCGAGTCCGTGGAGTGTTATCTCAATTGATATATCCGGATTCGGGCTGACGAGCGAAGTAGCAATCCGGATTGATGGTTCCAAGGGGATCCACCGGGGCTCGATTGATCCGATTTCCTGGTATTCTCGTGTATTTTTAATCAGATGGTGGATATCTGCGAGGATATGATCTTCCTTTTCGATAAATGATAGCCGTTCAGCTTTGGTTTTTACATCTTTACTGAGCTCGGCATACCCTCTCATAGCAGTTACCTTGTTCTGGATAAACTGGTACGTCATGTCGTTCATCAACGTCAGCTTGCGGGCAGTAAGAGCGAACATATCTGCGGTGTTTTTGCGTTCGGTAATGTCTGTGGCAATCTCAAGCCTTACCAGGCGTCCGTCAAGCCAGCGGATTGCAGAGTCTCGGCAGTCATACCATTTTCTCGTCACCGTGTTCTGGAATTCCCAATGATACACTCCTGTAGGATTTCCGTTACTATCCACAAGTTTGTCATTTGTGCAGAACGGACATGGCCCTGGCTGACCGGATTGGATTGTCTTCCAGCAGGTCTGACCCTCAATCTCTCCCCAGATGTTTTTCCCGTATTTATTGATGAAGAGGAGTTCGAAAGTTTTCATATCCACTACATACACGAGCGCATCAAGACCATCCATGACCATCTTGAACCGTTCGAACGACCGCTTTAGCTCTCCTTCCGCCTGTTTTCGATTGGTAATATCGGTAAAAACTGTAGAGAACCTGCCTTTCGCCGGACTAGACGCCGTTATCTGTAAGTACTTCTTACCGGGTTCGAACCAGGCTTCAAACATGGCTGGCTCTCCGGTCTCTGCAACCTTGGAATAGATATCCAAGAAAGGAGGATTACTCGTTCCGTAAATCTGTGAAGCCAGTACCCCGATAACCTGAGATCTGCTGACTCCTAATATCCTTTCAAACGCTGAATTAATATCGAGAACACGATAGTCCACCGCTTTGCCGCCCTCGTAAATAACTTCATCGACACAGCTTCCAGCTGCCATGTGCTCAAAGAGCGACCGGAACTTGTCCTCGCTCTCACGGAGTGCATCTTCTGCCTTCTTCAGGTCGGTGATGTCCCGGACTACTGATATTGCCCCAATGATGGCGCCTTCATCATCATGGACAGGAGCGGCACTGACCTGCCGGTACCGCAACTCCCCGGTTGCAGGAGTCCGGACAATCTCCTCCTGGAACCGCACTACATTTCCGGCAAGAGCACGTAATGGCGGAGCCTCGTCTACCGGGCGGGGACTGCCATCCGGACGGAGCACTTCTAAGTTCTTCGCAATGGTCTCGACATTGGTTTCATTTGCACTATCAAGGCAAAATTCCCGCCGAGCAGTTGGATTTGCCAGCGTGAATCTCCCCTCAGAGTCAGCAAACCAGACCTCATCAGTAATGCTGTTGATCAGTGAGGATAGTTTTTCTTTCTCCTGCGAAACATGTGCGAGCAATCTCTGGATCTCCTCTTCCACCCGCTTGCGTTCGGTGATATCACGGATATGGGAGATCCAGATCTTCTCCCCCTCGTAATTCACAAGGTGGCCACTTGATTCAACCGGGAAGGTTGTGCTATCTTTACGCTGGAACCATGTCTCAAAAAGAAATGTGTCCGTAGTTTGTGCCTGCTGGATAATATCAACCAGCTGTGGATGAAATTCCGGAGGGACAATGTCCGGAGGTCCCATTGCAAGCAGCTCTTTCCGGTTGTACCCGAGCATACGGCACGCGACAAGGTTCACATCGATGAACCGGCCCGGTGCCTTATCTGTAGTGAGCGTATGTAACAGAATTGCATCATTTGCCCAGTCGAACACGTTATGGAATTTCTCCTCACTTTTCCGCAGCGCCTCTTCTGCTTTCTTCTTGTCGGTAACGTCCTGCCCAATGGCAAGCAGTCCTTCAATGTTCCCATCAGCGCCTTTGATTGTCGTGTCGTACCACTCGATCAACCGTTCGCGTCCGTCTTTGGTGATGATATCGTTAACATTGCCACGGGTCTTGATACCCCCAATGGCTTTCCGGAATAGTGACCGGGTGGTTTCCCGGGTATGAGATGGCAGGAATGTCTTAAACCAGTCTTTACCCTTCACCTCCTCCAGAATATATCCGGCAATCTCTTCCAGGTAGTGATTAAAATAAACAATATGCCCCCCAGTGTCGAGAATAAGGATAATTGCCTGGGCCATCCCGACTATGCTATTAGCGAAATCCCGCTCTTTTCGGAGCGCTTCCTCTGCCTGCCTGATATCAGTAATATCGCTGATTGCCACCCGGACGATTGTTGTTCCATCACTTTTACCGTGGAACCGGATGCTTTCCAACCGGGCGGGGAACACAGAGTCGTCACCCCGCTTAAGCAGGAGGGTGACGGGGGGTGTCTTTTCGTGCTGCAACACACTCATGAAATATTGATCCCACGCATCAACATCATGGGGAGCGATGAATTTCCTGAACCGTGCCCTCACGAGGCTGCTCCGCTCAACCCCGAGGAGTGTCGCACCGGTAAGGTTCACATCTGCTATCAGTGCCGTGTCGGTCAGTGTGAGATAGCCGATTGGGGCAAACTCGTAGAGGTCAAGGTACTTGTCCCGTGACTCCTCCAGCGCAAGATGAGCCCTTATGAGCTCTTCAGCCTGCATCTCAATCTCGATCTGGTGCACCCTGAGTTCGTGGATGAGCTCTTCAGGAGTCTGCCGTGCAAGTTCAGGAGAAATCTTCGTGGAGCGTGTGAGCTCTTTTTCCGCCTCATCCCGCCTCGAGCGGGTGCTGCCAGATGCGCTCGCATCCTTCTCTTGTGGTTTCTTCTTTTTTTCTGCCATCATGCACCCGCTCCCTTCATCCGCCACATCCCTTTCGGCACGGCGATTTCAAACCGGGCGCCTTTGCCGGGTACACCGTTTTCCATAATTGTGCTACCCGTGATGGCGAGAATCTCACGGGAAAGGAACAACCCGAGCCCGGTGTTCTTCCCGAAACCTTGGGTGAAGAGCCGCTTTTTGTCCTCTGCGGAGATCCCTACACCGTCGTCCTCGCAGAGAATCGTGAGCTTTGTGTCAGATTCCTGTGATGAGAACCGGATGGTCTTCATCTGGTCACCGCCGTAGCGGAGTGCATTGTCAATCAGGTTGTAGCAGACTTTCTCGAAGAGCCGGTCAGCGAAGATTGCCGGATTGTTGGGATCGACTTCGACATGGACATCCCGCATCGGCAGCCTGGAAAGAGCCTTATTGATGCTGGCGTTCACATTCTGCCATTCGGGTGCTGCGACACCAAGATCCTGATAATCTTTCGTGAACATGATCTGGTGCTCGATAGTATTCGCTGCTTTCTTCTCTTTTTTAATGTACTCGGTGAGGGTTGTGGGATTGTCGATCACCTCATGCGAAAGGTCGAGGAATCCTTTCAGCACCATCAGCTGGTTGAGGATGTCGTGCCGTGTAATGGAAGAGAGCAGGTTTAATTGCTTGTTTGCATGCTGGAACGCCTCTTCAGCCCGTTTGCGCTCGGTGATGTCAACGCCAATCGCGATATAATTGCCAATGACATCTTCGCTGTCAGGTAAACCGCGTGTATTCCAGACGATGGTCTTTTTCGTCCCGTTTTTGCTGACAATTGTTGTCTGAAGGTTTTCCAGATAATTGTCCTTTTTTATGATCTCTGTGATCTTTTCGGTAATCTCCTTACGGTAATTTCTCTCCGGGTAGAGGCGTTTCCATACCTCGTTTCCGCCGATCACTTCCGCAGCCGGATACCCGCTGATCTGCTCTGCCGCACGGTTCCATCCAAGGATCCTGCCGTAAGAATCGAGGACCATCAGCCAGACATTTGCATTTTCGATAATGCTTTTCTCGTATTCATGTGCGAGGCGGTAATCCTCTTTCTTTTTTTCCAGCCTTTCTGAGAGTTCGGCGACGACCGCGCCGATCAGGATGAACATGCCGGCACGGAGTACCGCAGCCCCAATCTCAATTGTTGAAGGATACAAAAAGAACGTGGCGATGGCAAGGTAGAAAAGAGAGAGACCGGTGAGAACCGGGATGCCACGCCTGCGATAAAAATAGGCGACGAGGATGATGGGCAGGTAGTAGAGGTGCATAAAAACGGTGCTGATCCCATGGGAAAAACAGTAGAACGTGAGTGCTACAATAACAATCGTCACGACTGTTATGAGGGGAAGCACAAAAGACGCGGGGATCAGGTCACCGGATGCAGATTTCATAATGTATCGTAGTATCGATCATCAACCGATTAATTGATGTAAGTTGCGGTCATTAAAGGTCGCCTGCTTACGGTTTTTGGTATTAAGAATTCATGCCCGCGTGCAATGTAGGCTGCATCGGCGATGGCGGCATATTCTCCCTGGTGATGGGCGGGTATGCAGTATCTGCAAATCCACTCCCTATTGATCATCCCTCAGTTTGACGTAATATCGCAGATGATAACTGCCCAAATGCTGTACCCGTTCAATTCGTGCAACAATATAGGGAAATTGAGAGAACGGTTGTTTGTAGATTTTGTACAGGAACCCGGAAACCGAATGGGAAAATTCATCTGATAACTGGAAATATAAACGAAACTTCCTCACTGTGATCCATTGCTCATAAGTTCCGGTCTCCGTCATATATTGTTCGAGAAGATCCGGGATACAATCATAGTTCGTCAAGCTGGATTCTTCCCCCAAGGTTAAAAAAATATCCCCTTTTAGGACTCCACTATTTTGACCAGATTTTCCATTACCGCATCCACGGCTCTCCATGTCGGCGAATCGGCATGGCGAAGAATATACGGGCTCCCTTCGTCACCGGCTTTCACCATCTCGGGATCAAGCGGGATGGATCCCAGATATGGCACGCCCAGATCGTGTGCGGCTTTTTCTCCGCCACCCCTGCCGAACAGGTCTATGGTCTCCCTGCAGTGGGGGCAGCACATCCCGCTCATGTTCTCGATGATCCCGATCACCGGTATCTCCAGTTTCTCGATAAACTTAATCGCTTTAACCGCGTCGAGCACAGCGACATCCTGCGGTGTAGTAACGATGACTGCGCCCCGCAGGTTCGGGGCAAGCTGTGCGATGGTGAGCGCTTCGTCTCCTGTTCCGGGGGGCAGATCGACCACCAGGTAATCGAGCGAGCCCCAGTTCACTTCATCAAGAAACTGCTGTATCACCGCCATCTTCATCGGTCCGCGCCAGACAACAGGAGTGCTCGTATCCGGCAGCAGGAATG
>Ga0247842_10004106_pt1 | contig 18641 bp, 28 predicted proteins | sample LaCruzMarch2015__3_FD_192411 | JGI IMG/M metagenome (GOLD analysis project Ga0247842, IMG submission 192411) | Freshwater microbial communities from meromictic Lake La Cruz, Castile-La Mancha, Spain - LaCruzMarch2015_19m | ecosystem: Environmental > Aquatic > Freshwater > Lake | place: Spain...
TCAATAGCAAATTCGGCAAATACATCAAAGCAGGAATCTCTTTCCACACAAACGGCAAAAGAGCTATTAAAGCAAAAAATCCTATAAACAAAAGACTTTCTGAACGACCTTCTTTCTTAACATTCTTTTGAATAAGAAACTCTCCAATTCCCCAAAAAATCATCGCCCCAAAAGCAAAAATAATTCCCAGTTCAATTCCCATCACAATTAGCTAACTAATTTAGAATTTATAAATTCTACGCTCTCATCCCTTTCTGTATCTGCTCAACAATTTGCTCTCTCGTCTTTCCTTCAACATCAACTACAAAACTCGAATCAAACCTCTTAACCAACGCATAAACTTCCTGCACATCTTTATCCTTTAGGATTCCGCCTCTTTTTCTATTTCTATTTATACAAGTCTCTAGTTTCGCCTTCAATGTCACAACAAACATCTTCTCGTGCTTCAAATTCTTCGCAAAAAAATCAATTTGCTCTTTATAATAAAAATTCCCTTCAACAATAACACTTTGTCTTTCCAAAAACTTCTTTATATCCTCAAGAATATCTTCCTCAACAGCTAAAAAATTCGCAACAGGAATACAGCCAAGCTTCGGATCAACCCTATCTAATTTAGCATCTTCCAAGAGTTTGTCTATAGAAATATGCTTTGCGCCAATTCTCTCTGCAAGAATCTTACTAATTGTAGTTTTCCCAACACCCAGTGGTCCACGAATAATAATTAAAGTATTTTGCATTTTGGACCCCATTTATCTCTATTCTTTAGAAATTCTTTTAACTCTTGTTTATCTGATTGTCTCCAAAGATGCTTTAGTTTAGAAACTTTGTATTCTTCAATTTTCAAAGGCTTGACTTCTTTTGTGTTAATGTATTCGTTTTTATTAATTTTCTTAAAATCGTTTGAATTTAAAGTATACAAATAAACAGTTGCTTTTAAATTTGGTTTACCTTTAATGATATTCATTTGATGGGTTTTGTGATTTCTAAACGCTGAGACTTTTCCCGAAGCCATCGCTGCCATTCCAAGCGCATATTCCTTTGAATCAGTTGCGAAAACAGCTTTCATAGAATTCTGTTTTAAATCAAAAAAAGGTTTTTGTGGTTTTAAGATTTCTAATTCTTTTGCACTACCGTGATAAAGAAATTTCGATTTCATTTTAATTCCTTTAAATGAACATAAAGCTCTTTTTTATAACCAAAATGCTCCCATGTTTTTTGAGCAATCTCGTTTTGAAGAGTCGTCTTTAGCATTATATGACTGATGCCCCTTTTTCTAAAATAGTTCTCTGCAAATTCAATTAGTTTTTTAGCAATTCCTTGCCTACGATACATTATATCAGTATAAGTATTGTCAATAAATCCGTATTTTTTAATTTTAAACCAAGGATCATTTTTCTCTATTGAAAAAGAAATGTAGCCCACTATTTTATTGTCAATTTCAGCAACAAAAATCAACATTCCCGTTTCTTTAAGTTGCCCGAGTACATCCTCAAATGTCTTTCGTCTGGCTGCATCCGTATTCATTAATTCTCCTAGATTTTTTATCTTCTCTGGAGCCCAATCTGGAAGCCAAAATTTTCCCATGTACGAATGTGATACGTAAAAATCTAAAAATAATTCCGCTAATCTCTTTGCATCTTCTTTATTTGCTTTTCTTATTTTCATATTCCTTCCTCAAAAACATCCTTCTCTTTCTGATAAAATATTCCCAAAGGAATCTTCGTATCAGCTTTTATTCCATTATAATCAAACTCTTCAGCTTTTCTCATAGCTTCTTCAAAATTAGTTTTATCATGTCCCTTTTCTTGTAAATTATATGTTTTCTCCTTATATCCTGCATCATTATGGAAAATAATACAAGGTTGTATAACTTCAATAAAACAAAATCCCTTATGTTTCTGTGCTTCCTCTAAAACACTCGCAACTTGATTCACGTCTGCAAAAACCCGAGCAACAAAACTCGCCCCAGCACCCAACATCAACTTAATTGAATTAATTGGCTGTAACTTAACTCCTGAAGGATTTGTCTTGTCCTTATACCCTTTCTCAGTCGCAGGCGAAGGCTCAGCAATTGTCAATGCAAAAACCTGATTATTATGAACCATATATTTTATATTTGAATTATAACGAGCCATATGTATCAAATGCTCCATCCCCTCAGCATACGCATCGCCATCACCAGAAAACCCAAGCACATTCAATTTCGGATTTCCAATTTTCATTCCTAACGCAACAGGCAAAACTCTTCCATGAAGCGAATTAACGCCTTGCAAATTTAAATAATCAAATATTTTTCCAGCACACCCAATTCCAGAAACTAAAGCAAAATCTTCCCTCTTCTTACCATCCGCAATTTGCTTTTCCAAAAATCTCTGCACACCTGCTAAAATCATATGATTAAAACAACCTGGACACCAAGTCGGATTTGCTGAAGTTCGAATATTTTTATTCATTGTATTTTAGCTAATTGACATTCGTCATAAAATTTATTTTTTCCTTTTTTTGCACTTCTCTTTATTCCCTCTAATTTGAATCCGCATTTCTCCATAACTCTCATAGACGCAGGATTAAATGTAAACGCAAATCCTTCAATCCTCTTAATTTTAAACTTCTTATTAAGCTCGTTAATAAATAATTTTAAAGCCATTGTTGCGATTCCTCTTCCCCAGTAAGCTTTTCCTATCCAATATCCTACAGCGACTAAATCATTTTCATAATCAATTTTATACGCACCAACATTTCCCACATGAATTCCATCAGAAATAATCGCCAAATTATAACTACTAGGCTTTTTTTTCATGTATTCCTTTATTGCTTTTTTCAACCATTTTTTTTCAAACTCTCTTGTTATTTTAGGAGGATTTTCAGAAAGAGTCAGCCCAATAGCGGAAGTCACTTCGGGATCTGGAAACATTTCCATTATCCTATTTAAGTCAGACATTCTTAATTTTCTTAATGTTACTTTCATTTCATACCTCTCAATAATTCAATTGCAGAATCAACTAATTTATTTAATCTTATCTTAATATGCCTTCTGTCAAAATGAGGCTCCCATTTTCCAGGCAAAACTAAATCAGAAACAGAAAATGCAGATGCAACCCTTACTCCTCTTAGTTTAGCCACAGCAAATAATGCAGAAGCTTCCATTTCAACAGTTTTCACGCCTTCAGATTGATAGTGCTTAACTTCCACTACAGTTTCTCTATAGGGCGCATCAATTGTCCAAGTTGTACCTTTTTTATATTCTACTTTATTTTTTTGCAAAACTTTTTCTAACTCTTCGGTTAGTTTTTTATCAGGATAAGCATATTTTTCATGAGCCAAATAATGCGAACTCGCACCCTCATCCCTTATTGCCTTATCGCAAACATAAATCCCAAAATCATCAAGCCCACCAGCAATTCCAATATTTAGGAAGTTTTTAACCCCAAAACAAATTATCTCTTCAAATGCAGTCACTGCATGGGGAGCTCCAATCCCTTTCATTTTTATAATTGCAATATTTTTATGTAAATATACATCAGCACCAACAATAACTTTTTTCAATTTTTTAGGTCTATATTTTCTTTTAATATAATCTAACAAATGTCTACTATAAACAATAAGCGCATTTTCAGGAAAGTTTTTTAATATATTTTTAGCTGAAAAATCCTTTGGCCCAAAAAGTGCTTTCTCTAAATGTTTATTTACAAAATTTGGATAACTCATTTCATCACCTTATAATACAATTGTATTAAGTTTGCATTTAACTTTTTCATCTTTTGAAACTCCAGCTTAACTCTAAAATTTCCTTCTTCAACCCAACTAATCCCTTCGCCAAGCATAACCGGCTCTATGTTCAATATAAGTTCATCTGCCAGTTTTTTCTCCCATATAGATTTATTAAAATTACTTCCTCCAGAAATAATTACTTCCTTAAATCCCAGTTTTCTTGCTTCGCTAATTGCCTCTTCTATAGAGCCACAACAATTTTTATTCTTTCTACTTACTAATATTATTTTTGCCTTTACCTTGTCCAAATAATCATCTCCCCAACTCTTTACTGCCTCAAAAGTCTTTTTACTCCAGATAATGCATCCTTTCCTATTCATTATAGAACACACATCATCCCAAAGCTGTTCCGATAGAAAATCTTCATTTCCATCCTTACCTGCAATTTTCCCATTTAAAGATATTGAATTATGCAATATTACTTTCATTTCAATCTCCTAAACTTATAAATAACAAGTATAGGTTTATTTAAAATCTTTTCATATTTTTTCATCTTTTTCGTCTGATATTTCTTTTCATAGAAAATATGCTTATAATCGACAAGTTCAAAACCGAAAGGTCTCAGTATCTTCAAATATTCCTCCAAAGGATGATAATACTGATTTGTAGATGCAAAATCTAAAAGTTTTGCCTTCCCATCCTTTTCTGCAATTGCTCTGAAGATACGTGCTGGCTCAACACCCGAAAAAACAAACTCCGTACCAATTTTACTAGATTCATAAATAACCTTAAGAAGTTTTGACACATCCTTCAGGTGATCAAAAACAAGCATTGAAATTATTAAATCAAACTTCTTATTTGATTTATACTTCGTGATATCTTGAGCAATTAGTTCTGCGTCCAATTTACTTTTTTTCAAATTCTTTTGAGCAACACCAAGCATCTCTTTAGAAAAATCAACTCCGACAACTCGATTATTTTTAGCCAGTCTCAAAAGATACCTACCAGTTCCACAACCCAAATCCAAAACATCTTTATCTTTTACACTTAGAATATCTTTGTTAAATTTCTCTTCTAAATAAATTGCTATGTTTGGATATGAATCGTAATCGCTTGCCCATTTACCATAAAAATTCCTTACGTCAAAATAACAAACCTTTTCTTCAGATTTCTTCTCATACCATTTTTCAACTAGCTTATCTGCCTTATCCAAAAGCCTATCCGGCTCACCAATTTTTAACTTATTACCGAGAATAGAAATCTCTGCTAATAATTGTAGAATATCCTCCTCAACCCATTTTTTATTTCCTTTTTTAATGGCATCATCTAATAACACTACTTTCTTTTTAATTTCTTGCATTTTAGAAGTCATTTGCATCTCCTCCCAATTTCCTCACTCAACTCATCACTAAAAAACGGCCTTCCATCATATCTTAATATTTTATTTTTATCTTCAACAATAAAACCCGTTTTCTCAGCAATCAATCTACTTAATGGAGATTCAGAATTATTCTCAACAACAATTACCTTCTTGGCTTTTTTAATTTCATCTTTTATTTTATCAGAAAACGGATTCATATACAAAACCTGCAAAAACTTTACATCTGATTTTCCTTCAGAAATCGCATCTAAAATCGCACCTTTAGTTGAACCCCAACCTAAAACCAAATTCTTTGAATTTTTATTCCCATAAATCTTAAACATTTCAAACTTCTGAACTTCTTTCTCAATTTCTTTCTGTTTTTTCATTCTCGCTTCAAAATTCGCCTTAATCACATCTGCATTTTCAGTTGCAATATTTTCTTTTCCGCCATCTTTTTCATAAGAATTAAATCTCTCTCCTGCTTTTACAGAACTTTTTATTTCTTTAATATCTTTCAAAGCTTTCTTCTCATCAAATAAACTTTTTGCTTCTCCCAAATGCTTATCATTCAAAACTATCGATGGAATTCTATACTTATGTGAAAAATAAAACGCATCATTTGTCAACTTCATAGACTCTTCATTGTCTCCTGGAGCCAAAACCATTCTAAAAAACTCTCCGTGCCCCGAATGTAAAGCCATATTCAAATCCCCTTGTGAAGTATAAGTTGCAACACCTGTTCCTGGTCCAGGTCTTTGCGATAAATAAAACACTAACGGAATTTCAGCCATCGCAGCAAAACTCATTGTCTCAGTCATTAAATCAAATCCTCCGCCTGAAGTTCCAACCATCACACGTTTCCCAACAATAGCCGAACCAACTCCAGCCAACGCAACTGCAATTTCATTTTCAACCTCAATAACCTTATGTTTATTACCAGACTCAACTTGCATCATTCCTAATTCCATCATCAAAGGAGTCGCAGGAGTCATAGGATAAGCATAATAAAAATCCAAACCAGATTTTATAGCAGAAATCGCCATAGCCTGCGAACCATTCATCAAAACCAAGTCACTTTTCTTACCAACATTGAATGTGCTAATTTTTCTCTTCTCAATCTCCCAACCTTCTTTCGCATCTTTCATGTTTTCTTCAAACTTTTTCAGTTTCTTCAACTCGTTTTCTAAAATCTTAAAATCAATCCCCAACAATTTAAACAAAGCGCCAGCATAATACATATTTCCTTTCCCTTCTACAAATTTCAACACAACTGCATTTTTCCCTAACTCATCTTTATGTATCTTTTCAGTATTTTCATCTAAACAAACCAGAACATCTGCCTTTGAAGAATTACTAAATATCTCTTTATCTGAAAAACTTACTAAATTAAAATTATGCCCTCCTCTAATTAAAGATTGATAATCTCTCGAATAAAAAACATAATAACCGTGCTCAATCAAACCTTGCGAAACAACTTCTGAAAGAATATTCGGCCCCTGCCCGGCTTTACCACCAATTAATATCTCGCACCTCATTTTTGTACTAAATAACTAGCTTATTTAAAGATTTTGAAAGAGCGTTAACAATCTCAATATTTATAAAACCAGAAATATATACACTTCTATGAAAGAGGACAAGCAGTTGCATATAAACCAAATAAAAGAGGACAATAGAATAAGAATCAATGTCACGCTTTTAGGAATATGCTTTACTCTATTCACATTTCTTATTGCATTTAATCCTCCTATACTAAAAGAAAATATTTTTCTGACTCTTCAATTGGTTTGTTCTATACCTCTATTTATGACATCCTTACTGGCAAGAACAAAAGCAAGCTATACGCTCGGAAAAAGTAGATGGACAAATTTCGGATTTATCACTTACATCTTCGCGTATGCATTTTTAATAAATGTTGTAGGAATTTTTTTAATTTCTTTTATTTCTCTATTAGCAGGAATTACTTTTTTTGGTTTTAATATTGTCCTTGCATTGATCTATTCTGCATTAGAAATCTCGTATGACAAATCAAGACTTAAAGAAAGATTTTTCAAAGACTTTATTTTTATCCTAATACTGGTTATACTTGGGATTTTACCCGCTATAGGATTTTATTAAAAAATAAATCACCTCTTTAATAAACAAATTTATGGCTTGTGTTTCAATTCCTTGCTTTTAAAATCAACTTCCATTCTTTCCTCTCCATTACAATTGACTAAAACCAATTCATACTTTCCGCTGTCTAAATCTCTAAAACTTTTCACACTGTAACGAGCAGAAGGACAATCATCAGCATAATTTGTTCCACTTCTCCACTGACAATGTGGCTTAACTGTCAAGTCTACTGTGCCGTTATAAACTCCTGTTCCTTGGAAATAAGATATCCCAGAACTTGTTGGTCCGCCCCTATTCCAATTACTTCCAGTTGTTTGGTAAACTATTGCTGTTTTCTTAGTAGATGGAAAGGTACTCTCAACACTCATTCCACAATAGCCATTATTGTCTCTAGTGTAAAAGCTATTTTTTTCACTGACCTCCGCAACCATTTGCTCTACTGTTTTATTTACCATCTTTTTCACCTCCTTTCAATAATTTATCTAAAACTTCAAGCAAAGATTTCTCATGTTTGCTTAAAACAACATAATCTGCACCATGCATAAATCCATCTGCTACGTATTCAAAACCGGCTTGCCCAGTGTAAAGAATCTTTTTAGCTGGCAGGTCCTTTAGTTGTTTTAAAACTTCATAACCCTCAGTTCCTTCTTCTGTATAATTCAAATCCGTTACCACAGCAAAATAATTTCCTGCTCTTGCTTTGCTAATTGTTTCTGCGGGAGTGCTAGCTAAATCAACTTCCAGTCTTCTTAGTCTAAGCTCTCTGGCTAACGATTCTTTTTTCTGCTCATTATCATCTCCGTAAAGTATTCTTTTATTTTCCATATTATTCATCTCCCCCTGCCCGATAAGAGCTATCTTCCCTAGAATATTCTTGATTTTCCATTCTTATCTCAATAATTTTGTCCAGCATTCTTTCTGCATCATAACATATTGGTGCTCGCATTTGATTGTCAATTATTATTTCTCTTCTTATGTTTCTTCTTAGCCGTTCTTCTAAATTTTGTCTTTCATCTTCCATTTTCAAACTCCTCCTCCTAGTTCTTCCAATTTTCTTAATGCCTTTTCTTTAGCAATATGTCTAACCATAGATTCTCCTTCAAAATTTAATCTTCCAGACAAGAAATTTTCCCCAATTATCTGATCAGCATATTTTCTTGTTAGTCCTTCAACAGCTCTTTCTGTTCTCTCTCTTTCTGTTCTCTTTATCGCCTCATAGTTCGCGTCATAAAATTGATCGCTCATTTTACACCTCTATAATTTAATTTTTGCTCTTTCCCTTCTATCTTTTCTACTTTACTTTTTTCAAAATCAACCATGTAAATTACATTTTTGGAAGAAGCTATCTGTGCAACTATTTGATATTTTCTCTCGCTCAAATGTTTCATACTTAATACCTTCATAGGAGAAGGAATTGAACCATGAAAACTGTATCCAGCAAAATACCTTGCATATTTTTCAAGATCTAATCGGACCTTTCCATCATAAGCTCCCAATCCTGCCAAATCCCAACTTTCACTTTCGTCTCTAAAATGTGGTCCCCCACATGTGAGTTTAAATTTATGTCCATAATAGCTAAAAGCGGTTGCATCACTAGTATCGGCACAAGTATAATCATGAATTTCTGCGCTTTGATAATCCTGATGACCCCATGCAATATTTTCAGAGCGAGAAAATTCCGAATACATCTTATCAACTAGCTGGGCAAGATTTTTTCGAACATCTTGCTGTTCTCTTATCTCTTTATCTACCATTTTCTCCTCCGTATTTTAGTTTATCATGAACAAAATATCTCTCTACTTGAGAATACAATTTATCTTCTAACACGCCCCCAAGCATTCTTGCTTTCTCGGCATCGTTTCTCCCTTCTTCTCTTTGTTTGTTTTCCATGTTCTTTCTTGCGCCTTTTCAAGCACAAGCTATAGAAACTATCTTGTTAGATATACTTAACCCTCCCTTGCGGGTAGGTAAAAACAAAGTTTTATAAACTTCAAATAATTACTAGTATTATGATAGATTTAAAATTAAAAAAACTAGGACTCACTGACTATGAATCTAAAACTTACCTAGCTTTACTAGACATTGGAGAGGGAACATCAGGAGACATAATAAAAAAAGCAGATATTCATACTGGAAAAATTTATGAAATTCTTGAATCATTAAAAAATAAAGGACTCATAAGCGAAATAACTAGAAATAATATAAAACAATATAGTGCAACAGAACCAAAAAGAATTTTTGATTATCTAGAAGTAAAAAAGAAAGAACTAGAAAAAACAGAAAGAGATATTTCTGCAATTATGCCTTTGCTATTAGAAAAAGTAAAATCTGCAAGCAAAAAGCCAGTAAAAATAGAAATATACACAGGATTCGAAGGACTTAAAACTGCATTCTCAAAAGAAATGAGTAAGTATTCAAAAAATACAGAAGTTTTAATCTTTGGAATCCAACCAAAAGCAAATTATGATAAAAAAATAACTGATTTTTTTGCCTACACTGTTTATCCCGAAAGAAAAAGAAAAGGAGTCTTGACAAAAAAAATAAAAGATATTTCAACTATCGGAGTAAAATCCTCTTCAAGCTACCCTAAGCAAGTGAGATATTTGGAATATAAATCTCTTACAATTGTTGAAGTGTATAAAGAGATGGTAATGATAGAATTGTATTTAGAAAATCCAATAATCCTCTTAGTAGAAAGTGAAGAAGTGGCAAAGAGTTTTAAAAAACAATTTGAAATTTTTTGGGAAATGGCTAAAAAATAACTATATCTCTCCAAACCCATTCACAAACTCAACACGATTCTTCTCAAAAATATTATTCGCTTCTTTTATACTTTTTCCGCCCAAAAACACAGCGACAACATTTCTGCCAACTTTCTCCAACTCATTCTTCATCCCAACTACTTTCTCAGCAGTTTTCTCCATCTCAGACATACTCTGTGGAGTTAAAATAACAAACAAAGTCTCAAAATCTTTCGACTTAATCTCATTAAAATTTCTCATATAATCTTCAGCCAAAGCAGTTCCTATAATATCTAATGATTTATCAACAATTTTTACATCTCTCTTTGTTAACAAATCAGAAAGCAAAACTCCTGCGCCACCTGCATTAGTTAAAATAAAAGCTGATTTGCCAATTTTAACACCCTTACTTTTATACTGAGATTTCTTACCACTAGCCTTCTCAAACATTTCTAAAAAATTCTCACACGTAACAACACCTGCTTGCTTAAATGCGCCTTTGTAAATCGCATAATCTGACGCCAAACTCGCAGTATGACTTATTGCAGCTTTTTCTCCAGCATCTGAGCTTCCACCCTTAATTGCATAAATTTTTTTCCCGTTTTCTACTGCCTTCTGACAAACTTCCAAAAATCTTTTTCCGTCCTTCAATTTTTCAACATACAAAACAATGGACTTAGTTTTTTTATCTTCAGCAAAATACTCTATAAAATCATTAAAATCCATATTTTCCATATTCCCCAAGCCAACATAACTAGAAATTCCAAAATCCAATTCTGCAACATAACTCCATAAAGCCCCAGACTGACTAATAAAAGCGATCTCTCCTCTTCCAGGCATATTATTAGCAAAAGTCAAATCTAAATTATCCCAAGGATTACAAATCCCAAAACAATTCGCACCACTAAATCTTATCCCATATTTTTTAGCAACAACCAAAACTTCTTCCTCTCCCTTAATGTTTCCGACCTCAGAAAAACCAGCGCTAACCAAAATAACTTCTTTTATTCCTTTTTTACCGCACTCTTCCATAGATTTCGCAACAAACGCAGCAGGAATCGCAATAACAGCCAAATCAATTTGCTCTTTAATTTCCAAAACAGACTTATATGTCTTCAAGCCCAACAACTCTTCATGACTTAGATTTATAGGAAAAATCTTCGCAGAACTCTTAACTGCCTTAGACAATAGAATTCCTCCAACTTTCTCAATATGATCACTTGCCCCGATAATTGCAATCGACTTTGGTTCAAAAAAATTCTTTATATTCACTCTCTCCATAAAAATAAATAAAAAAGAAAGTATATAAATTTAGGGTTTCATCATTTACACCTTCACAAAGATTACTAACTTTTAAAAACCTCTTTAATCTTTATTAATCATGCAATCCCTAACGGAAAAAGAGGCAGAAGATTTTTTAGAAAAAAATAAGTTCGACATAGCTAAAAGAGCAAATGTAAAAGATTCTAAAGAATTAGAAAAAATAAAAATCCCATTTCCTTGGGTAATGAAACTCTCATCTACAAAAATAATGCACAAAGCAAAGCTAGGCGGAGTTATTTTAAATATTAACTCTCTAGAAAAAGCAAAAGAATCTTTCAATCAGCTTTCGAAAATTGAAGGATTTGAAGAAGTCATTATTCAAGAAATGCTTTCTGGAGAAGAAATTGTTATAGGAATTAAAAAAACACCTGAATTCCAACATGTTTTAATGTTCGGAAAGGGCGGCTCAAAAGTCGAACAAGAAAAAGATGTCGCATTTAGAATTTTCCCACTTAAAGAAAAAGACATCAACGAAATAATGAACGATACAAAATTCTTCTCTAATATAAAAAATACAATAAATATTGAAGAATTAACAAAAATAATAAAACAAACACAAAAATTAGTAGAAAATTATCCCAAAATATCAGAACTTGACATAAATCCTCTAATGATCAACGATAAAATCGCGAAAATCGCAGACGCAAGACTCGTTTTTGAATAATTTCTCAAACACAAAACATATAAATACTAATTATACTCTTTGTCTTGCATGGAAGAAAAAGAGAGAATGGTTCTAGAGTATCTAAAAAAGGTTTCTCCCGGAACTGGACTAAGAACTGTAATAAATGACCTAATTAGATCTGATCTTGGAGCAATTATTGTATTCTACACCCCAGAATTAGAAAAAATAATAGAGGGGGGCTTTAGAGTTAACTGCAGGTTTACTCCTCAAAGACTTTTCGAACTCTGCAAAATGGACGGAGCAATTATTGTTTCTCAAGACCAAAGAAGAATTTTATTCGCAAATGTAATGCTAACCCCGGATCCAACAATTCAAACAAATGAAACAGGAACAAGACATAAAGCAGCAGAAAGAACAGCAAAACAAGTAAATACTTTTATAATAACCGTCTCAGAAAGAAAAAAGAAAACTACTTTATTCATGGGCCCAACAAAGATTGCTTTGCGTTCATCTGAAGAAGTTACTAGGGAAATTAGCACAACTCTTCAAGTTTTAGAAAAACAAAGAGAAATATTTGACGAACTTTTAAGCAAAATAAATATTTTAGAAATCTCAAATATGGTTTCCGTATCAGATATTTGCAAACTAATCCAAAGAGCAGAAATTATCCTAAGACACTCAGAAGTTCTGAAAAAAGACTTTATTGAAGCAGGCAAAGAAGGAAACCTAACAAACTTACGTTACAAAGAATTAGTAAAGGGAGTAGAAAAAAAAGAAGAAGAGCTAATAAGAGACTACGCAAAACTCTCTCTTAAAAAAACACAAACCCTGGTAGAAAATCTCAGTTTCGAAGGAATTTTAGAACTTGAATCAATCGCAAGACTTGTTTTTGAAAAAGAACTTGACGAACCAGTCTCTCCAAGAGGATTTAGATTTTTAGCTCAACTAAAACTCTCCGATAAAGAAGCTTCAATGATTGTCAAAGAATATGAAAATCTCTCTCAAATACTTTCTGACGAAACAAATAAACTTGAAAATGTTTTGAAAAATAATACAATAAACATTAAAGAAGGAATCGAAAAACTTAGAGAAAACATAGTTGAAGGTAGGACAATTGTATAATGCTAACATCAAAAGAACTAATTGAAATTAGAGAACATTTAGAAAAAGCTCAAAATCCCGTTTTCTTTTTTGACAATGACGTCGACGGACTTTGTAGTTTTATTTTACTTAAAAAGGCAATTGATAGAGGAAAAGGAGTTGCGATAAAATCTTTCCCAGATTTAAATGAAACCTACTTTAGAAAAGTTGAAGAACTAAACGCAGACTATGTTTTCATTTTAGACAAACCAGTTGTAAGCGAAGAATTTATCAACAAAGTCATGGAAAAGAACATTCCAATTGTTTGGATTGACCATCATAACACAGAAATCTCAAAAGAAATAAAAGAAAAAGTTTATTTTTACACAAGTTTTCCGTCTGGAGAACCAACAACTTTCATTGCCCAAAGCATTTTCAATAAAAAACAAGATTTATGGATAGCAATTGTTGGCTGTATTGGAGACCATTACTCTCCAGATTTCGGAAAAGAATATGCTAAAGAAAATCCAGAGTTTTTCAAATATCACAAAGATGCTTTTGAGTCAGTTTACACGACCGAACTTGGAAAAATTTCAATGATGTTAAACTTTGGTTTGAAAGACACAACAACAAACGTTCTGGAAATGATAAAACTTCTATCAGAAGCCAACTCTCCAACTGATGTTCTTGAAGAAAACCACAAAACAAGACAATTACACTATAAATATTCCAAACTAATGAAACAACTTCATGATTTAATTAAAAAAGCCAAAAGAATCGGAAAAAAATTAGTTTTATTAGAATACGCAGGAGAAACAAGCATGTCATCCGAAATATCTAATCTATTAAGTTTCAATAATCAAGATAAATTTGTTTTAGTTATATTCAAAAAACAAGATGTTGCAAATGTTTCCATAAGAGCAAAAAACGCAAAAGAAGTTTTAGAAAAAGCAATGAAAGGAATTTTAGGCGCAACAGGCGGCGGTCACGACGAAGCTTGCGGAGCACGAATCCCAAGTTCACATTTAGAAGATTTTAAAGAAAGAATTGAGAAGTTAGTGGGATAAATAAATATAAAAACAGTAATTCTACAAAAGTTTATGGGAAATGAAAGCAAACTAGTTTTGGTCATGGAAGATTTGGAAATGTATAGCCATCCCTTAAAAGAACAACTAGAACATTTAGGATATTCTTCGAATTTTACAGCTAGCAGACAAAAATTTTTACATAGCTTGGATGATTTAAATTTACCTTATGCAATTATTTTAGATAATAATGTTCCGTTACATGATGGGGAATCTCCGGAGGCAAATGTGGGGCTAAACTTATCTATGACATTAAAAAGACATTATCCGCAAGTTAGGATTGCACTTCATACTTCTTCAGACGGTTCAAATAGGGAAAGATTTGATAAAATGATAAAAGAAGCTACAGACAGAGGGGTAGTTTATTTACAAAAACCAGTTTCGCTTGAATCTCTTAGGGAGTTTTTAGAGAAATAATAAAGATAATGCATGACTCTTCCGAAGCACTTAAAAACCCATTTTTTCTCATACTTTCATGATAGACGCATTATCTACACTAGCAATTCCAGAATACTAAGCTAGTTAGAACTATCAATTAATTCTAATGACAAATAAAAACTCTAAACAATTTGAAAAAGAAAACTCTCATGATGTTATAGTTCAAGAAGGAGAAGAACCAGAAGGGAAAATCGTAAAAGGTTTTGAATTCAACGACAAATTCGACATTGGACAATTCCTAGCTTCCTACGAAACAACAGGCGCCCAAGCAACAAATCTCGCAAAAGCAATTGAAATTATTAAAAAAATGCGGAAAGAAAAAGCCTTCATCTACCTAGGCTACACTTCAAACATGGTCACAACAGGAATTAGGGAGATAATTAGATATCTTACTGAACATAAACTAATAGATTATTTAGTCACAACTGCCGGAGGAATTGAAGAAGACTTCATCAAGTCTCTACAGCCCTTCAAAATCGGCTCTTTCGAAGCTTCTGGCACAACTTTAAGAGACAAATCAATAAACAGAGCAGGAAATATCTTCATTCCTGGCTCTCGATATGTTGAATTCGAAAAATTCGTTCTCCCAATACTAAAAGAAAATAAAGACAAAATAAAAACTCCCTCACAACTAATAAAACTCCTTGGAGAAAAAATAAATAATAAAGAATCAATTTACTATTGGGCTACAAAAAACAACATTCCAGTTCACTGTCCTGCAATTATGGACGGCTCTTTAGGTGACATGATTTATTTTTTCAAAAACTCAAATCCAGATTTTACATTAGATATAATAGCAGACACAGAAGAACTAAATAACTCCAGTTTAGGCAAAGAAAAAACCGGAATGATAATTTTAGGCGGAGGAGTTGTAAAACATTCTATTTGCAATGCCAACTTATACAGAAACGGCACAGACTTCGCAGTTTATATTAACACAGCACAAGAATTTGACGGAAGCGATTCAGGCGCACGCCCAGACGAAGCCGTCTCATGGGGAAAAATTTCTCAAACAGCTGAAAGTGTTAAGGTACACGGAGATGCTACCCTAATATTCCCTTTAATCGTATTAGGAGCATTTCAGTTAGATTAATAAATAAACTTCTGCAATAAAATGAATGGGACTTTCTCTAAAAATCTCAGCCGTTATTCTTGTATTTCTTGGAGAATTATTTGCTATTTATGCTGAAACATTTGGCGTTAAACAAGAAATGTTTTCTTCTGGTTTTTGGAAAATTACATTACTTATGACATTTGGAGGAATTTTGTTAATCTTAGGTTATATTTATGGGTATAAGGCATACCAAAACCTTTGGGTAATAACTGTTGTTTCAATAACTACTTTACTAATCGCAGAACCATTAGTGATATATTTCTTCTTTAATCAAACACCAACACTAGGCGCGCTAATAGGTTTTATTTTAGGGATAATCGGGCTAATCTGCACCTTAGCTTTTTAATCGTTTCTCATCAACGCAATTATTCTTGCTCTTCTAATCGCCTGACCTTCTTCAATCTCTTGAACGTCTTTGCCTTCAAGTTTTACAAAAAGCTCCCGCGCCATCTGAATTCTATCCATTGAAACCCCCATTAAAATTTAACACCCTTTTTTTCCAGAAGAGAAATTATCGCCTTATCAACAAAATTTCTTTTCGACGGAAACTCTGTTTTATTCAATTTATTTTTCTCAATATGCTTCTCAACTTCATTAATCAACCACTTGCTAACCTTCACAGTCGTTTCTTCATTAGTTACCATTCGTATACAATTAGTAACTAGGTTTATAAATGTTTTGGAAATATCAACCTATAAAAAAGATTTATTTAGTCGCCTCAATAATTATCAAATAATGATTTTCATCCCATCCTCTCCAAAATTCTTTACCAAATCTCTTAATCCCTTCATCTGAAACTTTCAAATCTATCCATTTTATATCTTTAAATCCAGCTTCCTTCAAAGCCTTTTCATAAGTATTTCTTAACCAATGATAAGTATTAAATGAACAAACCTCTTTGTCTCCGTCCCACAACGTAATCTTCAAAACCTTTCCTTCTTCCAGTCTCTCATTAATTTCTGATGTCGCCCCATATTCTTTATGATTCATTAATGGAGTTTCAGGATGATTATTTATAGTAACAAATCTACCTCCCTCTTTTAAATTCTTATAAATACTTTTGCACATTCCGAATAATTCTTCTTTTGTTTTTGAATAATGCAATAAAAAACCTCCAACAACTAAATCAAAATCACCTAATTTATCTAAACAAATAACATCTCCAATTTCATATTTTATACCAACTGGATTTTCTTTCTCTTTTTGTTTAGCCAACCTTATCATTTCACTAGAAATATCAACACCAACAACTTTTTGTGCACCAAAAGATTTTATTTCTCTAGTAAAATATCCGTCTCCACATCCGAGGTCAAGAACATTTTTACCAACCACATTCCCCATGGCTTTAATTAAAGAAGGATTATGAATATAAGTTTTTCCCAGCCTTTTATTCGCATCAACATACTTTTTAGCTATTTTATCATATTCTACCATTCTATTTCATTCACTTCTTTTCTAGTATACTGAAAATCATTCTCAAGTGCATAAAATTCCAAACTCGTCTCAACTTGGTCATCAAAATACCTCAACTGATAATCTTTCTCAGTCTTCTCACTATAAACTTCTATTATCATTTCAGTTGTAGTCTTATGCTTCATAAACAAATAATGCGCATCAACAATAACCGCTTTCCCGTCTATAAGAATCCTATCACCTTTCTTCAAATCCGCAATAGGTTTTGACTGCTTTTTTATCTTTATCATATTCTAAATAAGAAATTTTCATTTATAAATATTTAGTACTGCCTTGCAACATACACAACTTCATTTGCTTTTTTACCGCAAATCAAACATTTTCCAGAAGCTTTTTCTTTTATCAACTTGGTTCCCCTAACTGTAGCTCCAGATTCTTTTTCAACAACTTCCGCGCAAGCAGTTCCATCTTTTCCAACAGAACAAAAATTACATCTAACAACATGCCCAGATTCAAGAGATTTTTTCAACTCACTTAAAGTCGAAGCTTCAGAAACTCTATTGTCAAAAATCTTATCAGCCTGCGCAAATAAATTCTTATCATATTCAACTCCAAAATCAGCGAATTTAGCAAAAAATTCTTTTTCTTTTATTTGTTCTTTTTTATTTAAATCTCTTCTAAAAACAGTCAATGAATCATTTTCTATATCTTTAAATCCTAAATCAATTCTCAATGGAACTCCCTTCATTTCCCAATGATTAAACTTCTCACCAGCACTTTTTTCAGTCAAATCAATTTCTACAGAAGCAAACTTAGACAACTTTTCTTTCAACTCATTTGCTTTCTTAACTAATTTTTCATCATTCTTTATTGGAACAATTACAATTTGAGTTGGAGCAATTCTCCAAGGAAATCTAAGTCCTTTATCGTCTCCATGAACAATTATTACAGATGCAAAAATTCTAGAAACAGCCGGCCCATAACAAGTTATCCAAGCTAATTTCTCTTTCTCATCTTTATCAACAAACTTAACACCAAATGCCTCGGAAAAATCTTGCTTTAACAAATGTGTAGATGGCTGTTGAACAACTCTTCCATCTGGATTCAAAACATCTGCTGCAAAGGTTCTATGCGCTCCAGGAAACTTATCCCAAGCAGGTCTCTCAAAAAATATAAATGGCAAACCAAAAATTCCATGCAAAACTTCTTCTGTTGTTTCCATATCCTCGTGAACTTGTTTCATTCCTGCTTCTTCGGTTGCGTGTGCACAATGAGCTTCAATCCAATGAAATTCTCTACTTCTTAAGAATGGTCTAGTTGCTTTTGTCTCATATCTAAAAACATTCGCTCTCTGATAAGTCTTAAATGGTAAGTCCCTATAACTCTTAATCCACAAACCAAACATCTGATAAAAAATTGTCTCAGAAGTTGGTCTCAATGCTAATCTCTCTTCAAATTTATCATTTCCTCCTTGAGTAACCCAAAAAACTTCAGGAGAAAATCCCTGAACGTGTTGAGCTTCTTTTTTTAAACTAGACTCAGGTATTAGTGTTGGGAAAAAATATGGCTTATGACCTTTCCTTTGCAAAACTTCTTCAAGATATTTATACATTTTCTCCATCGACAAAACACTCCA
>Ga0247842_10004107_pt1 | contig 18640 bp, 10 predicted proteins | sample LaCruzMarch2015__3_FD_192411 | JGI IMG/M metagenome (GOLD analysis project Ga0247842, IMG submission 192411) | Freshwater microbial communities from meromictic Lake La Cruz, Castile-La Mancha, Spain - LaCruzMarch2015_19m | ecosystem: Environmental > Aquatic > Freshwater > Lake | place: Spain...
AGAATAACCAGAAGAATAGGGATGTTTATATAAAGAAGGCGCAGGCATATTTTGATAAAAAGGAATACACTGAGGCCCTAGAGTGGTATAAGAAAGTGATAAAGATAGAACCAAAAGAAAACTATATTTATAAGAATATCGCTAGAATTTATGAATTACAGGGTAAGAATAAAGATGCCCTAGAATGGTATAAAAGATTTATACAATTAAATAGTTCTGATGTTGAAAATTATATTATAGTTGGCTCATTGTATAAAGATTTAAGAATGCATGACGAAGCCATAAAATGGTTTAAGGAGGGAATAAGGATTGCTCCCCGTCATCTCAATTGTTATGTAAGTTTAGGTTGGTTTTATCAGGAGATTGACAATTATACTGAAGCCATAAAATGGTTTAAAGAGGGCATGAAGATCGATCCTAAGAATCTTCCATGCTATGAAGGTTTAGGTACGGCGTATATGAATATAAACAATTATACTGAAGCGATAAAATGGTTTAAAGAAGGGATGAAGATTAATCCTCGAAATGCTTGGTTATATAATGGCCTGGGTAGAGTTTACTTTAATATGCAAAATAATCTTGAAGCCATAAAGTGGTTTAAGGAAGGGATAAAAATCTGTAGCCATGATGTTTTTCTTTATGAGGGGCTAGGTAGAGTTTATCTGCGGATGGAAAACTACATTGAAGCTTTAAAATGGTTTAATAAAGGCACAAAGATTGACCCCAATAATCTTCAATGCCATGAAGGTATGGGGCGGGTTTATATGAAGTTAAATAATTACAAAAAGGCAGAAAGTATCCTAAATTCAATAGTTAATGGTAAAAATGGCCAGAATTTAGGCTACTGGGGTTGCCCTTTTCAGGCGCTTGGCGAGCTCTACTCGCATATGAATATAGACGATCAGAAGCGAAAGGTTATAGGTAATTTCATTAAAGCTGCCGATACTGAAGTCAATTTTGCTTTTTCTCAATTTGATGCAGCAAGGATATGCTATGAGTATGGAGATTATGAAAACGCTTTAAAGTATATCGAGAAAGCCATTTTACTTACTCGTGAGCCGGATGCTTTATCTAAATACGAGCTTTTTAAGGGGTATATATTGATCAATGTCAGAAACTACGTTGCGGCAGAGAATATTTTCAAGAAAGTGGCTGGAAAGACTGCCTCTGTTCAGGTGGTTAAAGCCGGAGTCGGCCTAGGCCATATCGCCATTGCCAAAGGGGACTACGTAACAGCTCAGGAGTATTTTCAAAAAGCCTTGCTTGAGGATAAAGATGACACTCTGGCTAACCTGGGCATGGCCTGGGTTAGTGCCAATCAAAATGAACACGAAAAAGCCCTGATTTACTATAATAATATTTTACGCCTTAAACCAAGCTATCTGCTGGCGCTTTTAGGCAAAGGTAATGCCTTAATGGGCTTAAAAAGAATCGATGAAGCTGAGAGTATCTTCAAAGAAGTATTGCGGATAGACCCTCAAAATGAATACGCGATTACCGAATTGGGTATGGTTGCCTATAACCGGAAACAAGATAAGCATGCGGAAGCCCTGTTTACTAAAGCCTTAGAGACGAATAGCTCTACTTATACCTGCCCCTACGAAGGCTTAGGGATGGTCTATCTTAACCAAGGCAAGACTAAAGAAGCAGAAGTAAGCTTTAAAAAGGCGATTGCCATTAATCCTAATATCGAATACAAGAAATACAACGGCCTAGCCAAGATCTACATCAAACAAGGTAAAATAAAAGAAGCCCAAGAGCTCTTGGAGAAATCCATCAAAAACTATCCCTATGATGATGAGGCAAAGCAGTTAATGGCGGATATTATTTTAGTTGATGAGTTTAATAATAAAAGAGCTGCTAATGGAAGTCTTATAAACAAATTTAATGAGTATATTGATTTAGAACAAAAAGTATTTAAAAAGCTCATATTTAATTCTTCTTCTTTTCAAATCAAAAGGGGGACAAGCCTTAAAATTATTCTGGAAGATCAACTTGGTAGAAAATGGATGTTTAAACCAGCATCTCAATTGCAGGCAGAAAATCTTGTTTTGATGTATCGTGTTTACTCTTTCTTTGGTTTGGATACGCCGGAAATCCATCCGGTAACATTAAATTTTAATGGAAGAAGCGTCAGTGGAACTGCCCAGCGTTTTATTGATGGTTTTGGAACATTGCTTGATAGAAACTATCAACCAAGTGATTTAACAGAAAAGGCTTTAGAATATCTTTTAAAAACCCATGTTTTAACTTGGATCTGTGCTGATTATGATGCTAATCCGGCAAATTTTATTGTGGTTTCTTTAGAAAACGGCAAAGTTAATTCATTAATGCGCATTGATCATGATGCTGCATTCGGCATGTCCGTTCAAAATAAATTAAATCAAAACTATAAAAACATTAAATTTTGTGTTAGTTATTATGACCGTCTTTGGAAGGCGTATATTTTGCGAGAGGTAAATTTAAACTTAATAAATAACTTTGATTTTATTGATTTTATTTACGAAATTTCCGATAATAATTTTCGAAAACTTTTTTGTTCTCTTTATGAAAACGACAAAGAATCATTTGATTCAATATTACTGAGAAAAAATTATTTATTTAAGGATTACCTTAATTTTTACGGAAGTTTAGTTAAACAGAGGGAGAAAGCCGCCCGATTTGTTAAGTCACCAACAGATTATACTAAAATCCATAAGTTAAAAAAGGCCTTGCAGGAGATATTTACTGCTCGAATGGCAAAATTAAAAATAACTAATCAATTGTTGCACAACCAAAAAGGCGAGCAGGCAATTATTCAGGCGGGTGTTTATTTTGGTGCCTCCGAGATAATGCAGAAATTCCGAATATATACATTTCTTAAAGATAAGCCAAACTATGTTTCCCCTTATGGTGAAAAAACAATTAATGAGGTTTGTGATTCTGAAATTATGAAATTAAAAAATATGCTTGATCTGTCAGTTGATTCAAACGAAAAATTTGCGCTAGCGCAATATATTAAAGAAATTAAGCAGTTTAAGCTTAACCAAAAGCCTATAGATGCAAATATTGAAGTTCGACATGTGTACTTTGCAAATTAAATTAAGGAAAACAGCATGAGTTATTTAATTAATCTTTTAGGAAACTGGTTTAATGCTTTTATAGATATGTGCGTAATTTTATCAGACCGATATTCTTCTTTACCTATGGTTTTTTTACTAATCATCGCTATATCCATTTCAGCGATTGTTTATTTTATTATACGCGCAATATCCGTTCAAAGCAGAAGACACCTATCGTTAAGATATGGTTTGGTTCTTTTGACATTACTTATATTTTCTTTATTATTCGATATTAAAATTCATCGTATAAATAGAGATTTTCTCAGGATTACTCAGAAAAGTTTTGATAATCCAAATAGCTTATTTGATTTAATTAAAGTAAAAAGCGGATTAAAGGATATGTTTGGGTCAATATCGATATCGACACAACAGCAGTGTTCGGGGATAGAGTATATTTTTATACAAATTAGCCGCCCGCATGAGGTAAAAATACACGTTGCCGTTATTGATTTGCGTATTCCTGGGCTTGAGATTTGTATCACACCTGAATTTAAGAAAAAGGAATTAACTAGTGATTTTGCGAGACAAAATAATTGTATTGTTGCGATTAACGGTGAAGCGGGAGAAAGCCCATTTTACGATCCTGTTGCCTTAAAAGGGGTCAAGCGCATAATCCCTAATTTTAACCCTGGATTGGGGATATGGTCAGGCATCTGGATTGTTAAGGGTAAGGCGGTTAGTTTGGATAATAAATATAACCGGCCTTTTATTGCTTTTGATAAAAATAATCAGGCGCGTTATTTTTATGAGGAAGCAAAAGATACAACGATGTCCTTAGAAAAATATAATGCTATCTGGGGGCGTTTTGATGCGATAGTTGAAGGAAAAATATCCGTATCAATTAGGGATATGTTACAACCTAGGACATGTATGGGGCTAAATAAAGACGGAACAAAGCTTATTCTTATGGTTGTCGACGGCCGGCGTCAGGGGTATAGTTTAGGACTTGATCCTATTTTTACCGCGAAAGTTTTAAAACTATTTGATGCGCATAATGCTATGTTTTGTGATCAAGGTGGTTCAGCTTGTATGTATCTTAAGGCTAAAGGAGGAATTGTTAGTGTACCTTCTGATGGTGATGGCCTAGAAAGGCCCATTTATTGCAGTTTTGGTGTTTCAATAAAATAATATGAAAAGTATTTTTTTATATATACGTTCTAGTAATTGGCTAAAAAATTTACTAGTTTTCTTTCCGCTAATCTTCGGCCATAAATTATTTAATTTTCCTTATAATCTCAATGTTTTTATCGCTTTTTTTATCTTTATGTTAGCCTCAAACTCCGTGTATCTTATAAATGATGTTATAGATATAGAGTATGATAAATTGCATCCTTTAAAGCGTTTTCGGCCCCTGGCTTCAGGTAAGATAAGCATAAAAGAGGCATTAGCAGTTTCGTTTATACTGAGTGTATTTTCCTTAATTTTTGCATTTTTATTAAATACTAGCTTTGGATGGATATTGGTAATTTATTTTGCGTTAAATTATGCTTATTCTATTTTTTTAAAGAAGATTTTTATTGTTGATGTGTTTTGCTTAGCCTTATTTTTTATTTTACGTCTTTTTGCCGGCAACGTCATCGCAGAGGTTAAATTTTCTGCCTGGCTTATTTGTATGACCATGATCTTAAGTTTAATTTTAGGATTTACAAAAAGAAACCAAGAGTTTAAAATGCCAGATAGTAATACTATTTCCGGATATTTTTATTTTACTAAATATAATTCTAAATTTTCCAACGGGATAGTAATAGGATTGGCAGTGCTTTTGTTCCTAGTATATATATATTTCGCCAAAAACATCGCATTTTTACTTATTACTTTGCCTTTTGCTTTTTTTGGTGTATTACGGTATCTGTATCTGTTACAGATACCAGGGGGTTATGGCGATCCTGTAAGAATTGCCGCTGAGGATAAAATAATGCAGATTGATATTTTAATTTGGATATTAATTTGCATTATTTTGATATATAAATAAATTTAATTTGATGAGGTGAAGAATTAATCTAGCGATTACTGGGGGTGCGGGGTTTTTAGCACATCATATCTCTTGGCGGTTTGCGGATAAATTTAAGCAAATTTATTTGTTAGATACCGTACCGGCAGATATTAATGAGTATCCGGAAAACGTAAGATTTATTTTTGCGGATGTACGTAACCTGGATATATTAAATAAAGTTTTTAAAGAAGTTAAGGTAGTAATTCATGCTGCTGCGGCTCTTCCTTTGTGTAAGAAAAATAATATTTTTAGTATTAATATCGGCGGTACCCGTAATGTTCTAGAGGCAGCAGAAACTAATAAGATAGAAAGAGTAGTTTTTATCTCTTCAACTGCCGTTTATGGAACAAATAAAAAATATTCCTTAGATGAAGAAGCCGATTTAGCCGGAGTGGGGCCTTATGGGGAAAGTAAAGTAGCCGCAGAAAAGATTTGCTTAGAATATCGAAAACGCAATTTATGCGTACCTATACTGCGTCCAAAAAGTTTTATCGGTACTAAAAGATTAGGCGTCTTTCAGATACTTTATGATTGGGTGGAAAGCGGCAAACGAATACCGATTATTGGTAATGGGAAAAACCGGTTTCAGTTATTAGCAGTAGAAGATTTAGTGGATGCAATATATTTAGTTTTAACCGGCCAGCGCGACAGGGTAAATGATACCTTTAATATCGGAGCTGAGGATTTTAAAACTGTATATGAAGATGTTTCGGCATTATGTGCATATGCCTCAACCGGATCTAGGGTATTGCGAACTCCCAAATGTGCAATTATACCGATGCTTGCCTTATTTGAAAAAATTGGGGTTTCACCATTATATAAGTGGGTATATATGAGTGCAGCCAATGATTCTTTTGTGCCTACTTTTAAGGCTAAATATTTACTTGGGTGGTTGCCACGCTATAGTAATGTAGAGGCGTTAATAAAATCATATCAATGGTACCTGGACCATAAGAGCGACTTATGCGATACAGGAACAACGCATCGCCTTGCCTGGAAGCAGGGAATTTTAAAGGTGTTTAAAGCATTTCTTTAGTGAACGATATAGGAGAAGATGTTTTTGAACAGTGATACCATTAAGAATATTAATAATAGAATAATCGTTAAGAAAGCAAAAAGTTTCCTTGGATAGGAATATGCTGTTTCTTTAAAAACGATCTTTAGAGCGCGAAAAGAATCAGTTATATAGTTTATTTTGCTTTTTCCGCGCCGATGTAAATATTTTATCGGGATATATTTTATAGAACATCCGTTTCTTTTCGCAGCTAATGTTAGACTTGTAGTAAATGAAAAAGTTCCACATAAGTATGGTTCAAATTTATCCGCCAGACTTCGTTTAAATATTCTCAGCCCGCAGTTAGGGTCCAAAATATCTTTGCTGATTAATGCTTTGATTAAAGTAAAGAATATCCAGCGCGATATTCTTATAATTAAATTGTCGATTTCTGTAATATTGGACCTGTATCCTACTACCATATCAGTATTATCCGATATCTGTTTTATAAATTCCGGAATATCCTTTGTAGGATAGCTCATGTCTGCGTCGATAATACCTATCCAGGCAAAATGCGCCGCTTTAATTCCAGATTTTATGGCGTTGCCATACCCCTTGTTGTGCGATATATTAATAAGAATTATATCTTTTATTAATTTAGCAATGGCCTCGGTTTTATCGATAGAACCATCATTAACTAATATAATTTCATAAGGTAATCCCGCCTTATTTAAGGCAATTTTTAGAAGCAAAACAATTTCTTGGATGTTGTTTTCTTCATTATAAGCAGGAATAATAAATGAAATTCCTGAGGCGTTATTCTTCATATGTTAAAGGAGCCCAATTGCCCGTTTTCTTATAGTTTTCGTAAATATCAAGCCAGGTTTGGAGCATTAAAATGTTGAAAGCCTTATAGGTTGTGTCTTCTTTTCCGCAATTTAAATAGAAACTGTCAGTAAGAAGTTGAGAGTGTTTAATCTTTATTTTATTCTTTAAGTAAGGGGCATTGAATCCGGCTTTCTTCTTGTTAAGTATTGATTTGGGAAGCGTTTTTCGCATAGATTCTTTTAAGATAACTTTTTGTTTAAAGCCATTCATTTTCCATTTATCAGGCAACATCGCAGTAAACTCAACTAAACGGTGGTCTAAAAAAGGCGACCTGACTTCTAGGGAATTAGCCATACTCATGCGATCCGCTTTTAAAAGTATATCATCCTGCAGCCAAGTTTTAATATCAACAAATAGAGTTTGGTCTAAAAATTTGGCTTTTTTGACCTGGTCAAAGTAGTTATTGAATATATCAAATGGATTGTATCCTTTACATTGATGTAATAAATCATTATTTAATATTTGAAATTTTTCTTTTTCCGAAAACATAGTTCTCCACCAGTAGTGCGCCTGTCGGGGGGGAAGTTTATTGGCTTCGGTAAATTTCATAATTTTATAATCCCAGGATACTTTTTTATAGGAAGGTTTAATATTCGAGCGAAGGAAATTATACAACCATGTTTTAAGATAACCGGGAAGATACCTGTATAATGAATATATTTTGTCTGCTGTATAGGTGGGGTATCCTGCAAGGGTCTCGTCAGCCCCTTCTCCGCACAGTACAACTTTGACAAATCCCTTTGCAAATTTATTAAGCTGGTAAGTGGGCATAATAGAAGTATCGGCAAGCGGCTCATCAATGTGCCAGGTCAAAAGGGAGAGCTCAGTTTGAGTTAAGGGTTTATATAATGAAGCGTGGTAGTTTACCCCTAAATATTCTGCAGCATCGGCTGCATCTTTAGATTCATCAAAACTTTTTTCGTTAAATCCCATAGTGAAAGAATCAATCTTGGTATTTGAAAATTTACGTGCAAATAGGCTAACTGATGAAGAATCAATTCCTCCGCTTAAGTAATTTCCATAACCTACATCCGAGCGCAATCTCAATTTAATTGAATCTTGAAATTTATCAACAAAAGAATCGGTAATATTATTTTTAGATTGCAATATTTTTTTAGCTTCGAAAAAATTCTCAAGATACCAGTATTTATGTAAAACTAGATTGTTTTTAGCTAAGTTAAATATCCCATAGTATCCGGGAGATAATTTTAGTATATTTTTAAATACCGTTTTTGGTGCCAGGATATATCCTAATGAAAGATAATCGCTTATGGAGCGCGGTTCTATAGATACGTGTTTTTTTATCTCAGGTAATATCAAGAGTGATTTTATTTCTGAAGAAAAAGCAAAAAGTGAGTTGCTTAAATAATAGAAAAGCGGTTTTTTTCCTAAACGGTCTCGGGCAAAGAAAATCTGATTTTTCTGTTTATCAAAAATAATAAAACTAAACATCCCGACAAGCTTTTGCATAAAATTTTCACCCCAGACTTCGTATGCATTTAGCAATACCTCTGTGTCTGAATTAGTTTTGAATGTAACTTTAGCATTAATTAGTTCATTGCGTAATTCCTTATAGTTGTAAATTTCCCCATTAAATATGATAACATTTCCTTTGTCACTGAACATCGGTTGGGAACCTGTTTCTAAGTCTATAATGCTCAATCTGCGATGTCCTAGGGCGATGTTATTTTTTAGCCAATAACCGGATGAATCGGGTCCACGGTGAGATAAGGTATCTGTGGCAGCTTTAAGTAACCGGTAGTTATATTTTATATCGTTACGGATATTAACCCAGCCAAAAACTCCACACATAATGTTAAGTATTCTTTCTTAGGTTAATGCTACAAATTAATTTCGAGCTGAGCTTAAATAGGGGATATTCAATCAGGAATTGATCGAGTTCATATTTTATGCGTAATTTTGCTATGGGTTTATATAAGGCACATATCAGGCGAAGTAGTTTGTATAACAATGTTTTTCCTTGAGTTGTTTTAAGTATTTTATCATCTATAAAATATGAAGTAATAAAAAGCATATTAAAATACTTAACCATTCTAGGAGTAGGAGGGGGGTTTTCTTGTGCAAGCTTATAAAGTTTTGTGCCGGGGATAGGGCGGTATTTATTCGGCGCAAAGATGATACAGCGTGAATTATCTTTTACTAATCGTAATATCAGATTCCGTGTTTGTTTTAAATCTTCAATAGTCTCTGTGGGTATTAAGAGAAGAAAATTGTAAGCAGCCGTAATTTTTGGATACCTTGATAGTTTTTGATTACATTCAATAATATCCTCAGGAGTGCAGTCTTTATGCATCAATTCCAGCATTCTGGCACTACCGCTTTCTGCTCCAATATGCAATATGTCTGTTCCAGAATCTGCTAATTTATTTAAAAATTCATCGCTCATTTTCATAATTTCGCTTATGCGGGCACCCCTAAATCCAAGTTTTATCTTTAAATGTCTTTCTTTAATCTCATCTAAAATGGAGTCAACATGCTTAAGATCCACAAAGGAGTCGTTATCAATAAAATAAATATAATTAACGCTATAACTATTTACTAAGTATTCAATATGATCAACAATATCTTTTTTCGGTAAAGGTTGCCATTTATCACCTGAAATATTAACGCACTCAGCTGGAATACTGCAGAATGTGCATTGGTAAGGACAGCCAAAAGAACTATATAACGAAAAAATTCGTTTATTTTGATCAAGCTGGCCATAAAGAGAATAGTCTTTAATTAAATGGTATGGAAGTTCGCTAAACTTGTAAGTTTCAAATATTTTATCTTCCGGAGCTAATTGAATAAGTTCTTTATTTTCTAAATAAGATATACCTTTAATTTTATTAGGCTCTTTGTCATTTTTAATCGCATTCACTAGCTCAAAGAAGCATTTCGCTCCTGGTCCGCTTGCTACGTAGTCGCATTGCCAATCATTTTTTAGAATTAATCCGGGATAAAATGTTGCATATGATCCACCCCAGACAATTACCATATTTTTATTGATGGATTTAATAAATTTGCCTATTTCTGCTGCACGCTTTGTAGAGCTATCCGACATGACGCTGATTCCGGCAACAAATACTTCATCTTTTATAATTTTTCTTAAGATACTACGCCAATGGTTAAGATGCAGGCGCAGATCAATAATTTCAACCTCAAATCCATTTTTTACTAGTTCAACTGAAGCATAGATTAGGCTTAGTGGCGGGTGGGTTATAAATACATCTATGAGATCGGCATTTGGATAAATCAGAAGTATTTTTTTTCCCGTACGCATAAATTAATCCTTTAAATTAATTACTTAATAAAATATTTTTTCAACCAAAATAGAGTATAGATGTTGAGAATTATATAAAAAGGTATTAAACAAGATTTTCAAGGATGGGGGTATCAGTATGCCCATAGATTTGGGGCTGCTTCTTTTAAAATAAAGAGTGCTTTTTATTTACTTTAAATATGCGTTGATTCACGCAAATTTAGTTCTAAAAACAGCAGCCTTGTGTTTTTATCCGGCAATTAAATTATATTAACATCTGACTAATATCTAAGTCAAGCTTATAATGCGTTTAAAAGTAAATATGCACAAAAAATTTAAAAAAAAATTAATATTAAGTTTTTATTGATCAATTTATATGCTTTGTGCGGGTTGTTTTTAATGCTATAATTATTTATGCATAAACGAAAAATTAATGCAAATGTTTTAAAATAAAATGTTATATTTGTGGATTTACATTTTTCTTTGCCTCGTTTTTGTCCTGTCTGTAATTCCCCCAGCAAAAAGAAGCAACTTTACGCTGATTATTTTACTGATCTGCTATATTGTTTACTGTTTAATTTTTATTTTTAAATCGAGTTTTGTCGTTAGCGGTATCAGGTATTTTACGTTATTCGATGACGCTATGATTTCAATGCGTTACGCCAAGAATCTGGCTAATGGATTCGGCCTGGTTTGGAATCCAAGGGGGGAGCCGGTTGAGGGGTATTCTAATTTTCTTTGGACATTATACATGTCATTTTGGCATATTTTGCCGATTCATCTCAGCAAAATTTCGTTATTCATCCAATTAACCGGGTTAGGTTTTTTATTATCCAGCTTATTTCTAGTAAGAAAAATAGCCGCTCGGCTATCTGGCAATAATGCTTTTGTTATTTTTGGTTCTGTAGTTTTGACGGCAGCTTATTTGCCGATAAACTTCTGGGCATTAAGGGGCATGGAGACTTCAGTTTTAGGATCTATTATTATTTATGTTGTTTGGCGCGTTATTTGTAGCTCGGAAACAGAGAAACTTGATTATATTTTGTTTTCTCTCTTAGGGATCGGGATATTAATTAGATTGGATTTTGTTTTTTTATTTATAACTTTAACAATATTCAGAATACTTATTTTCCGAATTAATACTTTAAAAAACAGCTTATTTTCAATTTTATTATTTACGGGCGTCATAAGCGGAGAAACAATTCTTAGGTGGTTTTATTATAGAGAACTACTTCCGAATACTTATTATTTAAAGATTACCGGTTTTTCTTCGTTTTGGAGGATTGAACGTGGGGTATCTGCGTTTCTAGATTTTGTTAATACAGCCTCTCCGGTAATATTTATTGCGGTAGGCATCTTCATTATTTTTAATCGTAAAAACAAGGCAATTATTTTTTTGTTTAGCATTTGCCTGTCTCAGATTTTATATAGTATTTATGTTGGTGGCGATGCCTGGGAGACGTGGGGGAATTTTGCGAATAGATACCTATGCATTGTTATGCCCATATTTTTTATTTTATTAACCTTAACTATTCACTCTATTTTAAAATATATAACTCCAAGTAAAATTAAAAACATTATTTCCTTTACCTGTGTTATTTTTATTATTTTCCAACTCCACGGTGGATTTAAAAATATCGATTTAATCCGTAATCAATTATTAAAAGCAACCGGAATGTTCGTAGAAATTGATAAAAAAATGGCTCAGACGGGAATTTTGTTTCAAAGAATGACTTCTTCTGAAGCTCGACTTGCGGTTACCTGGGCAGGTGCAATCCCTTATTTCTCCGATCGTTACTGCATAGATATTTTAGGAAAGAACGATCTATTCATAGCGCGTCAGAAAGCTAAGGTAGATTCTTATAAAGAAATTAGGCCAGGGCATAATAAATATAATTACGAATATTCTATAGGTAGGCTTAAGCCTGATGTTATTACGCATTATTGGGGTAAGTTTGAAGAAATAGCGCCTTACCTGAATGTTTATGAGCCATTTTTAATGAAATATGGGTCTACAGTATATTTACTTAAAAATTCTAAGAATATCAAGTGGGAAATGATTAAAAATCCCGTATCTAAAATTTAAAGCTATGTTACATTTGTCAATATTTAAGAAAATACCTTTGGTAATGTTTGGTTTATTTATCGGGTTAGTTCTTCTTGAAATAGGGCTACGTTTAGCAGGTTTTATGTTTTTTTCACTGCAAGAAAATAGGAATAGCCGTTACAAAGGTGGAAAAAATACATATCGGATTATGTGCCTAGGGGAGTCAACTACTGTTTTACCGCTTGGTGATGGCGCTTATCCTAACCAACTTGAGAAGATATTGAATGAACAGCAGATAGGGATAAAATTTGTGATTATAAATAAAGGAGTGCCGGCAGTTGATTCAGCGTATCTGCTCGCGCATTTAGAAGAAAATCTTAATCGGTATAGCCCGGATATGGTTATTGCCATGATGGGGATCAATGATAAAAGTAGCCCGGTATTTCATAAGAATAGTTATGTTCTAAAGATAGAGGCATTGGTTAAAAATTTAAAGATTTATAAGCTTATGGAGCTTTTGAAGCTACATATTGCCGATAAAATAAAACTGCAAAAACAAGCAAACCGCAAATTACGCATAGATAATTCTATAAATAGTTATCAAGAATATATCGAGCTTGGGGAAAGCTATGTAGGCCTTAAAGATTATGCTCAAGCTGAAAAGATGTTTCGCGAGGCTATAAAATTAAGAGGGATAGATAAACAGGCTTATTTTATGCTGTTTGCTTTGTATAGAAGCATGGGTGAATTCGAAATGGCTGAAACTCTAATGAAAAAACTTTTAGAATTAGATTATAACAATTCCGATGCCTATATTAATTTGGGCTTATCTTATGATGATCAAGGGAAAGTTTTGAATGCGGAAGCAGCATTTAAAACAGCCATTAAGCTGGATTCAAAAAGCCAAAAAGCATATCGGGCTTTAGCATGGCATTATCGGAATCAAAATAATTATCAAAAGGCAGAGACTGTTTTTAAAAAAATAATTGAAATGGACCACTATAGCGAGCAGGGGTATTTAGAATTAGGGTGGTGTTGTGAATCTGCCGGTGAATATTATAAAAATATGAACAAATATACAGAAGCTGAAAGAATGTTTAAAAAGGCGATTGAATTAAATCCAAGTAATGACAAAGCCTACGGTGGTTTGGGAAGATGTTATGTGAAGTTAAATAGGCTAAGTGAAGCCGAAGGGATGTTTAAGCAGGTGATTAATATTGATCCGATGGATTTAAGAGCATACGGTGAACTGGCGCATCTTTACGATAAACAAAATAAGGTTAAGCTCTCGGAGCATTATTTTCAGATCGCGGATAATTTAAGAACAGTTAATTATAATTTAGAGACCAGGAATAATTATAAGAAACTTGAGGAGATAGTTAAAAAAAATAAGATAATCTTTGTTTGTGCCCAGTATCCTATGCGAAATGTCAGTTCATTAAAAATGCTTTTAGATAATAACGACGATGTTATCTTTGTTGATAATGAAAAGGTCTTTAAAAATGCGATCACAAAGTATAAAAGCCAAATGCTGTTTAGTGATATGTTTGCTGGAGATTTCGGACATTGTACACCTAAAGGAAATAAGCTTTTAGCAGCAAACTTAGCCCGCGTTATTTTGGAAAGATGTTTTGGAAAAGAATTAAAATAGAGTTTTGATTAAAGGTAGATTAATGAATCGCTACTTTTTGTTTGTGTTATTAGGTTGTTTTACTTTTTAAAGGTATTTTTTTGCGTATAGAGATTGGATGTTACCCAAGATTATGATTAGGGAGGAGTAGGAATGCAGTATTTTAGTAAGAGGAACATAGGGAAAATTATATTAGTTATAGCTATTTTAGCTAATTTATCTGTTGGATTTGCTTTTGAAGATGAGGTAATGGGCAAAAATGTAAATTGCAAAGATATCGCTAAGAGGTATTTTGATAACCATAACTATATAAATGCCGTTACTTGGTATAAAAAAGCAAGTATTAATGCTCCTAATGATATGAGTATTTATGAGCAGATTGGGAATGCGTATTGGGAATTAAGAAATTATGAAATAGCGTTTAATTGGTACAAAGTGTGTAATAAGGCAGAAGAAAAACTTTCGGAAGCAGATAAAATATTTAGGATAAAGATTAAGGCAAGCCCGAAGGATAGTTCTAATTATACAGGTTTGTCCTGGGTATTTCTTAAGCAAGGGAAGACAGGGGAATCAATATATTGGTTAAAGAAGGCGATAAAAGTTAATCCTAGAGATAGTGATATTTACCGGGGCCTGGGATGGATTTACGCTAAACAAAAGCAATATACAAAAGCTATATATTGGTTTAAAAGAGCAATAGATATAGATCCTCTGAATATTCCTACTTATGAAGGAATAAGCTGGGTATATCTAGAGATGGGGAATCATAAGCAGGCCCTGTACTGGCTTAATGAAGCAAAAAAAACCTGTGTTGAGTGTAAAAGGATAGATGAAATTATGGCTCGGGTATATACTTCTGTGGGAGAATATAATAAAGCAGAAAGTCTTTTGCAGGGCATTGTAAAGAATTTAGATGAAGACTATGGTTATTGGGGTTGTCCATTTCAAGCGTTGGGAGAACTCTACTCTCATATGACTATAAGTGATAAACGTAAAAAAGTAATCGATAACTATATAAATAGTGCGGAAAAAGAAAGTTATAGGGGGTATGTGCAGTTCGAAACCGCTGAAATTTGTTATGAATATGGTGACTATGGAAACGCGATAAAGTATGTTGAGCGGGCAATTAATCTGGCTGCTGATGAACGGATTAAATTAGACTATAAGATTTTAAAAGGGTTCATTCTTATTAGTTTAAAGAAATATCAGGAGTCTTTGAACATATTCTTAGAAATAGCTAAACAGGGTAATCGTAGCCAGCAATTGCGTGCACAGGTTGGTTTTGGCCATATTGAAGTTACTAGAAATAATTACAAGCTCGCCCAGGAATATTTTCAGTATATGCTGGATAGCGATAGTAATGATATTATGGCAAATCTAGGTATGGGCTGGGTATATGCTAATCAAGGAGAGAACCAAAAGGCACTAGTTTATTTTGATCGGATACTGAAAAAGAATAAAGAGCATATGTTCGCATTATCTGGAAAGGGGTTTGCGCTTATCGGTATGGGTAAAATTGAAGAAGCAAAGTTTTTATTTGAAGAAGCGGTTAAAATTTACCCGAATGATGAATATCTGCTAAATGGATTAGCGATTGCTAAATATCATCTTGGGGATATCATGTCTTCAGAAAAATATTTTAAGGTTGCTCTTAAGCAAAATCCCACCTCTTTTACCTGTCCTTATGAAGGCTTAGGTTTGGTATATTTAAAGCAAGGCAAGACTAAGGAGGCAGAAGAGAACTTTAAAAAAGCAATTGCGATTAACCCTAATATTGAATATAAGAAATATAATGGTTTAGCTAGAATTTATATTAAGCAAGGAAAAACGCAAGAAGCCAAAGAGCTTTTGGAAAAATCTATTAAGAATTATCCATATGACAATGAGGCAAAGAAGTTGCTTCAAAATATAGATAAAAATTAAGCCAAGCCAATGTTTATTCAACAGATATTAATAGGAATATTTAGCATTATAGGAGGGGTGTTTGTATGGATGGGTACTTCTCTGTATGGGGCAGGATTATTTTCTGATTCGGTGTGTTATATTTCAGCGGCTAGAAATTTATTATCTGGGGATGGTTATTTGATGCAACAGGGGCTAATCCCCATGGCCTCATGGCCTCCTTTATTTTCTACAATTCTAGCCTTATTCGGGTTAATCGGTATAGACCCATTGAACGGAGCAAGATTAGTAAATACAGTTGCTTTTGGTTTGATTATTTTTGCTTCAGGACAGCTGTTTAAGCAATACCTAAAATCAAATATTCTTATAATTCTCGGAACAATTACTATTTTGCTTTCCCCGCCACTTTTTAACATATCCGTAATTGCCAGGGCGGAGCCGCTGTTTATCTTCTTGGTGATTATGTTTATGGTATATCTTACAAATTTTATATCGCAACAGAGAAAATCTTCGCTTTTTTTCTTATCCTTTTTTGCAATGCTTGCCTGTTTACAAAGATATATGGGTATTACGCTTATTCTTAGCGGGATAATATCCTTGTTATTTATCTGTCCGGGTAAAAATATTGTGCAGAGAGTTAGGTATGTACTAGTTTTTGTTGCAATTTCTGGCACTCCAATTACTCTTTGGATGATAAGAAATTTTGTTCATACAAAGACTCTAACCGGAGGGCATATTCCGGCGATGAATTCGTTAGTAAAGAATATTTACGATGCGTTTAATATTATAATGCGGTGGTTTTGGCCAGGCGGGATATTACCTTTTTTATTAGTTAGCGCCATACTTGTATTTATGTATTTTGAAATTATTAAAAATGACAGAGTTTCCCGGAAGATTCTTTCTGTGGCGGTATTTATGGTGATATATTTCTTATCTTTAATCGCTTATGCAAGCATTTTAAAGCTTGATGATCTATCTGATAGATTATTGTCTCCTCTGGTTGTATTTTTATTCCTTTTTATTTTTATCGGCTTGGATAAAATTAGTAAAAATAAGATTAAAAGTCGCGTGTTTATATTTATATTTATTTTATGGTTAATTTATCCTGCTGTACGTATATTTAGGTATGTTTCAGAATACAAACATTTTGGCGCAGGCGGATATAATACATCTGTTTATCATAAGTCGAGATTAATTCAGCGGTTAGCTGATCGACCTTTACAGGGATACATCTTTAGTAACGAGCCGAATGCTTTGTATATTTTATGCGGTATTCATAACGGAGGGATAAGTTTGAATCGGTCTAAGATGATAGCGGATTATCCGAAGTTTTTAGATCCTCAAAACAAAAATTATCTTGTTTGGATTGATATCAATAAAGAAGATGGAAGGTACAGCTATCTCTATGAACCTAAAGAGCTTGCTCTTTTGCTAAAAATGGATAATTTAGAGCAGTTTTTCGATGGAGCTATCTATGAATTTAAATAATCCGATAAAAACTAGAATAATTATAAAATTCTGTAATATTGTTAATTTGTTTATGTTTCTTTTATTGGCTATAGTTAAAATCGGCCTGACAAGCGAGATTGAGCTTGCTGGTAAAACAGTTGAATATTATAGAAAGATGGTCAAAGTTTCGACGAGTAGCGGTAATTATAATCAGGCCGTTAAATGGTTAAAAGAAGCTTTAAAAGTTGAGCCTCAAAATAGTGAAATTTATTCTGATCTGGGATGGGCTTATAAGGAACTTGGGGAGGGGATAGAGGCGGCGCGGTGTTTTAAAAAAGCGATAAGTATTGATCCTAGGAATAGTAAATATTATGAAGGCCTCGGTTGGGCTCATGTTTATCTGATCAACAATGCAGAGGCCAAAAAATGTTTTAAAGAAGGACTAAGGTTCAATCGTAAAAATAGTAGGCTATATTCTGCGCTTGGACATGTTTATCTTGATGAGGGTAAGGTTAATGAGGCTTTAATGTATCACAATTTAGCAATTAGCGTTGATCCATTAAACAGCGAGGCCTATCATGATTTTGGTGATTTCTATTCAAGGCAAGGAGAGCCTAAGAAAGCTATTTTATATTTTAAGAAGTCGATTAAGCTCAATCCTGAATATCTCCGTAACTATGTATCCTTGGGCCGTAATTATTTAATTTTGTCTAACTACCCAGAAGCATTAAAATGGTTGGAGGAAGCAAAGAAACGGTGTCTTAATTGTGATACAACAAATGAGCTGCTTGGGCGCGTCTATACGGCCATGGGCAATTATCCAAAAGCCGAACAGATACTTAATTCCATAGTTTTGAGTAGAAAGGAAGAAGATTTCGGCTATTGGGGTTGTCCGTTTCAGGCGCTTGGCGAGCTCTATTCACATATGCATATTAGTGATGAGAAGAAAAATGTAATGGAAAACTACATTAAGAGCGCTGATCGAGAAGTTAATCGTATTTCTAGCCAATTTGATACTGCGAAAGTCTGTTACGAATACGGTGACTATGAAAATGCGGCAAAATATGTTGATCGGGCGATCAATCTAGCCGGTAGCCAAGAAGTTAAAAATGATTGTTTAATTTTAAAAGGTCAGATTTTTATTAATATTCGTAAATATCAGGAATCCGAAAGCATATTTAACGAAATAATTAAGCAAGGCAGTAAGGACAATATTCATCAAGCTAAAGTCGGCCTAGGCCATATCGCCATTGTCAAAGGGGGCTACGTAACGGCTCAGGAGTATTTTCAAAAAGCCTTGCTTGAGGATAAAGATGACACTCTGGCTAACCTGGGCATGGCCTGGGTTAGTGCCAATCAAAATGAACACGAAAA
>Ga0247842_10004108_pt1 | contig 18638 bp, 22 predicted proteins | sample LaCruzMarch2015__3_FD_192411 | JGI IMG/M metagenome (GOLD analysis project Ga0247842, IMG submission 192411) | Freshwater microbial communities from meromictic Lake La Cruz, Castile-La Mancha, Spain - LaCruzMarch2015_19m | ecosystem: Environmental > Aquatic > Freshwater > Lake | place: Spain...
TCATTACCCCAGAACTCGATCGCCCCAGTCACATCGGAGTTCGCCGGAGAGGCCGAAGTATGTCTCAAAACCAATACCGCGCCTACGGCGAGAGCATTAGTGTTGATCAACTCCAATGTGCCTGCACCCGCCGCCAACGCACCGGATCCAGTCACCCGAATCGTCGATGCCGTTGACACCCCAGTGCTAACCAACATCGTTACCGGATTGTTGGTATGGGTCGCGCCGGAATAGTCGAAGTCCACCAGATACGAAGTGGCCGCTGCCGGAGTACCGGTATTGGTCACGCGCAAGATGGAACCTCCGGCCGCCGTCGCGCCGTTGTTGGTCACTTCCAAGTCGGCCTTGTTATCGGCCTTCACGCCAGTACCAGTGATCAATACGCTGGAAACTGTCGTCGCTGCCGTTACAACATTCACCGCCTTAGCACCAACCGCCGCTACCGTAACTTGCAAACCGCTTCCAGTAAATCCAGTCGCGCCTGCCTGTTCGATTTCCACTCCGATAGAGGTGTCGGTCAAAGTACCGGCAGTCTGGGTCGAAGTGTGCAAAACCTTCAAAGTCGAACCCTGCGAAGTCAGCGTCTGGCCGGCTTCGTTTGCGACATCGGTCCTCGACAAGAGGAACATGTCATAATTCTCGGTCACCCCGGCCGTAGTCATCGTCATCGAAGACGAGATTGAAGCAAGATTACCGGTCTTAGTCGCCAAACTTCCTGAAGCGGTCAGACCAAGAGTCATCAACTCACCACTCGTTAGAGTAATGGAAGTCGAGTTCATCTTCATCCCGATACCGGTCGTCAACGCATTGGCATCAACATCGATCACCCCGGCGGTCACGGTCGTGTCCGAATTGGCCACGATCTTGAGGGCGGTTGTAGTCGTTCCCGAAGCGGTGATGATGGTCGCACCATCAAGGCCGACAGAGAACTCGCTGGCCGCGCCGTCGTAGCAATCAAGATACAAACCGGTACCCCAGCCCGCAGTGGACGAATCCAAGTGCAGAATGGTGCCGTTGGTCAAGCCATCGGCATTGATATCAACGACGATCGTGGTCGTAACTGAATCCGCAACGATTTTCAACGCGGTCGCGTTCGCCGATTGCGTTCCCGAGATTACACCGTCAGAAAGGACGACATCACCCGCGGTAACTGCAATCGAGGTTGTTCCGGTCGTGCCACCCGCAATCGTGATCACGCCGTTCTCGGCTACCGAGAACACCGCCTCTCCCGCGGTCGCATCCCACGCGCGCAGATACCAACCGCCGTTAAGAGTGCCTTCAGTTAATTGAAGGTTGAGCAAAGCGCCGGTCGTCAGCGAAGTGGATTCGATCTCGAATACACCCGTCGAAGAAGCATTGCCAATCGTGGTCGCGGTGTTGTTGATAATGGTAACGCTCTCGGCGTTGTCGTTATCAGTAACACTCAACGACCCCAAGGTAATCACCGCATCACCGGCCGTCACCACAAACATATTCGAACCCTCTACGCCGGCAACCGTTAATGCCTTAGATGCCGCGACATTAACCGCGGCGCCCAAAGCGATCGCCCCGGTCGAAGTTCCGGCAATCGTGATCGTTCCCGCATCTGTCGCGTCGATTGTCAAACTGGCCGCGGCCGTCAGACTCGCGCCGACAAGCGAAGCAAAGGTCGCCGCGCCGGCTTTGGTTACGCCCCAGGTCGCGGAAGTTCCGGTAATATCATTACCCGAACCGCTCTGGGTGATAAGAATACCGGGACCGGAAGATGCACCGTCCGCGGTGATCTGCAACACACCGGTCGCTTCGGTCGCGCCGGCGAGAACTATTCCGCCCGCGTCGACGGTGATCGTGCGGCCGTCATCGTAGCCGTCGTTAAGAGAAAAATTTACCAACCCACCGGCAGAGCCGAGAGTGGTGTCGGAAGAGCCATCCCAAAAGTGGAGGGCGCTGCCATACCGAAACAGTATGACGTCATTTGCCGAAGTCGGAACCGCCGCGCGGTCGCTGTCAAAGCGAATACCGTTGAGCGAACTACCCCTTCTCGCGGAAATGTTAATGCCCCCCATGTCAGAGGCTCTTCCTGAATCAAAGCTACCCATAGAGCAAGTTACCGCGGCGGAGCCACCAGTAGCTCCGGCAAACGCCATAGATAAAAGATGAAACCGCCGCGATATTTACCCTTCGTTTATTGGGGTTTTTAAAGCTAAATACTACTTGACAAAACGCTTAAACTGTGGTGGCGGCGCTTCCAATTATCCACTTGAAATCAAGGATTCCATAAGCGTAGGAAGCGGAACTCTTGTACATCCAGTTATCGTTCATATAATCCTCACCATTTCCACCCGGGGTCGGCGCGGTAAAGGTAGGATTTTCGCTGAACTCAAGGATGGCATCTTTCTTGCTCAAGTCGGCCAACATCCAATAATACCTTCCGGTGCTGGTCGGCGCGCCCACATTGGTTGTTGCCAAATAAGGCAGGATAATGTGCTGATACTTACCCTTGTAAACATTCGTCGCCCGTTCAGCAGTATCGGGAGCATCAACCGACATCATAAATTCCTTGACCGCATTGATCATTGCGGGATCATCGGAAGTGATGATGCAGTTGGGTTTGGGGGTCACTTTCTTATCGGCGTTGTTCACCATATTCCGGAACAAACGCTCACCCGCTTCCAAGTTGGTGCGATTAAAAGCATTGGTTCCGTTATAGTTATCGACGTTAGTCGAACCACCGGTAATCGTATGGGAATTGCTGAAAATTTGAACCGCGTCGCCAGTCGTGCAGCTTACGGTTTCTCCGTCCATGTTCGTATAAGACGAACCCTGAAGGCCGAAAGTGAACAAATGGGTCAGGTCAAGTTCGATACGGGTCGCGGTAGATTCACCGAGAGCCGTCATCTTTTTCTCGATTTCACGATATCTCAATTTTGTTACTACCTATTGATTTTACTTCGTATATCTTATAAAATAAAAATATAATAATATACAAAGAAATGAAAAATATTTGTCTCAAGTGCGGGAAAATTACGTCTCATCAATCGAAATTATGTATATCATGCGCCTTAATCAAACGATGGAATAAACCGGGAGGATTATGGCGAGATAAAGAATGGTTAAAAAAACAATACTTTAATAACCATCTTTCATTTGTTTCGATTGGTAAACTTGCCGGATGCACTGGGAAAACTGTTGAACATTTTTTTAAGAAATTTGGCTTAACTCCAAGATATACAGGAAGAACGGATGCTCAATATAGTCCTAATTGGAAAGGTGGTCGTTCAAAGGATGCCCGTGGATATATAAGAATTTTTTACCAAGAACAGCATCCATATAAAGGTAAAAATCAAAAGTATGTCCTCGAACACATCCTTGTTATGGAAAAAATAATTGGAAGAAAATTATCACATCCGGAAATTATCCATCATAAAAATGGAATACCAAATGACAATCGTCCTGAAAATCTCCAATTATTTTCCAATCCGTTTGAACATAACACCTATGAGCAACTTCTTGGAAAATTTACCAAATCGATCCTTTTTGGAGATGCGTTACCACATCTCAAAAAAGAATTAAACGAAGCGTTCAACAATTTCTATTATTCTATCAATAAGCGATAGATACATTTCTGATCTATTCCTTATATTCCTATAAGGTTCGGACTATATCTTTACCCTATAAGGGTACGGAGCGTATAGTCTCTACGGATTCCAATAATGGTCTTTCCTCGGAATTGTCCACTCTTTTTGGTTGGGAGTTTTTCCGATTTAGCTCCGAGTTTACTATATTGTTACCAATATAGGCGACAAATATTTATCGTATTTCCTCATGTTCCAAGTTACCGCCTGGCTCAACCCGATACGGCTTTTCGTCAGGTTTAAGGTGTAACCTTGTTCCAAGGAACTTACCGCATAGTTATCGCCTTCATCCAATCTCTTGGCGAAGTCACCGGTATCGATCTGGGAATACTCGGAGGTAAGATTCTCGTTGCCGATAACATCATATAGTTGCCGGGCGTTCTTTTCCACCGATTCATATCCCTCACGCCAAGTCACCAAGGCGTTTTTTGTAAGGTCTGAAAATTGTGTCGTTAAAATAGGACTCATATTCTAAATTTGCTTACGCTAATTAACCTCGTTTATTAATCAGGCTAGGCAGGGTTGGTTGCCACCGCACCGGTCTTTCTCATGAACTTGCACAAAACTTGAGTGGTCGAGATGATCCCGACAATCTCAAAGATGCCGTAAGTGTTGGCATCGACATCGACGGAATTTTCATCGTCAATATCGATCAACTGACCCACGTCCTCTTGCGCAGCGGTACCAGTGGTAACATCGCACAAAAATACCGCATCCTGACCCGGAATCAATACCGGCACCTTTTTGTTGGTCGCGTCGCTGGACGCCACCGTTTCCTGGATCAAACCGATGTTCAACATCGCGGTACCATCGGCCGCCTTGGTTACATAACCAGTGGAGTCGATGCGCACCATGTCATTGAATGTATACGCCGTGGAAGCGGTCTTTTTAAACCATTCCAAGTGAGTATCGGCGTCTGCTTTATAAAGTGAAATTGTCATTGTTTTTGTGGTAACGATAATATCGTTCCGATTATGTTACGGTTGTATTTCCCTATCCCGATTATAGTCAATTTTACTGACTTTAGCAGGATCGCGATGAAGTTTTTGCGCCATCTGTTCTCCGGCCGGAGTCAGACCGCTGGTTGCACCACCGCTCTGATGATCGCCACCGCCGCTGCCCGCTCGGGCAATATCCATCATCCCGTTAATGCGTGATTGTTGGCTGGAGCGATCTGCTTGCTGTTTCATATACTCATCAAGTTTCCCGGTATTCTTCTTATCCAAAAGAACCGCATCCGAAAGGTCATCCACGATATCTTCAACAGTCGCTTTTCCCCGGCGGAATGATGCTTGCGCGATCAACCGCTGGTAATTGGCATCGTCTAAATATTCAGGATTATCCTTAAAGAATTGCCGCTTCGCGCGCGATTCATTAGCATCGTGAATCTGCTTGAGCGTACCGCTTGCCTCGGCCCGGGCGATCTCCTTGATTTTATTTTCATCAAGTTGAATCTGCCCGACAGGATCTCCGGCGGCAGGTTTATTATCTAATTTTCGCTCATCCGCTTTTTTGCTGATGACCGCGGTTCGATAATTATCCCGATCGGAAATTACCTTATCGTACTCTGACTTCTTGACAGTGATCATTTCTTCGCCATCCGGAGCACCGTTACCGGCACCCTTGGCTGCAGCGGCCGCTTTCGCGGCGGCATCATCACCTGCTCCTCCATTGTTGTCATTTGGTTCTGGCATAATTTTAGAACCGTATTATTTTAAATCGCAGGTTTGACGCGATCGTTTATGCGAATGAACGGCTGACAACGATAGGTGGCTACCAGTCGCCGGCAAGGAATTGGAAAACGAAGTGAAAACCAATTACTTCCCGGCGTGTGGCAGCCGCCTATCCGTATGCTGCCCTTCGTTTGCTGAATTTATTTTACTGCCGCTTCAAATGTCGCCAGCAATTCACCGAACTCTTCGATGTTAGCGACCCACTTTTTACCCCATCCTTCGCGTTCAAATTGCGCCTTTAATGTTTTTAAACCTTCTTCAGAAATCTCGATATCGATAATTTCGATACCGCCCACCTTGTTGTAGGCTTTCCAATCTTTATTTATTTCAGCCACCAATTTATCAACTTCCTTTTCATCGATCTCTTTGTTGGAAAGTTTTTCCTGAACATCGGTAACTCGGTCCATCATCTTGGAGTATTCATCAACCGCCGGTTTAAAAACAGGCATGATGTCCGACAGGGTTGATTTGATCTCGCCGGTTGTCGGATAGTCCTTGGGAGGAATACTTTTCAAGTTGTTGTAAACAGACCATGCTAATACGCGTTTTATTTTTAATGTTTTTGTTGCCATATATTTCGTTAATTACTTTTACTTTGTTTTTTCAAAGTTAAAATTTAGCGTTTTTTATTAACTTTCTTTGCCGGAGCTTTTTTCACTACCTTCTTAGCCGGCGCTTTCTTTACGATTTTTTTAGTTGCCATTTTATTTGGTATTCTTTTCCGCCTTCGCTTTTTCTTTTTCCGAGCGCGACTTCTTCATCTCGACCGCCTTGTGCATCTCGTCGTGAAGGAGCAGCAGCCTCAATCTGCCACCGATCAATGCCATATACTCGTCGGTCGGTTTCCCGAAAGAAAGCGATTTGAGTATCTGCATGTCGGTGTAGGCCAAGTAACTGCGCCATCCTTTATCGTCGAAACTGCGGAAGCACCAGTCCTCCATTGCTTGTCGATCGATTTGTTTATAGTCGATGCGGTAACTTGAATCCAGCAAACGGATAAGAATCCCGATTATTATTTTTTTTATCATGTTCGTTTATTATCGACCTTTATTGCCCGACCATCTCGGATAATTTATTGTTAGAGTCCGTCCCGGTTAAATCTCCGGTCAATCCTCCCGCGCCTCCCGCGGATTCCGGACCACCGGCTTTACCCGCCATTCCCTGTGCCAGTTCCAATCCCTTCTCTTCGGCAAAATCCATCGTCTTTCCAAGATTATACCGGTCGGCACTGTCTCCATATACCTTGATCAGATCACGGAACAGCAGCTCTTTGTTCGCCGCAAAATATTCCGGGAATATCTTTGCCATCGTCTGCACCTTCTCGATCGTCAGCGCCATCGCGATCGACTGACTCGATTGCCAAAGAGTGTCCGAAATGATCTCGATATCATACGAAAGGCGTTCAAGATAATCGTAAGTAAGAACGATTTTTTCATATGGTTTTCCGGCAGAAAGATTGCGCTCCTCTTCGGCTTCGATATCGGTCTTGATCGACTGCTTATCCGACATTTTTTCCCGGGGTACCAATTCAATCCCCAGAGTTCCCTTAGTGCCGTCAGAAAGCGTTGCCTTCTCGATATTAAATATGCGAGTCATATCCGAAAACTTCTCGGCACCATCCTCGCCAATGATCTTCTTTATCCTCGGCATCGTATAGGTCAGCAAAATATTCGGCACCCGCAGCCTAACCTTCTGCAACCACAGATCCTCAATGAACATAAAGAAGATTCCCTTCAATCTCCGGGCGTTCTCATCGGCCGCCACCGCCGCGCGGGCGGTAACATACTTCTGCGCCCCGCCCTGCTGCTGGGGATCCAGCGTCGTCAGATCAAGTCCGGTCGAGATCAGATCGATCATTTTCACGTCCGAGTCGGTTATCCCGCGGATCTCCATCTGCTTGACCTGCTCGATATCCTCAACGTATATCTTGGTGTCTCCGGCAACAACTTCATCCTCCAGGTCCAACAGATCTTTATTGGCCATACCGATCAACAACGGCGGTACCATCGCCCGATAAGTTTTATCCAGCGCGGTATTATAGAGGGTGTTTAAAACATCACCCTCACCCATCGCGGTATTCGGAAGGCTGTTGCCATAAAAGAAGTCGCTGTTGGCAAACGGTTCATAAATGGTCTTGGCAACAGGATATATCTTTTTACCCAATCCCTTGCGGGTAACATCGATCCAAAGCATCGGACCATTGAACAGTTCAACTCCATTCACCACGATACGATAAACATCGCGGTACTTGTTCATATAGCGCGTGACCAAAAACCCCTTGCCGCTCTCCACGCCTTCCTTCCACAAATTATGAAAATAAGTATCGTTGTCCGAAGCCTTAATATCGGAAAAATCTTTTACGAACTTATGATTCGGATATTTTTTATATAAAGCATCGAACCGTTCGCGATCGGAATAATATTCCTCGATGATGATCGCCGGCTGCTGCTGGATGTCGCGAATATAAAAGTTCTTGATCAGAAGATTCATCAGCGGAACTTCATACGAAACCGGCTCGCCAAAACTAACGCTCTCGGTCTCTTCCTCTTCGATATCTCCGGTGATCATATCAAACGACTTGATCCTCTTCTTGGGAAATGTCTGCTGTTCCATCCCTTCATAAGATAACACCGTTCCATGTCCCACACACGACCAGGCCAAAAAGAAAACTTCCTCGCGCGGATTACCCTGGTTGAACGAATGGTTCACCAAGTTCTTCATCGTCTCGGCGCCAAAATAATTGAACTGATCCTCATCATTGACCGCGCTAAATTTCATATCCGGAACGTCGCGGGCAGTCGCGGCTAAAAGAGCCTTCGCCTTATTCGCATACGCACGCGTGGCAAAATTAGCCTGCCACTCTTCCTTACCCTGGCTGGCCTTATCCAATACATAAGCGTTCAGGCGCTTCTCGGAATCATCAATAAATTCCTTCAATGTCCTATCATTAAATTGAACATAAGGCTGATTTCGTGTCTTAACCATGTCCTCACGCTCTTTGTAAACAAACTTAATCCGCTTGGCCTGGGTGGCTGACGGAGAATAATTTGTATCATTTTTATTTTCTTCTAAATCTTGAGGCATTTTATTTATTTGGCTTATGAAGCAATCCCAGATTTACCGCCTGTGATCGCGTGATCGGCGCCACCCGGACAAGTTTATTGAACGCCGCCACTCTCTTGTCCCAGAGAGGATCATACTTAAACCTTATCGCTTCTTGATCCATCACCTTGCGCGGATCAATATTGCCGGCAGAATCAAGAACCTGCTTGCCATGCTGGACCAACACATCCATCGTCTGTGTCACCTTCTTGATCAGCTTCTTGCGCATTTTCTGAATTTTAACATAGTTGTTCGGTACCGGGATCTCATAGCTCTCGCCAAACTTCATCCCTTTATACATGAACGCCGCCGTCATTAAAACCGATACACCGCTCTCCACCGTCTCCCAATAATACAGAGGCGGAATCATCACATTCATATCCTGCAAAATAGGTTTCGCGATAAACGAATGATCGGATCGCATAAAATCCGCCAGCGGCGCGCCGCTTGATTTTCCCGATCCTATATTGGGTAATTTTGTATCATCCATAAAATTAATATCCAAGCGTATCCCCCCATAGTCACTCGCAAACCGCGGCCCATGATCTTTTTTTTCTTCTTCTCGTCGCGCCGCCGCTTCATTGCCTCAAGATCGCCATGATCCTTCTGCACGAATGTCAGCATGCCGCCATCCGCGATATCGGGCGAATCGATCCCGCGCGCCCGCATATCATCCTTGCTCATCACGCGCAGCCGTCCCTTGCCGTCCGGTTTATACTTCACCTTCGCCAGTTCGTACCACTCATCATGCCGGCTCAAGCGCCCGCCCTTCTTGATCCACTCGCGCATCCGCCAGTAAGCTTCCGCCCGCAGGTTGGCAAACATCTTGTCGTCCATCGCCTTGTTGCCGACATTAACTCCATGGACCTTCTTCTGCTGGTAGCGCAGGGGATCCACCGCCCCGCCCCCGACTCCGACATCATCAATAAAAATACAGTTGTCGCTGACCTTGTTCTGCCCGGCAAGGAAGATCGTCTGGCCGGCCACTTCCGTCAAGTTATCCATGTGGCTCTTCGCCAGCAGCTCCATGTAGTTCATCGACCGCAGCACCCAGGTGGTATAGTTGTTCCCGCCGCGGGCAACGTCGTTACCGAGCCGCTTCTCGCCAATATGACGTATCTCCTCATCTTCCTTAACGATCGCCAACTTGATTTCCTCCTCGCTGATCATCTGGGCCCAACCCTTACTGTCAATGTCGTCGGCGGCCGGGAACTCGTTGGCATACAGCACCGAAAAGTACGGCTTCTGGCTCATCTCATCGACAAACTTCTGCGATAGGCGCCCCTCCTTGATCCCGCGTGCCGCGTCAATATTTATCTTATAGTAGGCCGGATCGATCTGGGCCTGAAGGAAGTGTCCCCGGGTGAACGGATTACCGATCTTCACCACGAAGTCCATTCCCGCCGAAGTAAACCCGCCCACCATCCTCATCGCCTTGGCATCCGACTCGTCCGAGATCAACGCCGCCTCATCTTCCACCAAGTTCGGCGATCCGAATCCCATCAGCGAATTACCAACATCCTCGTTCTGCTTGAGGCGCGACTCTGCCGACAGGATAAAGATCTCGCCGATCTGGTTGTTCCCGATGTCAAACGTCAACCGGTTCTTGCTCCGCTCCCGGCGCACCATATCGATGTTCTCGCCCTCGGCCACCTTGAACCGGCTCACCGTGTACTCGTTCTCGAACAGGTGCTTGATCACATATCCCATGATGATCCGCGCCTTGGACTGTGACGGCGCCACGATCGCCCACTTCTCCGGGAACGTCGCCGCCCGGGTCAATACCGCCATACCGGTAACGTCACTCTTGCCAAACTGCGTATATGTCTTGATATGTATCCGGTTCTCTCCGTTCGGTCCCTGTTTAAAGAACAACGCCGAAAATATCTCCACCTGCCCGGGCGTCATCTCAAACGGCTGGCCGTAATCGTTCTTATACAGCGCGCGCACCAGGTCATACGGTCCGGCTTGCGCCAGCGCGGCAAAGTCAGTCTCTTCCGTCGGCGTCCCAATCTGGTTCTGACGGTTCTCCTCCTCGATTTCCGGTATCTGTAGATTCTCCTTTAATATCTTCTTCAACTCCGGGTTGTCCAAGTCGCTGTCCGGCATCGTCTCTTCGTTTTCCATTTTTATAAGGATTATTAGCCATGTTCATGATTACCTGCTGGACCACGATCAGGCCCTTCTTCTCCTCGGTGCGCTCAACCTTCGCCACCGGCTTGCCAAGGACGCGATCCAAAGCATAAGTGATCGCCGCCAGATTCGGCGGTGTCTTATAATACCGTATCTCATCTCCCTTGGAAGTCATGTTGCCCTTTAAGCGATCCACGATATATACTCCGTCGATAAGTTCGAACAATTTATCGACGAGGTACTTACCCTTCTTCCCGATGCGCGTGGTCACCTTCTCTTCCAATACCGCGCGTACTTCCTTGCGCCGTCCGATCGCCTTGCTGCCGAGGATGAACCCGCGGGCCATCTTCTCCACATGATTGTCGGATATATCCACCGTCTCCAGTTCACCGGCAGGAACATGGATCTTGCAGCCGCGGCGGATCTCGTCGGGGGTTAATTTCCTGACTTCATATCCATTAGGCATTTCCACTTTGTTCGATTAACATCTGGCATCTTCCGGCCACATAATCCGCGATCTCCTCGTTGGTCGCTTCCGGGTCCGGCGTATAGTTAAAACTCAATCCGTTGCCGACAGAATAACCGCGGGCGAATACGGACAGGCTTCCTTTGTCTTGATTCCAAAATAAACTCTTTACGGTCTTATTACCTTTATCGCGAAGGATATTTGCAACTTCAATCGCTAAATTAGATTGTGTCATCGTTTTTTTCTCTTTAATTTTTTAGTTCTGACAATTTTCGCTCCATACTTAACCGTCCATTTCCTTGCAATCACCGGGTGCGCGGCCCACATATAACGTCGTTGGCGCTTACTTTTAAACGGCATATAAACGTAAAAGACACCCACAAGGGTGTTTGGTTTAGGTTAGATAATAGACTGGAAGTATTTGCATCAGCAATGTTTCCTTGAGTTCCTCTACACCTATTATTATTTTAATGCCGGCAGGGAATCTGTCAAGTGGGTGAAAAACTTAACGAACGATGGCAGATCGCACGCGATGAACGAAAAACCTCCACAATGCCCTACGTTGCTTAGGAAGCCCTCCTGCTCGGGACGAAGCCTGTCAGCACCTATCTTAACCTCTACGGCCAGCATACGGCCTCTGAAGACGGCCAGCACGTCGCTGACGCCTACCTTCGGGGCCGATCGGTAGGAACCTTTGGCGCGATCGAACAGGCCGGTCGACTGCGCGCGCCACGCATATCCGCCGGCAGAATAAATATGATTGATGATCTGGGCGGTCAGACGGTTGGCGCTGACCGGCGCCGCGGCGGTCGGTGGCTTCATACCACCATAATACAGCCGACAGGAAAAAGGGGCAAATTGGGGGCTGAGTTCGCAATTTATCGTTTCTGTTTTTGAGCCTAGGGGGTATTTATATATATAAAAAAAAAATTATTATATATATACCTTAGAAAAATAAATGAATAAAAAAAAATATTTTTTATAATAATTACCCCCTAGGCTCAAAAACAGAAACGATAATAAAGCTAAAAAATGGTATAATTTAGCTTTAAACACTATTGACATAGTGTGTTATAATATATAAATCTTGACGAAATTTTGGAAATCGTGTATCCTAAAAGTAGGTCGAATAGTTAACAAGTTGGACTATTTTAAGTCCATAATAATTTTACTGTTTAAAAAACAGAATCGATATGAGGGAAAAAAGTATAAGGATTCGGTTGAGTCAAACCGAGACTGATCGTCTTAATCAGTTGATAGAAGAAGAAGGTTGTGGTCTTTCGGAATTTATTCGTAGATTGATTAGCCGTAGATATGAAAAAGAGCATCCGGCTTATGGTAAAGGTAAAAAGACTCCTAAGATCGTGATCGATCCGGGCCCGAAGTTGACTCCGGAGCAGCAGTGTGAGGCGATGGGGGGGAAAGTTATTTTGGAAAATTTTGTTCGTGTGTGTGAAACTCCGGATGGATATGGGAAACTTACAACCCCTTTAACCGATCCGATGTTTAACAAATAAAAACATGAAAAATCCAGAAGAATATAAAATTCACAGTGAGACCACTGGAAAAACTTGGACGATAAATTTAATCCAGTGTCCGGAAGATTTAGCCTCTTTTGGGATCTTAATTGGACGGGATATTCTGTTGGCTAAAAAAAAGTATATGAAATCAATGGGATGGACCAGACATGATGAATATAGAGATCTGATTAAATTATTAAAATAGTAGCGGCAGATTCCTATATAGGATCGGGGGTGGGTGACCACCCTTTTTCGTTTTCAATTTGATATTTTTGGCCTGGGGGGTGTCTGCGCGCACGCAATGAGGTATCTCTAATAAGTATATTTTTATAAAGGAGGTCGCGATTTTTCGGGCTGGGGGTCGCGCGCGCGTAGGCAGGCGGGCGGGCGCAGGCGCACACACAGGCGCACACACACGCACACGCAGGCGATACATACACAAAAAATAGGCATGTATTTTGATTTTCAAAACTTTAGCTTTAAATAATTCGCATTTTGGATATAATGCGAACACTTGACAAATTGACTTAATGTGTTGTTATTAAGATTAAACAAACAGGGGCTTGACAACGCCAACATACCATGATAGGATTTAAAAAGACAAGCAAACCAATTGACACTTGACAAGCCGGTAATCTTATCACATAAACGATACCTTTACCCTTGACAGTTCAATCGCTTTGTTTCCCAAAATAACCGCCGACCCGGCAATACATACCCGGGGCGACAACAATATGGCAAGAAAAATAACCGAGCTTGTGTGCGCTTCATTCGAATCCGGCCACGACCGCAAAATAAACAACACCGAGAGCCGAGACCGGGCGCTATATTTACACGGCAACAAAATCGCCGAATATCGCCAATACGATACCGGCGGCGATGGCCGGGCGCTTGAGAGCGCCAGCCGTTAAACCGTCAACAATGCCGGGCGACCCTTGCCCGGCATTGTTGAAAGCTTAACCGCCGGCCGATTGCCAACAACAACGGCCGACAACAAAATGGACAAGATGGAATTTGCGCAGGCGACCGCTTTGATTTTGATCGAAGCGGTGGCGATTGGTGCGGTGCTTGCCGGGGCGTTCTATGTTTTCAATGCCGGTATACGCAAGAGCGAGCGCAACGAGTGCGCCAAGTGGCAGGCCGAGGCCGGCGAGTATGCCGGTTATTATATCGCCGGATGGCAGGCCGAGCAGTGCGCACAATATGGCGTATCAATCCCGGCGCCGGTTGTAAAATAAGAGCCGGACAGGCGAGGGGCTTGACAACGGTTTTGGAGTGTGATAGTTTTTAAATATTAACCGCCGACCCGGAAAAACCGGGCGACAAAATTATGGCAACAGTAAAACAAGCGAGGGAATTCGATATCGAGGCGCACATTAAAGATTGCGATATATCCTACCGGGGCGGAAATTTGAAGGTGGATGTTTCCGAGTTGTTTGGCGAGCAGGCCGAGAAAAATGACGAGCAGGCCGTGATGGGAGCATACCAAAATTATTTGGGCGGAGGGATGGCCGGAGCCGTGCAGGCTGGCACGATGTTTGACCCGGATGTGTTGGGCAAGCGAGACCGGGCGGCGTTCGAGGTATTGAGGGAGCGGATTAAAAAGTTCTTTTATGAGGTCAACAATGGCGGAGGCGATGAGTATATGCAAGAGAATGTGACCGGCAAGGATTGCCCGATGGGATATTTGAAAAATCAACAGTTGGCAAAGAGCGGATATTAAACTTTGACGGCCGGGCGGCCGGTGTGTAGACCGCCCGGCGGTGAGAGCTTAACCGCCGGGCCGGGGATAACCGGCCGAGCAAAAAGATGAGCAAATTATGTACCGATGGCCGGGCGCATCGCTTTGATGACAATGGCGAGTGTACCGGGGAGGATTGTTATACCGTGCAGGCATGCCCGAAGTGTGGCGTTATCCACGATGTCGAGAAGGCCGGAGGCCACGATATGATCGAGGCCGACAAGGTATTGCGGTGCGAGTGCGCTGACCACCCGGACGATGAGTTCTGCCGGCAGGTGTTGGCAGACGGCAAGGAATAACACGGTGAGGGCTTATGCCTTCATCCCGGCGCCGGAGCGGTTACCGGCGCCCGGATGAGAGCGCAAGCTAAAAGGTTGGCGTTCGCATAAAATAACCGCCGGACGGCTGATTGCCTGTAGGCAACAGGCCGGAAGGCAAAATAAAACTATGGAAAAATCATGCAAGGAAAAACCGTTATTTTCCAATAAGAAATTTGATGGAAGTTGTGAGCAGGATGTTTTAATGTGCGCTGAATGTGAACGGTTGGCCAAAGAGGATGAAATTGAGAAAACATGCCAGTGTCTTATGTGTTCCAACAAAAGAGGAGAGACGCATATTCCGTTTTAATTATTAAAAAAACTATGAGAAAATTAACGGCTAAGCAAAAAAGCATGTTGCGAGCGTGGTTTGTAAAAAACTATGACGGAGGCTGTAAGTTTGACTTGGTCGACAAAATGGACGCGGAGACCTACAACCGCATTGACGATGTGAACCCTTGCGAGATATTCCACCAGAACGCCAATAATTATTTAGAGGAGTTAGTAAATTTAAAGCATTAAAAAATATGGCAACATTTAGAATTGGAGTTTATGAAGAGCAGAGCGGATTCGTAACTATCGAGGCCGAGACCAAGGAGGAGGCTAAAGAAAAAGCCGAGGAGATATTGGAAGAGCAGGGTATTGAGGGTTTTAAGGATTTTGACGTTCAGTCTCGTGAAGTGAATTTAATTTAATAAAAACATGGAAAATAGACAGCTATTGTGCGACCATTGCGGTGCGGTTTTGTATGGCAAGGTAGGAACAGCGTATGTGGCTAAGGATTATATTTCAATAAAGGGTAAGATCGCTTTCGAGCATTATAACAAGCAGACCGGGAGATATGACTTTGTTTATATCACGCCGCCGAGCGGTGATGAGTTGATATTTTGTGTCGGCGATACCAAGGGAGGCAAGGACTTTTCCTGTTTCGAGGATTATGCCGAGCATAAGATCAAGACCAGAATGGGGGATAATCCCATCCCAAAACCCCGGTTCTTCGGAACCGATGGCGAGGTCAAGGCTATCCCCGAGCCGTTACCCGAGCCGTTACCCGAGCCGATGAAGCGCCCGGTGGGGCGACCCCGCAAGGAGTCGAGCCTGGCGCCGTTGGAGAGGCCGGCGAACATGCCGCCGTTTAAGCTTGATTAATAATAAAGATAAACTATATGGCTAATAAACGACAGATCAGATTTTTAGAGCCTTCCGAGATCGAAGCGATGATCGCTAAGATCCGCCGGCGAGGTGAGCGCAACCTAAGGGACCGGGCGCTGTTGGCGGTGCTATTCAGCACCGGCCTTCGCGTTTCCGAGGCGCTTGCCTTGCCGTCCAAGGAGTTTGACCCCAAGGCCGGCGTACCCGAGACCAAGGAGCTATCGATTGTCGGTAAGGGCGGCTGGCAGAGAACAATTTACTTTTCGCCGACCGCCTTGATAGCGATCTTTGAGTATCAGTGCGTGCGGGACGATAAACAAGAGCCGTTACTCTTTCCGATCACTCCCCGGTGCGTGCAGAAGATGATCAAGCGGGTGGCGGTCAAGGCCGGGATCACCAAGTTTGTGTCGCCTCATGTGATGCGCCATAGTTATGCCACCGATTTGCTGAACAAGGGTGTGGATATTCGCTTTGTTCAAGAATTTTTAGGACACAGGAGTATATCGAACACAATGATTTACGCGCATGTGGCAAATTCCAGATTGAAAAAAATTCATATCGACCTTTACAAATGAAACATGTGATTGTATAATTGTATTATGAAGTTATCTATATGCACAATTTGTGGTTCGGATATTTTTGATTATCCGGGAAGAAAAAGAAAATACTGTTCGCCAAGGTGTTTTAAAATTGGAATGAGCCAGAGAATGATGAGCAATAAAATCAATGTTGGCCGGAAACAATCCAAGGCGACAAAATTAAAAAAGAGCATTGCTTTGAAGGGTAAGCGTTCTAACGAAAAAAATCCAAATTGGAAGGGTGGGCGCGCCGGATATATGGCAGTTCATAATTGGGCGCGCCGGCATTGGGGAACGCCTCAAAAATGTGAAGTCAAAGGATGCAGTGGAAAATGTAAAAAATATCATTGGGCGAATATCTCCGGCAAATATAAAAGAGATCGGAGCGACTGGCTTCGGGCTTGTGCCTCATGTCATTTAAAATATGAATGGAGTAGGCCGGAAAAAAATAAATTGCGTGAATTACGCCGGCAAAAAATGTTGGGAAATAATTACGCGTTAAAAAATGCTGGTAAAAAAACGAGAAAATAAGATCCAGATCACCTTCACCGCGCCAACCCGGACAGAGTTCATGGCGCTGGTCGCGTTTGTCAAAACCCTGCCGGGCAGTGTGTGGCACGCGCCGACAAAAAGCTGGTTTATTCCCCTGCCGGATAGCATGCCATCGCTGGATCGCTTGCGCGAGCGCGGGTTTGCCATCCAGCCGGAGCTGTTGGCCTATGTTGTGGCCGATCAGGATCGCGCCAGAGCTTCGATTGAGCTTGCCGGCAGGGAAGATGCGGAGTTTGACAGTCCACTTCCGCTGTACCCCTTCCAGCGAGTTGTATCGGCGTTTATGGTTCAGTCCGGGTCGTGTTTGAACGCCTGCGGAGTGCGCACCGGCAAGACGATCATGACTATAGCTACCATTAAGAAGTTGGGAACGGTTAAAAATCTTATAATCGTTCCGGGGAGTGTTTTATTTCAATGGGGAGAGGAAGAATTGCCAAAATGGGATAGAGATGCTAAGGTTTTTATTATATATGGCAATAAAACTCAAAGATCTCGAATATATGAAGAAGCTCGGAACTATAGCGCCGGTCGGTTTTACGTTGTACTTACCTACGACGTTGCCCGAAATGACGTTGAAGAGCTTGAGAAGTTTTAAGTATTATTTTAAGTGTATTGTGTGTGGAAAAGAATGTTGTGATCTTAATAATAGGAAAAATAGAAAGGTTTGCGGAAACGATTGTCGGAAAAAAATTCCCAGAAGGAAATGGAGCGTTGAAGAGAAAATATCACGGAGTGAATATGCAAAAAAACATGGATATGGAAAATGGATGAAAGGGAAAAAAATTCCAATAGAGGTTTTACAAAAAAGATCCGACTCTTTAAAAGAATTTTATAAAAAAAGAGGATATTGCGATCAATCATTGTGGGAAAGTAAACAAGATGATTATTTTAATATTCATCATTGGCTTATTCGGAAGTTTGGTAAAGCCGTACAATGTGATTTTTGTGGAACAAAAAAAGGAAAAATAGAATGGTCAAAATTAAAACACAAAAAACACGCGAGAATAAGAAGTAATTATTGGCAACTTTGTCGATCTTGTCATATAAAATATGATCGGCACGATAATTTGTTTAAAAAAAATGCCGTTCCAAACCATCGTTTGTGATGAAAGTCATCGACTTTGCAATCCGTCGACTCAAAGATATAAAGCTATCAAGAAAATATCAGAAGGTAGTGAACATCGTTACGCTTTAACTGGCAGTCCAATTATGAACGTCCCGACCGACCTTTACGGTATAATTCATTGGATCAGTCCGGGGGCGTTTGGGTCACGGCAGGGCTTCCTCGACCGCTATATTGTGCGCAACCGGTTTGGTGGAATGTTATATCCGATCAATTTGCCGGAGCTAAAGGAGCGCGTGAAGCGGTACTTTATCCGCCGGACGCTGGAACAGGTCGCGCCGGAGCTTCCGCCAGTGACCATCGAGAATGTTTACTTCGATATGTCGGCCAAGGAGGCCGAGCTGTACGACCGCATCCGCAAGGAGTTGCTGTTCCAGATCGAGAAGGAAGATATCAGCAAGCTGGAAAATCCGATGTCGATCCAAGCCACGCTGGTCAAGATGCTGGTGTTGGTCGAGCTGACTTGTTCGCTGGAGCTATTGGGCGAGGGAACCGAATCGACCAAGATGGCTTTATTGAAGGAGAAGCTGGCCGATATCTTCGTTGACCCGAAGATCAAGGTGATCGTTTTTACCCGGTTTAAGAAAATGATCCCGATCTTCTGCCG
>Ga0247842_10004109_pt1 | contig 18632 bp, 12 predicted proteins | sample LaCruzMarch2015__3_FD_192411 | JGI IMG/M metagenome (GOLD analysis project Ga0247842, IMG submission 192411) | Freshwater microbial communities from meromictic Lake La Cruz, Castile-La Mancha, Spain - LaCruzMarch2015_19m | ecosystem: Environmental > Aquatic > Freshwater > Lake | place: Spain...
TACAATGCTTTAGGATACAAACACTACCCCTTTGTCAAAAAATCTGTGTTACCCGAAACAGTCGATCGAAAAACCGAACCGCCCGGCACAGGCTAAGTTACAGAGTTTCTCGTGCAAGTCGGGTTAATGCTGAGTCTGCTCCGAAAGTCCGATCAACTGGATCCTGAGCGGAGTCGAAGGATGCAAACACCTGATAATAAGGACACTTCGACTTCGCTCAGTGTCCGGTTTTCCGTTAAATTGCCTTTTCGGAGTGGACTCAATGTTTATTCTTTACAAAGCGGTCACATGGAATAGCCATAAATCATAATTCACAGTTTGCATGAATGTTGTACTTATGCAATTTCATAAAATTTCAGGCGCGATTTCGTCATGCGCAGGATTAAGGTGGGGAACTGAGGTGAGGTTCATGTATCACCGTCCCGGGCCTGTTTAGTATGGCAACAGGTGTAATTCCGGCCGTGACCTTATCCCCCGGGGAGATCACGATAGTTACAACCGGATCCGGTAAGTAAAGGTCGAGCCGGGATCCGAATTTCATCATGCCTATCCGCTCCCCCATGGAGATGTAAACCGGATGGTGATTGTCGAACCAGTATACCACCCGGCGGGCTACCGGACCTACAATCTGAAATAACAAGCAGTCGATCTGGTTGTTAGAGATCCAAATGGCATTGTGCTGATTTTCAGAGGAGGATTTTTCGTTCGTCGTAAACAGTCGTTTTCCGGGGAAATAGCCTAAAAACTCCGACATGCCCGATATGGGAGTGCGATTGACATGAACATCCAGCAGGCTTAAGAATATGCTGACACGAATGACCGTTCCGTTGGAAAGGGCCTTCATTCGCCCGATCTGTGATTCAGACAGCCCCGAATCCAGGCAGATCTTCCGGAACTCCTCTGCCGAAAACCGAACCACACTGGTCACCCTGCCATCGGCAGCCGCCAGTACCAGGGTTTCATCATCAGGCGATTGCCGGTCGGGATCCCTGAAAAACCAAAGGAAATATCCGGTCATCAGGAGCAGGATTGCCAATACAACGCCCGCCAGAATTGCCGGATCAACGCCGGTAACCCACAGCACAAGCATGATGATCAGCACGATCATCCAGCCAAATATAATGTGCGGGATTACCTCTTTCCGGATGGGGATATTCATAATTCACAAATTTAGGAAATTTATACATGAGCCTACTCCGAAAGTCCGATCAACTGGATCCTGAGCGGAGTCGAAGGATGCAAACACCTGATAATAAGGACACTTCGACTTCGCTCAGTGTCCGGTTTTCCGTTAAATTGCCTTTTCGGAGCAGACTCATACATTATGTTGAATTTACAGCATACTTCCTGATCGCATCGAATAGTTTTTCCCCGGAGACCGGTTTGGCAATATGATCATTACATCCGGCTTGCAAGGCCTTCTCCCTGTCGCCCGAAAGGGCGTAAGCTGTTTGGGCGATGATAACCACCTTTTTGTTGAACTCCCGGATTTTGCGGGTGGCCTCATATCCATCCATTATGGGCATTTTAATATCCATCAGGATGAGGTCGATATCCGGTTGGTTCCGGCACAATGCGACTGTTTCTGTTCCAGTGGTTGCCCTTATCAGCTCATGGGTTGATTTGTTCAGCAACGCCGACAGATAAGCGTAATTATCATCATCATCTTCCGCTACCAGGAGCTTTGGTTTTTTTACCGGTCGACTGGCATCCGGTTTTGTAATAATCCCGGGTTCCGGCCTCTTTTCCGGTTTGATTTCCGGCCCTGGTGTATGTGAGACGGTAAACCAAAAGGTTGAACCAATTCCCTCTGTTGATTCAACGCCAATTTCACCACCAAGCATCTCCACATAGGCTTTGGCGATAGAAAGCCCCAAACCGGATCCCTGTAACGCGCGGGTGTCGGAAATGTCTGCCTGCTCAAACCGGTTGAATATGGCCTCCTTTCGATTATAAGGAACACCAATGCCGGTATCCTTTATCGCAAATTTCAATCCGTTTTGTGCCGCCTCGCAACTTACCCTGATCTCCCCGGTTTCGGTGTATTTGATGGCATTTTTAATGAGGTTGGTAAGAATTGAATCGAGTTTGGCCTGGTCTGTCCTGATGACGGAGTAGGGTGGCGATAGGGGAGAATCCAGTATCAACTGCAACCCTTTCTGTTCAGCCTGGGGAACAAAAAATGAAACCAGCCCTTCCAACTGCTTGATAACGTGTACGTCATCAAAGACCAGCGGCATCTGACCGGTTTCGATCCGTGAAATATCGATCAGGTCGTTCACGGTGTTAAGCAACCTGTCACCGCTTTTCCGGATGATCTCGATGAACCGTTGCTGCTCATCTCCGCTCAGGTTGGGTTCTTTTAGTAACCCGGTGAATCCCATTATGCCGTTCATGGGGGTCCTGATCTCGTGGCTCATGTTGGCCAGAAAAGCCGACTTGAGCCTGTCGCTCTCCTCTGCCCTCTCTTTTGCAGCAATAAGATGTTCCTGCGCCAGTTTCCATTCTGTAATATCCTCTACCACACCCTCAATCCATCCTTTTTCGGGATATATCCTTGCCGAATAACTGGCATAAAAAATGGAATGATCCTTCCGGTAAAACCGGGCTTCGAAATTCTCGATAAACCCTTGATTCTTGATCAGTTCCAGCATTTTTTCCCGGACGCCTGGATCCACATAATTCATGGATGGGATATATTCGGTAATGAACTCCTCCCTGCTTCCGTAACCGAACATCCGGGCTATCTGATCGTTGCCCTCCAGCATTTTCCCATCGCTGATACTGGTCCGGAACAACCCAACCTGTGCATTCTGAAACAGGTTTCGGTAGGTTTCTTCGCTGATTGCAAGCGCCTCCTCTGCTTTTTTCCGCTCGGTCGTTTCGGTACAAAAGCCAATAATGGTTTGTTCGTTCAGCATCACCGCATCGAGAATGACAAAGATTTTCGCTCCCCTTTTCGTAAGCATGGATATCTCCTGATGTACCCGTTCACCCTGCAGCAACCGGGGAAAGGTATTCAGATTATCATTCAGGTTATCGGGATGTGCAATCTGGCTGATGTTCAGCTGCAGCAGCTCTTCTCTTGAGTACCCCAATAGTTTGCAGGCGGCAGGATTTATAAAGGTATAATCCCCGTTGGTATTGCAAAGAAATACCGCTGTCGGAGAATTTGTGACGTATGTTTCGAACTTCTGCTCGGCCTTTTTCTGGCCCGTGATATCCATTCCCAATTCAATCAATGCTACAATTTCACCCTGATCATTGAAAACAGGATATCCCCGCAGCAGCCAGTATCTGCCGTCGGGGGTTTGCTGTTCGCCGAATTGGGGTTCCTTTGTACGATAAGCCTTCAGAACAAGGCAATTTTCACAGGGTTCATCCCGCTGCTGCCAGATCTCATAGCAATGCAATCCTGTCAGCTCTTCAGGAGATTTCCCAACCGATGCGGCGGAGGCATGATTGGCCCAGATCACCTTTAAATCAAGATCATAATAGGCAAAAATCTCAGCCGTTGAATTCAGGATCAGTTCTTTCTGACGATTACTTTCCGTGAGTTTTTGGGCAGTGTCTTTTTGTTTCGTGATATCCTGCAATACACCGAGCACCCACCTGGGATTACCCGTTTCATCGTTTTTTACCGTATAATACCCATGGATCCATCTGGCTTCTCCGTTTTTGGCTTGCATGCGAAACTCTCGTTCAAGTTTGGGTTTGTCTGTCTGACAGACGTCCATCAAATCTTCCCGGAATCGCCTGACAGAGGGTAAATCCTCCGGATGAAATAATCGTGTCGATTCATCGTAAGTCATTGCCTGTAACTCTTCAGGAGTATATCCCAGAACAGGATAACAGGAAGGGCTCATGAACAGTAATTCACCGCTGTGCATATCCTGTTTGTAATGAACATCCCTCGAATTCTCAACAATCTCCCGGAGACTCTCCTCGGTGTTTTTCAGTTGTAGCAGAACCAACTCCCTTTCCACCTCTTTTTCCCTCTTTTCGAGTACCTCCCTGACTGCAAACGGAAGCCGTTTGATCTTCTCCTTCAGCACATAATCGTCGGCCCCGGCTTTCAGACAGGCTACGGCAGTTTCTTCGTTCATCGAGCCGGTGAGCATGATGAAGGGGATGTATCGTGGTTGAGATCGGGTGATTTTCAGCGCCGTCATACCATCGAAAACCGGCATCGCATAATCGGAGATTATCAGATCGGGCCCAAACTCCTTCAATGCCTTGTAAAAAGCATCGGGTGTATCGACTACTGCGAACTCAAAGTTGATCTTCTCTTTGCGGATCTCCCTTACAGCAATCTCCACATCAGCCGGAAGGTCTTCCACAAACAGGATGTTCAAATTTACCATATACCGGATGTAAACTGGATAATCATTAACGAATTACTGCTGATTCAGCAAGAGCCAATAAAGCCCCAGTTCTCTGACAGAATTTACAAATTTATCAAAATCAACCGGTTTGATGATGTAGCTATTGACTCCCAATTGATAGCTCTCAAAAATATCACGTTCCTCGGTCGAAGAGGTTAGTACAATGACGGGAATCACCTTTTTTTCCGGGTCGGCTTTGATAATACGCAACACCTCTTTGCCATCCACTTTGGGCAACTTCAGGTCCAGTAAAATGATTTTGGGCCGGGGACTGCTCTCATTTCCGACATATTTACCCCGGGAATAAAGGTAATCAAGCGCCTCTTCACCGTCACCAACCACCAGCACGTTGTTGGCAAGGTTGTTTTTTTTCAATGCACGCAATGCCATCTCGGCATCATTGCGATTGTCTTCCACGAGTAAAATCTCTATCTCACGTATGTTTTTCATTGTCTCTATCCTTTCAATTTCAGTTAGATCTTGTCTTTTGCAGTGAAAAATAAAATGCAGCTCCTTTTCCTTCTTCCCCCTCAGCCCACACCCGGCCACCATGACGGTGAATGATCCGCTGAACAATCGCCAGCCCTACGCCCGTCCCGGGAAATTCATCCTCGTGATGCAGCCGTTGAAATACACCAAATAGTTTTTCTTTGTATTGTTCATTGAAGCCGGCTCCATGATCCCGGATGCAGAAAATGACCTCTGCTTTCTGTTCCTTAGCTTCGATTTCGATTCTTTTCAGCGCTGACCGGGAGCTGTATTTTAGCGCATTGCTAATGAGATTCTGCCACACCTGTTTGATCAGCATCACATCACACACCACTTCCGGCATGGGTGAAACGGTGATCTCAAAGAGGTTTTGTTCCTCCTCCGATGCCATTTCGTTGTACATCGACAAAGCTATGGCCTGCATATTCGCCTTATCCAGTTTCATCTCACTCCGGGAAACCCTTGAAAGTCTTAATAAATCGGAAATCAGGCGATCCATTTTCGTGGTATTCTGCCGGATTACACCCAGAATCCGCATGCCCTCTGCATCCAGCTTATCAGTGTAATCCTCCAGCAAAAAATTGCTAAAACCATCGATGGCCCGCAGCGGCGCCCGCAAGTCGTGCGAAACCGAGTAAGAGAAGGCCTCCAGCTCCTGATTTGAGGTCAATAATTTTTGTCTCTCCGCCTGCAACTCTCCTGTCATCTGATTCAGATCCTCCACCATATATAGCAGGGCTGTTTCACTTTTATCCAACGCTTCGACCTTCTCCTGCAACTGGATGGTACGTTGTGTGACCGTTTCTTCAAGCTGTTTTTTTAACTGTTGCAGCTCCTGCTCAGCCTCCATACGCTCAGCAATCTGTTTTTTCAGATCTCTTGTCTGGCGCCTGACCTCTCTCCTGAGAAGTACCACCGCTAACAATGAAATGAGGATGATCATCGGAACCAGGATCATGAGCAGCCACCGGAGCACATCCAGAAAACTGACGGATTCTTTATACGCCGGGCCGAACCATTTTAACCGGATATCCTCATATGCGTTATTGGCGATGATAATAGAAAGCCCTTCATTTAAACGGGAAAGCAGCAGCGAGTCACCTTTCCTGACTGCAAAACAAAAATCCTGGCGAAATCCGGGAAGATGAAAATCGAGCGGTACAACCGATCGTATTCCCAGGGTCTTTAACAATTCGATCCCCATAACACGCTGTGTGATCACTGCATCGTGATTCCCGTTAGCCAATGCGATAAAGGCCTCTTCAAAGGTATTGGTAGTTACGATCTGGTCTGAGATCATTTCACGCCTGACATACTCCTCCGCATTGTCCCCCTCCATTACGACAATGCTCTTACCCTTGAGGTCATTGAGGGAATGGATATCCTTCGTGCTCTTTTTGATAAATACAGCCCCATGAAGCGATAAATAGGGCATGGTGAAATCAAATTCTTTTTGCCGTTCCGGGGTTCGTCCCACCAAAGGAAGGGCATCAATCCTGCCTTTTACAAGATCATCTTTAATGACACTCCAGATTCCTGTTTTTATCTTTACATGAAATCCGGCAGCCGCTGCCGCTGCCCTGAACAGGTCGACCGAAAATCCGGCCGCCTCTCCGTTTTCATTAATGAGGCAGTAGGGCGGATAATCGGGCTCCGATGCGATGAGGAGGGTATCTTGGATATGTACCCCATGCAATGAATCCTGGGAATGGGCAAGCAGATCTGTTTCGAAAAACAGCAAGAGCAAAAAGATCCAACCCTTATGTCGCAAGCTGCTCATTTGAATTGGTTTTTTAACCGGTCTATTTCATCCCGCAACTCCTTGATCCGGAATTCCCGCTCAATCGTGGCAGTGTGAAAACGTTCCAGTTCATCAATTCGCATTTGGAGGTCACGCGTTTTTTCAGCCACCTGATGCTCCAGGTCCTCCTTCAATGCCCTAAGCGCCTCTTCAGCCTTTCTCTGTTCAGAGATATCCACTATGGTGGTAATGAAATGCAATGGTTTACCCTGGCTATCGTATCGCATGGTCACACTCACATCCCCCCAGATAACGGAACCGTTTTTATGGATATAGCGTTTGGTGAACCTGACCGATCTTTTTTCCTTCCGGAGCAACGGGGCAACTTGTTTTTCAACAGCATCAATCTCTTCAGAAGGGGTGATTTCCTGCCAGGTTTTCCTGCTTAATTCCTCCCCGGAGTAGCCCAGCATATTACATAATGCCTGATTGGCGTTGATCTCTCCGGTAGGCAGGGTAAGGGATTTCCCAACATTTGCTGTTTCAAAAACGGTCCTGAATTTCTCCTCACTCAAGCGTAATGTTTCCTCTACTTGTTTCTGATTCGTTACATCATTGTATAGCGCCACCAACTCACCCGAGGGCAGGGGAAATACAACGTTTTCCCTCCATCCTGTAATGCGACCATCACTATACTGTGAAACAGGATGCATTTCCATGATTCCGGTTTTCCAAACCCTTTTAAATACATCGAACAGCCCAAAATCAACTACTCCCGGAAACACCTGTGTCACCCGTTTCCCAATCACCTCCTCTTTGCTGATCTGTTCCGCCTTTTCACCCGCCTTGTTGAAATCCACAATCTCAAAGTCGGTTCCTTCATCCACAGCCTTATAGATCGCCACACAGCTGCTCATGTTTTGAAAGAGCTCCCTGAACCGGGACTCGCTTTCCTTTAGAGATTGTTCGGCCAACCAACGTTCAATGATATATCCCAGATATACCGCTACTTTTTGTATCCGTTTTTTCGCGAAATCAATGATATACGTGGGACGGGATTGATATGCCTGTGCTCCGGCACGCAACTGTTCTACCGGAATATTGTATTTTTGGGAAAGTTTCCCGAGCGCTGCAGCATCCTGAGGCGGATCTCCATACCCGAAGTTGATCGCTCCCACGATTTTACCACATGCCTGTACCGGGACAGCATAAAGGTGAATACCGCCGCTGCATTCAATATCGGAAGGAATCCCCTCCTCCATCGCTCTCAGGGATGCATCCTTCCAGCAAGATTCGTGGCACAGCCATTTACCACTATCGAGCGCTTCCCGGTTATCATTTGTATTACACAGGTTGCGGGAGGCGGCATCCATCATTCGGCACCAGCCCGACGAAAAAATTCCGAGGGCATAATCGCCATTTCGTTCATAAATGGCCGAAGAGCTCTCCAGGAGATCCATATATTCAGAGGCGATCTCCTTCAATTGCTCTTTCCCCACAGCCTTTAGAATCAAACCATCCCCGTTAAGTGAACTCAGGTCGCCATAGTTAGGAATAAAATCGCTATTTCCGTTCACCTTCGTGGAAAATATCCATTCAAGTGGACCAAGATCGCGCCGGTTTTCGTTGATGTGATCTTCCATATGCGAGCCCTCCGATTTATCGTATTATTAGTTCAGCCCCTCATTTCAGAAGCTCAAATATACAAGATTATCAACAGGATTGCAACTATTTTAATCGGCAAAGATGGTTATTCCTTATATCGGCATGTCGTCAACACGACCTGTTTTACCGGACACTGAGCGAAGTCAAAGTGTTCCGGAATCATCACCAGGTCATTTCGACTCCGCTCTACGACCTGTTTTACCGGACACTGAGCGAAGTCGAAGTGTTCCGGAATCATCACCAGGTCATTTCGACTCCGCTCTACGACCTGTTTTACCGGACACTGAGTGATTTCGAAGTGTTCCGGAATCATCACCAGGTCATTTCGACTCCGCTCAACGACCTGTTTTACCGGACACTGAGCGAAGTCGAAGTGTCCTTTTTATCAGATTAAGATGAGTAACCATTTTAAAGGGTAGCGGAGGCATACAAAGAAAAAAAGGACACCCTCCTGAATTTTTGTCGGAACAGACATCAGATTCTAAAAATCACAGTAAAATAAAAAACCCGGCCAGGCTCATACAACCGTTCAGTACTTCCGACAATTCTCCTGTTCAGATGCTCGTAATATGGCGTATTGAAAATGTTTTCAACGCCGCCAATGAATGAGGCAAACCTGCAGGGGGCATAACTGACCGAAGCAGCAGCAGTAATAAATCCGGGCGTTTTTAATTCGCCATATGATTGCGAAACGCGGTTTTGTTCACTAACCAGTCTCACCGATGCATTAGGGACGAGTTTTCGCTTGAAAAATTTATAGGAAATGCTTACTGAACCTTCAAGGGGTGGTATTTCCGGTAACGGATCATTCTTTACTGTCTCTTCCCCCACAACCTGTCCGCCCGAAACGATGTACATCACCGCTTCCGGCTCGGTTCCGTATGTTGCTGCAATATTTGCCAGCAATCCCCATTTTTTTGCAGTCGGCGATTGGTATGTTACCTCAAACCCGGTAAGATATACCTTTTCGGTGTTGGAGAACTGTTTAACGCCAGGCGCTCCCTGGGTGGATGGTTTGATGACAGATGGGGGAATTACCTTTCCGATAATGTAGTCGGTAACCAGTGAAAAGAAACCCCCAACAGTCAAACTGCCAATATCCGGATCAAGAAATTCAAAGGAGGCATCAGCCTGGAAATTGTTTTCTGGTTTAAGCTGAGGATTGCCGAGATAATCATAGGCATCATATTGGACTGGCATGAGTTTGATGAAACGCTCAAGTACCGACGGACTCCGGGATCCTTTGCCGATTGCAGCGCTGAAATACAGCCACTTGACAAGTTGTTTTTTCATCCCCACACTGAAACTGACGTTGAAATAATTTGAATTCAGATCATCAAAGTATGCAATTCCGTTATTAACCAGCCGGAAGGTATCGCCCGAAGTTGCCTGGTTACAATCAAGCCGCAGGGCTGCTGTAAAATCGAGTCCTTTGAACGGGACTTTGTATTCGGCAAAGGCCCCGGCATTGTTAACCCTGGCGTTCAACCATACATTGGCATGCTTGACAGAGATGAAGGTATCGCCTGCCATTACCATCTTCATGGTCATCTGCTTGTCGCCATCCTTATACACGTGTTCAAAATCCAGTCCGATCAGAAATTTATGCGCGCCTTTCTGCAAATTTCCTGTCAGTTTTCCCCCGGCATTCCACGCATCTACTGTAGTAATGGCTTGCATAATTTTGGCAGTTGACCGGTCCAGGTTGTCCATCACATGATGAACCGGAGAAAAATAGCCCTGGAATTCAACAGATTTCCATATTTTACCAAGATTGGTTCCGGTATAGTTAAACGATCCAACATGAGTTTGGTCAAGTCGCTCATCCATGGGCAGGGCAGGGTACATGACATTTTTTCCCTGGTCATAGGCGTAACTGAAAATAATCTGGTGGTTCTTGTTTATTGCAAAACCAACGCCAGCTGTACCATAGAGTTTTTGGAAAGATGTGTTATACAGGATATCGTTTCCGGCCGTGTAACTCCCATAGCCTTTATAACCACCGCTGGCATTAAAGAACACCTTGTCATTTCCGCCATCAAGCCTGATGTGCTCCCGCTGTCCGTTCCAGTTTGTTTCGAATCCATACAGCACCTCACCATGAATTTCAGGTTTTGCATATGGATGTGGCAGTTCTGTTTCCAGGTTGATCAGCGCTCCCAGCACAGGACCATATTTCAGAACATATGGACCTTTGATGATCTCAATTTTTTTAATGTTCTCACTCTCCACATGCGCAGCCACAGGGTCCATCCGGTTCGGGCAACCTCCCTCGATTTTAACACCGCTGTTCAGCAATACGGTTACCTGGTTGTATTTGAATCCCCTGACAACGGGATCGATGCCAACCCCGCCTTTGCGGATTCCCGAAACGTTTGTCTCCTGGCGAAGAAAGTCGCCGATATCCCTGATCGCTTCAAACTGAAAGACCTTTGCGGGGATGGTTGTGACCGGGAAAAAATTGATGGATTTACCATAAACTTCTACCTCTTTAAGTTGCAGGGTGTCCCGCGATCCGGTTTCCTGGGCATTAAGTGTAACAGACAAAAACCAGATGAAAAATGGAAATAAATATTTCTGCATAGCGAACATATGTTCGCTAAAATTACAATAAAAAGTAATCCGTGACCCTTGCTGAGATGTTTTATCAGCTATTCTGCATATTAATTTTAGACCCGGAAAGACAATCATTCCTTTATTTCAGAGAAAATCCTATTAAAGCAAACATACTCCCGATCTGGTTTGGAAGAAAAGCGACCACCCGGGCCATGGCGAATGCTTGGAAAGTCAATTTGATTTATTGCAGGTTTCCGAACGAAATCCCGAAATACATCGTTCTGGGGAACATCGGCCCATAGATATACCCCGGATCGCGGTCAATACCCTGGTCAAAGTCGTTTTGATAGGAATTTAAAATGTTTTTCATTCCTCCGAACAATTGAATGGAAGCGCCATTGATTGGGATGGTATAGCTTAGTTTTACGCTCCAGTCAAAAAAAGTGCCGGATGTTCTCAATTCTCCCTGGTCAGGATCGGGTTGGTCTAACCCGAAATAGGGAATCAACATGGCTCCTGTATAATTTATGGCGGATGAGATCGATGCATGGCGCATGAATTCCCAGTTAACTGTCAGGAAACCATAAGTTGATGGTGTCCGGAGAAAGTTCTTTTCATCAAAGGCTTGAGCGATCTCATACCGGCTTTTTTGCCAGGTAAAGCCTGACGACAGGGTGATCCCTTTTGCAGGTGCGATGTCTGCCTGCAGGTTCACGCCATAAACCATGGCCCCCTTTTCCGAATTATACCGGGTATAAACAACAACTCCGGTTGAATCGGGGGCGCTGTAATCTGTTGTGAAGGGGTTTTGCAACAAGGTATAGAACCCTTCTGCCTGGAGATCGATGGCTGTCTTCCCCCAGCTTTTATGATAATCCAATGAAATCATCGCACTGTGGCTCGACTCCTGTTTCAATCCGGGCGCGTTTTCATGAATCACCTGGCGTGAACCGGAAGTCTCAATATGCAAGTCTTCATCGAAGATTTGCGGGGCGCGGTATCCCTGGGCATAACTGACCCGTAACTGGAGGTTTTCCGTTAGATCGGCCATGATGCTTAACTTAGGAATGAGAACACCCCGTGCATTGATATCTGATTCACCTGCACAATCATTGATGGAGTAGTTGTCGTATCTTAAGCCAAATGAACCGGTCAGGATTTTCCACTTTTGTTCATACTGGGCAAATATTCCGATGGTATTGATCGACTGGTCAGCGATCAGCGTGTTTCCAGCATGTGGAACAGAAACGATGCTGTCGTTGGAGATTACAGCGTGGTCATAGTCAGGATAGCCGAGTTTTATATCCTTCAGCGAACTACTTTGGTTTTCAATACCGGCAGTCAGCGAACTGTTTCTGAATTTGGCCAGGTATTGGACTCCGGCTAGCCAGGTAAAATCGGTGGTTTTTCCGTAATCTTTCAGTGATTGGTTAGCGCCGTAATAAGAATTACGGTCAATGTATTGACCGGAGGCATAAACCGAGAGGATATCCTGTTTTCTGAGGTACGTTTGGGAGGAGAGGGCCCCATTCAGGATATTGTGGGTAACTGCCTCGGTTATATCCGTTTCATGAGGGACAAGCTCAAATTTATTGCCTCCCCGCCGTTCTTCGTGGATCACAAAGAAATCGCCCGTGAGTTTGCTTCGTGTACCGAACCGATGAAACAGGCGGGTTCCCGAAGTAAGATTCCAAAGCTTGGATATTTCTGAGAAACCGTCATCATTGGCATCAAAGGGCTGACGGTTCCGGTAGAAACCAAATATCGAAAGGCCCGACTGGTGGTCAGTCGACACAACCGAGCCATTCATGTTCACGCTAAACTCGTTTGCCGGGGGCCCCGATTCTTTCATGCCTATTCCTGCAGCTCCCCCGGTAATGCCAAACTGATATGAATTGTTCACCGGCTCATCCAAGATCAGGTTGATCGTTCCTGCAATGGCATTGCTGCCATACAAAACCGACCCGCCACCCTTCACAACTTCAATCCTCCTGATCATCGATGAAGGGATCAGTTCCAGTCCGTAAACCGCGGCAAGTCCACTGAAAATGGCCCTTCCGTCAATGAGGATCTGAGAGTAAGGTCCCTCCATGCCATTCATCCTGACCTGGTTGAATCCGCAATTCTGACAATTGTTTTCGGTCCGGAGCCCGGGGCAGAAATTAAGCCCTTCACTGATGGTGACCGATTGGGTGATTTCAAATAGCTTTGGGGTAATGGTATTCACTGGCACCACTGATTCTTTGCGCTTTCTTTCATTGCGGTCGCCAGTTACAACAACCTCCTCCAGTCCGAGAGCATCTTCAATAAGATTGAATTTGATCTCCAGGGTTTGCTTTGCCTTAAGTTCAATTTCTTTTTCCTGAGGAGCATAACCAACGATTTGTGCACGAAGGATATATTTCCCAACGGGAAGATTGACCATTTGATAATGGCCAGTTTCATCGGTCGTGGTGCCGATGGAAGTTCCTTTCAGGAAAATATTGACAAATGGAAGGTGTTCATCTCCGCACGTTACATGGCCGATAAGGTTGGCGTCCGTTTTTTTATGCTGGCCGGTACTTTGCAGTGAAATGGCCATAAAACTGATGATGATCAGATATTTCAATTTCATTTTTTTTATTTTGAAGTTATATTATTGAGTCTGCTCCGAAAAGTCCGATCAACTGGATTCTGAGTGGAGTCGAAGGATGCATACACCTGATAATAAGGACACTTCGACTTCGCTCAGTGTCCGATTTTCCGTTAAATTTACTTTTCGGAGTGAACTCATAATTCCAATTTGATCACACCTTTTCCCGCAAGGGAAAAGGACCATGAATTCAGATGGTTCACAAGGGAACCAAACTGAAATGAATATTAATGGATTGGTTATTTTAAATCAGGCAGCAGGAGGCCCCCGAAGGGATGGCAGAATAGAAACGATTGATGAAAGATCGGCAGAACTAATCGGTATCGACTGTTTGAAACAGGATGGGTAGAGGAAATCAATTTCATCTGCGCTAAAGCACTGATCAGCATTCCAGCCAGAGAGTGTTTCGATCAATATCAGCTCAGCATAAGTATGCTGGTGCGGAGATGGTGATTTTCCCTTGTCCCCGTAAAATTTATAGATATGGGAATGTACAATTATATTCCCGTTTATAATGTGGGTATGTATAAACAGGCTTGAACTGCCATAGTATAGCAGAAAGAGAATAACGAAACATGATGAAACAGCCTTTTTCACACAATCCGGGTTGACGATATACTGACTTCTCGCACTGTTAAAAAAATAACGATGCAAAATTAGTATAAATATCCTGGCATACCAATCCCAAATAGTAATGAATTATTAAGGAGCAATCCCCATTAAAAGGGATGCCTGAACTATCCGGCGAAATGGTCGACCGAGATGAAGCCTTTGACCACCGCATAAAGGGTTAACCCTGAAACAGATTTAATACCAGTCTTAATGGAGATATTTTTACGATGGGTAATAACCGTGTGGGTGCTAATGTTCAGCTTATCCGCAATTTCCTTGTTGGCCAGGCCGGTAACTAAAAGTTGCAGAACCTCCGTTTCCCTGTCGCTCAATGATTCCTGTGCTGAGTCGGGATCCTGGGCTTTTGGTGATTTGATCACTTGCTGTATCACGCCAATAATGCTATGCTGCAATTCATTAATCGAGATGGTCCCATCCAGCAGGGCCAGGAGTCGCTGATCAAAAAATGAGTATACAATTCCAATCCATTTTACGGCAGGTTGCTCATTCCGGAATGTTTGAAAGGTCTTTAGATCCGATTGCAGGAAAGATGGATTAAGGATGACTATATCAAGCGGATTGCGTGCAGCCTGATGCTGCAATGCGGTTAAATCATCCGCGTGGAAAATATGAAAGTTTCTCCCGGTATCGGTAATCATGGACACCAGGCCCTGGAATATGATCTGGGAAGGTTCAACGATGGCAATATATACACTTTGTGTTGTCATATTCCCAGCCCCATGTTAAGTTCCAACAATGCAGCCAATGGTACCAGGATTTTGTCCTCAATGCGTGAATGAATGTTAAGGTCATATTCAAGTTCGAACAAACTGAACAGTAACTTCCGTCGTATCTGCTGATCTTCTTTTTGAGGTAAATATTTGATAAGGAGATTTTTCAGATCCGTAAGCTTTTCCTCAATGTCGTTGTGATGGTCCTGATATTCCTTTACTGAATAGGTTTTCAGATACTCCTTTGGTGTTTTTTCGGTCAAATACCTATGCAGGTCCAGGACATATGGATAAACTACTTCGTTTTCATAGTTCAGATGCTCAATAATTTCATTGCAATATTCGTTGAAGAATTTTTCGATCAGCAGGATCTCTGAAGAATCATTTAATACACTCATCCGCCGGATGTAGCTGCGAATTTTAGGCAATTTTTCCTCAAGATAATAGTGATGGCTGGTTTTTAGATATCGAACGATTGTTGGTACATCTTTAATGGTTGCATTGGTGGAATCGACAGCATCAAATCCGTTGAACAGGTTTGCAAAGGTTAAAAACAGGTCTACATCAATGGAGTTTTCAAGACATGTCTGTGCAACCGTTTTTTCGTGTACCACCAAGCCGATGCTAAAATGTTCCAGCATCAGCATAAAATATGGGTTTTCAAGGATCATGTCCGACACTTTCATGTCGCGAATGATCATCAGGTTGGTTTTTTGATACATTGCACAGTGTTTAATATGGCCGGAAAATCAAAAGTAAAAATAAAAAAGCCGCAGAACCCTTGAAAAAATAATTAACAAGGTCTGCGGCTCCAACAATGCCCGATTTATACGCCCATAACCTTTTCTTTGGCAAGTTTCTTTGTGCAGAAAAACCAGTCGTAGCATTTCACATCAGGGTCTTTCGCCTCCATTCGGTCCTTTGCCACACCGCATGATCCTGCCGGCGGTACGATCACATCGTCGCCCGGGCGCCAGTCGGCCGGCATGGCCACCTGGAATTTGTCGGCGGTCTGCAAGGCAATCACCACCCGTTTGAGTTCGTCGAAATTCCTTCCGAGTGATAACGGGTAATAGATCATGGCACGGATAATACCCTTCGGGTCGATGAAAAACACGGCCCTTACTGCTTTTGTATTGCTCTCACCCGGCTGGATCATGCCATATTTTTTGGCTACTTCCATGGTGATGTCTTCGATGAGCGGAAAGGTTACTTCGACATTCTTCATCCCTTTGTATTCGATCTTTTCCTTGATAGTACGCAGCCAGGCAATGTGGCTGTAAAGACCATCGACCGAAAGGCCGACCAGGTCGCAATTCAGCGCCTTGAATTCGTCCTGCATGTGCGCAAAGGTCATGAATTCGGATGTGCACACCGGTGTGAAATCGGCCGGATGGCTAAAAAGAATTACCCATTTCCCTTGATAATCAGCAGGAAAAGTGATATTTCCCTGGGTGGTAACTGCTGTAAATGCCGGAGCGGCTTCCCCGATCCTGGGCAATGTAAACATTTGGTTCTCTTCCATAATGGTTGTTTGTTAAAGGTTAATTATTAAGTTGGTACTCCGGCGGCCACGATCTTGCTTTGTGCTAATGATTGCAAGACAATAGTTTTCGCCAAATTTTTATCTTTTCTCCAAATCAAAGCGATCAAGGTTCATAACTTTGTTCCATGCTGCTATAAAATCCGTTACAAATTTATTGTTGGCATCGGCGCTTCCATAAACTTCAGCAAGGGCTCTTAATTCTGAGTTTGAACCAAAGATAAGATCAACGCGGGTTCCCGTCCATTTTACTGCACCGGTTTTGCGATCGCGTCCTTCGAATAACTCTTTGTCCTCAGATGCAGGCATCCAGGCTGTATTCATGTCGAGCAGATTTACAAAGAAATCGTTGGTGAGAAGTTCCGGACGTTTCGTGAAAACACCATGCTTTGAATTGTCAAAGTTGGTATTTAATATGCGCATACCGCCAACAAGGACTGTCATTTCAGGCGCAGAAAGTGTCAGTAACCTCGCCTTATCAATCAGTAATTCTTCGGTTGATATAGTATATTTCGTTTTTAAATAGTTACGGAACCCATCAGCTGCCGGCTCAAGCGCTGCTATTGAACCTGCGTCAGTAATCTCCTGTGAAGCATCCATACGCCCCGGAGTGAAGGGAACTTTGATAGCAAAGCCAGCCTCTTTTGCAGCTTTTTCAACAGCGGCGCAACCTGCCAATACGATGACATCTGCCAGCGATACTTTTTTACCAGCCGATTGCGTACTGTTGAATTTATCATGAATGACTTCCAGCGTTTTCATTACTTTCGTAAGCTGAGCCGGATTGTTAACAGCCCAGTCCTTTTGTGGAGCCAGACGAATGCGGGCACCATTGGCGCCACCCCGTTTGTCGGATCCACGGAAAGTTGAAGCCGAGGCCCAGGCTGTTGATACCAATTGCGCTACTGATAGTCCGGAGGCTAATATTTTAACTTTCAAGGCAGCAATGTCATTGTCGTCGATCAATACATGATCAACGGCCGGAATTGGGTCTTGCCAGATCAGTTCTTCTTTGGGCACTTCTGGTCCCAGGTAGCGTGTGCGCGGACCCATATCCCGGTGGGTCAGCTTAAACCAAGCACGGGCAAAGGCATCTGCAAATTCAAGGGGATGTTCATAAAAACGCCGTGAAATTTTTTCATAAACGGGATCAAATCGCAATGAGAGATCCGTAGTAAGCATGGTTGGAGCATGCTTTTTGGATGGGTCATGGGCATCAGGAACGAGATGATCCGCATTTTTTGCAGTCCATTGATGCGCACCCGCCGGGCTTTTTGTTAGTTCCCATTCATACTTAAAAAGGTTTTCGAAGAAGTAATAACTCCATTTGGCCGGTGTCTGGGTCCAAATCACTTCCAGTCCGCTGGTGATGGTGTCGCCTCCTTTTCCGGAGCTAAACTTGCTTTTCCAGCCTAATCCCTGCTCTTCGATGCCCGCAGCTTCAGGTTCAGGGCCGACAAGTGCGGCATCGCCGGCTCCATGCGTTTTTCCGAAGGTATGACCGCCCGCGATAAGGGCTACGGTCTCTTCATCATTCATGGCCATGCGGGCAAAGGTTTCGCGAATATCTTTAGCCGCTGCAATTGGATCGGGGTTTCCACCCGGGCCTTCGGGATTCACATAGATCAACCCCATTTGCACTGCAGCAAGAGGATTGTCAAGGTCGCGTTCTTCAGAGTAGCGCTTGTCAGCTTCCAGCCATTTGGTTTCGGAACCCCAGAAAATGTCCTCTTCCGGCTCCCAGACATCTTCACGCCCACCGCCAAATCCAAAGGTTTTAAATCCCATTGATTCCAAGGCTACATTACCGGTAAGGATCATCAGATCGGCCCACGATATTTTCCGGCCATATTTTTGCTTGATTGGCCATAGCAGCCGGCGTGCCTTGTCGAGGTTGACATTATCGGGCCAACTGTTAAGCGGGGCAAATCGTTGTTGGCCGCCTCCTGCGCCTCCGCGGCCATCGCCAGTGCGATACGTGCCTGCACTGTGCCAGGCCATGCGGATGAACAATGGTCCATAATGGCCGAAATCGGCAGGCCACCAATCCTGAGAGTCGGTCATAAGTTTGTGAAGGTCGTTTTTTATTGCCTTCAGGTCGAGGCTTTTGAATTCTTCAGCATAGTCAAAATCTTCACCCATGGGGTTGGATAAAGCAGAATGCTGTCGCAGAATGTTCAATTTTAATATAACCTTGAAATCCACCACCTTTGGTGGTGGTTATGTATAAATGGGCTATGCCTGAAAAATTGTTAATTTCGTGGCATGAGCGAATATA
>Ga0247842_10004110_pt1 | contig 18628 bp, 8 predicted proteins | sample LaCruzMarch2015__3_FD_192411 | JGI IMG/M metagenome (GOLD analysis project Ga0247842, IMG submission 192411) | Freshwater microbial communities from meromictic Lake La Cruz, Castile-La Mancha, Spain - LaCruzMarch2015_19m | ecosystem: Environmental > Aquatic > Freshwater > Lake | place: Spain...
GAAGTGGAGAACCTGGCAAAGAGTTTAGAAGTCTTGCGTTCGGATGGCACTCCCCGCCCGCTTGAAGAAGCACCGCCATTGCGTGCTCTTGCCGGAGAGACCGTGAATAATCTGGTTGAGATTGTCCGCACTCCGGCACGCGGGGAACTACGATACCGGCAGGTCAGTGCCGCCCCGGTCAAAGATCATTTTGGCACCATTGTCGGAGCGGTATCAGTTGTCCGTGACATTACCGAACAGAACCGGGTGCAGGAAGCGCTGCGGGAGAGCGAACTGCGATACCGTTCCGTCATCGAGAATGCCGCTGAAGGGATTACCGTTGCACAGGATGGAAAGTTGCAGTACACAAATACCCGGCTGTTGGAAATGACACAGGTAAGTTCTGAAGAAATTGCCAACCGTCCATTTACCGATTTTGTCCACCCGGACGATCGGGTGCTCGTCTTTGAACGGTACCAGCGCCGTATATCGGGAGAGGACCCCCCCCAGAACTATGATTTCCGCATCCTTGGGAAAAACGGAAAGATTGTCTGGGTCCAGCTCTCCGCGGTCCGGATCGAATGGAATGGCAAGCCGGCCACGCTGAACTTTCTCATGGATATTACCGGACGTAAAATCGCTGAAGATAAGATCCGCGAGAGCGAAGAGCGGTACCGCGCTCTCCTGTTCGGAGCCGGTATAGGGGTCGGATACTGGACTATTGATGGTACCCTGCTGTTTTTGAATGAGATCAGCCTGAAACGTCTCAACGGAAAAGAGGAGGATTTCACAGGTAAAAACTTACGCGAACTTTTTGGAGATGCAGATGCGGAGATGTACCTTGAACGAATCCGGAATGCTGCATTATCTCCTGACCCGATGGAGTACGAGGATTATATCAGCCTGCCTGTAGGGAAAGGCTGGTACCTGTCGGTATATACCCGTATAACCGGCCCGGATGGGACTGTGAGGGGAATCCAGGTCCTCTCCATGGACATCACGGAACGAAAACAGAATGAGGATACCCGTAAATCATACGAAGCCCGGATGAATTCCGCGATGGAGATCGGGAATCTCGCGTGGTGGGAGATGGATCTGCCGGACGGCGCAGTGCGGTTCGATGACCGAAAAGCAATAATGCTCGGACATTCCCCGGAGCAGTTCCATCATTACCGGGATTTTACTGCACTCCTGCATCCTGATGACTATGAACCTGCAATGAAGGCAATGCGGAATCATCTTGAGGGAAGAGAGTCCCGTTATCATGCCGACTATCGCATACTGGATGCTGCCGGAGACTACCTATGGTTCCGGGATGTCGGGGGCATCACAAAGCGCCATGCGGACGGATCACCTGCAAAAGTCACGGGTATCGTTATTGACATTACAGCCAGCAAGATGGCAGAAGAATCAATTCGCACAAACGAGACCCGGTTCCAGGCTCTTATCCAGAACTCATCAGATATCATCCGGATTCTCGATCGTCATGGCCTGATAGTCTATGAATCCGCTTCTGCTGAAAGGATACTGGGGTACCCCCCTGACTTCATGATCGGAAAAGATCCTTTTGAGTACATCCACCCGGATGATATCGAGCGGGTCAAAAAGGATCTCAGGGGTGTGTATGAAAACGAGAATGACGGAATCCCGACTGAGTTCCGGGTCAGGAAAGCCAACGGGGAGTATCACTGGGTTGATTCCATAGGAATCAATCTTCTCGATGTCGCCGGGGTTAACGGGGTTGTTGTTACAACACGTTCGATCCAGCAGCGCAAGCAGGCTGAAGAACAGATCAAAAAAACACTCCGCCAGCTGGAACGGAGTGAAGCCCTGTTACGCAAAGTGTACGATATACTCCCCATAGGATTATGGCTGGCGGACAAAAAAGGAAAAATATTCTATGGGAATCCTGCAGGAATAAAGATCTGGGGGGCGGACACTCCTGTTCAGATAGAAAAGTATGGTGTCTTTAAGGCACGTCGCCTCCCGTCCGGAGAAGAGATCGCAACGGATGACTGGGCACTGGGTCATACAATCCATGAAGGTGTCACTATCAAGGACGAGATGATAGAAATTGATGCATTCGATGGGAAGAAAAAGATCATCCTCAACTATACGGCCCCACTATACGATGCTGCAGGAATCCTCGATGGCGCCATCGTCGTAAACCAGGAGATTACCGACAAAGTAAAGGTTGAGGAGGCACTACGGGAGAACCAGACCCGGCTTTCCACAGCTATGGATATTGCCGGTCTCGTTAACTGGGAGTTCGATGTCACATCCGGCATGTTCACGTTCGATGACCGGTTCTACACCCTCTATGAAACAACAGCCGAACGCGAGGGTGGAAACCAGATGCCGGCTGAGACCTATATGCGGGAATTTGTGTATCCTGACGATCGCCCGGCAGTGCTCGCATCGATTCAGAAAATTCTTGCAACAACGGATCCGAATTATGCAGGCCAGATTGAACACCGCATCACACCCCGCGACGGGAGTGTCCGCACCATTATTGCCCGGTTTGCCCCGGTCATGGGCCCTGACGGGAAAGTGATCCGCACGTTCGGTGCAAACCAGGACATCACGGACTTCAAGCTCATGGAATCTGAGATCCGGTCGTTAAATATCGTACTTGAACAGCGTGTAAAAGACCGTACAGAAGCCCTCTTAAAAGCAAATGAAGCACTAGAAGAGGAAAATGCCCAGCGTCTTGAAGCGGAAGGAAAACTCCAGGCATCCTATAATGAGAAAGTGATGCTCCTAAAAGAGATCCACCACCGTGTCAAAAACAATCTCCAGATCATTGCAAGCCTCTTAAACCTCCAGTCCCGGTACATCGCCGATGAAAAGACACTCGCCGCCATCCGGGAGAGCCAGAACCGGGTCAAGGCCATGGCGCTAGTCCATGAAAAACTTTACCGGTCAGAAGACATCGCCCACATCAGTCTACATGACTACATCCGGTTCCTCGGCACCGGACTCTTCCAGTTCTACGATGCCAAGGCCCGGGGAATCCAGTTCAAACTGGAAATAAGCGATATCGATCTCGATATTGATGCGGCAATTCCCCTTGGCTTAATCATCAACGAACTGATCTCAAACTCGCTCAAGTATGCATTCCCCGAGGGGAGGACGGGGGAGGTCTCCATCAGTGTAAAAAGGCAAGACCATATCTTAAATGTCCTGTTCCACGATACTGGCATTGGGATCCCGGCGGATCTTGACTGGAGAAATGCCCCTTCACTGGGCCTCAGGTTGGTCATAACTCTTGTCGACCAGATGGACGGGACTGTAGAGCTTGACCGCAGTGAAGGGACCCGGTTTACAATGGTGCTGCATGAAAAGGAAACGAGGAGTACGAAATGAATCCATCTGCACTCCCCCCTTTTAGCCTGTCAGAAATCTGGTGGAAGGGAATTATCAATGCCCTTGACCGGAACGGGTCGATCACCTTCCTCAACGGGAAAGGTGGCGAAATCCATAAACTACTACCCGGAGAAGTTGTTGGCATATCATGGTTTGAACAGTTTCTTCCGAAAAAAGAGCGGGAACGGGTGAAACCGGTTTTTTTCGAGCGTTTGACCGGACAAGATGAGGCATTGTGCATAACGGCAAAACTGCCTGAACCGGCATTAGGGTACGTGAAAAGGTTCAGCTTTCATCTTTGGAACCCGGAGGAAAAGATCAGTATTCATAGAAGCGTATCGGCAGGACATGGACTTAAAAAATATCAAATGACAAAAGTTCTTGTCTTTGTGCACAGGGTATGGTGAAAATTAAGATGACCCCCGCTCCGGTTATCTATATTGTTGAAGATGAAGGGATCGTAGCTGACGACATAAAAGAGACTCTTATCACCCTTGGATATGGTGTCGCGGGAATGGCCAAGTACGCGGAAAATGCCCTCAGAGAAATTGCAGAAACTCACCCCGACCTCGTGCTCATGGACATCCAACTGATCGGTCCGATGGATGGCATCGAGGCCGCAGGATTGATCCGTACGAAGTATGGCATCCCCGTCATCTTTCTTACAGCCTTTTCAAACAACGCACTGCTCGAGCGGGCAAAAGTTGCCGAACCGTACGGGTATATCCTCAAACCCTATGATGAACGGGTTCTTCATTCCACCATCGAAATGGCCCTCTACAAACATACCATGCAGCGCAGGCTTAATGAGAGTGAAGAAGCACTCCGTAAAGTGAGCAGGAAACTCGCCGTCCTCTCCAGCATCACCCGGGACAACATCAACGACCAGCTCACGGTACTGATAGGGTTTCTCCACATCCTGGAAAAGAAGCAGCCTGCCCCTTCATTAAGTGAGTATTTTCAGAAAGCCAGCACCGCTGCACAGCGCATCTCAGAAATGATCAAGTTCTCCAATGAATACGAGAAGATCGGCATCGAAGCTCCCCTCTGGTACGACACCCATACACTCGTAAGTACAGCAGCAGAACAGGTTCTGCTCAAAAAGATCGAAGTGAAAATAAATCTCCGTGCGGGCATGGAAGTGTTTGCTGATCCGCTGATTGCAAAAGTCTTTTACAACCTGATAGACAATGCGGTGCGATACGGCGGTAAGATTACTACCATCCGGTTCTCCGTGCAGGAATCCGGAGATGAACAGGTACTTGTTTGTGAGGATGATGGCGATGGTGTTCCGGCTGATGCAAAAGAGAAGATCTTTGATCGCAGATTCGGCAAGAACACCATGGTCGGTCTCTTCCTCTCCCGCGAGATTCTCTCCATCACGGGCATCACCATCAAAGAGACTGGAAAGCAGGGCAAAGGGGCACGGTTCGAGATGATAGTGCCAAAAGGGGCTTGGCGAAAAACACAATCGTACATCAAGGGTGAATGATGTTTTCTGATCAGAAGACAGCAAAGGAAGCACAGCCGAATAGCAAAGAGTGGTGCCGACTTCGTTTAAAGAACGCACACGACAGGATCTTTTTCCATGGGATAACAGAAAACGAACTTCGGGGTGAGATATGAATCCGGCTGCCCCCTCCCCTTTTAGTCTGTCAGAAATCTGGTGGAGGGGAATTATCCTTGCACTCTCCTTAACAGTTCTCCTTTTTTCCGTCTGGTGCCTGACTCATGGGATCACTACCATCTTTATGCACCTCTATTATTTCCCTATCGTCTTACTTGCGTACCGTTACCGCTGGAAAGGATTAGGTCTTGCCTCGCTCCTTTCTCTTGCCTATCTCGGCCTGGTAATCATTTTCGATAATGGCCAGCCAGAGATCATTCTCGGTGCGTTTTACCGGTTCTTAGTCTTTGTGGGTATTGCCGCAGTCATCTCATATCTTTCCGTTTGCCTTGCAAAAGCCCAGAGCACCATGCAGCAGTCTGCTGAACTTAGAGATCGTTACCTCTCGCTCGCACCAGCAATCGTTCTTGCCCTTGACAAGAACGGTGTGATCACCTTCCTCTCCAGGCACGGCGGTGAAATCCTTGAATGCAGACCGGATGATGCAGTCGGGAAATCCTGGTTTGACCAGTTTCTGCCGGAAAAAGAGCGGGAACGCGTGAAACAGGTATTTTTTCAGATGATAGCCGGACTGGTTGAACAAAACCGCATTATAGAGAACCAGGTACTTACCTGTGGCGGTGCGGAGAAGATCATCCGCTGGCACAATACCGTGCTGCATGATAATGAGGGGGCGATCTCGGGAATACTCGGATCTGGTGAGGACATCACAGAGGAAAAATGGAGGCAGGACTCCCTCAATAAGATGCAGCAGTTCCAGGAGAGCGTGATAACAAATGCCAATGTCTGGATCTCAGTGCTCGAACCCGATGGGACCCTCCTTGTCTGGAACGATGCCGCAGAAGCCATCAGTGGTTACAAAAAAACCGGGGTGCTGGGGAAAAGGACGGTCTGGAAACAGCTCTACCCGGATAATGAATACCGGAAAAAAGTTACCGGAGATATCCAGCGGATTATCAGGCGGGACACATTCCTTGAGAACTTTGAGACGGAGATCCGCTGCGCAGACGGGACAAAAAAGATCATTGTCTGGAATACAAGGGGACAGCGGGACACTAAAGGTAACATCACCAGTTATATCGCGATCGGGCGCGATATTACGGCACAGAAATCAGCCGAGTTCCGTGCGGGGGAGAGCACACGTTTCCTTGCTACGATGATCGACACACTTCCCATCCCGGTCTTTTTCAAGGACACGAACGGGAAATATCTTGGCTGCAACACCCCATTTGAAGAATATATCGGGATTAAACGGGATCAGCTTACAGGAAAGACTGCTTACGACATCGCGCCAATGGAGCTTGCGGATCGATATACCGTAGCAGACCGGCAGATTCTGGATAATCCCCTCTCACAGCGCTACGAGACACAGGTGCAGTACGCTGATGGCTCACGCCACGATGTCATCTTTTACAAAGCCCCGTTTTTTAACAATGACGGTTCTGTTGGGGGTTTAATCGGTGCCTACTTAGACATCTCTGAACGTAAAATTGCAGAAGAGGCGTTGAAGGAAAGTGAATTATTCAACCGTGGGCTTGTAGAGAACCTGCCCGATTATATAGCGGTATACGGCCAGGATGGGAAGCTTCTCTATGTGAACCCATCATCGGCAAAGGCACTGGGGTATGATGCTGATACACTGGTCGGCACGCATGTACTCACCTACATCGCAGAAGAGTACCACGATACCGTAAAGGCCAAGATGGCCATCCGCCAGAAAGAAGGAGATGCAGCGCCCTATGAGATTGATATGATCACCCGGGACGGGCTCCGTAGATCGGTGATTGTAAAAGCTACTCCGCTTCAGTACCGGAATAATCCCGCCATTCTTCTTCTTCTCATAGACATCACCGAACGAAAAAAAGCAGAGGAAGAGATCCGGATCTCCAATGTGATCTTAAAAACCCAGCAGGAAACCTCTCCTGATGGTATCTTAATCGTTGACAAGTACGGAAAAATTCTATCGTTCAACCGCAGGTTCACAGAAATATGGGGTATCCCTCTTAAGATCATTGACTCCCGCAATGATGAGCATGTACTCTCGTTTGTTCTCGATAAACTCGCCAATCCGCAGGAATTCCTCTCACGGGTCAGGTATCTCTATGAACATCTGGAAGAGAAGAGTCGGGAAGAGATCGTATTAAAAGACGGAAATGTGATTGAACGGTATTCCGCTCCTATGCTCGGAGAGGATAACCGGTATTTCGGGCGAGTCTGGTATTTCCATGATATCACCGAACGAAAAAAAGCAGAAGATGTGATCCGGTCACGTGAGGAACAGTTCCGGGTCATCTTCCACAACCAGCAGACAGGACTCATCATGGTCGATGCGGTGACGCATACAATCATTGATGCCAACGCAGCAGCCCTGGCTATGATCGGTGCATCACAAGAAGACGTGATAGGAAAAGTCTGTCATACGTTTATTTGCCCTGCCGAAAAGGGAAAATGCCCGGTTTCGGATCTCGGTCAGACGGTTGATAACTCCGAGCGGGTGCTTATCCGGGCAAACGGAGAAAAGATCCCTATCCTCAAATCGGTCAATCCCATAAAAATTGGTGGCCGACCATTCCTTATCGAGAGTTTTGTTGATCTCACTGAAAGCAAACAGATGGAAATGCAGATCCGTGAGTCCCGCCAGCTCTTCGCAGATATCATCAGTTTCCTCCCTGATCCCACCTTTGTCATCGACAAGAATGGACTTGTGCTTGCATGGAACCGGGCACTTGAACAGCTCAGTGGGGTTTCTGCTGGAGATATCATTGGTAAAGGAGATCACGAATACAGCCTCTGGCAGTACGGGAAAAGGCGCCCGATATTAATCGATCTTGTCCTCCACCCGGATCAGGATGCAGGCCGGATGGATTATAACGGTATTCACTGGGAGGGAAACACCGTAACTGCCCAGACACAAATCGTCCGGCCCGGCAGAGGGAACACGATATCTCTCTCGCTTGTTGCCTCTCCATTGATCGATTATCAGGGCAATATCACCGGCGCAATCGAGTCCATACGGGATATCTCCCGTCTCAGGGAAGCAGAAGCTGAACTGGTCCGTATCAATGCGCACCTTGAAAAGATAGTCGAGGACCGGACAGAGGAACTCACCGAGAGCGAGAGAAAATATCGCACATTATTCGATAAAACAAGGGACGCTCTCTTAATTATTGAGAATAATAAATTTGTCGATTGCAATGCAGCGGCATTACAGATGCTGGGATATAATACAAAGGACGAATTGTTCGAGACTCACCCATCCAGAATCTCACCCCCAACCCAGCCTGATGGCAGATTATCATTTGAAAAGGCTGAGGAGATGATGGCAATCGCATTACGCGATGGCAGTCACCGCTTTGAATGGGTACATCGCAGGGCAAACGGAGAAGATTTCTGGGTGGAAGTCTCGTTAACGGCAATTCCGATTCAGGATCACCAGATAATTCATACCGCATGGAGGGACATAACCGATAGAAAGAAAGCAGAGGCATCGATCCAGGCATCCCTTGAAGAAAAAGTCATCCTCCTCAGGGAAATCCATCACCGGGTAAAAAACAATCTCCAGATCATCATCAGTCTTGTTAACCTCCAGATGCGCCAGACCGATGATCCCATAGTTAAACAGATTATGTCAGAAACGCAGAACCGGATCCGGGCAATGTCTCTTGTCCATGAAAAACTCTACCGTTCCGCAAGTCTTTCCAAAATCGATTTTTCCGATTATACCCGCTACCTTGCAACACAGCTCTCCTCGTTTTATGGTTCAGATACGCGGAGAGTGCGGCTGGATTTTGGCATGGGAAAAATCATGGTGGATATCAATACCGCCGTACCTCTCGGCCTGCTCATGAACGAGCTCATCTCCAATGCTCTCAAGCATGCTTTCCCGAATGGGAGGGAAGGGACGATCAGCATCAGTGGCGGGTACGAAGGCGATCTTATTACTCTGGTTGTAAGGGATAATGGTATCGGGATCCCGGCGGACTTTGACTGGAAGAACACCACGTCGCTGGGCATGCGCCTTGTCACCAGCCTAATCGATCAGGTTGATGGGACCATTGTGCTTGACAGGAGTCAGGGAACAGCATTCACCATAACGATAAAACGAGAGCCTGTATCAGGAGGAACAGAATGACTGGCACTGTTGATACAAGCCTCTTTATCCATCGACAAGAACGCAATACGAAACCTGGACATACTCATGTACCCGGTCTGCACCGCTTGAACATAAGGAGAAGCGAACGATGAAGCACGACAATTCTGCCAAAAAAACCCTGAATAAAATCTCTTCTGATGAAGGATCTGATCTGGAAGAAGCGCTTTTGCAAAGCGAAGCGAGTTATCACGGTCTTTTCAACACGATCCGGCAGGCTATCTATATTCAGGATCACGACGGAAGATTTGTCGAAGTGAACGACGGGGCTTGTGCTATGTACGGTTATACCCGTCAAGAGTTCATTGGCAGAACCCCTGAATTTCTGTCAGCTCCGGGACTCAATGATTTTGAGTTCGTGACTGAAAAAATACGGCAGGCATTTGCCGGTGAACCCCAACAGTTAGAGTTCTGGGGACGGCGTAAGAACGGGGAGATCTTCCCAAAGGATGTCCGGCTCTACAAAGGAACGTATTTCGGAAATGACGTTTTGATCGTTGTTGCAACCGATATCACCGGGCAGAAACGGGCAGAAAAAGCGCTCCATGAGAGCGAGGAGTATTACCGGGCGATCATCAACACGTCTCCGGATAATATCACCATTACTGATCTGTCCGGAAAGATCCTGATGGGCTCTTTGGCCAGTGTCGCCATGTTTAAGTTATCAGGTCCGGATGCAGCAAACGGGAGAAAAATCATCGAATTTATTGTGCCTGAAGAGAGGGCGCGTGTCCGGCAGGCTTTGGCATTGATCTTTAAAACAGGGGCGGCGATGGGGGAATATCACGGGATAAGAACTGACGGCAGCGTGTTTCCCTTCGAAGCCCACATGACGCTTATGCGGGACAGCAGGGGTAATCCATGGCGTCTGATCACCGTTGTGCGAGACATCTCAAATCGCAGAGAACTGGAAGAAAAGTTAAGTAGCGCACTTGCCCGCAGCAAGGAACAGCAGCAGGTGATTGCCGATATTGCGATATCTCCTCTTGTTTATTCTGGTGAAGTTGAGGAACTTGCCCGTATGATCACTGAAAAATCTGCACCAATGCTGGGCGTTGAACGGGTAAGTGTCTGGATCTATAACAGCACAGAAACGCGGCTGGTCTGCATAGACCTGTTTGAAACAACTCCCCGTACGCATACGTCCGGTACAATCCTTTTGGAAAGTGAGTTCCGGAATGAATTTAACGCACTTAAAGAGGCCAAGTTCATCAACGCCGATGATCCCCAGACTGATCCCCGTACCTCCGGATATGTTGAGGGTTATCTCAAGCCCCTTAAGATAACATCGATGCTTGACGCGGTTGTAAGGAGTGCAGGAAAGAACATCGGGCTTATCTGTTTTGAGCATGTTGAAAATCCGCACATATGGGAACAGGATGAATGCGCATTTGCCTGCCAGCTGGCTGATCAGATCGCCCTTGCGGTTACAAACCGGGAGCGGGAAATGGTACAAAAGGCGCTTGTTAAAAGCGACGAGCGGTACCGGACATTCATAAGCCACAGCAATGAGGGGATCTTCCGCTTTGAGGCGGGATGTGATATATCGGTTAACCTTCCTGAAAATGAGCAGATTGCCCTGTTTGTTGAGCACGGGTACCTTGCGGAATGTAATGATACTTTTGCGAGGATGTATGCATATAACGAATCAGAGGATCTTATCGGTGTCAGTCTCTGTCATATCATGGAGATCGATAGCCACGTTACGTTTGATTTCCTGCGCACGTTCATCCGGTCCGGTTATCGCATTGAGAATTATGAAACCGTCGAAAAGGACCAATATGGACATATCCGCGGTTTCTTAAACAGCCTTACCGGGACCATCAGTGACGGGAAGTTTGTCCGACTCTGGGGAGTCCAGCGAGACATTACGGATCATAAAAAAGCTGATCAGCAGCTGGCAGAGAGCGAGAAACGGTACCGGCGCCTCATTGAAGCCGTCACGGATTATATTTATTCGGTCCGTATGGAAAACGGTCGTGCTGTTGAGACCATTCATGGACCGGGTTGTGAAGCGATTACCGGATACACAACTCTGGATTTCAGCAGGGATCCTGACTTATGGCTTCGCATGGTAGTTAAGGAAGACCGGCATGCGGTTATTGGACTGGCAGAAAAAATCCTTTCCGGAGGAGAGGTACAGGCAATCGAACACCGTATAATTCACAAAGACGGTCAGGTCCGGTGGGTAAGAAATACCCCTGTACTTCGCTTTGATGGGGAAGGCCGGCTTGTTACCTATGACTGCCTGATCCAGGATATCACCACGAACAAGATGGCAGAAGAAGCCTTGAAGGAGAGTGAGGAACGATACAGCTCTCTCTTCTCCAACAACTACTCGGTCTCTCTTATCATCGACCCGGATACCGGCAGGATAGTCAATGCGAACGATGCAGCCGCATGGTACTACGGGTATTCCCGTGACCAGATCCTGGCTTTGGGAATCCAGGACCTGAACCGGTTGCCCCCCGATAAAATAGTACGGGACCTCAAGCGGGCAAAAGATGAGAAAGAAAAGCATTTCTTCTCCACCCATTACCGTGTAGACGGAGAGAAGCGCTATGTGGAGATCTATTCCGGCCCGATTAAGGTACAGGGAAAACCACTTTTCTATTCTATCATTCATGATGTCACGGACAGCAGACTGGCTGCACTGGCGTTAAAAGAGAGTGAAGAGCGGTACCGTACCCTTGTCGACCAACTGCCGGATTACGTGCTCGTCCACCGTAATGGGATCCTGCTCTATGTCAACCCATCGGCAGCTTTAAACCTTGGCTACGATGCAGAAAATCTCATCGGCAATCCGGTCTTCCCGCTTATAGCCCCGGAGTTCCACACAACCGTACGGCAGGCAATTATCAGGAGGATGGCAGGAGAGATCATCCCCTCCTACGAGATGAAAATCCGTGCAGCGGATGGAACATTTCGTACGGTTCTGACCAATGGTGCAGCAATCACCTTTGAGGGAAAACCCGCCAGCCTCAACGTTCTGACGGATATCTCGACCCTGAAACAGGCTGAAGAGACGATCCGTTCTGCAAACGAGGTGCTGGAAAAACGGGTCGCTGAAAGAACCGAAGCCTTGAGCAATGCCAACGTGCAGCTGACTGCCGAGATTGCGGCACGGACGCGTGCAGAAGAAGAGATTACCCGCTCTTTAGAGGAAAAAGTGATCCTTCTCCGTGAGATACACCACCGGGTAAAGAACAATCTCCAGATCATCGCAAGCCTCCTGAATCTCCAGTCGCGTTACATCACCGATCCAAAAGTACTGGAATCGATAAAAGACAGCCAGAGCCGGGTGCGGGCGATGGCCCTTGCCCACGAGCGGATTTACCGCTCCCACAATCTTTCGGATATCAATCTCAAAGATTACCTGAACTATTTAACAAAGCAGATCCTCCAGTTCTACAATGTCAACCAATACCCAATCGGGATATCGGTGACTATGGATGCGATCATGGCCGACATAGACACGGTCATTCCTGTTGGACTCATCTTAAATGAACTGGTATCCAATTCGCTAAAACATGCATTCCCTGATGGAAGAAAAGGAACAATATCCATTGAAGGTTTTCCAGAGGATGCAAACACGTTCCGCTTCGTCTACCATGACGACGGAGTTGGAATGCCTGCCGGGTTTGACTGGAAGAACACGGAGTCTCTTGGTTTAAGGCTTGTAAACAGCCTGGTTGACCAGCTTGACGGAACCCTTGAGAGCTGCGATGGTGAGGGAACAACGTTTATTATAACCATACAGCTGAAGCGGGATCCTGCCCTTTCCTGAAACGGGACTGTCCTTTGTATCCCGTTGTGATAATATCCGGCAGCCGTACAGGTTGCCAGATTGCTTTTCTCACTACATTAAACGAGTTTCCCGAAATGTGAAACGGTGATTCTCCCGGATATATCCTGCCTGAACTTCAGGACCGCACAGGGCCTTACCCCTCGAAATTCCTCGTTTTTTTTGAGAAACGTTTATCATGGATCATAATGATTCTTGACTGTTCACGTTAAGGGGTTGTAAAATGCCACAAGCATCCGTCTTCATTGTCGAAGATGAGCTTATCGAAGCCCAGGATATCTCCCAGACGCTCATTGATCAGGGGTATTCAGTAGCCGGGATCGCCCGGACGGGTGAGTTGGCACTCGAAGCCCTCATAAAAAAACACCCAAACCTGGTGCTCATGGACATGCACCTTGCCGGTACTATGGACGGCGTTGATACGGCTGAAAGGATCCGGGCTCTCTATAAAATACCTGTCATATTCCTCACCGCATACTCGGATGAGACCCTACTTGAACGGGCAAAGATCACCGAGCCGTACGGCTATGTTCTCAAACCATTTGATGAGCGCGAGCTGCATTCGGCCATTGAGATGGCGCTTTACAAACACCGGACGGAGGAGCAGGCACAAGAGAATGAACGCACGATCCGGATCCTCGCAAATGCCATTCCCGATGCGATCATGCTTTTGGATCACAACATGCGGATTATTGCCCTGAATGATGCCATGGCGCGACGCTTTGGGTATAATACAAATGTTTTTTATGATCTCTCCATCCCGTTTGATCAGAAAGGGTTGTTCGCCTCATTACAATCGCCGATAAAAGAGATCCTCCTTTCCGGCCGTCCTGTCCGTTTTGAAGAGAAGAACGGGGATGAGTGGTTTGAGATCTCCTTAATCCGTATCACAGGGACTGAGGGGCAGAGCCCCATGATTTTTATCCAGTACCACGATATCACCGACCATAAACGATTCGAGGAGCAGTTAAAAGCAGGAGGGATAACACAGATTGAGCATAACATGGAACAGTTCCAGATCTTAAACGACCAGATCAGAAACCCACTCCAGGCAATCATGGGATATGTGGATCTCAACTGCGTTCATTACCGTGAGCGTATCATTGATCAGATCGGAGTGATTGACACCCTTGTTGATCGTCTCGACCATGGATGGGTTGAATCAGAGAAAGTACGACGAGTCCTCCTCAGACACTATCATTATGATCCTGATGATGTACCTGATACTGAGCCAGGCGCAGGACAGGGGAAACTCACCTGATGGACACCATACTGCTTGTGGATGATGATCCTGCGATCCTGGAAATATTTACCGTGTGCCTGGAGATGGATGGATACAAGGTCCTCGTCGCTGCCGATGGATCAGCGTGTCTGAACCTGTTAAACACCCACAACCCTGATCTCATCTTTCTGGATCTCATGATGGAGCCCATGGACGGATGGGAGATCCTCATTGCGATCCGAAAAAATGCCTCATCCCGTTATATCCCCGTGGTAATTTTGACCGGAAAACCGCCGGTTCCTGAAGATATATTGCAGTATGGCGGCCTTATTGAGGAATATATCGTAAAGCCCGTTAGTTTTCCCGTGTTTATTGAATCCGTCCATCGTAATATTGAGCACGATCGGAATCTGCGCCGGGAGATCAAACAGATGAAAGATAATGTGCAGGATCCGGCATTACTGGCCGAATATACCCATCTCCTCCGGTTCGTCAGGGTCGCGTATAAACTCAAAAAACGGCTTATGGACCCGCAGTGGACGGACAGGATCCCAATAAAAAATCAGGAGGAACGATTGCAATGGGTGCACAAAAAAATAGGGTTTCCTTATCCCCTGCCAGGGCAGGATGAAGAGAAATGATAGATCCGGTTAAAAGAGATGCTGAATTTTTGCGCAACTGTTATCAAGACAATCAGAATAACGATTACACATGGGGTGCATGATGGAAAAACCTGCGATATTTATTGTGGAAGATGAATCGATCGTAGCAAACGATATTAAAGAGACCTTAAAAAGTCTGGGATACGACGTTAAGGGTATTGCGAAATCAGGAGAGATCGCTCTTGAAAAGATTAAAGAACTTAAGCCCGATCTCGTGCTCATGGATATCCACCTCTCAACCCAAATGGACGGAGTTGAAACCGCAGGAAAAGTCCACGTTCTTTACAATATCCCGGTCATCTATCTTACTGCATATGCTGACAAAGCGCTGCTCGACCGGGCAAAAGTCACTGAACCGTACGGGTATGTCATCAAACCTTACGATGAGCGTGAACTCCACTCCGTCATTGAGATGGCCCTCTACAAGCACCGTGTCGAGCGCGAGATCAAGAAACGGGACGATGTTCTCTTTGCCGTGAGTTCCGCTGTTGAATGGCTCCTCCGTATCTCCCGCGTGGAATCCCATGCGCCACGCGATTTTAATATATCAGATATCCGGGATATCCTTGAACCCGTTGGCCTTGCGCTGGATGCCGGTGCAATCGGGATCTTCAAGACAGACACCGATCCCGCGGGTCGGGAAACGGTCAGCATGATCTATGAATGGGGATGCTCTTCCTATAACACCTGTCTCTACAAACCGGAACTCAAGCAGTTCACGTTTAAGGCTTTAGGAATTTCCCGCTGGCATGACCTGCTGATGAAAGGTGATATTGTTGTGGCAACCACATCAAGCCTTGAAAAAGATGAGAACCAGTTGTTTGACCTTCTTGGAGTTAAGAGTGGAATTATCCTTCCTATCTTCATCCATGACAATTTCTGGGGTTTTATCGGGTTTTTCGATCTTGCTGAAAGGACGCGGTCTGCAGACGAGATCGAAGCACTGCGTATAACGGCAAACCTGCTTGGAGCGGCATTGGGGTACAGTTAAATGTTTTTCCTCCTGCCTTGGAACCCTGAGTGGGAGGTTAGTATTTCCCGTAGTATATTGCCCGGACATGGACACGGGAAAAATCAGAAGGCAAAACTCCCTGTCTCTGTGCACCGGATAAGGTGAAAACAAAATGACCCCAACCCCTCTGATACTCATTGTTGAAGATGAAGCAATCGTTGCAAATGATATAAAAGAGACGCTCATCAGCCTTGGATATGGTGTTGCCGGAACCGCCAAGTATGCGGAGAGTGCGCTAGAAAAAATTGTAGAAATCCAACCCGACCTCGTGATTATGGATATCCACCTTGCCGGTCCGATGGATGGCATCGAGGCAGCAGGATTTATCCATAAGAGGTATGGCATCCCTGTCATTTTTCTCACTGCCTATGCGGATGATGCCCTGCTGGAGCGGGCAAAATTCACCGAACCATACGGGTACATTATCAAACCCTACGATGAACGCGGGCTTCACTCCGCCATCGAAATGGCCCTCTACAAACATGCCACTGAGCGCAGGATTAAGGAGAGTGAAGAGATCACCCGTGTGATGGTGAATGCGACTTCTGACCTCCTGTACCTGCTCAGTGCAGACGGAAAAATTCTTGTGGCAAACGAGGCGCTTGCTGGTTTGGCCGGGATAGCTGCCGAAGAACTGGCCGGCACCCATGCCTATGATCTGGTGGCAAAGAAGATCCTTACACCGAAGATGGCCTGCTTCCGGTTGACCGTTCTGGGTGAAAAACTCTTAAATTTTGAAGAGCAGCTGAACCATAACTGGTATGACGTGACCATCTATCCGGTGTATAACGCTAAAGGCAATACGGAAAAGTTCGCAGTCATTGTAAGGAACATCACTGCAAGGAAGCAGGCAGAAGAACAGGTAAAGAACAATGCCGAATATTTCCGGTTGCTCATCGAAGATGCGTCCGAAGTTGTTGTCATGTTAAACCCGGACGGAACCATGTCGCAGCAGAGCCCGTCACTCACCCACGCCCTTGGTTACCCTACCTACGAAAACTTAAGAAAAGCATTCTTCGATCATATCAGTTCAAGTGACGTGCTGACGGCAAAACAGGTACTTGCAGAGATTCTTAATCATCCTGGTATGGTTAAACCCGTCCGGCTGAAATTCATAAAGAGTGACGGGACATTCTGTATCATCAAAGGTATCATAAGCAACCTGTCCAATAACCCGTTCGTGGGTAAGATCGTAGTAAATGGGTGGGTAGAGTAAGGAGATTTACCGGGAATTCTCCCTGTAATCGACTTTGAACAGCCAGTATCCCCTCTCATTCACTTTCCTGCCGCATCCCGATCCCTTTTAATATCACTCTTCTGAGATCCTAAGCACCGTGACTGAGTTCGAGCTCGTCTCAACATTTGCACCGGCCGGCTCCCAGCCTGAAGCCATCAGACAGTTAACCGAAGGTCTGGAAAAGGGAGAGCGGCTCCAGACGCTGCTGGGTGTGACCGGCTCCGGCAAAACCTACACAATGGCAAACGTGATTGCGGCAGCCGACCGTCCCACCCTCGTGCTCGCCCACAACAAGACGCTCGCTGCCCAGCTCTATGCTGAGTTCTGCGACTTTTTTCCCAAAAACCGTGTCGAGTATTTTGTTTCCTATTATGACTATTACCAGCCCGAGTCCTACATTCCCTCGAAGGACCAGTATATCGAAAAAGACTCTGCCATCAACCCCAAGATCGAAATGATGCGACTCTCTGCCACAGCCTCGCTCTCGTTCCGGCGCGATGTAATTGTTGTCGCATCCGTCTCCTGCATCTTTGGGCTTGGCAACCCGGAGAACTTCCGGAATATGGGGTTTGAGCTCTCGGTGGGTCAGAAGATCACCCGCACCGAGATCATGAGTAAACTGCTCGATATCCTGTTCGAGCGAAACGATCTCGAACTGATGCCCGGCCGTTTCCGGGTCAAGGGAGATACAATCGATATCATCCCCGGGTACTTCAACGACATCATAAGGATCGAGATGTTCGGCGATGAGATCGAGCGAATCAGCGAAGTGGATAAGAACACCGGCGCCCGCAAAGAACAGCTGAAATATTTCTATGTCTATCCCGCACGTCACTTCGTTACCCCCGAAGGTGCCCGGAAAATGGCTGCTGCCACCATCAGAAAAGAACTCGATGAGGTCCTTCCCACGTTAGGAATAATCGAGGCGCACCGTCTCGAACAGCGGACCAATTACGATCTTGAGATGATTGAAGAGACGGGATCGACAAAGGGTATCGAGAACTACTCCCGGCATTTTGACGGGCGTTTGGCTGGTGAAAAACCCTACTGCCTGCTCGATTACTTCCCTGACGACTTTTTACTCATCATAGACGAGAGTCATCAGACCATCCCGCAGCTCCATGGCATGTATAACGGTGACCGTTCGCGCAAGAAATCCCTGATCGATTACGGATTCCGGCTCCCGAGTGCGTACGATAACCGGCCCTTACAGTTTCACGAGTTCGAACAGTATATGACAAACACGATCTTTGTCTCTGCCACACCGGGCGACTACGAACTCAAACACTCTGCCCGGCTCGTAGAGCAGATCATCCGGCCAACGGGTCTTGTTGATCCTGAAGTAGAGGTCCGTCCGATCTCAGGGCAGACAGACGATGTGATCCGTGAGGTGGGCTTAACCATTGCCCGGGGCGACCGTGCACTGATCACCACGCTCACAAAAAAACTCGCAGAAGAACTGTCAGAGTTCCTTGCTGACCGCGGCATAAAAACCCGTTACCTGCATTCGGATATCAAGACACTGGAACGCACCGAGATCATCCGCCAGCTCCGGCTCGGCAAGATCG
>Ga0247842_10004112_pt1 | contig 18619 bp, 15 predicted proteins | sample LaCruzMarch2015__3_FD_192411 | JGI IMG/M metagenome (GOLD analysis project Ga0247842, IMG submission 192411) | Freshwater microbial communities from meromictic Lake La Cruz, Castile-La Mancha, Spain - LaCruzMarch2015_19m | ecosystem: Environmental > Aquatic > Freshwater > Lake | place: Spain...
AGGCCCCGGCCTTGGACGATGCCAACGGTGCCATGCCCGCCGACGTGCCGAGCGGCAAGACCTTCTGGGGCCTGAAGGACAGCGCCTGGGGACCTCAGACCGGCACCATGCCGAACGTCGGCGCCCAAAGCATCACCCCAGGCGTCGCGGCCCAGACCATCAGCCAGGGCTACCACGACGGGACCGGCAGCGTGGCCGGGGACGCGGACCTGAGCGCGGGCAACATCGTCTTTGGGATTCAGATCTTCGGCGTGACCGGCACGGCGCCCCTGGCCAGCGGCAACGCGACGGCCGCCAACGTGCTGACCGGCAAGACCTTCAGCAATACCGGGGGTGCCGACACCGGCACCATGCCCAACATCGGCGCCGTCACCATCACCCCCGGCGCCGCCGCCCAGGCCATCAGCGTCGGCTACCACAACGGCAGCGGCAGCGTAGCCGGGGATGCAAACCTTGCCGCGGGCAACATTCGGCAGGGTGTGAGCATCTTTGGGGTTAGCGGCGGCGTCTACGGTGGCTGTAACTGCGCATCCGGGACCCTGCATGGCGGCCGCTGGTGCGACAACGGCAACGGGACTGTGACCGATTTGTTGGGCGATACGACCAACCGTAATGTCGGACGCTGTCTGGTGTGGATGAAGAACGCCAACTGCAGTGCCAACTTGGCCACGATCAACAAGACCGGTTACCTTACTTGGGAGCACGCCCAAGTTTGGAGCAGTGCAGTCGTGAGCGGGGTTTGTGGCCTGACCGACGGCTCTTCCGCCTATGAATGGCGGCTACCGACACGAGCAGAGCTGGACGGGCTGACCAATGGAACGGCACCTGTTTCCTACGACTCCCCAGCCCCGTTCTCGGGCGTGCAGACCGACTATTGGTCTGCTACTACCTATACCTACGCCGGCACCACGAGCGTCGCGTGGTTCGTGGGCCTCAACGGCGGCGGCGTGGGCGCGAACGGCAAGGCCAGTAGCTACTACGTCTGGCCGGTGCGGGGCGGACAATAGGCCCTTTGGCACTTTGGCCCTTTGGGCGCTTTGACCCTTTGGGGGGTACAGGGGGGCTTGCCCCCCTGTCGCGCGCATTTTTTTGACCTATCTAATGAGTACGGCGATGGTCGTTTCCCAGCAATTGACGGATGCCTATCGCGCCTTGCAGCGCGAGGCCGATGGCTATGTGCTCCTGATGCGGGTGGGCGCCTTCATGCAGGTGATGGACGAGGGGGCGCGGCAGGTCTCGGCGATTACCGGCCTGAAGCTCCAGATGGCCGGGGCGGTGGACGACCCGGTGGTGCTCGGGGGTTTCCCCAAGAGCGGCATCGACCAATATGTCGGTAAGCTGGTCCGCGCCGGGCACTCGGTGGCCATCGCCTGGCAGGGCGATGACAAGCAGCGCCGCATCGCCGAGCGCATCACCTTGAAAGCGCCGGATTGCGTGCCGGGCGCTACCGGCGGCTGAAGCAAGGCAAGGCACAGACATGGCCCGCTACGAGCACCTGCCGATCTTCCGCGCCGCCTTCGATCTGGCGGTGCATGTGGAGAAGATCGTCCGCAGCTTCGACCGCTACCACAAATACGGCATCGGCACCGAGTTGCGCGAGCGCACCCGCACGGTGGTGGAGCGCATCATCCGCGCCAACAACGCCGATGCCGGGCGCAAGGCGCTGCTCGGGGAGCTGCGCGTGGAATTGGAACAGTTGCAGGTGTTGATCCGCCTGTGCCACGAGTCCGGGGGCTTCGCGAGCACGCGGGCCTACCTGTACGTGAGCGAGCGGGTGGTGGACATCGCAAAGCAAAATGCAACTGGATGTGCGCGGCTTCTTCATCAACATCGACCGCCAGCGCCTCTATGAGCGTCTGGTGCAACGCGAGCGCGACCCGGCGGTGCTATGGCTGATCGGACAGGTCCTGTTTTCGGAGCCGACGGCGAATTGTGTCCTGCGCGGCGCCCCCCGGGCGGCCTTCGAGTCCCTGCCGGCCCACAAGACCCTGTTCAAGGCGCGGCCGGGCTGCGGTCTGCCTATCGGCAATCTGACCAGCCAGTTCTTCGCCAATGTCTATCTCGACGCGCTGGATCAGTTCGCCAAACACCGCCTGAAGGCGCGGTGGTATCTGCGCTATTGCGACGACTTTGTGCTGGTTTCTCAGGACCCGGGGGAGTTGGCCGGCTGGGAGGCCGACATCACGGCCTTTCTCCGCGACGCGCTGGGCCTGGCGCTGAACCCGCGCCAGCGGCTGCGCCCGGTGGCCGATGGGGTGGATTTCCTCGGCTACGTGGTGCGGCCCACCTATCGGCTGGTGCGGCGGCGGGTGGTGAATGCCCTCTACCAGCGCCTCGCGGGGGCAGAGCGGGTGCTGGAGCGGCTGCCGGCGCCGGCCCTCAAGCTCCCCGCGCTGCCGTCGGCAGGCGGCCGGATCTTCCCCTATCCGGAGCACTGGCTCCAGCAGATCGAGCAGTGGCTGACGGCCTATTGGGCGCACTTCGCGTGGGCCGCAAGCCACCGGTTGCGCACGCGGGTGGTCGAGCGGTTTTCTTGGCTGCGGGGCTATTTCGGCTTCACCGATGCCCAGCGCTCCCGTCCGGCCAGGGTGCGGCGGCATCATCCGCGGCCCCGCTGGACGCCGACGTTGCGCAGTCAGTCGGCCGCGTTCGCGGGCCAGTTTCCGCACCACCGGGTGTGGCTGCGGGTGGGGCGGCGCTGGCGCGACGCCTCGGCCGGTCCCGGCCATGCTGCTGGGGTGGTGTGGGTCGGGGAGACCGGGCGGCGGACCGGCCGGATCGCCGAGCGCGCCGTCCAATGGCGGTGGCAGCCCGACCCTGAGCCGCTCCCGTGCCCCATCCCCTTACCCCTACCGCCCGTCGATTCGACCTTGGCCCGAACATCATGACAACAGGAGCCACGTTGATGTCTCAACCCAGAACCCTTCCACGCGCCGCACTGGGCGTGCTCCTTCTGGCGGCCAGCGGCTCGTCGCTAGCCGCTTCCATCGACCCCACGGACAGATACGCTTGGGGCGAGAACCTCGGCTGGATCAACCACCGGGACGGCTCCGGCGCCGTGCAGGTCTACGCCGACCACCTGGAGGGCTTCGCCTGGGCGGAGAACCTCGGCTGGGTCAGGCTCGGCTCCCACAGCGGCGGCGGGGCGCACAGCTACGCCAACAGCGGCCCCGACGACTGGGGGGTGAACCGGGCGGGCGACGGCGTCCTCTCCGGTTACGCCTGGTCCGAGACGGCGGGCTGGCTCAACTTCGGGGCGGCCAGCGGCGGTGTGGCCATCGACCTGGCCAGCGGGGCCTTCTCGGGCTATGCCTGGGGGGAGAACCTCGGCTGGGTGAAGTTTGCAGGCTCAGCGCCGGACTACCGGGTGGCCCTGGCGAGGCGCTCGGTGCTGGCGGCCTCGGGGGGTAACGGCAGCGTGGGCGGCGGCGGGGACTATCCGCCCTTCGCGCCGGTGGCCCTGACCGCGACCCCGGCCGGGGGCTATGCCTTCGCCGGCTGGGTCCCGGCCCCCTGCGCGGCCTTATTCACCATGCCGGACGCGGACTTGAGCTGCACCGGGAGCTTCGGTGGGGACGGCGACGGGGATGGGGTGGCGGTCGGTCTGGACAACTGCCCGACCATCGGCAACCCGGGCCAGACCGACACGAGCGGCGATGGGCGCGGCGACGACTGCCCCATCTACTACGTCAACGCCCTGGTCGCGGCTGCGGGGGATGGGTTGTCCTGGGGCGCGGCCTTCGGGACCCTGCAGGACGCCCTGGAGGCGGGGACCACCGGTGGCGGGGCCATCTGGGTGGCGGCCGGGGTCCATTACCCGGACGAGGCCGCCGGCACCGACAGCGACGACCCGGCGGCGAGCTTCGAGCTGCCGAGCGGGGTGGAACTGCTCGGCGGCTTCGCCGGCAGCGAGACCGAAGCGGACCAGCGCGACCCCTGGCACAACCGCACCGTGCTGAGCGGGGACATAGCCCAGGACGACCTGGACCCGGACGGCAACGCCCTGGCGGAGTCGGTGGCCGACATCCAGGGGACCAACAGCCTGCATGTGGTCAGCACCCAGGCCCTGAGTGCCCCGCCCCGGGTCGAGGGCTTCTTCGTCACCGCGGGCGATGCCGGCGGCAGCGGCGAGGCGGGTCGGGGCGGCGGCTGGCTGGACCTCGGTGCCTCACCGGCGATCACACGGGTGTACTTCATCGGCAACCGGGCGGCGGAGAGCGGGGGGGCATTCGACGCCCTGGGCGGCGACGCCACCCTGGCCAACAGCGCCTTCACCGGCAACGCCGCCCCGGCCGGTGCGGCCCTGTTCCAGAGCGGCGGCAGCCTCTCCCTGGCCGGGGTGACCCTGGCGCAGAATGCCGCCGCGTCCGGCGGCGGGGCCGTACAGGGGGATCTGGCCTCGCTGACCCTCGACAACAGCGTCCTGTGGGGCAACACCGGCGGGGCCTTGAGCCTGGTCTCGGGGGCGACGGCCGAGGTGACCCACAGCATCGTGCAGGGGGCGGGCGCCAGCGGCGCCGGCTGGGTGGGGCCTGGGGACGACGGCGGCGGCAATCGCGACGCCGACCCCAGGCTGCTCGACCCCGCGGGGGGTGACGTGCGCATCGCCGCGGCAGATTCGCCTGCCCTGAATGCGGGGGACAACAGCGCCGCCGTCGGCACCACGGACCTGGCCGGCCAGGCGCGCATCCAGGATGCCGTCGTGGACATGGGGGCCATGGAGCAGCACCTGGCGCCGACCGTCGGCACGCCCGCCCTGAGCGGCACGGCGGGCTCGGACATCCTTACCACGGTCATGGCCAACACCAGCGTGAACGCGGGGGCCGGGGACGACCTGGTGATCTCCGCCAAGGGGCGTCAGGTGATCACCCTGGGGGCGGGGCGCGATGCGGTGGTATGGAACTGGTTCCCAGACTCCGACATCATCAACGACTTCGCACTGGGCGAGGACCGGCTCGACGTGCGCGGCGTGCTGCAAGCGATCGGCTATGCGGGCGCCGATCCCCTGGCCAGCGGGCATGTCCAGTGTCTGAACGGCAGCGGGGGTGCCCTGGTGCGGCTGGACCGGGACGGCACCGCCGGTGCCGTCTATGCCCCGGTCAATTACGCGCTGGTGAAGGGGGCGGGGGTCACCGCTGCCGCCCTGTGTCAACCGGCGAATGTGGTTTTTTAGAAAGATGCTAGCTGCTAGCTGCTAGCTGCTAGAAGCTAGAAGCTAAGAAACCAACCCATCCTGGAGTCATCCCATGCGCATCAAACGTCCTTTGGCAATCGCTGCGGCCTTGGCCGCGTCCTTGGCGGTCCCCCCGGCCGGCGCCGCCCTGGTGGAGTACAGCATGAGCGTGCCCGGGGTGGGGGCCGGGTCATTCGCCTATGACGACGCCAGCCTGGTCGATGCGGGCGGCTATTTCACGTCGGCGCTGACGGCATTCTCGTTCGCGTATAACGGCTGGACCTATGGCCTCGGCGATGCGATCAGCTCCTTGGCTTGGCTCTACTCGCCGGGTCCGGCTCTGGGCGGCATCCAATACGTGGGAGCCCACAATGCGGACACCATTGAATTCGCCGCGGGGTTCGGCTCCGGCGACATGGGGACCTTCACCGCAAATGGCGGCGCGCCGACCGGTGTCGGACCCGTAACCCTGACCGATGCGGATTTCGTGCAGCAGGTTCCGGAGCCCGCCACCCTGGCCTGCCTGCTGCTTGGCATTGGCCTGATGTCAGGAGCGCGGAGAAGGGGCTGGCGGCAGGTCTCCTGGTGACGAGCCTTTGAAGGTGATTTCCGGAAATGACCATACCAGCGGATGCATCGGTAGGGTGGATAAGCGCAGCGCATCCACCAGCCACGCTTGGTGGATGCGGCGCGATCAAGCGCCGTGCCCCGTCTGCAAGGTCCTCGCGCGCGCCTTACCCACCCTACAAGGCTCGCTGACCGCGCCGCCTCTGCCTGGAGTCCAAGGCTTCAGCCTTGGCGCGCGCCAAGGCTGAAGCCTTGGACTCCAGGCGCTTGGGCCGCGGCGCTTCACTTAACGGCAGTGGAGCAGCGCCTGCAAGGGTCTTAATCTTCTTTGCGTCTTTGCGTCTTTGCGTGAAACTTACCGCCTCTGCGGTCCAGGCTACTGGGTCAAGAGGCCCGCCGGACCTCCAGCACGTCGGGCGTCTGCGCAAGCTTGGCGAGCACCAGGTCCAGGTGCGCCTTGTCGCGCACCTCCACCGTGAAGCGCATGGCGGCCGTGTCGGTGGTGCGCTCGGAGTGTGAGTTGACCCCCAGGACGTCCACGTCGGCGTCGGCGAAGATGGAGGAGATGTCGCGCAACAGGCCCTTGCGGTCGGCGGCGATGACCAGCAGGTCCACCGGGTAGGCGGCGTCGGCCGGCTGGTCGGCCCAGCGCACGCGTAGCAGCCGCGTCGCCTCCCCCTCCGGCAGGTGGCGGACATTGGGACAGTCGCGCCGGTGCACGGTGATGCCGCGCCCGCGGGTGACGAAGCCGACGATGGCGTCATAGGGGACCGGCTTGCAGCAATGGGCGATCTGGGTCATCAGGTCGTCGACCCCTTCCACCACGACCTCCCCGGTGCCGGGCTTGGGCTTGCTCGGTGCCTTGGTGCGCGGCTCCGGCTCGCGCGCCTCCGTGCGGCCATCGGGGTTGCGCGGCTCGCCCACCTGGCGCGCCACCACGCCGACGGACAGGTCCCCGCGGCCGATGGCGGCCAGCAGGTCCTCACCGCGCTTGAAGTTGTAGCGGGGGGCGAGTTGCTCCAGTTGGGGCTTCTCACTGATGCCCAGGCGCACCAGTTCGCGGTCCAGGGCGGCGCGTCCGGCCTGCCAGTGCAGGTCGTGGTCCTGTTGTTTGAACCACTGGCGGACCCGGTTGCGGGCGCGCGCGGTGATGAGATAGCCCTGGTGGGGGCTGAGCCAATCGCGGCTGGGGGCGGCGTTTTTCTGGGTCAGGATCTCGACCGTCTCGCCGCTGTTGAGCCGATAGCTCAGCGGGACGATGCGCCCGTTGACCCGAGCGCCGCGGCAGCGGTGGCCGATCTCCGAATGGACCTCGTAGGCGAAGTCGAGCGGGGTCGCCCCCTTGGGCAGTTCGATGACCTTGGCGTGGGGGGTCAGGACATAGATCTGGGCGGGCTCGAACTCGGCCTTGAAGCGCTCCAGGATGTCGGTGGCGTCCTCGCCCTCGCTTTTGAGCTCCAGGAAGCTGCGCATCCAGTTGATGCGACGCTGGAACTCGGCGTCCGGGCCCTTGCCGGCCTCCTTGTAGGCCCAGTGGGCGGCTACCCCCAGTTCGGCATGGCGGTGCATCCCATGGGTGCGGATCTGAATCTCCAGCGGCTTGTCCCCGGGGCCGATGACCGCGGTGTGCAGCGATTGGTAGAGGTTGCCCTTGGGGCTCGCGATATAGTCGTCGAACTCCTTGGGGATGTGGCCCCAGAGTCCGTGGGCGAGCCCGAGCGCGGCGTAGCAGTCGGCCACCGAGTCGACCAGGACACGCACCGCGCGCAGGTCGAAGATCTGCGAGAGATCCACGCCCTTGCGCTGCATTTTGCGCCAGATGCTGTAGATGTGCTTGGCCCGGCCGGTGACCTCGGCCTTGATCCCGGCCGCGGCGAAGGTCCGCTGCAGGGTTGCGATGACGTCCCTGATGTAGCGCTGCCGCTCCTCGCGCCGCTCGTCGATCGCGCGCGCGACACGCTGGTAAGCCTGGGGCTCCAGGTAGCGCAGTGCCAGGTCCTCCAACTCCCACTTGACCTGCCACATGCCGAGCCGGTTGGCGAGTGGGGCATAGATGCGTTGGGTGTCGCGGCTGATCCGGGCGCGCCGCTCGGGCTCCAGATTTCTGATGGCGCGCATGAGGTGCAGGCGCTCTGCCAGCACCACCAACACTACCCGCACGTCCTCGGCGATGCCGAGCAGCAGGCGGCGCAGGTTTTCCTCATGCTGCTCCTGGTCCTTGGCGGCGATGATCGCCTCCACGTTGGCGATCTGGCCGATGCGCGCCAGGTCGCCGACCATGCGGGCGATGCCGGGTCCGAAGCGGTCCGCCAGTTGCGCCTCGGTCAGGTCGCCCAGGCCCAGACAGCCGTTGAGCAGGGCGGCGATCAGGGTCTCGTGGTCCATGCGCAATTGCGCCAGGATGTCCGCGGTGGACAGGACATGGCGCACATGGGTCTCGCCGGTCTCGATGCGGCGGTCGCCGCGACAGCGGGTCAGCGCGGCGCAGGCCCCGGCGATCAGTTTGCGGTCCTCCAGGGCGTAGTTGGGTACCAGGTTGTCCAGCCAGTGCCGGATGGCGTCGTCGTCGCCGGTGTCCGGCTCGGGGAGGTTGTAGACGGGTTTGACCATATGAGCCAGCGGGTAGTTGAGTCGTTCGGCGATGTGCGGTCCCGGTGGCTGCCGCATCCGGGTCCGGCGGACTGGGGCCTGGCGCAGATTCACGCGTGGCGGATCGGTTTCAACACCATAATAGCAGCCCAGTCCCGACGCGACCCGAGAAACCGCAACCGCGGTCGGCCGCGACGAATTCCAGGGTTGCCCCGGCGATCCGACCATTGCGCCGCGGTGCGGCTAAGCCGCAGGGGCGCCGTGGTTTGCCGTTCGGAGGCACCGCGGCGCTTACCAATATGATAAACTACCGTTGAATCAATGCCCATAGGTAAGTGCCCCAAACACTGACAGGCCGGAGGATACGGGACCCATGAGAACCTCAGTCGTCATGACGATCGATGCCGAGGCCGATATCGCCGGCGGCATTGAAAGCTATTCGGATGGCTTTCGTCCAGTCATCGACCAACAAGTCGCCTGCAACATTGACGGACACAGCGAGGGACTGGAGTTTATCATCCGGACCTTGCGCGAGCGGGGGTTGCGTGCGACCTTTTTCGTGGAGGCCGCACAGGCTCACTACTTTGGTCCGTCCGCCATGGGACGCTACGTCGACCAGCTCCAGGAGGCGCGGCAGGACGTGCAGTTGCATATCCACCCTTGCTGGTTTTCCTATCGCAATGGCGTGCCTGACTTAGCACAGTTGCCGGGCGACTCCTGTGCGGCACTCTCGGAGCCGGTGTTGGAGGATTTTTTCGCCCGTTGTATCGCCACCTTTCGCGGCTGGACCGGGGGTCAACCCCTGGCCCTGCGTACCGGTAGTTTCCGCACCGGCCGCAACGTCTATCGGGTGATGAAGCGCTTGGGTATCCCACTTTCATCCAATCTCTGCATCGGGCTGTCCGAGCCTGCGGAACCCGAATACCGACTGCCTGGCGGATGCCGTGTCATCGAGGGTGTCAGGGAATATCCGTTGACCTCCTTTCTGGACCGACGCGGACTGGGCCAAGCGCGATTCCGGCCCCTGCAAGTCAGGTCATGCTCGAGCCTGGAAATGATCGCCATCCTCGATAGGGCACAGGCTGCGGGCTACGAGACCATCGTCATCCTGACCCATCCGTTCGAGTTCGTGAAGGCGGCCACCGAGAAGAACCGGAACGCCTGGACGCACGAGATGTTGATTACCAATCGCACCGTGCGCTCGCGCCTGCGGCGGCTGTGCGATTACCTTATCAAACATGAAGAGCGGTTTGAGGTATGCACCTTTGCCGACTTGGCGTCCCGCCCGCCGTCGTCGGTGCGCCCCGTTCGGCCGTTGCACGGATCGCCGGTTCTGTCATGGCTCCGGACCCTGGAAAACGGCCTGAGTGATCGTGTGAAATGGCTGTAGACCGATCGGTGCACCGGGCTGCGCACCAGGTCATGGTGCTGGGCGTGGACTCTCCCATCGGCCTGGCGATGATACGTGAGCTCGGCAGGCACGGGGTGCTGGTGCATGGCATCGGCCGCTCCCCCCGGAGTCTGGGGCTGTATTCCCGCTATATCACTTCGCGGCACGTGCGTCAGGATGGTGACGAGGCCCTCCTGGCCCAGCTTCTGGGCATCGCCGAGGCGACCGACTGCCGCTGGCTGATGACCGTCTCTGAAGGTGATATCTGCTGGCTGCAACGGATGCGTGAGCGGCTTGCGCCAATGGTGGTCGCCTTGGTGCCGGAGGTGCTCCCGATGGCGCGGGTGCTGGACAAGGCGACCACCATTGCGGTGGCACAGGGGTTGGGCATCGTTACCCCCGAGACTTGGTCGTGGCCGGATCTCGCCGCCATGGAACGGGCTTTGCCGGGGCTGAGCTTTCCGTTGGTACTCAAATGGAGCCATCCGGCGCGCGTGCAGGTCAAACTCGATGAGATCGGCGTGGCATGTGAGAAATCGCTTTACGTTCATGATGCCGCGCAGTTGCGAGCCTATCTGGAACGGGTCAGTCCCGTGGGGGAGTTGCCATTGGTCCAGCGATTCTATCCCGGTTACGGCCTCGGGCAGATGGCTTACATGGCCGGCGGTGCGGCGCTCTTGCGTTTTCAGCATCGGCGGATCGCGGAATGGCCGCCGGAGGGCGGGTTCTCCGCCGTCTGCGAGTCGGTGGGCCTGGACGCCCATCAGGACTTATTCGAGCGTTCGCTCGAACTATTGCGCCGACTGGCATTTTCCGGGCCGGCGATGGTCGAGTATCGGTTCGATCCGCAGACCCGTCAGGCGGTGCTCATGGAAATCAATGGGCGCTTCTGGGGCAGTCTACCGCTCGCCTACCACGCGGGTGCCGACTTTGTCTGGACCGCCTATGCCGTGGGGGCGCTTGGCCGTACCGACACTGTCCAATCGGCTTATCGGGTCGGTATGCGGTGCCGTTACATTGTCCCGGAGCTGAAACGCCTGCTCCGGATTACTTTCAGTCCGGGGAAAATCCAGAATCGCGCCTTGTCATTCAGTCCTGCGAAGGAGTGGCTTGACTTTCTGGCAGCCTATTTGGATCCGCGCACCCGGTACTTCGTGTTTGAAGTCGGCGATCCACTGCCCTTTTTCTCGGATCTCTGGTTCGCCCTTACCCGCCGCTGGGGGCGTTGAATGCCGTTGTGACCTGCTCGCCGCCAGGACTGCACGAGGGCGGACACACTGCGCTCGATGACGCGCAGGCAGGTGTCGAAATAGGCTGGGCTCAGGGTCATGGGGTCGTGAATATGCGGTCGCCGCGGCCTGCCCCAGAGTCCCAGCAAGGTGATCGGCGCCGGACAGTCGCCGAGTCGGCGTCGCAACTCCCGGGCCTGGCGTATCTCCATCACGACATACAAGTCGGTTTCCCGGGGTGAGAAATCCTCCCAGGCGGTGGCGCGATGTGCCGTCAGGTCGGTGTCGACACGGGCCGCGGCAGCGATCGCATCCGCACAGGCGACCTGCCCGGTCATCGTAGACAGTCCAAATGAGGCAGAGGGTACCCCCATCTCCCGGGCGAGTTGGTGTGCATAGGGGCTGCGACAGACATTGCCCGCACAGACCCAGACCAGACGCTCCACGCGCGCGAGATCAGGTTGGTCCAACGGGCGTAATCTGCCTGCTGCCAGTTCGCTCCAGGCGAGGCACAGGCGTACCAGTCCGCGCCAGGTGCCGAAGCGATCGTCCAGTCGGGTCAGGAGGGTGCGGTGTGCGGGCGGGGATCGGTGCATTATGGTGTCGCTGGTCTTTCTGTTAGCCTGAATAGAAAAAAGGGCCGGACCTGCGGCGCCCCGTCAGGACGCCGGATGCGTCTCAATCCAGGCAATGACTGACCAAGCCGTCCGCCAGTTTGGGCTCGAACCAGGTGGACTTGGGCGGCATGACCTCGCCCAAGTCGGCGACCGCCATCAGTTCGTTCATCTGGGTGGGGTAGAGCGAGAAGGCGACCGCCAGCTCGCCGGAGTCCACCCGGGCGCGCAGCGCCCCAAGACCGCGGATGCCGCCGACGAAGTCGATGCGCTCGTCGCGTCGGGGGTCCGCAATGCCGAGCAGGGGGCCGATCACCTGGTCCTGGAGCAGACTTACATCCAGCAGCCGCACCGGGTCCGCGGCGGGGCTGCGGGCGGGGTTCAGATCCAGCCGGAACCAGCGGCCGGCCAGGTACATGCCGAATTGGCCCGGCCCTTGCGGGGCGACGGGCTCCGGGGCAGGCGTGACGGTAAAGGCGTCGGCCAACTGCCCCAGGAAGGCTTCCGGGGTCTTGCCCTGCAGGTCCCGCACCAGGCGGTTGTAAGGCAGGATCTGCATCTGATCGTGCGGGAACAGCACGGACAGAAACCAGTTGTAGGACTCGTCGCCGGTGTGATTGGGGTTGGCGGCGCGGCGGGCGGCGGCCACCCGGGAGGCGGCGGCGGAGCGGTGGTGGCCATCGGCGATATAGAGCGCGTCCAAGGCGGCGAAGGCAGCGGTAAGCCCGTCGATGGTGGGCTGGTCGGCGATGGCCCAGAGTTGGTGGCGCACCCCGTCCGGGGCCGTGAAATCGACCTCCGGGGCGGCGGCGCTCACGCGGGTCAAGACCTGGTCGATGCCCGGCGTGGCGCGGTAGACCAGGAACGCGGGGCCGGTCTGGGCATTGAGCACGTCGATCTGGCACACCCGGTCGTCCTCCTTTACCGGCCGGGTGAATTCGTGTTTCTTGATCCGCCCCGCGTCATAGGCGGCCACCGAGGCGGCGGCCACCAGTCCGGTTTGCACATGGCCGCCCATCGTCAGGCGATAGCAGTAGTAGCGCGCCGTCGGGTCGCGAACCAGCACGCCCTCGGAGCATAGTCGCTCCAGGTTCTCGCGTGCCTTGGCATAGACCGCCGGGGCATAGGGATCAGTGTCCGGCGGCAGGTCCACCTCCGGGCGCGAGATGTGCAGGAAGCTCAGGGGCCGCCCCGCCACCATGGCGCGGGCCTCCTGGGCGTTCATCACATCATAGGGCGGTGCCGCCACCGCGGCGGCACGGCCGGGGGCGGGGCGCAGTCCGGCGAAGGGTTTGATCAATGGCATGACAGAACTCAATAGGAAGTACGTTAGTGACGAGTCAAGAACGAGTTAGACACAATCGTTGTCGTTGTCGTAATCGTAATCGTAATCGGAGAAGCGATGCCCTTTGGGGTGCGAGAGCATCCGGGGCGCTACGATAACCTCGATTACGACAACGACAACGACAACGACTCTATTGGGCAGTCCCGACTTTCTTAGCGGACGGGAGGGGCATAAAGTACGCCGCCATCGCGCCACAGCGCATTGACGCCGCGCTCGATCTTGAGCGGTGACCCCGCACCCAGGTTGCGCTCGAAGACCTCCGCGTAGTTGCCCACCTGGTCGATGATGCGGTAGCTCCAGCCGCGCTCGAGCCCGAGCAGCGTGCCGGTCTGACCGTCCACGTCCAACAGGAGCGCAATGTCGTCGGCATGGGCACGCGCGCGCGCCGCATCGACATTGCCGGAGTCGATCCCGGCCTCTTCGGCGTTGATCAGGGTGAAGAGGGTCCAGCGCACGATGTCGAACCAGCGGCCGTCGCCGGTGCGCACCACCGGTGCCAGGGGCTCCTTGGAGATCATCTCCGGCAGGATGCGATGGGCGTCCTCGCCCGCCAGTTCGGCGCGCATGGCGTAGAGCTGGGAGAGGTCCGCGGTCAGGGCGTAGCAGGTGCCGGCCAGGTAGGCCTTGGTCGCCGCCGGGGTATCGGGGAACTCCTTGAGGTCCAACTCCATGCGATTACGTGTGAAATAGGTGCGCGCGTTCTGCGGGCCGCTGATGCCGGCGGCGCACACCGGCTTCTTGGACAGTTCACGCGCACTCAGGGTGCTGGTGTCCCGGTGGACCATGAAGCCTTGCCCGTCGTGGTAGAGGACGCCGACAAACGTGAGTTCCGGATCGAGGTCCCGCGAGAGGGTCCAACTGGTGTTGCGCGCAAGCAGGTCCGCTCTTCCCTGGCGCAGCGCATCGAAGCGGCTGCCGCTGGGGGTGGGCACCAGTTCCACCTTGTCCGCGCGGCCGAGCACCGCCGCCGCCACCGCCCGACAGAAGTCCACGTCGATCCCGCTCCAGTGGTCCTGCGCATCTTTGAAGGAGAGGCCGGGAACGGCGCCATTGACGGCGCAGCGCAGCACCCCGCGCGCCTTGACGTCCTGCAGGGTGTCGGCCTGGGTTGGCGTTGGGGCCAGCGGCAAGGCACCCAGAAGGGCCAGGGCGGCGAGCCGACGGGACAGTGGATGCATGGGGCTCTCCTTCACGTTGGGGGGGCGGTGGTTCGCGTCCGACACAGGGCGGTCGGGGTGCCCTGCCGCCGCGCCCCCTTTGGGGTGATTGGGGCGGCCTGGGGCCAACTTGGCCTTGGCGCTCGCTGCAAGTGGCCGGGCCGGGGTCGCGGCGCGGGTTCAGTCGCCGCTCGCCGCGGTGGGGCCGTCCGCCATCCTACCAGCATGGGCGAGGGGGGGCGATGGGTCCAGGGCAGGTGTTACCCTGGTCGACCTGGCCGGGAGCGGCACCGTTGCCCGCATCGTCTCGTTCATCTGACCGCGATGCCGTTGCGTCCCTGCGTAAGGTGCGCGCGGCGCACCCTACGCCGATCGCCGATCGCCGGTCGCGGCCGGAACGACGGTCAAGGCCCCGTCTGCAACACCCCATAGTCCACTCGGAGGCAATGAGATGCCGACACGCCGAATCAGATGCTCACGCGTCCCCGTACGCCGGGCTTGTCCAGCCCTCTTACTGGGCTTCCTCGCCGCCGCCTTCTCTACCACGGCCGACCCGCTGCTGCGCTGTCAGATCGAACAGGGCGGAACCGCGCGGATGCTCGACGTCGCCCCCGTGGCCGATCCCTACAGCGTCGTGCCAGTTACCATCAACAGCCGGTTCCGCTTCAAGGCCGTGGTCATCGGCGACGCACGGCGGATTGCCTATATCAATCTCTATACTTACTTTCAAACCGAGCGCCGCCTGATCCTGTTGCATCAGGCAAAATATATCGCCCCCGAGCCCCAGTCCAATCCCGCCGCTACGCTCACCGGGCACAATTATCTGTATTCCCCCGGGCGGGAGCGCGAGTTCCGGTATAGCTGTGCCCTGGTGGAGGTAGCCCCATGATCAAACGACTCCGCCTGGCCGCCGCCCTGTGCGGCGTCTGCTCCTGGTGCGCACTGGCCGATGCGTCGTGGGATGGGCCCACCGTCACGCTGGTCCTGGTCGGCGACATCATGCTGGATGAAACACCCGGCACGGTGATCGCCCGCGGGGACGACCCCTTCGCACCCTTTGCCGCGATCCTGGACGGTGCCGACATCCGGATCGGCAACCTGGAGTGTGTCGTGGCGACGAGCGGCGAGGCCGAGCCCGGAAAGCCCTATACCTTCCGCGCCCACCCGCGCACCCTGGAGCCGCTCAAGCGTCATTTCGATGCCGTGACCCTGGCGAACAATCACTCCGGCGACTTCGGCCCCGGCGCCTTCGCCGAGATGCTCGGGTTATTGGATCAGGCCGGTATCGGCCGCTTCGGCGGCGGTGCGGACCTGGCGCAGGCGCACCGGCCCCTGATCATCGAGCGCAAGGGGCTGCGGATCGCGCTGCTCGGTTACGACGGCTTCCTGCCGCGCAGTTTCGAGGCCGGCTACGACTGGCCGGGGGTCGCCTGGGACGAGGATGAACAGGTCGCGCGCGACATTGCCGCGGCCCGCACTGTCTATCAGGCCGATCTGATCATCCCGGTCATGCACTGGGGTTGGGAGCACGAAAAGATCGCCAACCCGCGCCAGCGCCAATTGGCGCGGCTCATGATCGACGCCGGGGCAGACGCCGTGGTCGGCGGCCACCCCCACGTCATCCAGGACACCGAGCAGTATCGCGGCCGGCCCATCATTTACAGCCTGGGCAATTTCGTCTTCAACGGCTTTACCGAGGCCACCAACAACACCGGCTGGGTGCTGCGCATGGAACTGGACGGGCAGGGCGTGCGCCGCTGGCGGACCCTGGTTGCGCGGATCGACGCAGAGGGGATTCCGCACCCCGACCCGCAGGGGGCGGGCGACTGTTGGGAGCGGGGGCAGGACAGCGCGTCGCCCTGCGGTAAGGCTGGCAGCCGTCGGCGTCAGGGCTCCAGCCGCTGACCCGCAATCTGCGCCCGCAGTTCCGCCAGGGCTTGCTCGGCCTGTCGGCGCGCCTGTGCCTGCGCATCGGCACGCTGTTCGGCCTCCCGTCTGGCCTGCGCCTCGGCCTCGGCCCGCTGCGTCTGTGCCTCGGCACGCCGCTGGTCTTCCCGCCAGCCGGGGAGTACGAAGTCGGCATAGACGGGGTCGTCACGCATCGCCTCGGGTGCGGGTCGGGCGCACAGGTCGGCCAGGCGGAATTGCAGCCCCGGCAGCACCCGCGAGCGGATCACGCCGTCTTGCGGCGCGATGGGCATGTAGAGCCCCGCGGAGGTGCGGGTAAAGAAGGCTTGGTATTCAGGCTCGCGGTGCAGGATGAAATACTCGGGCACGCCCCCGGCGGCGTACTCGGCCTTCTTGGTCACCAAGTCACGCTCGATGCCGCTGCGCTCACGGTCCGACAGGGCCTCGACGCAGAGGTCGAAGACACCATGATAGGAGGCATCCAGGGGCAACAGCGGCTGGGGATTCTCGTTGTGCACCACGCCGAAATCGGGCTTGCGGATCACGGTCCCGGTCGGCAGCGGCAGCCGGAAGCCCATGTCCAGGGCGACCATCCGAGCGATGGGTCGGCTGTTCAGGAAGTGCTCCAAGAGTCTAACGAACCAGGCATAAACCAGATAGGTTGCGTAGTCGGACACCGGCTTCTCCTCCAGACGACCGTTGTTCCACTCATAATGGATGTCCGATTCCAGGTAATACTCCTTCCAGTAGGTCTCCTCCGAGACCCGCAGTCCGTCCGCCGAGCGCGGCGCGACGGGCGCCTGGGTCGCGTCCCCGGGCGGGCGGGCGACGGCGGGGGCCGGGTGCGCCGGCGCATAGAGGGCAGCGGCGGTTGGGGACATAGCTACAAGCCTTGCGTGGTGTATTGCCTGGGTCAAAGCCTAGCACGGGGGCCGGCCCGGGTGGGTTCGTTTTCTCCTCCAAGACTGAGCGCCGCCGGGCGGAACGCGATAGCGGTTCCGCCATGTCGGCATTTTCCGGCCCTTCACCCCGCTCGCCGCAAGGTCTGCAACGGCGGCCGGATCAGCAGCGGATAGGTGGCCAGGGTCCCGGCCAGGCCGATCAGCAGGCCCGAGCCCAGGACGCCGGTGACCCAGAGCAGTGGGTTGAAGCCGAATTGCAGCCCGAACAGCCGCTCGGCGATGAGCCAGCCGGTCAGTTCCGCGAAGATGGAGGCGAGCAGGCCCGCCAGCAGGCCGGTGGCGGTGAACTCGACCGCCAGGCTGCCGAGCAGGGCCCAGCGGCCGGCGCCCAGGGTGCGCAGGATGCCGTGCTCGGTGCGCCGCTCCGCCAGGCTCGCCTGGATGCCGGCGAACATCACCAGCAGCCCGGCGGCCAGCGTGAAGAGGAAGACATATTCGACCGCCAGCACCCCTCGGTCGACGACCGCCCGCACCTGTTTGAGCAGGGCATCGACATCGAGCAGGGTGACGCTGGGGAAGCGCTGCACCAATTCGGGGATCATCGACTCCCCCGCCCGCGGCAGGTGGAAGCTCGTGATATAGGTGGCCGACTCGGTGCCCAGGAGGCCGGGCGGGGAGACGACGAAGAAATTGACGTTGAAGCTGTCCCAGCGGACCTCGCGCAGGCTGGTCACCGGGGCCGTCACCTCGTGGCCGGAGACGAAGAAGGTCAGGCGGTCGCCCAATTTGATGCCCAGGGTCTCGGCCAGGCCCTGTTCCACCGAGAACTGCGGGGCCGCGGCGGGCGCGCCCCACCACTGCCCGGCGCTGATGCGGTTGTCGGTCTGGGGCCGGTCAGCAAAGCTCAGGTTGAACTCCCGGGCGGCCAGACTCTCGGCGCGGGGGTTCGGGTAATCCGACGGGTTGACCTGGTGCTCGCCGATGCGGATCAGGCGCCCGCGGATCATCGGGAAGATCTCGGCCTGGGCGATCCCGTGACCCTGCAGGAAGGCACGCAGCGGCTCCACCTCCTGGGGTTGGATATTGATCAGGAAGTGGTTGGGGGCACCCGCGGGCAGCCCCTCGCGCCAGGTCTTGAGCAGATCCACCCGCACCACGGCGAGCAGCAGCAGGGCGAGGATGCCGAGCCCGAAGCCGGCAATCTGGAGCACCGCGAAGGTGGGCCGCCGCGTCAGGGCCGCGAGCCCCAGCCGCCAGACCCCGCGGGCGCGTCCGGCGAGGCCCCCCGCGAGGCGCACCAGCCCGAGCACCGCCAGGACCAGGGTCACCAGGGCCAGGGCCACCCCGCCCAGGAGCTTCCAGGCCAGGTCCGGGTCACCCGCCTGCCACAGGATCAGCAGGGCCAGTGCCAGCAGTGCGCCCAGCGCCGCGAGCGCGGTCGAGGCGCGCGGCGTCCCCAGGTCACGGCGCAGCGCCCGCAGCGGCGACACCCGCGTCAGTTGCAGCAGCGGCGGGACCGCAAACCCGAGCAGCGCAACCAGGCCGGTCACGACCCCGACCGCCACCGGCCGCAGCGACGCGGCGGGCAGGTCCGCCCCGAACCAGTCCGACAGGGCCGCCACCAGGCCGAGTTGACCGAGCCAACCCGCCAGACAGCCGATCAGGCTCGCCCCCAGCCCGAACAGGGTGAGGCGTAGCAGGAAGACCCGCATCAGCAGGTGCCGCGGGGCGCCGAGACAGCGCAT
>Ga0247842_10004117_pt1 | contig 18606 bp, 28 predicted proteins | sample LaCruzMarch2015__3_FD_192411 | JGI IMG/M metagenome (GOLD analysis project Ga0247842, IMG submission 192411) | Freshwater microbial communities from meromictic Lake La Cruz, Castile-La Mancha, Spain - LaCruzMarch2015_19m | ecosystem: Environmental > Aquatic > Freshwater > Lake | place: Spain...
TAAGCGAAAACACTCCGCTTCACCAAAACATAAAGACGAACGAAAAAGTCAAGGATCGCGGAAACGTTAATGCTTCAATGTTTTCGGCGGCATTAAAATTTTGTGATTACCAAAACAAGAAAGTGCAAGGATTCCTCAATAATCCAACAAATATATTGTTGTTGGTCGCAATTGCAATAATCATTGTTATTGCTTTCTTTGTGATCACAAAAGGATCACCAACGGCCGCAATTCAAGGCGTGACAACCGCAATGACCGCAAGGGGGGCTTGATTATGAGCAACTCCCACGGCGGCCGCAAGGTCCGAATCTGTTTTGATTCAAATGACAAGGGCGAACTTTTATTTGAAATAAAGGAAATCGCTTATCCGCACTCTTTCCGAAGCAAACAAGTTTCGGGAAGCGGCGAATGGGTGTGTTGGGAACAAAAAGGTTTTCACCGCCCCGCCCAAGCAATGCAAGAACTTTGTCTTGCTTTGAAAGAAAAACAATTTTTTACGGCAACAATGGGAAAAGATTTTTTGGTTTTTCTTATTGAAAATAAATTTATTTTGCCGAAAGATCTTGTTGCTTGGAATCAAGAAAAAGATAACGAGTTCGGAAAGTTTTTCAAATTCGTAATGAAGGGCCTTTATAACGTGGATCTTGACAATATTCCAATAAAAGATAAATTAATTAAGTAGTTAAGAGAACTAAATAAACATGGCCACGTTCAAACCCAATGAACCCAAGTCCCCTTCAAATCCTTACGGATATACTACCCAAAAGCCGTCCGATATAATGGCGGCCCCAAAACCAATTTGGGAAACAAGAATCAATCAAGAAGCTTATCAAGAATTTGCGAATCTAAAATCCGCCGAGTTTCAAGGAAAATTTGCGCTTGAACAAGCAAAAAGAGAATCTGGTTTTAAACAAGAAGCAAGTTTGAAAAAAAGATATTTTGGGGCAAAAGAAAAAGCCCGGCAACAAGTTGAAGTTGGATCCGATCTTGTTATCATGGGACGCGTTCAAAAAAAGCGTCAAGATTATTTTTCACGTCAAGAACAAGATCAAGTCAATGACTTCAATCGTCAAACCGAAGCTTTGTTTTCCGCAGGGAAAGCGGCGACACAAAAGCAAATTGCGGACGCGCAAAAGCAATTTGAATATCAAGTTCAAGTTGGAAGTTATACGGAACTTTCTCAATACAATGAGAGAGGGCAACGCGTTGTTCTTGGTTATTCAAATAAGAATCCAACCGAACTTCAAGCCGCAGTTGCCGCCGACATGAAATTTCAAGAAGAACAATTCAAGCTTAATTGGGAATCAACGGGCGGAACTTACGCGGATTATTCCGGGAATCTTATTTCTTCAATGCTTTCGCCTTCCAAGATCGGAAAAGATTTTGTTAAGATCGGGGACGTGAATGAATCCGATCAAGGGCTTTTAAAACAAAGGGCCGCCGATATCAAAGCGCAAATCAAATCGCAAGAAGATTTTTGGAAGTCAAGCGGGGGAACTTATTTGAATCCTTACGGAAATCTTATTTCTTCAAATCTTTCCCCGGATCAAATCAACGTTAATTGGCCTTCAACGGGAACCGCGCAAGTTGATTATTTTGCAAATTTTAATCAAGGGCTTTTGCCTTTTGCGAACGTGATCACGAAAGGAAAACCTTTTGTTGGCGGATTTGTAAAACTTGGAAACGCGGATCAATTTGATTATTCGGCAATTGAAGCGGCTTCAAGCAAGATCATTAATGAAGCAAAGTTGGGTTATACAAAATCTTATTTCAATGCCCTTGCAAATCCTCAATATGTTCAACTCACCCCGGAAGAAATTGCTTATAACAACACGATCTTGTCCCCGAATCAAATTGTCGGATATAAAAAGCCGGTCGGAAATATGTTTTCTGATTCTTTTGCGAATGCTTTGCGTGTTCAAGGGGAAACAGAAACTTTTTTAAGAAATGACGAATGGTTGAACAAATATGTTTTTGGGAAAGGCGCAACAATCAAGGGAAAGAAAACCGATTTGCCTTGGCTTATTTCGGAAGTGGCCGGAACCGGTGAATTTTATAAAAGTATGGGCGGGGAACTTTTCCGAAATTATGTTCTTCAACTTAAAGCAAGTCCCGGATCCGTTGGGGCAATTCCGTTCGGAATGAATGACTTCCCGGAATACAATCAAAAATTCACGCGAAAGCAAATTGAGAACGCTTATCAATGGAGTTATACGACCGGAAGAATTGGATTTGGCGCGGCGGGTTATTTCACTCCGGCGGCCCCGGCTTTTGCGGCAATGGATATTGCACAAGCAAGAACGCCAATGGAAGTCATTGAACCGATTTTATTAGTTGGGGCAACAACGGCGGCCGTGAAAGGCGGGATCAAGTTGTTTGAATATGGGGCTTTGAAGTCAAGCGCTTTGCTTGGCGGAAATATTGTCAAGGCCGGGGAAGTTCTTCAATTTTCTTCTAAAGTCCCGCAATATCTTGAATATTTGGCGAAGGGATCAAAGTATGTCGCGCCCGTTGTTCTTGCCGGTTATGGGGCTTATAGTTTTTCCCAATCAACGCCTTATCTTTATTCAAGTGACAAAGCGATTGCAAGAGAAGCCGAAAGAAGATTATTTGTTTCCCTTGGGGCCGGTTACGTTGGCGGAGTTGGCGGGGATTATTTGGGAACGGAAGTTTTTGAAAAGAATTTGAATTGGCGTATTGGACGCGAAACGATTCTTCAAGGCGGATCCGGGCTTGGAAAACTTTCGGCCCAAGATAAGCAATTCGTGAATCTTGTTTTTGAAAGGGCTTATGGAAAGCAATTGCCCGGGGACGTGCAAGTTCTTTATCCGCTTGAAAGTTATTCTTCAAAGAATTTGAAAGCGCTTGATCTTTATTCACCACGTCAAGCAAAAGCGATTGCAAAGATTACGGATCAAACGATAAGGGATTTTGCCGGGGATTTGTATATCGGCGGATCAAGTCAAGTCCCAACACAAATCACGGGCGGGGCTTATAAAAAAGCCGGGGATATTGATATCTTTTTGGGAAATAAAGAATTTGCCGTTCAACTTGCAAAAAATATTAATGCGGCAAACATTAAGGGAGTTGGCGCCCAAGCAACTTTTTCAAATAATCCTTTTGATTTGGAAGGCGGGGCGCACGTCAATCTTTTGAAGAATGGAAAAACGATCAATGAGCAATTTGTAAGTATTCATTACGATTTAAGTATGACAAAAGCGCAATTGACAAAGTTTGGGGAAATGTTTCAAACAACCGAAGGCGCTTTTATTACGGCCCCGGAAGGTTACAAACTATTTAATATTCGGGAACAATTAAGGGCCAAGATTGAAGGGTTTTATTTTGGATCCCGTGCGAAAGATTTGGTTGATATTACGGGGATCATGAAGGGGACCGAGAAAGCCGCTTCTTTGTATGCGGACATGAAAGCAAAAAGTGTTTGGCTTGATGAAAGGGCCATGTTCAATCCTTCAAAAATTTCAAAGAATCTTGGATTTGACTTTTCTTCAATAAGCACAAAATCAATGCAAGAAGCTTATTCGCCTTACGCAAATTATTCTTTGCCTTCTTATTCGCAAGTTTATGCTTTCACGGCTTCAAAGAATTATTATGGCGTGGCCCCGAAGGATTATTATAAGGCCCTTGATTACATTGCTTATAAGCCGAGTTATTACGCGAAAGGATATTCGCCTTCTTACTCCGCGATTTATTCCCCGAAATACGCGGCAAAATATAATCCAAATTACGTTGTTGAATATGCGGGAAATTATTCCGCGAAATACAATGCGACTTATAATCCGAGTTATGCGCCTTCTTACGCGCCCCGATACGCGCCAAAATATGCGCCGAGTTATTACCCGAATTACTCACCGAAATATCGTCCGAAGTATTACCCGGGTTACACTCAGGGGTATTCGCCGCCTTACACACCAAAGAATCCACCAATGTCAAGGAAAAGTCAAGAAAGTGATTCCAAGTATTTTAAGCGCGTAGCGAAAGCTTTCACGCAAAGCAAAACGAAAACTTTTAAAGGATCTGATATTGCGAACATGATTCTTCCGATCAAAACGGATTGGTTGAAAGCGATTGGTTATTCGGGCCGACGTGCAAAGATTCAAACGATCGGATTGCTTCCAAGTAAAAGAAAAGGATCAAAGCAAATTTCAAGATTGCTTGGCTTTAATTTTGATAAATTGTTTTAACGATACTTATTTATAGTAGTTTAGGACATTGAATAAGCATGGCCGACGAAAAAAAAGCAAATCCTTTTCCGAAAATGCGTGTCTTTGATAACGGCGTTGTGGGTTGGGAAATGAATGGCAAACTTTATTTGGGCGGTCAATCTTGGAAAGCAAAAGCTTTGAAGAACTTGAAACAAAAAGGGAAGTTGTGATCATGAATGGGCGCGATCAATATTCTAATCGGGGCCGGGATTCTTGTCATTTTCTTGCTTGTTTTCATGCAACCAATTCTTATTCTTTATGACGTAGCCGCCGACACTTTCGCGAATAAAAATACGACTATGTATGGAACGGATTCGGACGGAAACGTTGTTGCTGTCGGTGACGGGCTTTGGGGAATGGATCTCACACTTGCTTTAATTTCGGGGATTGGACTTGCTTTTGTTGTCGGTTTTATAATTTGGGCTTCACGTGGTGGAAAAAGCCCGGAAGAAGAATTTGCGGATCAACAAAGAGGTTTTCCTTAATGAATCACAAAATAATTTTAATTGCAATGATCTTATTGTTTTTTACAACCCAAGCTTTCGCTTTGAACAAAGAAAACCTTGTTGCTTATTATGACTTCAACAATGCGACCGGGAACATTTTGACGGATATTTTTAATTACGATAACAATGGGGCAAACACGAACACGTCCGTTTCACCGCAAGGAATTTTGGGAAACGCATATTATTTCAATAACAATGCTTATTCGGCTTTGACGAACACGGGGTTTTCAACCGGAAGTTTTACGATTGCGCTTTGGGTGAAAACAAACGCAGTTGGGGTGAACGACGTTATTTATTCGCAAGGAACAAGGGCCGTTAATGGGGTGACGATTGAGAATGAGGACGCGGATCCGAATCACGAATTTTATGGATTTGTGCGAAACGTAAGATCTTATTCCGGATATGATATTTCGGACGGGAACGCTTGGAATTTAATTATTGTTGATTACAACGGGGCCGGATATAGTTCTTTGATTAACAACTCCGTTTTTAATTCGGCCGGGGTTTCCGGGGCAATCAATATTGCAACCCCAAAAATCGGGACGCTTGGAACTGAGTATTACCTCGGATTAGCTGATGAAATGAGTGTTTGGTCAAGAGTTTTGACGCCGACCGAGAAAGCCGAATTGTATAATTCGGGATCTGCTGTCACTCTTTGCCCGGCAAGGGCTTTTTACACGAATGATCAAAACTTTGCCGCGGTATGCACCTATACACCGATCGCAACCCTTGACGCTAATTTTTCTTATTCAATAAATAAAGTAACTCAAAAAATTGATTTTAATGACACGACAATCGTTGTTGGGACTGCGATTAATGATTGGAATTGGTTGATTGACGGGATAAGCCGAAGCACGGATCAAAACTTTAGTTATTCGACAAGTCCCTTGATTGACGTCAATGCTTGTTTGATCGTGCATGACACAACTTATTCTTTGTCAAGCACGGAGTGTTTAAAATTCAATACCGGGGATTGGAACGCGCCAACAACAACTTTTTCTTATACTCAATACACCGACGAAACGAAAGCAAAATTAACTTTCACTTGCACGGATAACAATTCCGGTTGCAAATATTTGACTTACAATATCAACAATTCCGGTTGGATTTCTGTTTCAAATACAGGCGTGAAAGACATTAATTATTCCGGGACGGGTGATCACAATGTTCTTTTTTATTCAAGTGACAATTCCGACAATAACGAATCAACAAAAACCGGTTTATTTACAACAACCGGGTTTTTAAGAATCCACACTTACGACGAAAACACTTTGGCGGCTTTTGCGGGAAATATTAATTTCAATGGGACGGATTACAACGCGACTTCAAGCGAAACGATTGATTTGAACGGAATCGCTTCCGGATCTTATACGATTGCTTTCACTTATCCGGGGTATGGAACACGATATTGGATTGGAACGATTTCGGAATTTTTGGATCTTAATTTGAATTTGTTAATGCTTCCAACAACACAAGGCGTTGATTTGCAATACACTCTTTTTCAACCGGATCAATTGACGCCTTACGCAAACGCAAAAGTGAATATCTATAAGCCAAATAAAAACAATTACACGATTGGGGTTTATTATTCGGACGCTTTTGGACACATGAACGTTTTCACAAATCTTTTTGATCAAAATTATTTGTTTGAAATTAATGACGGGGAAGAAACTTATCAACCCGTCGCTTTAACAATCAAGTTTCCGCTTGATGAAGCAACTTCACTTGCGATTCCTACAAATTACACAATCAATATAACCGGGGCCGGGGCGCAAGATTTTAATGACGTTGCGACCGACAAAGTTGTTTATTTGCTTCCAAACACGATTCCGCTTTATAAAATTACAATTCAAGACGTGAATGAAAATTATTTTCCAAGAAGTTATTACCGAAGTTATCAAGGGAACCCCTTGACGGACACACTTCAACCTTACTTAATTAGTGCTTTGACCGGTCTTTTGGCAACAATAAGAAGCGTTTCCGGATCAACAAATCAACCGATCCCGAACGTGAATGTCAAAATCTATAAGGATCTTCCGATCGGAAGGACACTTGTTGAAGATATCACGACCGACGCAAAAGGGGAAGCTTTGGCTTACACGATCACCGGGGATCAATATTATTTCGGGATTTATTATAACGGAATTTTGGTGAGAACTGACACGATTCTTGCAACTTCAAGCGTTGTTTATATTCGCCTTGATGACTTGATTTACACGCAACCTGTTCTTGGGGACATTTCCGCCGGGGTGAATTTTTATCCCGCTTACATGGCCTTAAGCTTGGCGGATAAAAAATTGATTCAAATAATTACGATCAATGACGCCAATTCAACAACAACAATTTCAAATATTTTAATCAATGTTTGGAACACGGATCGCAACGGAGTGTCCGGATCAAGCGTCAAAGTTTATTCAAATTATATCACTTACGCGGATCAAAATTCAATCACGAACACGATTGACTTGAACGCGAATATTCAAAAGATTCAAACGACTTGGTATGACACGAACGGGTATCTTCAAGTGGAAGTTATTTTGATCACGAATGACGGAAACTTTTCAACTTTCTTTTCTTATAAGCCATGGACCGGGATCAATCCGATTTATTCAATCGGCTTTGGATCAAGAAGTTTGTTCGCGTGTTCTTCTTATTACGATCAATACGGGAACCCGAATCCGTTGATTCCTTGCGGCGGCCAATTGTTCTTTGCTTTGTTCGTTTCATTTATTTTGACGGCGGCAACAAGCTTTTCGCTTAAATTCCAAAACCCGGCCGGGCTTGGATTAATTTTCATGCTGATCATGGGAGTATTCGCTTATTTGACTTTTGTGCCGATCGTTCTTTATGGGATCATGGTTGCCGGGCTTTTCGTTGTGATTTTCGTTGCAAAGGGGCGATTCAATTGAATGAGAAATGGTTTAATTACGCCGTGACGCTGACAATAATAATGATTCTTGTCAATGCTTTCATTACGATCGGCGCGTCCCAACCCAATTCGGACGGATCAAGCAATCTTTATTTGACAAGCAACGTCAATAATGCTTTTTCTTACACGAATCAAAGGGCGGATTCAAATTTTTATATCCAAGCCCCGACAACTGATTCAAGTCAATCCCCAACGAACGAGCAAGGATTCACGCCGATCAAGCGCGGGATTGACAATAATCCGGTTGGCTTTAATGGCTTTGACGCGGCCGTGACAATGGCCCTTGGCGTTGAAATGGTAATGCTTACACTTGCCGCAATCTTTTCCCCGGTTGCGCCTTTATTCTTGGCTTTCGCGGCAATCGCGTTTTTCATTAAGGCAATTGCGATTGCTTGGCTTGGAAGTATTTTATTAAGAACAATTTTTGGAAGGGTGATTTGAATGATTTCTCAACTTTGCAAAAATATTAATTTTACGGACATGGGGATCGTTGGAAAATGTTTCACCGAGTTCGTGTTCTTTGGGGACGGATCCCTTGCTTCCCTTATCGTGATCATTATGTTCGTGTTGATTGGAGTTCGCGCACAACTTCCGCTTGAAGTAATGTATCCGGCGCTTCTTGGATTAATGTTTGTTCTTTGGTTATTGACCGGGGCCGTTTGGCTTATCGGATTTTTCTTGCTTGGATTATTGATCGGCGGGATCATGCTTGGAATTGCTTTTCTTGCTTACTTGGCGAAGGGTTGAATATGAAGGATTGGAAAATGAAAAGAAAGAACGTTGCGTTGCGTAATTCAATGATTCGGATTGAGAATTGTAAGGACACGACTTCCGCGAATCTTTTGAAAAAAAGAGTGAAAGAAGCGAACGCTTATCTTAAGAAATTGAAAGAGAAACAAGAAAGGGGGTGGTTTAAATGAGCAAGAAAAGAAGGGAACAATACGACGCTTTCGGTTTTTCAAAATCTGAATTGCGGTCAATGCAAGGCGCGTTTGGTGGTGGATCCGGGAAAGGCCAAGGGTTGCCGCCGCTTCAACTGAACTTAATTGATTTGCGTCCCGCGAAAGTCAAATATAGGGAAACGAAAAAGCGTGTTGAATCTCAACTTGAAAATATGCGTTACGAACGAAAGCTTGAATCAATGCGGGAAGATGAAAATAAGCTTGAACGCGCACACCCAACAACAATTCTTGGGTATGCAAAGAAGGGCGGTCGTAGTATTTGGGACGCGATTCAAAAGAGAAAATAATTTTTTAATTGCATTGGAAGATATTTCTTTTTGTTCTTCCAATGTCTTTTTGTGTTTTTATCAAAGTGCAAGGCGGCATTTCTTTTTCTGTTAAGTAGATCCCGGGCAAAGCCAACCAATGTCCCTTGATTACTTCCCAAGCCCCGGGGGGATTCAAGTCCGATCCGGGATTATAAGGGGTTTTGAATCCTTGGGCCATGATCCAATATCCGAAGCTTGGATCATTGTAAAGGGGAAGGTTTGTGTCCCGGGCAAGTTGGATTGATTCGGACACGAAAACAAGGTCATTTTGCGTCGGTTGTTGCATGAAAAAAGCAATATTCCAACCAATTAAGCCACAAAACGCAAGGATATAAAGCGAAAGCTTGATTGTTGGGTATTTTTGGAGTAGATCAAGCCCTTTTGGGATAGCCAAGGCAACAAAAGGAATCAAGAAAATGAAAAGCTTTGCATTGATAAGCCAAAAAATGATTGCAATGATCCCGAATATTGCGGCCCGGCCTTTTTTAAGCAAGGGAATAAAAAAAAGAAAGGGAATCAAGGCCCAAGCATTGATAAGCCCAGAAAACATTTGCATTTCAACGATCCTTGACGAAGATTCATTGAAAAAAGTCAAGTAATACGGCCATTTCCAAAAAAGGGTTGCCCCGGTGATCGCGGTCACGGCCCCCCAATACTTTTTTGTCATGAATAAATAAATTCCCCAAGCGATCAAGGGATAAGCAAAGATTTCGTTTTCAAATTCGCCAAAGCCGAATAAGACAATTGGCGAAAGCGTCATTAAAAAGAAAATTGAGATCCAAGCCGCGCGTTCATCATAAAATTTCCGGACAAGAAGCCAAATTGGGATCACGGCCGCGACAATGCTTAAAAACATGATCAACTTGATCAAGATCATTGAATCCGGGATCAATACAAAGAAGAAATTCGCGAATGGTTGATTTCCCAACGTGTCGGCCCAATGATAACGAATAAAGGAAAGGGTTGAATAAGAATCAACTCCGAAAAGGGTTGGGCGGATCCAAAGTCCGGCCGTGGCCAAGAATAAGAACAAAATAAGGAAAAGAAGCCGGATTGAAGCGGGTTGTTCAAGGATTTCGCCCATTTTCTTTAAATCCATTGTTCGTCCCCCGCTTCAATTCTTTTTTTGCTTCTTTGATTGCGTTTCGGATAAGCCAAGTCCGGTATTTTTTTCTTAATAAGTGCATTTTGAGGTTTCCCCCGGAAGGCACATATTTGACATGACTTAAAGCGGCCGCTTGAAAACGAAGTTCTTGAATTGCTTTCCCGTTCAAAAGCAAATCTCTTAATTGAAGAACGTCACGCCAATCGGCCGTTGTCTTATCAATCACTTTTTCCCTTTTGGTTTTTCAAGATCTTCCGTTGTTTCGGAAGCTTCCGCTTCTTTTGGCGAATAATTTATTTCTTTCGCCATGAAAGCAAGTGCTTCTTGAACGGCGTTGCACTCTTGGATTGTTCCCCGGAATTGGGAAACAACTTGAACGATTATTTCAAACGCTTGATTCTTTTCCATTTTGATCACTCCTAAATATACAAATCATTGAATCCATTTGCCCGGCTTTATTGCAAGGATTCCCGTCCGGCTTGAACTTCAATCTTCCGCGCACGAATCTTATTTCGCAATTTGGGTAAATGATTTCATGAAATAATTTGGTTGAGGTTGAACAAGGAATCAACAACACGCAAAGCTTTCCTTTCTTTGATTCTTCAAAAGCTTTCTTAACAAAAGCTTCTTTGAGTTTCCTTGAATAAGGTGGATTCACAAAATTCGCCCCCCCCATTCGCAAGTTAAGCCGTCAAAGGTATGATTCAAAGGACAAGGATCAAAGTCAAAATGAAATTCCTTGTCAAGTTCGTCATAAAATTCTTTTGGCGTCCCCCAATTGTCGTGATTCTTTATTCTGTTTTTCATGTAATTTCCCCCTTAAATATCAATATTGAATATCTTCCGTGTTTAGTTTGACGTATGAATCGGCCATGTCGGATCTTGACCAATCAAAGAACTTTGTTAATTGTTGCCCGTTGAATTTGAATTTTGTTGCAAGGTGAGTTGCGCGAAGTTTCCGGAAGCCGTGCGGATTGATTCCAAGGGCTTTAATGACTTTTTTGTATAGGGTAATGCGGTGAAAGGGCAATAAGATTTGATCCGGGGATTTGCTTTTGACAAGGGCCATGATCGGTTCAATAAGCCAAGTTTCGTCGTTGCGGATCACGGCGATTCGGACGTGTTCTTTGCCGTCTTTTTTCTTTAATACTCGGCAAGATATGTGAAGGTATTGTTCCCCGGGAAGAATGTCCCGGCCCTTGATCTGATTGACTTCAGAAGCGCGGCCGCCCGTGCCGTAAAATAAGGCCGTGATTTCCTTATCTTCTTGCGGAAGATTTGAAATCAAATCGCGTATTGTTTCGTATGGATAGTTTTGCGGATCTTTGAGCATAACACACACCCCCCATTATTCCGCTAATATAAAGAAATAAGATCTATTTAAATCTTTGCAACATTAGACGTATATTGTTGTTTTGAAGGATTAAGGCCCGGTTTTGCTGTCCGACAATTTGAGAGAATGTCGTTTTTGACGGCCCTTCTTACATTATTATAAATAAAGGGCTAAAGGCATAAGTATAAAAAGAATAGTCGCTTATTAAAGTATAGTGAATTAAAAATGGGCCAAGATCAAAGATCAAGCAACAATCCAATCGCGCTTGAACAATACAATTCAATTCCTTCAACGGATATTCGTTCAAGTGGATTCACGATTCAGAACTTAATAACAAGACAACTTGATCGGATTGATTTCCTTCTTACTCTCGGGACCGCAAAGATTGAAGGCGGTATGTCTTACATGGAAGAAACTCAAATCATCAATGCCGTGCAACGTGGCTTAAGAAGTGTTGAATCTTATTTGTCGCCTTATCTTAAAGAGGACACCGAATATTATGAGAAGGTCAAATCCTTCAAAGCGATTATAAAACAACCATTGCAACAAGGTCAAGATCTTCAAGCTAAAAGCAACGCACGTTTTGACGCATTGGCCGAATGGGCGGATCTTCTTGTTTCAAGATTCGGCAACGTGGATATCTTGCCGCAAAAAAGATTGACGATTGATTTTGATTAATTATGGAAGATCTAAAAGCGAACGTAGCGATTCCGCAAATCACGGGCCTTGAAGAAAGGGCGCCAATCAAAGTTGATTCAATCGCTTTCACGGACGAAGATTTTGCTTACATTGAACGCGGGGCTTATCCGCCGCATATTAAAAAAAATTTCATTTATCGTCACGTTTATCATGAGATCAACGAAAATGATTCCAACGCAACTTTTATTATGGTTGGAAAGCCCGGATCCGGGAAAAGTGTTTCTGTTCTCAAAATGGCTTTTGACTTGGATCCAAGCTTCACGCTTGAAAGGGTTTGTTACAATATTGACGATTTCTTAAGATTGCTTGATGAAGGGGATTCAAAAGGAAAACTTCACGCCGGAAGCGTTATTGTCTTTGACGAAATTGTCACAGATCAAGGGGCCGAATCAAGGGGCGCAATGACAAAAACAAATAAAATAATGAATTATATAACCGCTTCTTTTCGTGCAAGACGCTTGATCGTTTTTTATTGCCTTCCAAGCTTGACGCAACTTGACAAGAATATTCGTGACATTAACGTTACCGGGATCTTTGAAGTGATTCAAAAAGATATTCACACGAAAAAAAATCTTTGCAAATTTCAATGGTGTTCTTATGACGCAAAGACGCAAAGAGTTTTTCAAATCTTTCCGCGCCTTGTTTCCGAAACGGGTTTGATTTATAAAGTTGATTCGGTTTGGATCGGGATTCCAAGCAAAGAAATTTTGCAAGAATACAAGAAAAAGAAAATGCTTTATTTGGGAAAAAATATTGCACGTTGGCGCGATATCTCAAAAAAGATTCAACGCAAAGACGAAGGAAATAAAGTCACGGATAAGGAAATCATGAAAGCAATTCAAGCGGACAAAGAAAAATTCATGATCGGGGGCCGTTTCAATTCTTATAAGATAAAAGAAGAATTTGGAATCGGCGCGATTCGGTCAAGTAATTTGTCGGGGTATTTGAATAAGTCCCAAGTCTTTTCAAAGTGATCAACCACTATATTTATATATTAGTATAGCGTTATATTCTTGGTGATCCAATGAAAGGATTAATAAGATTTGTAGAAGGGGGCCACGAAAAGCCCTCAAAAATTCAAATCCAATCAATAACAAAAAAAATAAAGGCGGGTGAAAAATCATGAAAGTTGAGATAACAATATCAAAGAAAAATTTGGAAAATATTTTGAGGTATCACTTCAAAGTTCCAAAACATAGTCAATTCAAATTCAACATTGTTGAAAACGAAAAGAGGGGATATAATGCCGTTGGTCACGATTTCAAACGAAACGCACGATAAGTTAAGAAAGTTGGCTTTTGAAAAAAAGACAACCCAAAAAGAACTTGTTGAAAAGGCGGTTGCGGCGGTGTTTAAATGACAAGCCGCGCCGATCCTCAAAGCGTTCAATACTATTCCCACCACGCGCAAGAATTGAAACAAACGCAACAGAATAAAATAAACAAATTTTTAGAATTTGATTGCATTGCTTACGATAACATTGACAAGGTTTTTGTTTGCAAACCAATTCCCGGATATAATTCCCGAACTTACACTTTGACAAACAAAACGATTGACCGAAGCTTTATTTGCAATTGTCAAGGATTTTTGACTTCTTTAAGGAAAACCGGCAAAGGATCTTGTTCGCACGTTGGCGCTTTGCATGAATGGTTTTCTTTGAATAATAAAAAAAGAAAGGGGATTGAATGAAAACAACCTCAAAAATCAACTCAAAAAGAAATTTGAGGTTGAGCATATATTTAGGCATTAGAAGCGGCGATTCCCCGGCGAACTTATGCAAAAAACTAAATTTGCAAGATAACGCAATTCAGTATTACCTTAACAATATGCGGTCAAATGGCTTAATTGAAAAAACCGGTTATGGGGTTTGGTCAATAAAAAAGCCGTGGGAAGAACCTCAAAAATCAACTCAAGTAACCCCGGAAAAGTTGAGGGTTGATAATTTGAGGTTGTTGCCGGACATGGTGAGGGGCCATGCTTTTATGTTTCGGATCAAATTGCCGAAATTGAATAATTGGGATAAGCGGGAATTGTTTTTTGAAAAGGAAAACTTGGCCTTTAAGAAATTGAATATTCCCGGGGGGGGACAAAGCTTTGTTTATAAAGGAAAGAAAATTTGGGTGACAAGCAAGTCGTTGATCATTTTTGAAAAATCAAGTTACTTGGCGAACACAGCGGCCCTTGCTAAAAGTAGCGCTATTTTTGACTTGCAAAGGATCTTAATTGATTTGGAAAACCTTTTTCATGCAAATTTTAAGCTTGGGGGGCAATACAAATTCAAAGTTTCCCGGCAACATTACGCTTTAGTTAAGAACGCCTTGGCCAAGCAATACGATCAAGAAGGAAAACGCTTGAATATTTATTCGGAAAATGGGCTTTGGTTTGTGATTGACAATTCTTTCAATTTGCATGAAGCGGAAACGATTCACCCGGAAAGTGCGGATCTTGATAACAAGAAAGTGCAAGACTTTTTCAACGGAATAAAGAAGTTTGAAAATTTCACGCCCGAATTTGTTGTCAATAGTATCGCGGGAGTTTCGGAAAATCAAGCGCTTTATGCGCGGAATATTGAAAGTCACATTTCGGCAATTCAAGCTTTGGGAATCGGTGTTGAAAAACAAACGGCCTTGCTTGAAGAATTGAAAAGATTATTTACAAAGGGGGGAAAGTAATGAGAAATAGAGATTTTGCAAGAAGCTTCTTGCTAATAATAAGAATGAAGATCCAAGAAGTGATCAACAAATGAAAAGGATTGATTTGTGTTCGGGGAATAACCCCGAACCCGGGTATGAAGGACTTGACCGAATGAAAATGCCGCGCGTGAAATACGTTTGCGATTTGAATAAGGAAGCGCTTCCGTTTAAAGAAAATTCAATTGACGCTTTTTTTGAAAGGTTTTCTTTTTATGAAATTGATGATCCAATGAAAGTGATTGAAGATTGTTGGCGTTGTTTGAAGTATGACGGAACGATCACGATTAAGGAAATGCACTTTTCAAGTCATTTTGCTTATTTGCCTTACACGAAGAATTTTTGGAGTTTTACGGCTTTAAGATTATTCACGCCGCTTTATTCCCGGGATCGTGGTTGGAAATGGGAAATTGTTGAAGTTGATTTTGAAACGGGTTTTGAAGAAAGTCACCCCGGGCTTTCAAGGATTTTTAAGGACTTGGTAAATTTGAATCGGAACGCTTATGAAAAATATTTGTCAAGGATCTTTCCGATCTTTGCGATCAAGTTCAAATTAAAAAAGGTGTTTTGAAATGGCTTATCGTGAAGGCGAATGTTTCAATTGCGGAAAAAAGATTCCCGTTGGATCTGTTTGTGATAAATGCGCGAAGGATCATGGCGAAGAAGAACTTCAAGAAGAATCTTGGGGAAGTGATAACTTATGACTTGCACGTCCCCTTATCGTCCGGCCCCAAGCAAAACAATTAAAAAGTTGAAACAACCCTATAAAAGAGGAAGTAAAGAAAGAAAGCAATTTTATAATTCAATGTATGCCGAGATGAATAAAAAATGAAAAAAACCTTCTTTGTCGCAATTTGCCTTGCCTTTTTCATCTTGGTTTTTGGTTGCACTTCGCCCGATTATTATGTCAATCAAAATCAAGTTTATTATGGTGGGGATTGGAACAAGCAAGACAATACCGGATTTCAAACAATCAGTTTTCCAGCAAATGACGTTTATGTTTTTGTGACAAAACTTAATCCCGGGGCTTTGTATGGATTCACGGCTTCCGACGGAAATCTTTTCGCGCAATATCCGGGGAATTATTTAGTTTTAGCGTCGGCAAGTGCGGGGCAATCAATGGGATCAAGTGAATACGGAATGAAAGGTTTTGTGAATGGTGTTGGATTTGAGAAATGTTATTCGCATTTTCATATTTCAGCGGCCGCGCCGACCGCGAATCCAAATTTTAATTGTTTTGTTTCCCTTGGGGCCGGGGATCGTTTTTCAATTGGTTTTGATGATCATGTGAATCCAACAAATGATTTGACGCTTGATTCAATGAATGTCACGATTTTTCGTATTGGGGACTAAAAACCCCGGAACGATAAATTTATTAAGGACTTATTCCCTTATTTGAAGCAATATGAGAAAGGACGAAGTTCTTTCAAAGTATTGCAAACGAACCCAAGTGAATTAACTATGGAACAAAAAGGACAAGTTAATGTTGCAGGGGCGGCAGTTGCGGCAATAATCGGAGTAATTGGTATCATAATCTTTGCTTCGGTATATACCTCACTCAATACAACTAACGTTTCAAGCGGGGCAGTTTCTCTCTTGAACCTCGTTGATCTGTTATTGGCGGCCGTTCTTGTTGTTGGAATCGTTGGTGTTTTAGCTGTTTTCGGAATGCGAAGATAGATTTAACGGCCAATTGAAAGATTCTAATTCCTGCCTGAAAAATTGGCCGGAAGTAAAATATAAAAAAATGGTGTGATTGGAAATGGCGCTTCCCTTGATAGTATTCTTTTTCTTAATAATTGTTGGCGTCGCACTTTTTATTTTTGGAATGACACGCGAATCAATCGGGGCCGGATTTAGTTTCACGGCTTTAAGCGGAGTTTTCTTTATTCTCACGGGCCTTCTTTTATGGACCGGGGGCTTACAACTTGACACAACTTCAACAATGACAACAATCGGGGGCGTGACAACGATTGCTTATGAACAAATGACTTTTGCGGCGAATCCGGAAATTCAAATTCTTTCTTACTTTTTTACTTTCGGCGGATTCTTCCCGATCGTTTTGAGTTTAAGGAATGTTTTCATGTTTCGTCAATTGGACGCGAAGCGAAGGGCAGTTGCGGCCGAAGAAGATTTTTAATTTATTTTTATGGGCATATTGGATATAATTCTTCCAAGCAAGGAAGATAAGAATTTTAAGCGTCAAATGGAAGCGTCGGAAGAAGAAAACGCTTTGGGTTACGCGGGGCGTTCGCAAGAATGGATGACGGGAAAAGAGGACGCGCAAGTTAATCTTTATATTGTTTCTAATTCAAGAAAATTCTTAAAATACAAACCGATCAAGATCACGCGTGACGGGGCCGAAACGCTTGTTTATGTGCGTGATGAAGGGGAATTTAATTTCCTTGAACCTTACAATGACGACGATCCGCTTTCTTTTTCTGATCCGGAACTTCAAATCGTGATCAATGAGTTCGGAAGGGCCTTAAGTGACATTTATGAGTATGTGCATAAATACGCGGAAGATCCGGAAGAAATCAAGTCTTTGATTGCGGATTTTAACATGATTGTTCGGTTGCGAAACGATTTGTTGGCGAACACGCGAACGACGGGAAAAGCAGTTCGGGCCGCAAAGTCACAAACATTTTCAACGGAAGCGCAAATTACGCGGCGCAACGATCCGCAACAACAACAAAAGAAATTTGGGATTTTGTGATTTTTATGAAATTTATTGATGAAAGATTGAATAATGCACGAAATTATTTAATTGCCGGAAAAACAAGGTTTTATATTGTAAATTTGTATAAACCGCTTGAACGAATAAAAAACAAAGATTTGAATATAAAGCTTTGGGATAAAATTCAAGATAAAAGAAAACTTGGCGCTTGGTATCAAAAAATGAAAAAAGCAAAAGAAAAACAAGGAGATATTTATTTTGCCCCTGAATGGGTAAAAAGAGAATCTTTTATTAAAGCCGAAAAAGCTTTTGGCGAACTTCTAAATTCACGAGCAACATTTGATATTTCATTAATTGATTCAATTCTTATTCCTTTTATCAAAGAATGTGAATTTGAAGAAATAAGATTTGACATGGGGGCTTTAAAATGACGGAAGAAGTTAAGCAAGAAGTTTCCCCGGATCCGCAAGTTTCCCGGGAAGAAAAATTTCATAAAGAAATGGGGGACGCGCAAACGAACACGGAGTTCGGTATTTTTAAAGCTTTGAAGAAAAAAGAACCCGCGAAAACTTCTTCAATGTCCGGGGACGTCATGTTCAAAGATATTCAATTGTTTATCCCGGAATTAATAATCAACGTTGTTTTGCTTGTCTTTGGGGCAATGGGGATCGTGTTGATCCGATTATTTTCCCAAGGATTCTTGAATGAATTGCAAAAAAGCGTTACGGATCAAACGTATCAAAACGTTGCCGGACACGTTTTATTCTTGCACAACGTCACAACAATCGGAATTGCAATCCCGGTTTTGTTCATGCTTGTCATGTTTTTATTCAAGTGGTTTTTCTTTTACCCAAGAGGAAAAAAGAACTTTGTTATCCGATCATGGAAAGCAAATATTGCAAGAATTTCGCTTGAAGAAATCAAAGACAATTTTATCAAGTTTGATCAAGGAAAAGAATTGTCGGACGAAATGCACGTCAATTTCAGCAATGCGGCAATTGATTATTACACGGGCCGCAAGATCATTTTGCTTGAAGAAGGATTAAGCGAAAACACTCCGCTTCACCAAAACATAAAGACGAACGAAAAAGTCAAGGATCGCGGAAACGTTAATGCTTCAATGTTTTCGGCGGCATTAAAATTTTGTGATTACCAAAACAAGAAAGCGCAAGGA
>Ga0247842_10004122_pt1 | contig 18598 bp, 14 predicted proteins | sample LaCruzMarch2015__3_FD_192411 | JGI IMG/M metagenome (GOLD analysis project Ga0247842, IMG submission 192411) | Freshwater microbial communities from meromictic Lake La Cruz, Castile-La Mancha, Spain - LaCruzMarch2015_19m | ecosystem: Environmental > Aquatic > Freshwater > Lake | place: Spain...
GGGGATTTTCCCTTCTCTGTTTTGAGAAATTTATAAAGTTTATTTCTTCCCTTTCACGTTGTTGGTAAAAAGTTGCATTTATTACTTGAACTTACGAACATTAACTTTACACACAAATACTGATTTTAGTGTATCTTCACCAAAATTTATAAATAATTAAATAAATCATAAGCTATGGGAAAATTTGATAGATTCTGCCAGAGTTGCGGAATGCCAATGGAAAAAGACCCTCAAAAGGGTGGAGCAAATAAAGACGGTTCCAAAAACAGCAAATATTGCAGCTATTGTTTTAACAACGGCGAATTCAATGGCGATTTCAAAACCTCAAAGGAAATGATTCGCTTTGTAAAAGATAAATTAAAAGAGCAAGGTTTCGGCTGTATTAAAAGATGGTTTTATACTTCGCATATTTCGCAATTAGAACGGTGGAAAAAGTAATTCAGATACGGAAATGAAATAATTTAGCTATACTCAATTAACAATGCCAATTATTTTTATGTTTTTGTACGATGCCTATAGATAGCTATCGGCAGGCAATATTACATCCCTTCGGAATCTTTTCGTTTGTTACATAAGACACCAAGTGTGTCAAAGGTTAATAGGAAAAGTAATAAACATAAAGTTCCCGATTCTGTGAAAGTCGAACAGGTTGTATTTTCTTAATAAAATACGCATTTTCAAAAAATGTAAAAAATAATGGGTTTAAATATTTGAATATTTATTTTTTTTCTTAACTTTGCACCCCCTAAATAGCCTGAAAAGGTTTTTTTTAATTGATAAAATCAATACAATGTACGCAATAGTTGATATAGCAGGACAGCAGTTTAAGGTGGAAAAAGAACAGGAAGTGATTGTTCACCGCCTCGAAAAAGAAATCGGCGCAAAAGTTGAGTTCGATAACGTAATGCTCATTGATAATGACGGAAAGATTGCTATTGGCCAGCCCTTTATTGAAGGCGCCAAGGTTACAGCAACGATACTGTCTCATCTGAAAGGCGATAAGGTTATTATTTTCAAAAAGAAGAGAAGAAAAGGTTATCAGAAAGCAAGCGGCCATCGCCAGTTTTTGACAAGGATTCAAATAAACAATATTGACGAAAAGGCTTCCAAAACAAAAAAAGCAAAAGCGAAAGTTGAAGCTGAAGTTGCTGCCGATGCGTAAACAAAGTAGATTAATCATTCAAAATTTGAGTTATGGCACACAAAAAAGGAGCCGGTAGTTCGCATAACGGACGGGAATCACATAGCAAACGCTTAGGTGTTAAAATTTTCGGCGGGCAGATAGCATTATCCGGAAATATCATTTTAAGACAGAGAGGCACTGTTCATCATCCTTCTTTAAATGTAGGAATGGGAAGCGACCATACACTTTTTTCCCTTACCGACGGAATAGTTGAATTCAGAAAAAGAAAAGATAACAGGTCTTATGTTTCAGTAGTTCCTTTCCCTGCCGAATAACCCATTTGGCTGAAGTCTTAAAGAAATACATCATCTCCTGGATATTTGTTATTCAGGAGATTTTTATTTTGTTTTGTATACTTTTGTAATAAACTGTTGAAAGATGCTACAAATAACCACAATCCGGGAAAATCCGCAGGAAGTTATAGAACGCCTGTCCATCAAGAATTTTGATGCAAAAGAACTTGTTGAAAAAGTTATTTCCCTTGATGCACAGAGAAGAGAAACACAGAAAAAATTAGATGACAATCTTGCTGAGGCTAATTCGATAGCCAAAGAAATAGGCGTTTTGTTTAAAGGCGGGAAAAACACCGAAGCAAATGCTTTAAAAGAAAGAAGCACTGAGCTTAAAACCGCATCGAAAGAACTTTCGGAATCGTTACAGCAGATTGAAAAAGAACAATACAATGTACTTGTGCTTTTACCAAATTTGCCGCATCTCACCATCCCTAAAGGTAAAGGCGCCGACGATAATCTTGTGATAACCGAAGAAGGAACAATTCCCGATTTGGGAAAAGATATTCTTGCACATTGGGATCTGGCAACAAAATACGACATCATTGACTTTGAAACGGGCGTGAAAATAACAGGATCGGGCTTTCCTGTATATAAAGGTAAAGGAGCAAGGCTGCAACGGGCGCTTATTAATTTTTTCCTTGATAATGCCGTTACCCATGGCTACACGGAAATACAGCCTCCATTTGTGGTGAATGAGGATTCCGCATTCGGAACAGGACAATTGCCGGATAAAGAAGGGCAGATGTATTATATAGGTGAAGATAATTTTTACCTCATCCCTACATCGGAAGTTCCGGTTACCAACATATACAGGGATACGATACTGAAAGCGGAGCACTTACCTGTAAAAAACACAGCATATTCGGCATGTTTCAGAAGAGAAGCCGGCTCCTATGGCAAAGATGTCCGCGGGCTGAACAGATTGCATCAGTTTGACAAAGTAGAGATCGTTCAGATTACGCATCCTGATAAATCATACGCATCACTTGAAGAAATGAAAGATTATGTTTCAGGATTATTACGCAAATTAGAACTTCCCTACAGAGTTGTTAAATTATGCGGAGGCGATATGAGCTTTGCTTCGGCATGGACTTATGATATGGAAGTGTATTCTGCGGCACAACAGAAATGGCTTGAAGTAAGTTCTGTATCAAATTTTGAAACTTTCCAGTCAAACCGCCTTAAACTGCGCTTCAGGGAAGGTGGCGGAAAACCTCAATTAGCCCATACATTAAATGGCAGCGCTCTTGCATTGCCAAGGATCGTTGCGGCTTTGCTTGAAAACAACCAGACTACAGAGGGAATAAAAATTCCGAAAGCCCTTGTTGAATATACGGGATTTGAAATAATTAATTAAAATATTAAAACAGATATTGCAATGAAAAAACTGATTTTTGTTACCCTCATATTACCATTATGCTTTCTGGCATGTAAGAGTGGTAAGCACGCAAAAGAGGTCAAGACGATTGATAGCTTGTATACAGTTATTGATACCATCGAAAAAAATCTTAACTCGGCAGATACGATAAAGGTAAAAGATGTATTTGAAGAATATATGAAAAACATTGGTCAGATAAGGGATTGTTTCAATGATAAAAAGGGTGATACAACCTGGAAAATCATTACTCCTTACGGGATTATTAAAAAACCTTTGAAAAATTTTCTCAACGATTATTCTTCGTTATACGAAGAAATTCGATATTCAAGAAAACAACTCGATAATTTGAAAGCCGATATTGAAGGAGGAAATATTCAAAAAGATACAATTTTAGAATATACTGAAAACGAGGTAATATCCGTTAATAGACTGAAACAGATAGTGAATTTTTCTGTTGATGGCGTACAAAAAAATTTAAAACTTTTCGATTCTTTAAATCCTAAGGTAATACAGCTTATTAAGCAATTGAAGAAAGACGGGAAAACAAATAAATCAGGAAAATCTGTAACGGAAGAAGAAGATTGATTAAGAATAATAAGTTTGCACGCAGCCTGCCTGTCCGGTACGGGTTGGCAAAAAACAATGAATAACTCTTTTAGTGAATAATTCATTAATCAAATATTGCCTCATCATTTTTTCATTGATATTTTTTATCAACACTATTTCATTTTCGCAAACCGAAACGGATGAACAGTTAGCCGCACAATATTTTCAAAATAAGGAATTTGATAAAGCTGTTGTGTTATATGAAAAACTCTATAGTAAAAAACAGGAATATATTTATTATAACCCTTTTCTGAATTGTCTTGTAGGGCTTAAGGACTACAAGAAAGCGGAGAAGATAATCAAAAAACAGATAAAAGTGCATCCGCTTATTCCGCAATATGGCGTTGATCTCGGATACCTATACTTAGCACAGGGGAATGAAACCCTGGCAAAAGAACAGTTTGAATCGCTTATTAAAAATGCACAGCAGGAAAAGCGGTATGTGATTGATCTTGCCAATGCTTTCCTGTACCGGAACGAAACGGATTATGCTATTCAAACATATCTGAAAGCAAGGAAATTAATGAAAGGCGGTTACCCATTCAACCTGGAACTTGCCGATATATATGATAACCAGAAAGAATACGAAAAGATGATGGAGGAATATGTCGGCCTACTTGAATTCAGCACATCATACCAGGACGAAGTTCAAAATTTGCTGCAGACCATGCTTGCAGAGGAAACAGATAACAATAAAAGTACGGCTCTAAAAAATATTTTATTAAAACGGGTACAGCAAAATCCCGATGAAACCTTTTATTCCGAAATGCTGCTGTGGTATTCCATCCAGATGAAGGATTTTGAAACCGCCCTGATACAAGCTAAGTCGCTTGACCGGAGAAATAGTGAAGATGGTAAAAGAGTATTCAATATTGCACGTTTGGCTGCTTCCAACGGATATTACGATGTCGCAATAAGCGCCTACCAGTATATCACCAACAAAGGTTCGGAAAATTATTATTTTCTGAACAGTAAAATCGAAATTTTAGATGTTAAATATCTGAAAATCACTAGCGCAACAACGTATATAGTGAATGACCTTGAAGATATAGAAAAGGATTATCAATCGGCGCTTAAAGAATTGGGTAAATCTCCGTCGTCCATTTCACTGATGAAGAATCTTGCACATATACAAGCCTTTTATCTTGACAAATCTTCGGATGCCATTAAACTGCTTTATGAAGCTCTTGAATTCAGGAATGCTCAACCCCAAGCCCTTGCCGAATGCAAGATCGAACTGGCGGACATCCTGCTTATGACAGGAGAAGTGTGGGAGGCAACGCTTCTGTATTCACAGGTTGAGAAAGCTTTTAAAGATGAGCCCATAGGACATCTTGCTAAATTTAAAAACGCAAAACTATTTTATTATATTGGTGAATTTGAATGGGCTAAAGCCCAACTGGATGTGCTGAAAGCCGCTACCTCGAAGCTTATTGCCAATGATGCCATGGAACTATCGTTGCTTATAAACGATAACTCTGAAATAGATAGCACATACAAAGCGCTTGGTATGTATGCGAGAGCGGATCTTCTTATATTTAGAAATAAACTTGATGATGGACTTTTAACACTCGATTCACTTCTTGCAAAATACCCGAATCATTCACTTTCCGATGAAGTATATTACAAAAAGGCAGATGTTTATATAAAGAAGGGGTTGAATGATTCCGCAGTTACTTGCTATCAAAAGATTATAGATTATTATTGGTATGATATCCTTGGTGATGATGCTATGTTCAAGCTGGCTGCTTTATATGAAGATGTGTATAAGGATTCAAAGAAAGCCTTGGATATGTGCGAAAAGCTGATGACTACTTATCCCGGCAGTACATACTCGGTGGAAGCAAGGAAGAAATATAGAGCGCTGAGAGGGGATTCTGTGAATTAGGTAAATTCCAAATCCTAAGTCCCAAGTCCCAAATCTCAAATTCAAAATCCCAAATCCTAAATGATTCCTGTAAGAGCGAAAAAACATCTTGGTCAGCATTTTTTAATAGACGATAATATCGCAAGGAAAATTGTTGTTTCATTGCAGAGAAATAAAAATGTCCTCGAAATAGGTCCCGGTACAGGGATACTAACGAAACATCTAATACAGATTCCAGGAATAAATTTAAAAGTAATTGAAATTGATAATGAGTCGGTTGAATATCTTTCAAACCAATATCCCGACTTGAAAAATAAAATCATCATCGACGATTGTCTGCAAACAGATATGAATGGCTTGTTTGACGGCAGTTTTAGCGTCATAGGAAACTTCCCGTACAATATTTCATCGCAGATATTATTCAAAGTTCTTGAACACAAAAACCTGATAAATGAAGTGGTTGGTATGTTTCAGAAGGAAGTAGCGGTAAGGATTGCATCAAAACCAGGCAATAAAAATTACGGAATTTTAAGTGTGTTGTTACAGGCATTTTACAATATCGAATACCTCTTTACTGTTAATGAAACTGTGTTTGTCCCTCATCCAAAAGTAAAATCCGCCGTTATCCGTTTAGTTCGGAATGACTCAAAAACATTGGACTGTGATGAGAAATTATTTTTCTCTATCGTTAAAACCGCATTTAATCAGCGAAGAAAAACTTTGCGAAATGCGTTATCATCATTCAGATTTAATGATAAAGTAATTACCTTGTTACCCAAAAGGGCGGAACAATTGGGTGTGCAGGAATTTGTTTTGCTGGCGGGAAATGTGAATTGCTGAGAAATCGCATTAAAGTTGATGGATGCCATCAATAGAAAAAAATTGCGTAATGTGATTTTATATGAGATATGTTTTTAATCATCAAGATATTTTGTAGCAAGGCACAACTTTTTAACAAAAAGCAACGAATTTGTTTTTATGCAATATTCGCTCACTCCAACTTCTGAAGCGGGTTTTGCCCAATCATAAGTATAGCCGAGCCTTGTCCATGGATAATGTGTCCAGTTTCCAAAATATGAATCATAAATATTCTGGTTGAACCATTTGATATAATTTGTGTCAGCATTTGTTGGAAAATATAGTCCGGCAGTTTTATCATCAATTTCCGGATCTGCAGCCGGTCGAAAAAGATCTTCGGGTTTCACCCATAGTTCAACAATATAATTGTTGGCATTGGAGGGTGGTAACCCGAGCAGCTGGCGCATACGTAAAAGTGTATCATTATCCTGAATAAGGGATGACTCCATTCTGCTTTTATATTGTTCCGGAATAAATACCCATATAATGCCCCAGGAATTAATCAATGAAGTATCAGAATAACTACCAGGATATTTATTAAAATTTCCAACCAAAACATATTCCTCATTGTTAATGGTTTTCCATTCCAGTTTTGAGTTATTGGAATTGATTTGCCAAAGGGTATCGCAAATTTCAGAAGGATCAGCAACAATAGCATCCGTAATAGCAGATTGGTAAAGGTTTTCCAGATTAACTTGTGCGGCAGGCGGAGCCTGAAGTACGTCTTTTGAACATCCGGAATAAAAAAAGATTGTTAGAATTGCTAAGTTAAGAACTAATATTTTTTTCATAAAATTTTGTCTCTTAAAATTAATAATGTAAAATAATTTTTGAATTCGTACTAGTATAAATATTTGTTGGTAAAAACTCTAATTATCTGCCAACTGGTAAACAAAAGCGTGTTGGTAAAATTAAATCTTTTTTCTATTATTTAATCCTGCGGGTTCTTATGTTTATAAAAAATAGTTTGTAGTTGTAGTTGTTCGACCTCTGCGGGGTCGCAGATTATCACGTTGTTCAAGCTTTTATAAACATGCGATGCCTCCGATCTCCCTTATTATTCAAAATTGCAATTGTAGCTCATAATTATTCATGCAAAAATTTAAATAAATATAAATGTTTTTTGTGTCGGAACAAACTGTCTTTATAGATGGACTGAAAATGGGTTTACGCACGTGTGTTGACAAGATAATGCTTGTGTATTTTACCTGACCAATGTTATATTACCTTTTTGCATTATTGTTTTTCCATTGTATAACTTCGCTTCTACATAATATACAAAGACCGCCGTAAATAATTTCTTCCCTTTATAAGTGCCATCCCATCCTTGTTGCTTGTCCCTTGTCTCAAACACTTTTTCACCCCATCGGTCGTAAATAAAAAATTCCAATTTATTTATATCGTTTCCTCTTACATATAATATATCATTCCGACCATCGCCATTGGGTGAAAAAGTATTGGGTATAAAGATATTCCCTGCATCATTAACTGTAATTATTATCGTATCGAAATCTGTACATCCATTCATATCTGTTACATAAACAATGTAAGTGATATCGGCTGTTGGTGTGGACACAGGATCAGAAATATTCGGATTGTTAAGATATGTTATGGGATACCATTGATAAATAGCACCTCCAGTTGCATTTAATTGGACACTTGCTCCTATCATTATCGTTGTATCATTCCCTGCATTTGCAGTAGGCGAGAGAAACAAAAAGATACTTATATCGGTTGATGATGAACAACCGGCATCGGAAACAGTAACAGAATAAATGGTCCCACTTGTCGGATTTACCGTAATTGATTGTGTAATGGCTGTTGTACTCCATAAATAGCTTGTACCACCTGTTGCAGTCAATAAAGTCGAGGTTCCGGTACAAATCAAAGTGTCACCTGTTATAGAAGCTGTTGGTAATGGATTTATTGAAAGGTTTGTTGAAATAATACTGTCGCAACCGGTATATGTTGTTAACGTATCACTATATACTCCTGATGTATTTTGCCAATTACCGTCAAGAAAAATACTATCACCCTGACAAATTGCTACGGTATTCGAATTTAAGGATACCGGATTTACAGTAAGTGTAGTTTTTATTATGCTGTCGCAACCGGTATATGTTGTTAACGTATCACTATATACTCCTGATGTATTTTGCCAATTACCGTCAAGAAAAACACTATCGCCCTGACAAATTGCTGCTGTATACGAATTTAATAATGCCGGATTTACAGTAACAGTTATACTATCAGAGGCAATGCATCCTCCATTCGTAATTGTTACAGAATATGTGTCTGTTGTCAGAACATTTATTGTTTGCGTGGTTGCTCCTGTTGACCACAAATAATTGCTTCCAGTATATTGAGCATCTAAAGTTAATGAATTACCTGTACATAAAGTAGTATCATTTCCTAAATTCATATTTAAAATGTCTACATCTACATAGAAGAACATGGTATCGGAATAATTGCAACCATTAAAACCCCTGACATAAATATAACCTGATGAGGCACTTCCAAAATCTACTGTTATCAAGGTATCACCTTGTCCATGAGTGATTGTCGCCCCTGAGGGAACGCTCCAATCGTAAGAAATAACTCCAATAGCAGATGGAACATAATAAATAACATTATTATTAGAAGCTCCGCTACAAAATGAATCTGGACCAACAATAGAATCTAAGTATAGCATTGGAGGTAATGCTAAAAAGTTCCAGCCTGTGTTATTTGTTAAATCTACACTTTCGTAAGCAATAAAATTAGCGCCGCAATTACTGTGTATATCACGCATGTGTACATTATATGCCAATACTGCACCGTTTGCTTTACAAAAAGTAGCATGACTACCATTTACAGAAGATTGCATAATTATATATGAGGTACAAGAACCTTGAGCCCATAAGTGATCCAGAATGGTTTGTGTTTTACTAATTTCAAAAATATAAGTATTCCCTGCTTTTAATGTTAAATCGTGATAAGTAATATTACCGTGAATGTCGCCACTGCCATAAAATATTACATTGTGTAAAGTGAGTGTTGAAGGATTGTCAAACCAAATTTGAGATATTCCTGTTGGATTTAAAAAATCCACATCATAAAGAGTAACATTGGCAGTTCCCGTTACACGCAATGCCCCACAATATGAACCGTAAAGAGTGGGACTATTAAATCGGAGGCTCGAAGTATTTGGCGTAATTGTTAAATTGTCAGAATAAATATCAAAAGCAGTATATGAATTAATATTATATAGATTACAATAAATTGTAATTACGGAACTCCCTAAAGTCAATGTTCTATTATTTGTTGTTCTAGATTGAAAACAATAACAACTTATTTTCTGGTTATTGGTATTGAGTGTTCCGAAATCAAAATAGATATTTTTTTGTTGACTTGTTAATAAGGTAAGGGAGTCCTGTAACGTCCAGCCTCCGTCAGAACCCAAGAAGCAAATATGGTTATTTAATATTTTCCCGTTTGTTGTAATGGCGTGACCAAGGGTTGTGGCTTTAAAATTAATGTCCCCTGTAAAAGTAATATTCATTGCGTTAATAAAAGTAAGAGAACCGGATATATTAAGTTTATTGGTTGATGAACCTGCAAGGACTGGCGAGTTTGTGGCTCCTGTCCAGTTCATACTTCTGCATCTTGCATTTTCAATATTAATAGTAACCGTTTTGCTTCCTGTTGGAAGAGTAAATCCAGAACCACCATCAAAAAAAACATCATCAATGGAGGTGGGAATGCATTCACCGCCCAGACCACCACTTGATAATGACCAATGAGCCTGATCATCCCAATTACCGGTACCACCAACCCAGTATAAAATACGAGAAGCAAAAGGAATAATTGTCCATCCCGTATTTCCGCCCAAATCTAAAGAATTATTTGCTGTAAAAGAAACACCACCAACAGCATGATTATCTTTTAAAAACATCCAATTAAGCATAATATTTCCTGCTGTTGTTTTACTGATAGTTGCAAAATTGTTGGAAGTCAGTGATTCTATTGTAGTAGTGTTACCACAATTCAAAGGTCCCGTTTGTAAAATGTTGGTTATGATAGTTTGTGTCTTACCATCTTCCAATACAAAAGTTTTACCAGACGTTAATGTAAGATTATTATAGGTATTATTTCCATAGATAGTTCCACTTCCGGCAAAAAGAACATCATGCATAATAAGACCTCCGTAATATTTGGAATCTAATATTGTTGAATTCGCCGGTCCATCTGTAAAAAGTAATTGAATATCGTAAAGCGTTATTATATTACTGCCACCGAAAACTACTACACCACCAGCAGAAATTCCCGAAGATCCGCCAATACACTTTACTAATGAAGTCCCGCAGTTAACAGTTAAGTTGGTAGGATTTAAATATAACGCTGCATCATTGTAAAAATTTGCAGATGGACATATAAAAGTTAATATTGAGCTACCGAGCGTAAGTATTCGGGTTGTTGAAAGTTTCGAAGAAAGCATATAGCAATAAACATTTTGATTTCCTGTATTAAAGCTGCCACTTTGAAAATAGATGGATTTTTGATTACCAGCGTTAAGGGTAAGAGGATCAAGCAAAGTCCAGCCACCAGTGCAACCATTGAAATAAATATGATTATTTAATGTTTGATTATTTGTAGTGATCGTATTACCAAGCGCTCTTGATTCAAAATTTATGTTTCCACTAAAATCAATTGTCATACTAGTAATAAATCTCAAAGAACCATAAATTTTAAGTACGTTTGTGCTTAGACCATCTAATTTTGGATTATTTGTTACCCCGTTCCAATCCATGTCTCTACAGTTTGCATTTTCAATATTAACAGTAACAATTTGACCAACGGATGAAAAAGAACCTCCATCAAAAAAAACATTATCATGCGAAGTAGGAATACATCCGGCACTTGTACCTCCGCTTGTAAGCGACCAATGAGCGTCATCGTTCCAGTTTCCGGTTCCATCAATCCAATAAAGATTAAGTGATGCGGGTGCTATAATGGTCCATCCTGTATTTCCGCCCTTATCAATAGAATTATTTGCTGTAAAAGAAGCACCACCGATAGCATTTATATCTCTTAAAGAAACATGGTCTAAGGTAATACTACCAGTTGTTTTACGGATATTTGTAGAACTACAATCGACATCTGATTCAATAGATATAATAGAATTACACGTATTAGTTCCGACTATATTAATATTATTATTAATCGTTTGTGTTTTCCCATTATTAAGTAAATATTGTTTTCCCGAATATAGGTTAAGGTCATTATATGTTGCATTTCCATTAATTACGCCATTACCCCCAAAAGACACATTATGAAAATTTAATGTAATTGTGCTTCCAACATATAATTCAGCAGTTCCGGAAGCATAAAGAAATTCGACATCATATAAATTAATTGTTTGTGAGTTTCCTCCATTATAAATTGACATTGAACCGCCATTGATATAAGGAAAAAGGTCGACACTTGAACCGCCGGTAAACCTGAATTTTGATGTGCCGGCATTAATTATCATATTCGTTGTAATAATATTTAAAGCACCCAAAGCTCCCCAATCCCAAGCAAATGGATGCGTTAATGTAATAACTGAACTGCCTAAATTAAGGGTTCTATCATTCGAAGTTCTTGAATGAAATTTATAACAATAAATGTTTTGCCCGTTAGTATTTAATGTTCCGAAATTGAAATAAATAGCTTTTAAATTAATTGTATTAAGCGTCAGATCATCAGATAAAATCCATTCGCCACCCGAACCTAAAAAATAAATATTATTATTTAATGTTATCCCGCTTGTTTTTATGGTATTTCCAAGGGTTGTAGCTTCAAAATTGATATCACCACTAAAAGTAATATCCATGTCATTAATTAAAGTGAGAGAGCCATAGATTTTAAGAACATTAAAGCTGGAACCAGCTAGAACAGGGGTATTAGTTGCCCCTGTCCAATTCATGTTTTTGCATAATAGAGTATTAACATTAATTGTAACTGTTTTGTTTACGGGAGTAAAACCGGAATTAGCGTCAAAGAAAATATCGTCAATAGCTGTGGGTATATAGTTATGCATTACACTGCCACCAGAAGTGGTTGCCCAATGGTTTAAATCATCGTAATTTCCGGAACCGCCAACCCAGTAAAAATTGATAGAAAATGCATTATTAGCCTGAAATAGAATTAAAAAGGCACATAATTTTAGAAATAGTATAATTTTTTTCACATTAACGATATTTAGTGTCTTTATGGAAACTCAGTGTTTGATGCGAAAAATTCCGTTTCGAGGCAAAGATAAAAAAGCGGAGTTTATCTGTATAAATGCGATTTGCTGATTATTCAACCCAATAACCCGCCTGTTGTTTTCAGAGTATTTGTTTCCATATAAAATTTCATCAATAAATTCTTCGCTGCCACTCTTCTGAATTCCGCTTCAGATCTGGCATCCGAAAGCGGCATAAATTCTTCTGCCAAAATATCCATGGCAGCTTCCACGCTTTTACGCGACCATTTTTTTCCGTTCAGGAATTTTTCCGATTTTACGGCACGCTTTGTCGTAGCAGCCATTCCACCAAACGCCAAAACTATTTCAGTAATTGTTTCATTGTCTAACTTCAACCTGAATGCTCCGCTTACAGTAGAAATATCAAGGTTTTTACGTTTAGAGACTTTATACGAACCGATAAGTGTATCATTCCCGTATTTTGGAACAATTACTTCTGTTATCAGTTCATTATTTTTTAAATCCGTTTGCCGGTATCCTTTAATGAACTCTTCTATATTTATTGTCCTTTTTGATGTTTCGGAGCGCAATTTTATTTTTGCGCCATAAGCGAACAATACAGGAAGTGTATCCCCGATAGGAGAGGCAGAACCCACATTCCCACCGATTGTCGCAATATTCCTGATTTGCAGCGAACCAAAAACCTTCAGTATTTTATAAAGCGCCGGAAGTTTATCCGAAGAAAATTTCCTGACATCTTCCATCGAAAGCCCTGCGCCAAAAATGAAATTTTCCTTATCTTCACTAAAACTTTTCAGTTCGTCCACACCGGAAATATCTATAATACAGGCAAGCAATTCTTTTTTCTTGGTTTGTCGCAATGCCACATCAGTCGCCCCATTTACAAGAATTGCATCCGGACTTTCCTTTCTTAATCTGAGAGCTTCTTTCAGCGTGAAAGGCTTTAAATATTTTTGTTTTTCAGTATTAATTTCAAGTGTCTTTTTGTTGTCAGTAATCTCTTTCAGCAGAGCGATGGTATTTTTTTCTTTTCCGGAAAAATGATCTTTCCCATTATTCATGCATGCTCTTTGCGCTGCCTCGATGATAGGTTGATACCCGGTGCATCTGCACAAATTGCCTGTCAAAGCATCTTCAATAATTTCACGCGAAGGATTACGGTGATTTTTATAAAGTCCGAACAACGACATCACAATTCCCGGAGTACAGTAACCGCACTGGCTGCCGTTTGCATCAACCATCAACTGCTGAACAGGATGAAGTATCTTTTCCTTTTTTTCGGATATGGCAAGGTTTTCAACGGTAATAAGTTGTTTTCCATGAATCATCGGCAGAAAGGCAAGGCAGGAATCAAGTGTTTTGTAAACAAGTTTATTATTGCTATTTAGTTCCGCAATTACAACGGTACACGCGCCACAATCACCTTCGGCACAACCTTCTTTTACTCCTTTGTGAGCTGGCAATGAACGAAGATAATTAAGCGCCGTAGTAGTTGGTTTCAATTCAGGAAATTTTGAAAAGTCAACTTCAACAATCCTGTCATCAAGAACAAATCTGATGGTATTCTGCATAATGTTTTATACGTTAACTGTTGCCGTTATTTAATGTGTTTCTGACATCAATAAGTTTTGCCACAATGCTTATGGCTATTTCCTGCGGTGATTCTGCCTTCAGTTTCACTCCAATCGGCATGTCAATTTTTTCAAGTTCTTCACCAGTGAAAATTTTTTCTTCCATGAAACGCTTTTTCAGCAAATCCACTTTCCTGCGACTTCCTATCATTCCCAAATAAGCATGTGGTTTCCTGGCAACTTTAGCCAAAATTTCCTCATCAAATACATGCTTTGGCGTAACGATAACAATATATGTGTTTTCATCGAAAACCGCTTCTTCAATGGCCTGGAAATAATCTTTGTTTATGCAGGTATATGCTTCAAATATTTTATCATTAAAAATGTTTTCCCTTGGGTCAAAAAGCGTTATGGAAAAATCAAGTTCCTGTGCAAACAGGGCAACCGCTTTTCCAGTATGCCCGGCGCCGAAGATGAATAACTTTTGCGCAGAGTTGATGGGCTCAATATACACTTCCATATATCCTCCACAGTGCATTCCAAGGTCTTTTTCAAGGCTAAACCCGAATTTCGCAGGCTTTATCGAAGCTATTAGTTCCACCGCTTTTTCAGCCACTTCCTTTTCAACACTACCGCCTCCGATACTGCCGTATATGCTGCCATCAGCAAATACGATCATTTTAGCGCCTTGCTTTCGCGGAGTTGATCCCCGTGTTTCAACAACAATGCATATCGCTGCGCGCAGTTGTCCATTCTTTATTTCTTCTGCTTTTGAGAAAATGCTTTGCATGGTTTTGTAAATGCTTTTGTTATAACTGATTCTTCAAACAAATTTATACAAAAATACAATTATTATGAATCCTTATTTCATAATCTAATAAAAGTATCTGCCCGAAAACTCTTTGGTAAATACTCGAAGTAATCTATTATTTTAATAAATTTGTAACTAATCAGTATGATTAAATATTTAATTAACGGTGAGATGATTTTATTAAGGTATTGTTTTCTCGCAGATTTTATTCGCGTATTTTTAAATTCTAATGGTGCTCATGAGTGCTACGCAGTTCGCAAATTTTTCCGCACCTGCCTGCCCGCAAGGCAGGAATATTAAAGTTATCACCATTTACCGAATAATATGTTCAACAGACCAAAGAAAATAATGAATATAAAGTCCATACAGCAGAAATCAAAGCAGGTAAAACCTGCGGATAAAAAGGGAGCTTTTGAAAACGTTCCAAAATGGGCGCCTGTAGCGGTTTTGACATTTACCGCTTTACTTTATATCAGGGCGCTTTACAACGGTTTTGCCAATTGGGATGATGATTACTACATTCTGAATAACCCGTTTATCAGGGATTTTAGTTTGAATGGCGTTAAAGCGATTTTCTTATCTTTTTACTATAGTAACTATCACCCATTGACCACGCTCACATATTTATTCGAATATACCTGGTGCGGGGCAAATCCTTTTCTTTATCATCTGTCGAATGTGTTGCTGCACCTGCTAAATACATGGCTTGTTTTTAAAGTAGCGGAACAACTAAGCGGCAAAAAGATTACCGCCCTGGTGGTCTCTCTTTTATTCGCAGTGCATCCAATGCACGTTGAATCGGTGGCATGGATTTCCGAACGGAAAGATGTATTATATACATTATTTTACTTATTGTCCATGTTGGTTTATCTGCGTTACCTGAAGTCCGGTTACCAGACGAAACATTATATCGGTGTATTGTTATTTTTCGTGGCTTCGCTTCTTTCAAAACCTGCGGCAGTTACATTGCCCGTGCTTTTGATAGCGCTCGATGCTTACAAAGGAAGAAAAATTAATACAAGATCGTTACTGGAAAAAGTCCCGTTTCTCCTGCTGTCACTTTTTTTCGGAATACTGGCTGTATTATCGCAAAAAGCCGGAAAGTCAATCAACGATTTTTCTTTATCATACAGTTTCGCTGAAAGAATATTTCTTTTTACATACGCCATTGCATTTTACATTGTAAAACTGGTGGTGCCGTTCAGCCTGTCTGCCATGCACTATTTCCCCAATACGCATGGTGGCGCGTTTCCATGGCAGTATTATGCGTCTTTACCTTTTTTACTGTTTATTGTATGGCTTGTGACAAAACGCAATTTATTCCAAAAGGAAATTGTATTTGGAGTTTTCTTTTTTCTGATTACAATTTCTGTCATGCTTCAGATTGTTTCCGTTGGCAGTGCAATAACAGCCGAGCGATACACTTATGTGCCATACATAGGTCTGTTTTATCTGGCAGGACAATGGTTTTCTGGCATAATACAAAAACCGGCAAGAAATTTTGCAATGGTAATTTTATTATTATTTGTAATAATGTTTTCATGCCAAACTTATGCTCGCATTGGTGTATGGAAAGATGGTAACGTTCTTTTTACTGATGTTATAAAAAAGAACCCCGATTATTTTCACGGTTATTGGATCAGGGGTAATGTTAAAAGCAAGAAAGGTGATTTGCAGGGTGCGCTACATGATTATAACAAAACTTTGGAATATAATCCAAAGTACGTAACTTGCCTTATAATGAGAGGGGACGTCCGCAATAAACTTAACGACTATAAGGGAGCGCTGCAAGATATGAATCTCGCCATCAGCCTTGATTCAACAATTGCCGAAGCATATAATAATAGAGGTATGGCGAATTACGGATTAGGCAATATAAAATCATCCATACTTGATTACAACAAAGCCATACTACTGAACCCTGGATTTGCCATGATTTATAATAACAGAGGCTCGGCGTATGACGGTTTAGGCGATACTAAATTAGCTTTGCTTGATTATAACAAAGCCATCCTGATGGATCCTGAATTAGCCATAGCTTACAATAACAGAGCTGTGCTTAAGGCAAAAACAGGCGCCATTAGCGAAGCCATAAAGGATATCAATATAACAATAAAACTTACTCCCGATTATGCTGAAGCATACGGCAATCGCGGGAACATTAAAGCTATGCAAAAAGACTATAAAGGATCTTTTGAGGATTATAATTATTCTTTAAAGCTAAAACCAAATGATGGAAAAGTTTATTATAACCGTGGTGTTGCATGTTTATATTTAAAATGACTCGTCCTGAAAAAAGTTTACAGTTTTTATTGTTAATCCTGTTATTCATATACAAAGTTAATTTAAATCCTGATATTGGTTTACAGTTGACTTTTTCTTGTTGTAATAGTTCTTCCACATGCGTTTAATTTTAGGCGGTTGTTCTGCATAGTGAACTTTGTCCGGTGTAAAATTACTGATACTCATGTGAGGTCTTTCGGTGTTGTATAACGCAATGGCTTTATGCAGATAAGCGATTGCTTCTTTCACTGATTTTACAGCTGCTGGTTCAAGGTATTCTTCTTTCATAATCCCGTTTACACGCTCTGCCACCGGATTCTCCAGTGGATCACCGGATTCGGTCATACTGATTTTAATGTTGTGTTTATTGAGCAGTCCGACATACCCTCCACTGCAATACTGCAATCCGCGGTCGCTGTGGTGGGTGAGCTGCAAATGGCTCTCTGCCCCCAAGGCTGAGAGAGCCATTTGCAAAGCGTGGATGCTTTCAATGGCTTCAAGCGTTTCCGCAAGATTATATCCTACAATCCGGTGCGAATAAGCATCGGTGATGAAGGTGATATACACCGGATAACGATTCACCTTCCAATAAGTAATGTCGCTTACCCAAAGTTGATTGGGAGCCGTTGGAATAAAGTTCCGTGTGAGATTCGGATACTTTCTCAGCCAGTGGTTTGAAAAAGTGGTTCGAATGTTTCTTCTTCTCCTGCGTATCAGCAGATGATGTGCTGCCAGCAGGTCAAACAGTTTATCCCTGCCCATCTTCACCTGATGCTGCATCATGATCGGTGTGAGTATTTCACACAGTTTGCGGGTTCCCATTCGCTGATGGTCTTTGCGGATGCGAAGCACTTCTTTTAAAATTATTTCTTCTTCAATACTCGTTTCCATTTCCTTCCAGTTGTCCTGGTAATATGCCTGACGGGTTACTCCAAACCATCCACATAATTTGGCAAGTCCTATGTGTGAAAAGTTACTTTTCATTGCTGAGATGGTTTGGTATTGAGCTTTTTTTTAATCGGGATATTGAATTCTTTTTCCGCTATGTCCACCATCGTGGAATAGGCAATGGCTTTCATCTCCGCATCCTTCAACTGTTTCTCCAGTTCAGTAATCCGCTTCTTCAATTGAAGCACTTCAAATGATTCGCTTTCGGGTGGTTCTCCCTCTTCTTTTTTTCGCATCAGTTTAATTTTTGGACCAAAGTTAAATTTCTTATGCCTGATGGTTTTTACATACCCAAGCTTGCGCATCCAGCGCATCAGTTGTCCTCGCTCTTCGGATTCACCCGTGTAGAGTTCCCAAGCATACTGCTTGGTCCAGTTGTTTTTAAGCATCTCCCGAATGATGGCGTGACGCTCGGTTTCGGAGTAATACTTCCCCTTTTTCTGAATGATTTTTCTTTTTTGCTTATCCATTTTTACACTTTTTAGTGTAAACCTATTTCAGGACGAGTCAAGGCTTAGGTGGTGTGTGTGTGTGTGTGTGTGTGTGTGTGTGTGTGTGTGTGTACCGGGGC
>Ga0247842_10004123_pt1 | contig 18589 bp, 22 predicted proteins | sample LaCruzMarch2015__3_FD_192411 | JGI IMG/M metagenome (GOLD analysis project Ga0247842, IMG submission 192411) | Freshwater microbial communities from meromictic Lake La Cruz, Castile-La Mancha, Spain - LaCruzMarch2015_19m | ecosystem: Environmental > Aquatic > Freshwater > Lake | place: Spain...
CATCCCCTCCACAAGCTCGCCGTAGGTCATCTCTCTGGCGTTCCCTTCTGCATCCTCCCACAGGATGGCAAGCTTGTTCGGATTCCTCTTCGCGTGCCCCTCCACGACGTCCACGATGTTGTAGTTCGCCGGAACGTTCCAAACGAAGCCCCTGACTTCCTTTTCGTAACTGGCATTGTCGTACCGCATCGAGATGACCACCTTGCCCATTCGAGGTTTTGCTTTGGCGCGGTGAACCTTATAGCATATTCGCAAACCCTTTCGCAAACAGGAGATCCCGATGAATGCATCCGTCGTCCTGACCTCTGCCGCGTCGAAACGTCTGATTGCCAAGGGCGTCGCCGCTCATCCCGGCGTTAAGAGAGCGCTCGGAGAGGGGCGGATCGTGATCACGCGGGGTACGACGAACGCGTTTGTCGCGGAGGAGCTTACCGGTGCGCCGATCGACCGTGGCGCGTACGCGGCGGGATTCATCGACCAGCGTTGGAATGTGAACGCCCGCGTGGGGGAGACGGAGGAGATCGTGCTGGTCCACGGGAGGCCGGCGAACGAGACCCTAGATCAGACGCTGTCCGCACTCGTCGCGGGCGATGTCGTGATCAAGGGCGGCAACGCGCTCGATCCCTGGGGCGTTGTCGGCGTGTTGCTCGCGTCGGCCACCGGGGGAACCGTCGGCCGTTACGTCGCCGCCGCGCTGGCGCGAGGAGTGGACATCGTGATCCCAATCAGCGTCTCCAAGTCGATCCACACGTCCGTCGTTGACCTGTCACAGGAAATGGGCGCGGGCAGGATGAGTCTCCACAACGGCCTCGCCTGCGGAATCTTCCCGCTGCATGGGCAAATCGTAACGGAGGTCGAAGCCCTCCATCTTCTATTCGGCGTCGATGCCGTGCATGTGGCGTCCAACGGGATCGGGGCTGGAAAAGGCAGCGTGTCACTGCTGGTGTACGGGGAGGCCGCCGCCGTCAGCAACGCGTACGAGTTCGCCGCCAGCTTGCGCGAGGAGGCCGACGTGGAGCTGGTCGGCCGCGCTTGATGGATGCGTACCGGACGTTAGCGAGCCAAGGTTCGGCTCGCCTGACGCGCGAGCGCTCAAGGTTCCTTGCGTTCGTCGATCCCGCGGCGACGGTCGACGAGATCGAGGGGCGGCTGGCAGCGGTTCGACGCCAGTATCACGACGCAACTCACGTCTGCTATGCGTATCGATGCCGCGCTGAGGCCGGGATCGTCGTCCGCGCCGACGACGCCGGCGAACCGAGCGGATCGGCCGGCCCGCCGATCCTGCAGCAACTTGAGGCCGCCGAACTCGTCGATGTCCTCGCCGTGGTCGTTCGCTACTTCGGGGGAGTCAAGCTCGGCGTAGGGGGGCTCGTCCGCGCGTACGGAGCGGTCACCGCGGCCGCCCTTGCCGAGGCGTCGATAGTTGAGCGACAGCTCGAGGTCGCGTTGCGTCTCCGGTTTCCCATCGAGGTCAATGCAGCGGTCATGCGAGCCATTCACCGGCACGGAGCGCGGGTGCTCGACATCCGCTACGATACGCAAGGCGAGGCCACGGTGACGGTACCGCCGAGCCGCGCGACGGCGTTCGCCGATTCGGTGTGCGAGGAGACAGGAGCGCGAGCGCGCGTAGAGAGGGTGCAATGATCGACTCCATCAGCGGGGAGGTCGTGCGAAGGGCGGCGGACTCCGTGGTCATCGACACCGGAGGAGTCGCCTATCGAGCCTCGTGTCCTGCCGGCACGTTGCGGGCGTGCGAGATCGGCCACAGCGCGCTTCTCTACATCCACCTCATCCTGCGCGACGATACCATCGAGCTGTTCGGCTTCTCGTCCCTTCGGGAGCGTGAACTATTCCGCCAACTGCTCTCCGTCAGCCAGGTGGGACCTCGCGTTGCCCTCCAGGTGCTGTCGGTCATCCCGCCCGACAAGCTCGTGGAGGCCGTGGCCGCGCGCAACGTGGATCTTCTCGTGACGGTGAAGGGTGTGGGGAGGAAGACGGCGGAGCGCATCCTCGTTGACCTTCACGGCAAGCTGTCCGATGCGGGAGACGGAGGAGCCGAGGGGCTGTTCCTCACTCCGAACGAAGAGACGGCTCTGCGCGCCCTCACGTCGAAGTCTCTCGGGTTCTCGGGACGCGAGGCACGGGAGGCGCTCGCCCGCTTGCGCGGCGAGGCCCTCGACATCGAAGCCCTCGTCCGCCGGGCGCTCGAGCTCCTCGGAAGCCGGTCATGAGGACTCTCGGCATCGACTACGGCCGGGTTCGCCTCGGGCTCGCGCTCTCGGACCCAGATGGAATCCTGGCGAGCCCGCTCGCCACGCTGCCGCGTTCGCGGCGTGCGTGCGACGACTTCCATCGAATCGCAGGGCTTGCACGCGAGCACGGCGTAGCGCGCATCGTCGTCGGGCTGCCCCTGCTCATGGACGGAACGAGCGGTACCATGGCCAACGAAGCGAAGACCTTCGCTGACCAGGTCGCCCGGCGCACTCGCTTGCCGGTCGACTTGTTCGATGAGCGACTGACGTCATCGGAAGCCGAACGCGCCATGCTGGAGGGCAACCTCTCCCGCGAACGCCGCAAAGAGCTGCGAGACGGCCTAGCCGCCGTTCTCATTCTCCAAGCGTACCTCGACCGCCCTCGGGGAGGGGGTCCTACGCCGGACGAAGAGGGCTAGTTCTTCCTCTTCTCCTCGCGCGCCAGGTACTCGACGATCGCCTCGACGACGAGGTAGTTGACCGAGCGGTCCTTCACCTCGGCCAGCTTCATGAGCCGTTCCACGGGCTGCTGATCGAGCTTGTTCTTCGGAACGTAGATCGAGATCTTGTCCAACAATTCCTTCTGTGCCACGATGGTTCCTCCCTCATCCATAGGTCTTCCAGGTTGTATTGTAGCAGCCTTCGATAGACCCGACAACCTCCGTCCCGTCGTTGTATCGCGCGATCTACTGCGCTGTGTCGCCCGCCGCCGGCCGCAGACAGGCTTCGACAAACGGCAGGAGGTTCCCATCCAGCACGTCGTCGACATTGCCCGTTTCGACGAGCGTCCGATGGTCTTTCACAAGACGATAGGGATGGAGCACGTAGGATCGGATCTGGCTCCCCCACTCGATCTCCTTCAATTCCCCTTTCAGTTCCTCCAGCTTCTCGGCCCGCTCCCGTCGCAGGAGGGCGGCAAGCCTTGAGAGGAGGATGCGCATCGCTGTCGCCTTGTTCTGGTGCTGGCTGCGCTCGTTTTGGCAGGAGGCTACGAGGCCGGTCGGAAGATGAGTGATGCGCACGGCGGAGTCCGTCACATTAACGTGCTGGCCCCCCGCCCCGGACGAACGGTAGGTATCAATGCGAAGATCCTTCGGGTCGATCTCGACCGCCGCCTCTTCCATCACCGGCGTCACGGTGACGGCGGCAAAGGACGTGTGACGACGGTGTGCGGCATCGTAGGGTGAGAGCCGAACGAGCCTGTGCACACCCGCCTCGCTCTTCAGGTTGCCATACGCGTACTCGCCCCTGATCTCCAGCGTGACACTGCGGATGCCGGCTGTGTCCGCCGAGCTCACTTCGAGCAGGGAAACAGAGAACCCCATACGCTCGCAGAACCGCCCATACATGCGCAAGAGCATCTCAGCCCAGTCCTGCGAGTCCGTGCCTCCCGCCCCGGCGTTGATCGAGAGGTAGCAGTCCGAAGCGTCGTGTTCTCCGGAGAACGCGAGCTCAATGTTGAAGGCTCTCAGCGTGTCCTCGAGCGTTCCACTGCGCCGCCCCAGCGCTGCGAGTTCGCCCCCGTCTCCGGCCTCGAGCGCCATCGCGTGAAGGAGCTCGATCTCCCCCAGTTCGCTCTCCGCACGCTCCCAACGGGAGAGGAGACGCTTCGCTCGCTCGGCGCGGCGCGCGACCTCGGTCGAGTGCTCGCGCCGACTCCAGAAACCCGGACCCGACATCTCCTGCTCGAGCTCGGCGATCTCCCGTTCGAGCGCAGTGCGGTCAAAGGTGCTCACCGATCTTGGCCAGATCGTGTCGCAGGTTTCCCAGCTGCTCCTCCAGCATCAGACTCCCTTTCGATTCACGTCGGAACGCTGACTACGTCCTTTATAGACGGAGGGAGCCCATTCCTCAACCCGCGCGGAATCCCTCGGCCCCGGCATGCAGGACGTAGCGGCACGAGCGGAGTTGCCTGCTGTTGTCCCTGGGGGCCTATTCCCCCGCATCAGGGCACGCAACGTCGCATCCACGGCGGGTCGCGGTCGGCTAGAATTGGCACCACGAAGTTGAGGGAGGACACAGTGAACGGATACTTTGCGATGCTCGCTGCGGTGCCTGGCTTTTTCCTGAGTTCGCTGTTCGTGATGCTCATGTCGCGCGCCATCGGCCCCCGACTCGGGTTCGCGGCGTTTGGGTATCCCGACGCGATGCTCGTCACGATCGCGCTCTGGCTCGCCGTCGCGCCGCTTGCCGCCGCAGGACGGGGCCGCCGGGGTTGTGCGTAAGCATTGGAGGGACTCATGTCGAAGGAGACGAGGACGGAGGAGTTGACGATCCGGGGCGAGGAACTCATCGCGACGGTGAAGGAGCTCGTCCATCAGGGGAACATCCGTCGCATCACGATCAAGAACCGCGAAGGGAAGGTGCTGATCGAGGTCCCGCTCTCCTTGGGGGTGGTCGGCGCCCTCCTCCTGCCAACACTCGCCGCCCTAGGCGCGCTGGCCGCGATCGTCAGCGAGTGCACGATCGTTGTCGAACGCGTGGACGACCCGACCTCCAAGGAGTGATGCATGCCGCAGTTCCTTTATCGAATCCGGCCGGCGCGGCCCGGGTTCATCAACGGGCCGACGGCCGACGAGGAAGCGGCCGTCGGTGAGCACTTCACCTATCTCGAGGACCTGACTCGCCGTCGCATCGTCCTTCTTGCCGGACGCACGCTCAACGAGGATCCGTCAACCTTCGGCATTGTCATCTTCGAGGCGCCCTCGGACGCTGCGGCCAGGGATCTCATGGCCCGCGACCCGGCCGTTCGCGCCGGCGTGTTCTCGGCCGATCTCTTCCCTTATCGAATCGCGCTCGCGTCGCCGCGCGTCCTTGATCTCGCGCCGCCCCTCAACACGCCACGCGAAGGCGATACCTGACGCGGCGTGCCTCGTGGGCTCTCCAGGCGCCGCGCGCCGGTCAGGAAGAGGGTTTGTCGTCGACCTCCAGGCGGATCTGGTCGGACAAGGGTTGCCCGGTCGCGTCGTGGATCGTGAAAGTGATCGTTACCCTCTCGCCTTCGCGGCGTTCCGTCTGCGGCGCGTGGTAGATCGGCTCCAATGTATCCGCTCGCTCGAGCCAGCCCTGGCTCGCCGACCACGTGAAGCAGACAGAGGCGCAAGCGGGATTCGCGACGACGGCACGTAGCACGACGATCGATCCCTCGGCAACGTGGGCCGGATACTGGCGAGCAATTCGCGGCGTAGGACGATCCTTCGCCGCGAGCGCCGGCGTGGACTGCGGCCACGCCGCGTCCCACGCGGCCGCGCATCCCTGCGCACAGCGGCAAGGAACGGGAACTTGGCTACACAGTGGACGAGTGGGCGCCTGACTGACGCAGGGGCCGGCGCACGGCACATCGGGCCTCGGTGGGCAAGGCGATTGAGGCGTCGGCGCGCAGGGAGATAGCGTCACGGCGACTCGTCCACAAGTGGACTGCTCTTGAGGACAGGCCATCGGGTCGCGGATCTGGAGGGCGATGGAGTCGCTTGAGCTGATCCCAATACGGTTCGTCACGGTCAGCGTCAACGTGACCGTCTGTTGGCAGTCGCATGCCGAGGGCGCGGTGTATGTCGTGTCCGGTTCGCTCGGATCCGCGAGGAAACCGAGCCCCCCGCTCGCCGTCCAGCGATAGCTTACCGTTCCGCCAGCCGTGTCGCGGCCAGACCCCGCGAGCCGAATCGTCTCCCGCTCCCCGACGACTCGGTCAACGCCCGCGTCAACCCAAGGGGGCGGGACGCTGGCCGCGGCCTGCGGCGCCATCGCTAGATCTCCCCCGCTTGCGTCGCCGAGGGCAACGGTCGGAGCAGGGGAGGGATTCGAGAAGAGGAAGAGCGCTCCGAGAACCGCGCCAACCAACACCAGGACAAGAACCAGCGAACTGCTATTCATCGGGATCCACCTCCTGCGCCCGATGGACCGCCACACGGGAAGGCCGCGGGCGTCGTTCCCACCAAGGCTACTGCCAACGCAGGCAGTAAGTCAACGGCACGGCGTGTTGACGCTGTCCCTTCAGGCAGGTAGGGCCGTCCGCGAACCGCGCGGGTTGCGGGCACGAGTCCGATCCACTAGAGTGGCGAAGAGGTGGTAGGCATGGAGAAGGTGCTGATCCTCGTGGAGAACGGTTACGAGGAGATGGAGTTGTGGGTGCCGTACTACCGGTTTCGCGAGGCTGAGCTTGACGACGCCCTCGTCAGCCCCGAGGCGGGATGTTCCTACACAGGCAAGCACGGCCTTGCCGCCCGCGCCGACGTGTCGTTCGTCGACGCAAGGCTGGACGATGTCCGAGCGGTTCTCTTCGCCGTCGCCTAGCATGACGGGCCGTCTGTACATCGTCTCCCTTCCGATCGGCAACCTCTCCGATATCACCTTGAGGGCGATCGAGACCCTGCGCGAGGTCGACTACATCCTCGCCGAGGACACGAGAACGACGAGGCGCGTCCTCGACCGCTACGAGATCCGCACGCCGTTCTACTCGAGCCTCTACGAGGGCGCCGAGGATGGCCGCGTCCGCAGCGTGGTGGACTTCCTCCAAACGGGGAAGACGATCGCCTTGGTGAGCGATGCCGGTACTCCTCTGATCAGCGACCCCGGATTTCCGTTGGTGCGGGCCGCTGTGGCGGCTGGGATCCCCGTGTGTCCGGTGCCTGGACCGACCGCGGCGATTGCTGCCCTTGTCGCCTCGGCCCTTCCGGCCGACCGCTTCCTGTTCGAGGGCTCTCTGCCGAGGAAACGCAGCCACCGCATGGAGTTGTTCGCACAGCTCCGCCGAGAGCCGCGCACGACGGTAGCGTACGAGTCGCCGCACCGCCTGCAGGAGACGCTGGACCTACTCGCCCGTGAACTCCCGGAGAGAAACATCGTCGTTGCCCGCGAGGTCACCAAACTCCACGAGGAGTTCCTGCGTGGGCACCCGGCGGACATTGCCCGGACGCTGGCCGAACGCGGGGATGTTCGTGGGGAATGCGTTCTTCTCATCGAAGGAGCAGAGGGCGCCAGCGACACGGTGGACCCACTGAGACTGGAAGCCCTGCTCGCCCTAGCGCGTGACGAGGGACTGTCGAAAAAAACGCTCGAGAAGCTGCTCGTGGTCGCGCTCGGTGTGCCGAAGAACCGCGCGTACGAGATGGCGCACCGCGGACAGCCTTAGGTGTGCTTGTCGGCGACGGACGTCGCCGCGTAAGCGTGAGGCTTGATGCGCACGCGCATCCCGCCGCCGATGATCATGCCGACGACCTCGTCGATCATCTCTTTGGTCCGCCCGTTCTTCCCGATGTCGACGTGAATTTCGAGGTTGAACTGCAGAAGAGACACTGTAGCGAGACATCCCATCAGTTTCTGGGCGAGCTCAAAGGAAAGCCACGCTTCGCGCCAAATGCGCTGGCGCAGCGAGGGCATCGTCGGCTCGCGATGCCGCGTCCAGAAGTACCGTCCTCCCTTTCCCATCCGGTGAAGGACGATGGCGCTGACGAAGTCGAGACGCTCCGGGCCGGCCGAGGAATCCGTGCCAATCAGAATCTCGAACTGATCTTTGGGATTCGACCTCATCTCGGAGACCAGTTCCGCCACCACTTCTTCGAACGTCATGTCCCCGATGTGGGGGTTATGGAACACCGACATGCGGTCATCCTATCCGCTCGGTCTCGGGCCATTCAAGCCATCGGCAGCCGCAGCGTGAAACGCGCGCCGCCCTCGGCCCGATTCTCCGCCCAGACGCGCCCGCCATGCGCCTCGACCCACTGCTTCACGATGGCCAAACCCAGCCCGCTTCCCCCGACCGCGCGGCTGCGCGACGCGTCACCGCGGAAGAACCGCTCGAAGAGGTGGTCAAGGTCCTCGGGCGAGATCCCGGGGCCTGTGTCGGAGACGCTAATCTCCACCTCATCATCGTCTCCCCGCACCACAATCCCGACGAATCCGTCGGGAGGCGTATAGCGCAGGGCGTTCCCAAGAAGGTTCGCCATGACCTGTCGGAACCTCTTGGGGTCGACCATCGCCGTCGGCGAGTCGCCCTCTACAACCGTCTGAACCTCTGGAGCTCCCTCGAGCGCAGGAACCGTCGCGTCGATGATCTGGCGCACGAGCTTCCCCACGTCGACGCGCTCTCGGCTGAGGCGGAGTTCGCCGGCCTCGGCCATCGCCAGCTCGCGAAGATCATCGATCAGCTTGCCCAGATGGAGCGTCTCCTCATAGATCGGGGCGATCGTCTCCGGCGTCGGCTCGTAGACGCCATCCAGGATAGCCTCAAGCGTTCCTTGGATGATCGTTACCGGCGTGCGGATCTCGTGAGCGATGTCAGCTGTCATCGTTTGCCGCAGCCTCTCTGAACGACGCAGGTTGTCCACCATGTGGTCGAACGATTCGCCGAGTTGGCCGATCTCGTCTCGCGACTTGAGCAGCACCTTCTGCGGCGTCTGGCCCTCCGCAATGCTCTCCGTCGCCCGCGTCAGTGCGCGCAGTGGAGACAGGATCTGCGCGATCAGAAAGACGGAGACGACCAAAGCGAGGGCCGTCGTGATTCCCCCGCCGATCAGCGACGAGCGCCGGGCCGAGGCGAGGAAGGCAGCCTCCTCTGGGTCGACCACGCTCAGAGGGAGGAATGTGCCCACTTGCACCCCATCCACCATGATCGGGCCTCGGATCATCTCAGGCGTCGTCAGCGTCCTGCCGACGTCCTGTCGTTCCGTGCTGAGAATGACTCTCCCGTCCTCGTTGGCCAGCGAGAACGGGAAGTTGTACATCGCAACGGCCCCCTCGAGCACCTGATCGTCGATCCGAAACTCGATGCGGCGGTAAAAGAGCCGATCCACCCCCACCCACGATCGGTTCTGTCCCCAGTAGACGGAGAGCTGCGTTCCGAGGATCTGTGATACCTGCTCGCGCTTCTCTTCTCGATAGGTGTCGAAGCGTTGCGACACCGAGCGCGCGGTGAGGAAGTAGACGAGGGCAACGGAGAGGGCGATCGTGACGAAGAAGGCCGCCGAGAGCTTGAGGGAGAGCGAGACCCGGCGGAGCATGCTAGGCCTGCCGCGCGAATCGATACCCGACGCCGTGGACGGTTTGGATGTAGCGCGGCGTTTTCGGGTCGTCCTCGGTCTTGCGGCGAATGTTCTTCACGTGCGTGTCGACCGTCCGCGCGAACGAATCGTACGTGTATCCCTGGACTTCGCGCAGGAGTTGAAGTCGGGTGAAGACCTGTCCTGGATGCCGAGCGAGGTAGGTGAGAAGGTCGAACTCCGTCGGCGTGAGGTCGATGGGACTCCCCTTGACCTTCAGCTCGCGCGTCTTGAGATCGATCTCAAGCTCTCCGGCGACCACTCTCTCGGCCTCCGCTCCCTCGCCGTCGAACCTTCGCAGGACGGCGCGAATCCGCGCCACGAGCTCACGGGGGCTGAACGGTTTGACGACGTAGTCGTCGGCCCCAAGCTCCAAGCCCACAACACGATCGGCCTCCGAGGCTTTGGCGGTCAGCATGATGATGGGCACGGAGGACTTCGCTCGGATGGCTCGGGTCACTTCCAGCCCGCTCACCTTCGGCAGCATGAGGTCGAGGATGATGAGGTCGGGACCTTTCTCGTCGAACGCCTGCAGCGCCGAAGCGCCGTCATACGCTGTGTAGGTCTTGAAGCCCTCGTGATCGAGGTACGCCTTGACCGTCCGGACGATCATTTCTTCGTCATCTACGATGAGGATTCTTTTCATTCCGAACTCCATTATAGCCTTCGTCCCCCGGGGCCGAATAGCCCCTACCCCTCCGATCTGAGCAAACCGGTCTCGGCGGATGCTCGCGCGCATGCCGCAGGGGCAATCTGGATCATGGTCCCCCGCACCTGTGGAGCCACTCCGTTCGCACGGTGGAGATCCTGTGAACATTTCGCTGAATTGCCTTTCGCCCGGGTCGCGAATACCATTCTTCAGGCAGCCATTGGGCGGATGGAGTTGCGAGGGCGCATGAGAAGGCTTCTGATCGTTTCCACGGAAGAACACTCTGGGAAGAGTCTGCTTTCTCTGGGACTTGGACGCGCCCTCCAGGCACGCGGAGTTTCCGTCGCCTACATGAAGCCGATCAGCTACGAAGTTTCGTATGCCACGGGAGAACCGATCGACCGGGACGCCGCCGCCATTCGATCTCTTCTCTCGTTGGAGGACGACGTCCACGACATTGCACCTATCCCGCTCGAGGGCCCGTTCCTCCGAGAAGCCATCGAATCGGGAGATCGGGGATTCAGACAGCGAATCGCTGAAGCCTTCGAACGCATCTCGTCTGGACGAGGCGCAGTGCTTGTCGAGGGGCGCGGCTTCCTCGGTATGGGAATGAGCGCCGGACTGAGCGACCTTGACCTCGCCGATCTGCTTGGCTGCGATGTCCTCCTGCTCACGCGGTACGATGGGGAAGAAGCCATCGACCGTATCTTGTGCGCGTTGCGCCTTTTCGAGCAGGGACCTTCCGTGCTCGGCGTCATCCTCAAGGACGTTCCTCTCGATCGGTCGTACTCCCTCCTCGGAGAGGTCCTCTCGTCGTTCCTCGCGGACCGCGGCGCGGAGGTGCTCGGCATCATTCCCCATGATCCGAACTTGCGCTACGTGGGCACCGACGAGATCGCGAGGCGACTCGGTGGGCGCACGCTCACCCACTTCGAGGGCGCGCGCGAGGTGCGTCACTTCGTCATCGGCGCCTCCGGCATCGAGCCGTCGCTGCGGAGCTTCCGCCGGACGCCGGAGTTCGCGGTCATCACCGGCGGGGATCAGACCGACCTGCAACTCGCTGCGCTGGACGTTCCTGAGCTGCGTTGCCTCGTGCTCACAGGGGATCAGCGCCCATCGCGAACCGTCATCGATCGCGCGGACAAGAGCGGCGTGCCCGTCATCCTCGCGGGTCAAAACACGCTAGCCACCGCGACGCTTTGCTCCAGCATGCTGGAGAGGTTCTGGGTGCTGCCCGGCCCCTCGCTGGAGTACGCCGTGGATCACGTCCGATCGAACATCGATGTCGAGCGGATTCTCGAGAAGACCCGCGACGACTGACCCTACTCGAATCGCATCTCGTAGGTGATCTCGGCGACTCCCGCCAGACTGTTGGCAATGGGGCAGTACTTGGTCAACGAAAGCTCGATGGCCTTCTTGAGCCGCTCCTCGGAGACGTCGCCACGGACAACGTACGCAAGATGGATCCGCTTCAGGACTTTCGGGTATTCCGTCGCTCGTTCATCGGCGATCTCGACCCGAAACGCAGCGGGCTCATCCTGCGACTTGCGGAGGATGGAGACGACGTCCATTCCGGTGCACGCACCGAGGGACGAGAGCAGCACTTCGACCGGCCGGGCCGCCGTGTCGTGACCCCCGCTTGCTTCGTTCGCATCCATCACCACGTCGTGGCCGCTCGCTCCCTGTCCGACAAAACGCATACCCCCTGCATGTGTGACGACCGTCATGCGTCCTCCAATGATCGAAGTATGTCTATTCTTGAAAGCCTGAGCGCTCAGGGTACCCTATCCTAAGGGCGGCGCGGTCAGAGGAGCAACGTGGTCAGACGGTCGGCTCGGGAGGAGTGGGTTCTGGTCTTCGGGGCGCTTGCCAGCGGCCCCCGCCTGCAGATCCTGGAGTGCCTGCGTCGCGGCCCGGTGCGCTGCCGGGAGATCCTCGACGTTGTTGGACTGAGTCAGCCGACGGTGTCGTACCACCTTGCGAAGCTCGAACGTGCGGGAATCCTCGTGAAAGGGAAAAGGGGAACGCGCACCTGCTACCGGATCGACGAGGCCTTGGAAGGCGTGTTGGCGCAGTGCATCAAGGAGGATGGATCATGGCGCATACGGTGACGGTGTATACGACGCCGACGTGCTCGTGGTGTCACGTCGCAAAGAGCCACTTGCAGTCCCATGAGATTCCGTTCGCGGAGGTCGACGTGTCCGTCGACACGGAGAAGGCGCGCGAGATGGTGACCAAGAGCGGGCAGTACGGCGTGCCCGTCCTCGACATCGACGGTGAGATCATCGTCGGCTTCGATCGGGTACGGATCAATGCGCTGCTTGGGATCTCGTAGGCGAACGGCGCCAGAGAGATTGGACCGGCCAACCTCTTCAGGAGGTGAAGAGAGGTAGAGGCTCGCGCTTGAGCTTCCCGCCTGTTGAGACAACGACCTTCGCGCTCGGCCGGGTGCCTGCAAGTGCCGGCGCGCTCGCTCGTTCGACCGACGAGAACCCTTCCCCGTCTTCGACAAGCTCGTAGCGACTTGCGAGAAGCTCATACGCCTTGCGCGGGAAAGTTCGGACTCGCAGGTGAGGTTTTTCGAACGCAAGGCGCTTGAGATTCCTCTGCATCCGCTCGTAGGCGGCGTCCGCAGGAGCCTCGATCATGACATGCGCAATGGAGTCTCGACCGGAGAGGCGCGCCAGCTCGACAAAAGGCGCTCTCTCCTCGCGCGTCAGATTCGGTTCATCGACGCACACGATGTCGGCCGGGGAATCGAGGGCCTCGACGAGCGCGGCATGGAAGATCCTGTCGACCGTGCTCTCAAAGGCCGCGTCGAACGAGCAACGGAACATCGACTGACGGATCGCCGACCGCGAGACGACGACCCAATCGGGATGCTCGCGCTGATACGCGGTCTTCCCGGACCCCGGCAGCCCGACGAGCACGACGAGTTGCTTCATCGCCCCTCCCCCTTCGACCGCACCGTCTCTAGTATGGAGGATCTCCACGGACGCGACAAGCTCTTGCTCATCGTCCGATGGCGGCGACGAGTGCCGCCCACGCGTCGATGAGCCCATAGCCGTATAGATTGTCTCGCCCGCGGGAGCCGAGATCGGTGGCCGTGTCGGTCAGGATCCTGATGGCCTCGTCAGCCGTGAGTGTGGGGTTCACGGAGAAGAGAAGGGCGAGAACAGCGGTCACGTACGGAGCCGCAAAGGAGGTGCCGGAGTCGGTGAAGGGGTGCTCGCCGGGTGCGAACGACGTGATGTCGTCTCCAGGCGCGCAGAAGATGACCTCGGGTCCGCGGTTGCTGAACGCCGCGAGGAGACCCGATGAAGTGATGGCGGACACGGCCAGGACGGAGCCGCACCGCCCGGGGTACATCACCTCGTTCTTGCCGAGGTTCCCGCTGATGCCGACGATGACGATATCCCGCGCGCGAGCCCTGTCCAGCGCACGCTCGAACGAACTCGGCGGGCGACTGTTGGCGAAGATGCTCAGGTTGATGATGTCCGCGCCATTGTCCACGGCGTAGTTGACGGCGCGCTCGAACATGCCCCAATCTGCACTGCCAAACTGGTTCTGCGAATCGAGGAAGCGAATGTCCATGAGCCTCGCGCCGGGGGCCACGCCCACGATCGGATACCGCCCAGGTTGCGCCGCGATGATAGAAGCCACGAAGGTTCCGTGACGGTGGATGGGCGACCCGACCAAAGAGCTCGAGTCGTTATCGCGGAAGTCCCAGCCGTGGACGTCGTCGATGTAGCCGTTGCGGTCATCGTCGATCCCGTTGCCAGGCACCTCGTCCGCGTTCGTCCACATGCTCGCGACCAGTTGCGGGATGGAGGAATCGATTCCTGAGTCAATGACGGCGACGACGACGCTCGGGTCGCCGTGCGACATCGCCCACGCGTTCGGCGCGTTGATGCTCTCGAGACCCCAACAGCTGGGTTGCTGATAGACGCTGTAGACATCGGCCGCAGAGGAAGTTGTTTCGGGCGCTAGCGGCAGCTTCACCGGCAGGATCTGGAACCTCAGGCTTGCCGAGACGAGGGATCCGCCCCCCATGTCGAGGGCAATGCGCAAGAGGTACGTTCCCGCCAACTGGAACTCCCAGCGACTCTCCGCATCGACGTGCGCGCGCCCGCCGGCAGGAACAGAGAACGAGTCAATGAGAAACTGGTCCACGTCTCGCCCGGATGAATCGCTCAACGTCACCGTCCCGCGTACAGCGGCCATCGCGGCGGTCCCGCCGGCCTCCACCTCGAACGAGACGGAGAAGGGAGCGAGGTTCGGGATCTCAATCGCGAGCACGCGCGCTCCGCTCTGTGCCTCCGCCGGGAGAGCCGCCGCGAGAGCCCCGAGGAAGGCCAGCGCGATCATCGTCGCGTGGATCGCGGAAGGCGCCCTCATTCAGGCGAGTCCTCCTTCTCTGCTGACAGCTGGTGCAGGATGACGTCGGCCGACGCATCGTCATCCGGCTCCCACCCCATCGAAGTCACCGTGAGCGAGACCGGGAAGTCAAACGTGGAGACGACGTCCGCCGAGTACGCGCGGAGCCGATCCGCAGCAACCCACGCCCCTTCCAGAGGCGTCACAGGAAGAAGGGCGGCCATCCGATTCGCTCCGATCCGGAACACAGTATCCACGCGACGCAATCCGGAGAGCAGGAAGCTGGCCGTCCGAACCCGGACTCGGTCTGCATCGGCCGCATCGAGACCGCTCAGGCCCCCCATGTCGACGACGAGAAGGGAGGTGGGGTGTCGATATCGCTTTCCCTTGCCAAGCTCCATGCCGAGCTGCCCGTGGAAGTGGGTCACGTTGTACAAGCCCGTCACGTCGTCGAGCAGGACGAGCTTTCGTAGTTCCTGTTCGTGGGTTTGGATAACCTTCGACATGAAGTGGAAGCCGTCTTCCAGCTGGCATACCTCGTCGCGCACAGGAGTCCCGGGGGTTCGGTGCGACGTCGACGCGATGTCGATGCTGTAGTCTCGTTGCGTAAGTGCGACCGCGGCTCGGGCGAGGCGCTGGACGGGTCGGGTGACAAGCGCCGTGAGCGCAAGATGGATCAATCCCCCGAGCAGCAAGAACCCGGCGATTGCCGCCACCCCGAAGGCCCACGACAGGCGTCGCACGGTGTTGGCCTGCTCGTCGAGGGACATGTCGACGACGACCACGCCCGCCTTCTCCGTTCCTGACGTGATCGGGTGAACCGCTCGCAGGAAATCGCTTCGCGCGGAATGGACGGACTCGACGGCCACATCGCCCAACCTCTCGTACCGCTCTGCCTCCTCCTCCGACGCAAGTCGCCCGACCGCCGTGGGATCGGTGCTCGCCACGGTCACGAGCCCCCGCGCCGTGGCTCCGATGACCGTGATCCCGACAATGGATTCGTACTGGCTGAGCAGTTTACGAATGTCGGCATCGAGCTCGTCGGAGTAGTAGAGGATGTAGTCCTTCTCTTGAATGGACTTCGAGATCAAGGCGGCCACGCTGCGCGCGCGCTGCTCGTAGATCGATTGAATCGACGAGTGAAGAGAGGCAAACGCGAACCAGAACAGGGCGCCCACAACGAGGCAGGATATTCCAAGGGCCGGAGCGATCAGCTTCAGCCGCAGAGAGGTCCCATAGCGGAGGCGCGAGCGAACGTTCGCCCACCCCCCCCGCCCGGGGACTCTCGGAGTCCCGCCGCCCGCAGCTGCCTCCGTCTCGCGTTGATCGTCTGTCGAGGTCATCACCGCTCCTCTTCCGCCTAGTTCGCGATCAAGGCCTCCCGCAATAGGAAGTCAAGCGCCACATCCAAGGGGTCCCGATGCAGGAGCCGGACCCGGCTGACCAGGCCGCGCAAGTTGTCTTCCGTGAGCCACGGGGCGAGTCTCAGGAAGACGTCGCGGAGCCCGTCGGAAGGCGTCGCCGACAGGGCCAGCCCGATCGACACGGAGGGCAAGAGGCGGCCATCGTCGAGCACACGAAAGCCGGCCAGGGTGACGGTCTCGTCGATGCGATCGACGACGGCAACGTCCACTCCTCCGAATTGAAGCGCCGTCTCTGCTGCGTCGGCCGTCGCCGCCATCTGGAACGCGCCAAGGACGAATCCACTGTGATCCAGCGCTTGACGAACAAGCCCCTCCGGCGCCCCGGGGCTCGCGGCCACAGACACTGACGTCCTTCGCGTTGTCCCAGACTCATTCGCTCGCTGTGCATCTGCCACGCCGCTCGACGCAACGAGCATCCAGCCCGTCCGCGCGGGGATCTCCCAGAACGCGCCGGCGCCTGCTGAGCTCCCAAGACACCACGCCGCATCGACATCGCCACGTGTGAGGGCCTGCAGGAGCGCCTCCTCGGAGGAGAAGCCCACCATGTCGACGACACGGAAGCCCGCGTCGGCGAGACAGAGTCCGAGCAGTCGGCTCAAGACCCGGCTGGTTGGCGAGGCTCCCGCGCCGACCACCACGGTTCCCCTCGACGCCGATTGCGGCAGGCGCACGTCTCCCGAGACGCGTCCGGTCCCCGCGGCGCCCGACTCCTGCAGGATGTTGCCGCCGGCATAGAGAACGGAGCCCGTCCTCGCCTCGAGGTCAAACGTGCGATTTCCCCGGAACACGTTGCCCGAAACCAGCGGGCTTCCACCCGACGTCAGCCGATCGACCTGGAACCCAAGAGTTTCGAGCGGCAACGAAGAGGGCGCCGCATCATCCCAACTCAGGCCTACATCGTTCTCGATGATGCGGTTCTCCTTGACCTGGATCCCGTATCCCACTCGGTGGAGGAGAACCCCGGTCGTACAGTCGAGAACCTCGTTCTCCGCAAGAACGTCGCGCGACGACCCAGCTACGAGAAGGCCTATCGGATGCTTGGAAAGGTGATTCCCGGTCACCGTGCTTCCGAGGAGTCCGTTCGCTAGAGTCAGGCCCACAGCATGAGAGCCGACGACCGTGTTGCGTTCGAGAAGCGTGCCGTCCGAAGACACGACGACGACTCCCGCATCAGCGCCGTCCACGGAGTTGTCCAGTAGGAGAGCGCGTTCGGCTCCGTGAAGGAGAATGCCGCAGCTCGCCACGCGCGCGATCTGGTTGCGAAGAACCTTCGCAGCCGCCGAGCGATCCACGGAGATCGCGACGGCCCCTTCCAGGATGGTGTTGCGGGAGATGAGGACATTCTCGCTCCCGGTCACGTCGATGGACGTGTCGCCACATCCGCGAAATCGTCCGTCAAGGATGGCATTGTCCCCGCCGCCCGCGATGCGCACGCCCGTGCGGCAGGATCGAATGTCCGTCGACGACACGCGGCAGCCTCGCGCGTCGGCGAGATCGACCGCAGGGTCCCCCGCCGTCTCGAAACGGCAGGCGTCCACGACTGCGGATTGCGTCGCCTGAAGTAAGATCCCGGCCGCCGTGTCCCGTATCTCGCTCGTCGAGACAGTGTTGTCACTCCCCCCAAGGATCTCGAGGCCGACGTGCGAGCAGCGGGCGATCGTGAGCCCGGCCAGGCGAGACCCGACGCAGTCCTCAAGCGACACGCCGGCTGCCGCCCCCTCGACGTTCACGTTCTCCATGACGCTCCGCGCGACGCCGAGAAGCCGGATCCCCACAGTAGAAGGATTTGAACACACGATGTCGCGCAGCGTCTGCGCGGAGGACAAGACGTCGATTCCAATGCGGCCGCCCACGATCTCAATCCCCTCCGCCACGTTCTCCTCCCCACGCGAGAAGCGGAGGCCGACATCGCACGATTCGATGGACACATTGCGCACCAGGCACCCCGTGCCCGCGAGAACAATTCCCACGGACGCTTCCTGGATGACGAGGTTGTTGAGCGTGACTCCATCGGCGACAACCTCGATCGCCGGGCGGTCTCCGCCGCGCAGCACGGCCGGCTGACCCTTGGATTGCAGCGTAATCCCGGGCACGCGGATCACAATGGGCTCGCTGAACGGACCCCCGTGCGCCTCCAGCACGATGACGCCGCCCGGAGTCACCCGCTCCAGTGCCTCGGAGATCGTGGCCGCATCGCGCGGCACCACGAGAGTTCCTTCGGGAAAACCCTGATGCGTCAATCTCCACGCCAGGAGGAAGGCGCCGCCGACGGCGATCGCTGCGAGCGCCGAGACCCAGACTTTCCGGTTACGGAGCATGCTCTTCATCGGTGTCACTCTAACACAGGCAAACTCGCGACGTCCAGGAAGGCGACATCCGCGAAGCGCGACCTAGTCCGGCATGATCGTGAAGACCATGGGCGCCAGGGCGCCGCGAGGATCCGCAGGAGAATCGCTGAGCAGAAGCCGCACATCGACCCCAAAATCAAACGAGCCGTTGGAGCCGCGCGCGAGGATAACGGGAGTCTCTGTGAGCGGAGCATACGCGTCGCCGTGCCGCCGCACTTCGAGGGAGGATCCGAGATCGCTTCCCTCAAGGCGCACTTGAAGCCTCCACGGGGTGTTGCTGGTGATCTCGATTCGTAGGGCATTCTCCACGTCGCAGTAGCCCTGCTCTCGGTCGACGGCCGTCGGCTCCGGCAGCGGGAACGAGGACGACGAGAGCTCACGATCGGCGCCCTCGAGACGGAGCGATTGGTACGGAAGAACCCGCCACCGCACCTCGACGGTCACCGACGAGTCGACCGCGAGAGCGCTGACGCCCACCACAACGAACAGGAGGAGAACTACG
>Ga0247842_10004135_pt1 | contig 18568 bp, 5 predicted proteins | sample LaCruzMarch2015__3_FD_192411 | JGI IMG/M metagenome (GOLD analysis project Ga0247842, IMG submission 192411) | Freshwater microbial communities from meromictic Lake La Cruz, Castile-La Mancha, Spain - LaCruzMarch2015_19m | ecosystem: Environmental > Aquatic > Freshwater > Lake | place: Spain...
GTTTGTGGAAATATCGGAAGTTGCATTTGCATATCGCTTTTTTAATGCAAAATTGCGACTTCCTGTTTTACGAAACAAATCTTGTAACTTGTTGGTATGTAAAGATCAGGTCAGGAGTTCTGAATTTTAAACTTTCCCGCGTTTCCAGTTCCATAGGTTTCTGAAATCAGACATGGTTCGTTATTCGATGGATTAAACGCAATGAACCTGCCTGCATGCCCCATGCCTTGTGTCATCATAAGCGCTGCGGGAAAGGTGTTTGAGGGATTATTAACAATCCCCACTATTCCATTTCCACCAGGCGCATCGTTGGTTGCCAGTAATGCTTCATTTTCAACTCCACCGGTTTTATGAGCAAAAATCGGGAGACCACCGTTAGTTTCGGCATAGACTGCACAGGCAGTGCTGGATGTGTTATTTATCATAAACTGACCCGCATTTCCCAATCCATTGGTTCCAGCATAAAGTGCAGGATTGGAATTTGAATTATTATCAATACTAAAAGATCCTGCCCCACCAACCCCTTGGGTATAGGAGTAAAGACCCGTGTGTGTATTTGCAGCATTATATATTTCAAAGGCACCCGCACCTCCCCCGGTATTGGTTGACCTGCCTTTAACTGCTGCATTACTCCCTGTTGTGCTGTTGGTTTGAAAGAAACCCACATCGCCGCTTCCATTGTTTTCTGCATGAAGCGCCGAAGCTGTGCTGGCAGCATTGTTCAGGAAAAACTGGCAGGCATTCCCCAATGCATCATTGTAAACGGCAATCCCGGCAGCAGTGCTGGAAGCGTACTGCATATGTACATCCAGCCCACCGCCAGGTCCGAGATTTTGAAAGGCTCGAAAAACAGGCCCGGTGCCTGCAGTTTTTCCTTGTATGGCAGGCCAGCTGTTCGTCGGACTGGTATTCCTGAAATAACCTGCAAATCCATTGGTTGAGCCCGTGTTATAACTGGTTATCGTCCAACCCGGCCCGTTGGTTTCTGCATAGAGTGCCGAAGCATAACTTGCAGGATTATTAATAATGAATGTACCAACATACCCTAATCCGGTATTCGTTAAATCAAGTAATGTTGAAGAAGAGGAAAAGGATCCTGAAAACGGCAAGATAAAAGATCCAACCCAGATTGGAAACGCTGGTGTTCCCTTGTTAAAATAATATTGACCGGTGGTTGTACAAAAAACCATCAAACCTGGTGCAGGACGAATAATTGAATTCATCTCGGTAAATGTCATTCGAGGGGCCAGGAATCCTTTGGCTGTTGATTTCACATCGAGCATGGCTGATGAATCGGGGGCAGCGCCATCGATATTAACAGCAACCTGGGTAAATGATGCGGTGCTGATCAATAGAATGAGAGAAAAACAAATTATTTTTTTCATAATTTAAAGGTTGAGCCCTGTAGAATATTTTGATGATTTAATAGTCAATTAATTTTTCACCACCTTCGCAACTTCAGACCGCTCGCCCGACTGAACGTGAACCATATAAATCCCTACCGGACGGCCTTCAAGCGAAAATTGAAACCTCGATTCGCCATTCAATGACTTTTGCAATAACTTGCCTCCTACCATGCTGTAGACCGTAACATGAGCCGTGGCATCGCCTCCTGCATCAATAAGCTCAACCACTACGAGGTCGGTGGTCGGATTGGGATAAATCCGGATGAAGCGGTTAGCGGATGTTGCCTCAACTCCGACCGTCTCTCCATTTTGGTTATTGGCAACAAGCGGATTCACCGAAGCGCCACAATAGATTCCATTGGAGGTAATGTAACCATGAAGCATCCCTCCGCTATTGACCTTCGCCCCGTCCAATAACAGGATTTTTGCGCCGGCCACCAGGGTTACATTACCGCCGCTCTCCACCAGGAAGGTTGTCCCGTTGCCTGCTACCGTCAACACCTGCGTGGCGTCGTAACAGGTGATCGTTCCGCCGGGAATGGTGTTATTCGCCAACAACTGGTTTTCGGGTGGGGTGGTGCTCTTAACTCCCGTGTAAGTGCCGAATGTGCCGATGCCATTGGCCGAAAGAACATGGGTTCCGCTGTTGGTCAGTGCGTAGGTGATCCAGGGCAATGGATTGACCATCGTACACGAAAGTTTGTTTTCGGTTCCGGTCACATCCGCCGGAAGATATTGAAACGATGCGTTGCAGGTAAAACCCGTGATTCCCGACTGGGTGATGTTCCAATAGCGGTTCAGGTAGTTTCCCGTAATGTTCGGATCGGGATATTTGGTGTTGGCCAGGCTGACCCCGACATAGTTGTCCGATGCGAAGGTCCCCCCGGTGAACACAAGGATGACCGGAGCGTATTCCGGCGTGCCTGAATCATCTCCCACCGGATAGGTGAAAGTGCCCGTGAAGCCTGCCGGAAACTCCTTGCGAAGCTCACCCGACCCTGTTACAACAATCATGACCGATGCCGAAGGGGTGCCCACAATCACCGCCGATGATCCCAGGACAAGGTTGTTGCTGCCAAGCGTAACCCTCCCGTTGGTTAAAGTCAGGGTTCCATTAACCCTGGTGGACCCGCCAATGGTCACCCCGGCGGCATTGTTCACGGTAAGAGCTTGAATCACATTCTGCCCGGTAACGGTTTGGTTTGAAATTCCTGAAAATTCGGCGACGCCGGAACCGATCGTATTGGGTGATGGGTTCTCGTTGGTCAGGTTTTTCTTGAGGATGAGGGTTCCGGCGTTATCGAGGGTTGCGCCGTTCTTAATGGTCAAGGCTTCGCTCGAAACCAGGCTGGTACCGGGCATGACTTTGAGCGTCGTGCCGGAAGAGATGATGTTTTCGGCATGGATAACAGAAAATACAGGAAAGAGCATCGCTAGAGATACCAGCAAGGTTGAAACCTGAATTCGGTTTACTTTTGTGTTGAAATGTAGTTTGTTTTTCATAGTGTTTGATTTATTGATTTGCATTTTGTAATTATTGACAATTTCATTGCTTGATGATTCTGACGGCTTCAACCCTGCTCCCTGTGATCACCCTTACAAGATAAATGCCTGGCGGCACTCCTTCGAGCGACAGATCATATTCGCCGGAACCCGGGATTGCCCCGGAAAGGATTTGCTTTGCCTGCATACTGTAGATTTCAAACGTTGCAATTCCGGATTGGCTGCTGATGACGAGATGAAAGTTCCCGGATGTTGGGTTCGGATAGATTTTTATCCACGATTTTTCAGAAACCATCGGGGATGAAACCTTTTCTGCCTCAACAACTTCAGGCATCGATGGCGTCTGACAGAATGGACCTGAAGGTGAAATCCGGCCATTGAGGTAACCCCCGTAGTGAACCGTTGTTCCGGGAAAATACTGGATTTTATGACCCGAAATCATGGTGACGCTGCCACCGTCGTTGACACTGAACGTGGTTCCGTTTCCCGCCACCCTGATAATATCTGTGGCGTTGTAACATCTCGTCATTTCATTACATACCGTAATATTAGTGAGGATCCGCTGGGCAGGTACCGCCGGAATATCTGCCCCGAGTAATGAAATGAACCCGTTCACTCCACTGCTATGTATGACGGCAGTATCAAACTGAAGATCGTTTGAAAAGCTTCCTCCAACGAATATAGAACTTGAATCATAAGCTGCAATTCCGTAAAGTAAATTTTGTCTGGAATATTCCTGAAACCGATTGAGGGGGTTGCTTCCGAATGTTTTTACCCATTTGAAATCACCCAGATGGTTATATTTGGCAATAAACAGGTCGAATTTACCCTGGCCAATTACGGGCATGTTCCCAAACCAGGTTGAATCATACATGACTCCGCCGGCATAACAGTTTCCCGCCTTATCAATATCGATTTGCATCGAATGCCAGTTCTGACCCTTTTCTTTGATATCTGTCGCCCATTGTACTATTCCGGAATTATCAACTTTGATTAGAAAAAAGCTCCACCCCCCAAGACTTTCCAGGAGAAATGGCCCGAAATAATTGTGGTCCCCGGTCCAGCCGTAAATATAACTGTCGCCTGATGAATTGGTTTTTATGGCGTTGGGCCAGCAATTATAACGCCCGTAACTTCCAGGTGTAGGATCTGCTCCATAAGCAAAGCCCCACATTACAGTACCCGAAGGTGTGAATTTTGCCAGCACTACATCTCCATCTGATTCCGTTAATGGAAGCGGATAGGTATCAATTGTTATCTCCCTGGAAGTGAATTCGCCTGTCAGATAGATATTATTCAATGAATCGCTTGAGAGATAACCGTTGTATTCTATAGTTTCTCCCCCGGCCCTTTTGGCCCATTGAAAGTTTCCCGCCGCTCCGTATTTCGCCACAAATACATCGTTGTCACCGGCACTTAACAGGATGGATGTTTCTATTACCATTGTTTCCCTGAATGTTCCACTAACAATGATGTTGTTTGCAAAATCGGCCGTTACAGAATTTACATCATTCAAAAACTGAGCATCGCCAATCTGTTTTAACCATTGCACGTTTCCATCAAGGTCCGTTTTTACTATAAAAATCCCTGCTACCATGCCTGTGTTGATCAGTGTCGAGGACCCAATAGAAAGGGTGTCGGAAAATTGTCCAAGAACAATGATATTATCTTCCTGGTCAACCGTAAGATAATCTCCATAACCCTCCGAATAATAACCTCCTGTGAATGGTAAAGTCCAAATCACTTCGCCGCCTGGTTTCATTTTGGAGATAAAAGTACCTGACATATTTCCGAACATCGGATCGGGAATGTCGGTTTTACCATAGCAAATCAGGTTGCCCGCATGGTCAGTTTTAAGGTTGACTACCTGGGCGGTACCATTATTACCAGTGGTTGCAGCCCGCCATTCTTCAAGTCCCGCATTGTTGGTCTGGGATACAACAATGTTTCCATTCAAAGAGCCTGAAGAAAGAATTTTCTCATCGTTTGTACCGCTAAGACCGGTTGGAGAACAGTCTTTGTTCAGCGCCCACATGGCAGCGCCGTCCGGGGCATACCTGACCAGTCCCCCTCCGTTTCCGGTGATCGTGTAAGCTCCGAAAACAAAGATATCGCCAAGCAGATCAAAAGAGATGTACGGACTTCCGGCACCATCCACACCAACAACGACTGGATTAGAAGCTGAAGTAGATTTAATCCCATAAGCAACATCTCCCTTCCTGACCCATTCGAATGTCCCGCCGGAATTGCATTTCACAAGGAAAGGGGTATAAATAGAGGATGTATTGGAAATGCTCTGGGTTCCGAATGTCAGGGTTCTTCTGAACCGGCCTGAAAAATATACGTTTTCATTATCATCGGTTGAAACGGAGAAGGATCGGTTGTATGCGCTGCCACTAGCTGCTGTAACACCCTGTACCGCCCAGGAGAAGTTCAGCGAAGGATCGCATTTTGCCAGAAAAGGAGCATTCTGGTAGCTCGAAGCATTGAGCGTGATGCTTCCAAAGTTTACCGGCGATGTAATATGGCCGGTCAGATAGATGGAAGGAGGGGAAGGCATGTAATGAATGGGTACAAAAATATCCATGCAAGATGAGGTTATAATATTGAAATCCCTGCCGTCTTTCGAATTCCACTGTCCATCATTAAAAACCATACACAGCCTGGTAACGATAGTCCCCGGAGGAAGTCCATAAAACTCAGAGGGTCTAAAGCGGATCGAGTATGTTCCATTGCCATTGGAAGTAAGCAATGTCGATTGACCGTTTGCTCCAACTGAGTTGTAATTTACCATATATTGCCAGTCGGCCCCTCCAATCGTAACACCTGAATGCATGTAAATGTGAGGTGCCCCCACCAGGCTGCCATTGTTGAAGCAGGCCAGCGAAGGATTGAATGTAAGGGTGATCGAATCATATACGGTGGCCCCGGGGGGATCGATAGTGATGCAGGATGGCATTGGCCCGGGTGACGAGATAACAGGGTTTCTTACCGTCACATCCATGAACCTGGCTCCATTGGAATAATCCGACATTAAATTGCCGTACAAATCGAATTTCAGGACATTGGTTCCTCCTTGTGATGCGGAATATTCTCCTCCATAAATAATATAACTGTTTCCTTCATTATCGGCCGTAATCTGAAGTGCTTGTCTTACCTGGCTTGCAACTCCATGGTGAGAGATCATAAGCACCGTCCCGTTTTCATCAAATTTTGCAATAAAGATGTCTTCGTAACCGGTTCTTATCACTGATGAATTTCCAACATGGAGTGTCGCTCCATTATAGTAACCGGTGACAAACACATTATTCAGGTGATCGATGGCGATACCCGTTCCTTTTGCAATTTCATAGGCATCACATGAGATCTGCCTGATCCACAACAGGAGGCCGGAGCTATTGTATTTGGCAACAAATGCATCTGTTCTGCCGATACTTGACAAGGGAATAATCCCAAAACTGACCGGTCCGGAAAAATATCCTGTCACATAGCTGTTGCCATTGACATCGGTAGCAATGCTGCGTGCCATGTCAGCGGCATCACCTCCGAACCGGCATACGCGGTTGACAGATGGAGGATTACCAAGGTCAGACGGTGATTTCAATTTGCCTGGAGGAATATATGGAATGGATGACCGAGACATCTGGTCCGCAAACGTCAACAGCTTCTTTGATCGCTGCGTGGAACCCGGTTGCTGGCTGTAAGCCGCTGCCAGAATAACTGAAAAGAAGATCACAAAAGTCATTTTCATTTCACCTGATTGTTTATGATGTTTTCTGTTTTTAATAGCGATTCGGCTTCATGTCCAGGTTTGAAGGAGGAAAAGAAGGGAGGTTAATTGTCACTGACACACCGTAGCGGAATGCCAAAGGTCTTCTGCGGTTGAGTGATATAAAAATATGATGTATAGAATTCCTGTCCCCAGCCAGAATAAGAAGAAGATCTCAGGCTGCTCCAATACCGTCCCTGGGTCCCCCTCCCACTCAATGACCCATAGTAACTATCCAGGTTTCCGGCGGCATGCATCTTCAGGTCGCTGTTCCACGGGCCGTTCCAGTTGGTCCAAAGCCCCGAGGCAGACACATTCTCCCATTCTATCTTCGTTGGAATGCGCCAGCCTGTGCCGAGCTCAATCGTACAGGGATCGTTCTGTACCTCCCAATCCAGGTTTTCAGAGATTGAAGTAATCCAGGTCGTATTGGGTGTTCGTGTTGTGCCGTCATGCTTATACCCCTGCTTGCGGTTAAACTGCCAGTACCACCCTGCCGAAGCCTCGGTTGCATCATTTTTCGCGGTGGCCTGGTGATCGGCGCCCAGGTTGCTGGTGATCCAACATTTTCCAAGGGCTCCGGGAATATCAGAAACCGTTATATAGGTAACTGTTTTGGTTACGGGGGCGACAACGCCCGCTGTGTGGCTGATGACCAGCGAACCGCATCCAGGACCGGAGCAGGCAAGGGTCGACTGGGTCAGGGTGACCGGGCCTGAATTGCCGCAGGCATTGTAGGCCCATACATAACGGGTGTAGGCGGTACCGCAGGTCAGCCCGGTTTCAGACATTGTTGTCGTATTGCCAATTAATGAGGCTGTCGCATAATTATTCGTGGCGCTCCATTTATATCCGGTGGCGCCGGTCACCGCATTCCAGTTCCAGTTGATCTGGGTTTGGTTGCATGCATTTGTGCCGGCGGTGGGAGCATCAGGTGCGGTACCTGTACATTCGTCCATGAGACATCGTAAAGGTATGCCATTCGTTTTATCCATAGGACTGATGTAAAAATACGAGACATAGAAGTTCAGCCCCCACCCTCTGGAGGAATATGAATTCACACTGCTCCAATACCGTCCCTGGGTCCCCCGCCCACTCAATGACCCATCGTAACTATCAAGGTATCCGGCGGCATGCATCTTCAGGTCGCTGTTCCATGGGTTGTTCCAGTTGGTCCAAAGTCCGGAGGCAGATACATTCTCCCATTCCGTCTTGGTTGGAATACGCCAGCTTGTGCCAAGTTCAATGGTGCATGGATCGTTTTGGACCTGCCAATCCAAATCTTCATCAATGTCATCAATCCACGTCGTATTGGGTGTTCGTGTTGACCCGTCATGCTTGAAACCCTGTTTCCGGTTAAACTGCCAGTACCACCCTGCCGAAGCCTCTGTAGCATCATTTTTCGCGGTAGCCTGGTTATCGGCGCCCAGGTTGCTGGTGATCCAACATTTCCCGGGGGCACCGGGAATATCCGAAACCGTTCCATACGTTACAGTTTTAGATACCGGAGCTACGGTGCCTGCCGTGTGGCTTATCATAAGCGAACCGCACCCCGGACCTGAGCAAGTCAGTGTCGACTGGGTCAGTGTTACGGGCGTTGAGTTCCCGCAGGCATTGTAGGCCCATACATAACGGGTGTAGGCGGTATTGCACGTCAGTCCTTCCTCGGTCTTTGTGGTGACGTTACCCACGACGGTGGCTGCAGCGTAATTGTTCGTGGTACCCCACTTATATCCGGTGGCGCCAGTAACTGCATTCCAGTTCCAGTTGATCTGGGTTTGGTTGCATGCATTTGTGCCAGTGGTGGGAGTAGCAGGAACTGTTCCGTTACATTCGTCCTTGAGACATCGTAAAGGCATGCCTTGCGTTTTATCTAGAGTACTGATGTAAAAATAAGAGACATAGAATTGGAGCCCCCATCCATATGAATAATAATCACTCAGACTGCTCCAATACCGTCCCTGGGTCCCCCGCCCACTCAATGAACCATCGTAACTATCCAGGTAACCGGCGGCATGCATCTTCAGGTCACTGTTCCAAGGGTTGTCCCAGTTGGTCCAAAGTCCGGCGGCAGATACATTCTCCCATTCCGTCTTCGAAGGAATGCGCCAGCTTGTGCCTAATTCAATAGTGCAGGGATCGTTTTGGGCCTGCCAATCCAGAATCTCAGAGATATAAGTAATCCAGGTTGTATTTGGTGTTCTGGTTGAACCGTCGTGTTTAAATCCTTGTTTCCGGTTAAACTGCCAGTACCACCCTGCCGAAGCCTCTGTCGCATCATCTTTTGCGGTGGCCTGGTGGTCGGCGCCCAGGTTGCTGGTGATCCAGCATTTCCCGGGGGCACCGGGAATATCCGAAACCGTTCCATACGTTACAGTTTTAGATACCGGAGCTACGGTGCCTGCCGTGTGGCTTATCATAAGCGAACCGCACCCCGGACCGGAGCAGGCAAAGGTCGATTGGGTCAGGGTCACCGGGTTTGAATTGCCACAGGCATTGTAAGCCCACACATAGCGGGTGTAAGCAGTCCCGCAGGTCAGCTCGGTTTCAGACATTGTTGTCGTATTACCCATTATAATAGCTGTGGAGAAATTGTTCGTGGCGCTCCATTTATATCCAGTGGCGCCGGTCACGGCATTCCAGTTCCAGTTGATCTGGGTTTGGCTGCTTGCATTTATGCCGGAGGTTGGAGCAACAGGTGCGGTGCCGGTGCAGTTGTCCTGGATACAGCGTATGGAATTACCGTACGTCTTTTCTATTTTATTGACATAAAAATAGGAAGTATTGAACTGGATCCCCCAACCCGTTTCATCCCATGAGGAACCACCACCCTTTGTTCCGCTCCAATATTGCCCCTCGCCTCCCCGCCCCGTCAATGAACCATCGTAGCTACCCAGGAACCCGGCCACATGGATTTTTAAATCACTGTTCCATGGACCGTTCCAGTTGGTCCAAAGTCCGGAGGCAGATACATTCTCCCATTCAGTCTTCGAAGGAATGCGCCAGCTTGTGCCTAATTCAATAGTGCAGGGATCGTTTTGGGCCTGCCAATCCAAATCTTCATCAATATCGTCAATCCAGATCGTATTTGGTGTTCTGGTTGAACCGTCATGTTTAAATCCTTGTTTCCGGTTAAACTGCCAATACCAACCGGCAGAAGCCTCGGTTGCATCATCTTTCACGGTGGCCTGGTGATCGGCGCCCAGGTTGCTGGTGATCCAGCATTTCAATGGTTCGCCGGGTATATTGGTAACCGCTCCATAGACTATGGTCTTAGTTACCGGGGCCACCGCTCCTGCCGTGTGTGTAATGGTCATGGTAGTGCATCCAGCCCCGGCACAAGCCTGGGTTGTTTCGCTCATGCTGAGCGCAGTGGAATTTCCGCATGCATTGTACGCCCAGGCATAACGGGTGTATGTTGTGTTGCAGGTAAGCCCGGTTTCGGTTTTTGTAACAAGGGCCCCCATGTCGGTGGCGGTTCCATAATCGTTCGTGGAGTTCCACTTGTATCCTGTGGCTCCTGTTACGGCGTTCCAGTTCCATATGATCTCGGTTTGGGCTGTGACATGTAGGGCGGCTGACGGAGCGGAAATCAGGTTGGTCAGTAACCGGTACCATCCTGTCCCGTTGTAAAATTCAATGGCATTCGGCGTTGTGTTGTAAACGACAAGACCTGTCGCCGGCAGTATCGCATCACGCTGTGCTGTTGTTAACCTCGGTATCAACACCCCCTTTTCGCTGGCTGACACATCCAACATCGCAGAATGATGCGGACTCGAATTGTCAGTTTTTACAGCCAGGCCAATAGCATCCTGGTTTCCGCCGGCGCCGGCAATCCCTGTTGAAATGGCGCACAGGGTAATCCACTGCGTGCCGTCGTAATAATTCAACAGATTAGCGGATGTATTGTAAATGATCAATCCCGTTGCCGGTGTCGCGATCGAACCGGGAGTTGTCCGGGGAATCAGGATGCCCCGCGATGGATCATTGACGTCGAGCATGGCCGAATTGTCCGGTATGGTGCCGGGTAAGGCGTTGACTGAAACACCTCCTCCGGGACTGATGCTTCCTGTTACAGCCGAGATAAATGTCGTTTCGAGTTGATACCAGGCACTGCCATTGTAAAAATCGAAGTGGTTGGTGGTGGAATTGTAGATCAGGAGTCCCGTCGCTGGCGAAGGAATCGTATTACGTGCCGTTGTCGGCATTCGCGGGATCAGCAAACCATGCGTGGTTGATTTTACATCGAGCATGGCTGAATTGTGGGGCAAACTGCTGTCGGTGTTGATGCCGACCTGGGCCAGTGAACCGGTGCCAATGATCAGAAGGACCAGGATAAAAAAGAATGCTTTTTTCATGATTTAATGGTTTTTAGAGATGACCATGATCCATACGGATTGATATATTTCATTAGATAAAAGGCACGTATCAGGTTTTAATGACACCTGTGTTGTTGAATACTGTTATCATTTTCATCACAATATCAGTATTAGGTTTTTTGTTCAGAAATGACCACAGGTCAAACATGAAATTAATAGTCTTTAATACATCGCAAGGACGTGCCGATTGACTTATCCCAGCCTCCCATTCCGGAGGCGCTGCTGTGGAAATACAGATGCCATCCATAGGGATAATAATTTGTACTGCTCCAGTAGCGACCATCGCTGCCACGCGATGTCAGTGAACCACCACTTAGATGTCCTGCCACATGTAATTTTAAATCGCTGTTCCAGGGACCGTTCCAGTCGGTCCATAACCCCGTTGTATTCACATTCTCCCATTCTGTCTTGGTCGGAATACGCCAGCTCGTGCCAAGCTCCAGCAAACAAGGATCATTGGCAGCCTGCCAGTCAAGGTTTTCATAGATTGAAGTAATCCAGGTCGTATTGGGTGTTCTGGTGGTCCCGTCATGTTTGAATCCCTGCGGGCGGTTAAACTGCCAGTACCAGCCCGCCGAGGCTTCAGTCGCATCGTCCTTGGCCGTGGCCTGGTGGTCGGAGCCCAGGTTGCTGGTGATCCAGCATTTATCGGGTGATCCGGGGATATTGTTGACTGTGTTATAGGTCACCGATTTGGTAACGGGAGCCACCGCTCCGGCTGTGTGGTTGATGGTGAGGGTACCGCAACCCGGACCGGAACAGGCCATGGTCGTTTGGCTCAGGGTTACCGGGGTGGAGTTCCCGCAAGCGTTGTATGCCCATACATAACGTGTGTAAGCGGTATTACAGGTCAATCCGGCTTCCGTCTTTGTGGTTACCGGGCCCATGATTGTTGCCGTGGCATAGTCATTCGTGGTATTCCATTTATACCCGGTGGCGCCGGTTACCGCGTTCCAGTTCCAGATGACTTGGTTTTGGTTAAACTGATGAGTGCCGGAAGTGGGCGCATTCGGTGCAGTAGAGGTACAGTTATCTTTAATACAGCGTACTGAGCTGCCGACTGCCTTATCCCAGCCTCCCATTCCGGAGGCGCTGCTGTGGAAATACAGATGCCATCCATAGGGATAATAATTTGTACTGCTCCAGTAGCGACCATCACTGCCGCGTGAGGACAATGACCCTCCACCAAGATACCCTGCTGCATGCATTTTTAAATCGCTGTTCCAGGGCCCGTTCCAGTTGGTCCATAAACCGGAAGTATTCACATTTTCCCATTCTGTCTTGGTCGGAATACGCCAGCTCGTGCCAAGCTCCAGCAAACAAGGATCATTGGCAGCCTGCCAGTCAAGGTTTTCATAGATTGAAGTAATCCAGGTCGTATTGGGCGTTCTTGTGGTCCCGTCATGTTTATATCCCTGTGGGCGGTTAAACTGCCAGTACCAGCCTGCTGAGGCTTCCGTCGCATCGTCTTTCGCTGTGGCCTGGTGGTCGGAACCCAGGTTGCTCGTGATCCAGCATTTATCGGGTAATCCGGGGATGTTGTTGACGGTATTATAGGTCACCGATTTGGTAACGGGAGCCACCGCTCCGGCTGTGTGGCTGATGGTGAGGGTGCCGCAACCCGGACCGGAACAGGCCATGGTCGTTTGGCTCAGGGTTACCGGAGTGGAGTTCCCACAGGCATTGTACGCCCAGACATACCGCGTGTATGAGGTGTTACAGGTTAACCCGGATTCGGTTTTTGTGGTTACAGGACCCATAATTGTCGCGGTGGCATAGTCATTCGTGGTATTCCATTTATACCCGGTGGCGCCGGTTACCGCATTCCAGTTCCAGGTGACCTGGTTTTGGTTAAACTGATGTGTTCCGGAAGTGGGGGCATTCGGCGCCGTGGAGGTACAACTATCTTTGAGGCATCGCAACGGAATTCCATTTGCTTTATCCATTCCTCCAACTCCGGAGGCATTAGCACTGAGATACTGATGCCATCCACCGGTATAATAGCTACTTGTACTGCACCAGTAGCGACCATCACTTCCTCGTGATGTCAAAGATCCCCCGTTTAGAAATCCTGCCCCATGTAGTTTCAAATCACTGTTCCAGGGCCCGTTCCAATTGGTCCATAAACCCGCAGTATTCACGTTCTCCCATTCTGTCTTGGTCGGAATACGCCAGCTGGTGCCAAGTTCCAGCAAACACGGATCGTTGGCTGCCTGCCAGTCCTGATCTCCCATAATTTGGGGAATCCAGTTAGTGTTTGGTGTTCTGGTGGTCCCGTCATGTTTGTATCCCTGTGGGAGGCCAAACTGCCAGTACCAGCCCGCGGAGGCTTCCGTTGCATCGTCTTTGGCCGTGGCCTGGTGGTCGGAGCCCAGGTTGCTCGAGATCCAGCATTTGCCGGGTGATCCGGGGATGTTATTGACCGTATTATAAGTCACTGATTTGGTAACCGGGGCGACGGCTCCGGCTGTATGGTTGATGGTGAGGGTGCCGCAACCCGCGCCGGTACAGGCCTGTGTGGTTTGCGTCATGGTGAGCGGAGCGGAATTGCCGCAGGCATTGTAAGCCCAGGCATACCGGCTGTATGCAGTGTTGCAGGTCAGCCCGGTTTCATTCTTCGAAGTGACCAGTCCCATATCCGTCGCTGTTGCATAATCGCTGGTCGTGTTCCATTTATACCCGGTTGCGCCGGACACTGTGTTCCAGTTCCATATGATTTGGGTTGGCGATGGTACATGCGTGCCCGATGTGGGTGTTGCCAGCGGATTTGATGAGGTGGTCTGCGACATGGTAAGGGCGGTAGAATTTCCGCAGGTATTATATGCCCAGGCGTACCGAGTATAAGGCGTATTGCAGGTCAGCCCGGTTTCGGTCTTCGTTGTGGCTGCTCCCATGTCGGTAGCTGTTGCGAAATCGTTCGTCGTATTCCATTTGTATCCCGTGGCCCCATTCACTGTATTCCAGTTCCAGACGATTTGTGTTGGCGATGTGACATGGGCGCCGGAGGTGGGAGTTGAAGGAATCGTCGTCACAGTCATGGTAATGGTATTCGAGGTTGCCGGGTTGCCGGTGGTACAGGGTGCATTGGCAGAAAGAATACATACTACTTGATCTGCGTTTGCCGGTACATAAGTATATGTTGAAGCATTAGAGCCAACACTGACTCCGTTTACTTTCCATTGATAGGATGGCGATGATCCTCCATTGATGGGTGTTGCAGTAAATGTTATTGAAGTGCCTGAACATGCAGGATTGGCGCTTGGTACAATTGTAACACTTACGGCCGGATAGGAACTACAGGTATCCTTCAGACATCTGACCGACATGCCGAGGGTTTTAGACCATGTAGTCCAGGCTGCCGCTTCCGAATTGAAGTACAAGTACCTGTTGGTGGCCTCTGTTGCATTCCATGAAAGAGAGGTCCAGAAGTGACCATAACTATGAAAATCATTGAAGGCCGGACCTCCTCTTATACCACCGGGAAGTGCTGTGAAACCGCTGGTGTTTGTTGCTCCATAATTAGGAGAAGTCCAATGGTCCAAACCTGTTTCTTTCATTTTACCTCCTGCAACCGGCAAACCATCAAGAAAAGTAGTTAAAACGGTCCATTCTGCATCGTTTGGAACATGCCATCCTGTTGGACAGATGCCTTGAATTCCAGGGATGGTTGTGTATTGCATCATTTCATTCCATTGATACAAGCCTCCGTAAATCGCGCAATTGGCATCGTCATCATTCATACAATACTTCTCAATGATTCCGTTATCGGTTTGCTCACTGATACCATTGATCTTTGTCCCGATGTTCAGATTCTCCCTGAACCAGCACTGTGTCCCTATTTGCACGGTATTGTAGGTCTGTCCGCCATAAACGACGGTGGGCGTTCCGGGACAGGGAACCGGCGTCGGACTGCAGGAAGAGGTGGTTTGAGACATGGTGAGCGCAGAGGAGTTCCCGCATACGCTGTAGGCCCAGGCGTAACGGGTGTAAGCGGTGTTACAGGTCAGCCCGGTTTCTGTCTTGGTCACGGCCGTGCCCATGTCGGTGGCAGTCGCGTAATTATTCGTGGTGTTCCATTTATAGCCCGTTGCGTTGGTCACGGTGTTCCAGTTCCAGATAATCTGGGTTGGCGACGGGATGTGTGTGCCGGAGGAAGGTGTGGCCGGAGGATTGGAGGAGGTGGTCTGCGACATGGTGAGCGGGGTCGAATTGCCGCATTCATTGTAGGCCCAGGCGTACCGGGTGTAAGCGGTATTACAGGTGAGACCGGTTTCGGTCTTGGTTATGGCTGACCCCATGTCGGTAGCCGTAGCATAACTGTCAGTGGTGTTCCATTTATACCCCGTGGCGCCGTTCACGGTGGTCCAGTTCCAAATGATCAGGGTTAGAGATGGTACATGAGTTCCAGACGAAGGCGTAACCGGAGACGAAGAGCAGGGTTCCCTGAGGCATCGCAGGGTCATGGCGTTACCCTTACCGTAGTTGCTGATCACGCTGTTGGAGAACCCAAAACCAAGGCCCCAGGCACCCTCAAGGTTGAGCTGCCCACTGCTCCAGTATCCACCCCAGTTGCCACGATCATATAACGCTCCGTTTGCGATATCAAGGTAGCCGGCTGCATGAAGTTTTAACCCGGAATTCCAGGGTCCGTTCCAGTTTGTCCAGCCACCACCTGTGTTAACATTGGTCAATTCGGCCGATGTCGGAAGTCTCCATCCTCCTCCGAGTTCGATGCTGCACGGATCTCTGTCTGCCTGCCAGTCGAAGTTCTCATTGATCGTGGTGATCCATGTTGTATTGGGGGTCCTTGTGGTACCATCATGCTTGTATCCCTGTTTCCGGTTAAACTGCCAGTACCAGCCTGCCGAGGCTTCGGTGGCATCGGTGAGGGCAGTCGCCTGGTGATCGGAGCCCAGGTTGCTGGTGATCCAGCATTTGGCTGGTTCGCCCGGAATATTGGTAACCGTGCCATAGGTCACCGATTTAGTGACCGGGGCCACCAATCCTGCCGTGTGATTGATGGAAAGCGACCCGCAACCTGAACACGATAGCGTGCTTTGTGACATTGATACAGACACGGAGGTTCCACAGGAATTGTATGACCAGACATACCGTGTATACGCTGTACTACAGCTAAGTCCGGTTTCGGTTTTCGTTAATGCACTGCCCATGTTGGTGGCCGTCATGAGATTATTTACCGTATTCCATTTGTAACCTGTGGCGTTGGGAACGGTATTCCAATTCCAGATGATCTGGATCTGCGACGGAACATGCGTTCCTGAAACCGGTACAGAAGGCATTGGATTTACCGTAATGGTATATATGGAGCCGGGACCATTGCATCCGCTGGCGGTTGGAGTTATGGTTACCGTAGCAGTTATTGTTGCCGGAGATGTATTGGTTGCTGTGAAACCGGGGATGTTACCGGTGCCGGATGCTGCAAGACCGATGGCAGTATTGCTGTTGGTCCAACTGAAGAGAGTTCCTGCGACAGTGCCTGTTAATGTGGTCAGCGGTGCATTATTACCGTGACAGTATACCTGCGGCGTAACTGAATTCACATTGGGCGTCGGGTTTACCGTAATGGTAAAGTTGATGGGAGTTCCGGTGCAGGTTGTGCCTCCGCCTGAGTAACTTGAATTGACGGTGATCGTTGCGACTACAGGGCTGTTGCCGGTGTTGGTAGCGATAAATGATGGGATGCTCCCGGTGCCGCTGGCGCCCAGCCCGATCGAGGGGGTATTGTTCGTCCAGGTATAAACGGTACCGGGAACCGGTCCGGTTAAGGTTATACCCGTGGTAGCCGTACCGTTGCAATTGGTCTGGTTAGAAACCGGATTCACTGAAGGAACTGGAAGTACCATAATTGTGCCCGGGTTGGATGTGGCTGGATTGCCCGTTGCACAGATTGCATTGGATGTAAGGATACAGGTGACCACAGTCGTGGCAGTAGGCGCGAAGGTAAAGGTGTTGCTGTTGCTTCCGGCATTGTTTCCATCGACTTTCCACTGATAAACAGGGGAGGTTCCGCCGTTTACAGCAGTTGCGGTCATGGTGACCGACGACCCCAGGCACACCGGATTCTGTGAATGTGTGATGGAGATGCTTACCGGCATCAGGGGATTTACCACCATCGTAATGGCATTGGAGGTTGCCGGGTTGTTGGGCGAACAGGGAACATTGGAAGTAAGCTGACAGGTAAAGACCTCCCCATGTGCAGGGATTCCGGTGTAAACCGAACTTGTGGCGCCGGAAATACTTGCACCGTTTTTCTTCCATTGATAAGCAGGAGAGGACCCTCCATTCACGGGTATAGCTGTGTATGTGACCGAAGTTCCGGCACACACCGGATTGGCCGATGCGGTGATGGAAACGGCGACGGCCGGATTGAGCGTGGTGCTTTGGCTTAAAACAGTCACCGTTGAATGTCCGCATGAATTGTATGACCACACGTATCGTATAAAGGCAGTGTTACAGGCAAGCCCGGCTTCGGTCATGGTCGTCACAAGACCCATATCGGTTGCAGTGGCGTAATCGTTGTTTATACTCCATTTGTATCCGATTGCCAGGGGGACGGTATTCCAGTTCCATACGATCTGGGTCGGAGAGGGCACATGAGTACCCGGGACCGGCGCTGCAGGAGGATCGGGCAGGGTTGATTGTGACAAAGTCGCAACCGAAGAATTCCCACAGGAATTGTACGACCATAAATACCTTAAATAAGCGGTGCTGCAGGTCAGCCCGGTCTCGGTTTTTGTGGTCGAATTGCCCATGTCCTGGGCCGTACCGTAATTGTTGGTAATATTCCATTTATACCCTGTCGCATCCAGCACAGGATTCCAGTTCCAGACGATCTGGTAGGGCCCTGCATTATGGATTCCGGATGACGGATACAAAGGCAGGATGCAGGAGGGGTTGAAAATATACCACACACCATTGATGAACATGGCGAGGGCCCCTTCACCCGAATTGCTACAATCGATGCAATAGATGATCAAACCATCTGCAGGACTGGGAATGGCATTCATCTGTGCGTGGGTCATGCGGGGTGGCAGTAATCCTTTTTCAGTGGATTTTACATCGAGCATGGCTGAATTGTGGGGCAAACTGCTGTCGGTGTTGATGCCCACCTGGGCCATGATTTGCAGGCTGATGAATGTCAGAACTGCTGCGATCAGGTATAAACGGAAATGACGCTTCATTTTTTGTATCATTTTCTGGGTTGATATTGACTCTGTTAGGTAATGCTCATCATTAGTGTTCTTGAATCGGCAAAGTTGTCTTCAACCAGAAAACAATCTGAACGATTGCATGCTGAATAGTAAAAACCAAGAAGCAGCGCGGTATAAGAAGACTTGACAGTTATAAAGCCGTGCCGAGGGCTTCTTATACTTCAAACGGGATAGATTAGTACATTTTCATTTTCGAAAAACTGAAATTTTAATGTCAGCAGATTTTTTAATTCGGAGTTGTATTTTTGGTTAATTATTTGAAAAAAGTTTGTGATTGCC